>OGGW01002389.1_pt1 | contig 11904 bp, 10 predicted proteins | sample 1571291 | NCBI WGS metagenome assembly OGGW01 (sample SAMEA2582028, study PRJEB24529) | metagenome | biome: Human gut stool | place: China | collected 2011 | reverse complement strand
TGAGCCAGAAGGGCGACCCGTATCTGCGCCCGCTGTATGACGCGCTGTTTGAGATGCTCGGCTTTGAGAAAGTGGAGAAGCTGATTGAGCGTAACGTCATCGAAGTGGCCCCGCTGGCCTATATGCGCGGACGGACGCTGAATGACGCCTTTATCATTCTTGATGAAAGCCAGAACACCACCATCGAACAGATGAAGATGTTCCTGACCCGCATCGGCTTTAACTCCAAGGCGGTGATCACCGGCGACATCACGCAGATTGACCTGCCACGCAGCACCAAATCCGGTCTGCGCCATGCCATCGAAGTGCTGGCGGAAGTCGATGAGATCAGCTTTAACTTCTTCCATAGCGAAGACGTGGTGCGCCATCCGGTGGTCGCCCGCATCGTGAACGCCTATGAGGCATGGGAAGCCGCAGACCAGAAACGTAAAGCAGAGCTGGCCGCCGAGCGCAAACGCGAAGCCCAGGAACAGGAGCAAAAATGAGTCAGGTGACCCTCGATTTACAGCTGGCCTGCGAAGAGACCAGCGGCCTGCCGGACGAAGCCCTTTTCCAACGCTGGGTCGACGCCGTCATTCCGCCGTTTCAGGAGGAGTCAGAGTTAACGATTCGTCTGGTCGACGTTGCAGAAAGCCATGAGCTGAACCTGACCTATCGCGGCAAGGATAAGCCGACCAACGTCCTCTCCTTCCCGTTTGAAGCGCCGCCGGGAATTGAAATGCCGCTGCTCGGCGATCTGATCATCTGCCGTCAGGTGGTAGAGCAGGAAGCCAGCGAGCAAGGTAAGCCGCTGGAGGCGCACTGGGCGCATATGGTGGTGCACGGTAGCCTGCATCTGCTGGGCTACGATCATATCGAAGACGACGAAGCGGAAGAGATGGAAGGCCTTGAAACAGAGATAATGCTTGCTCTGGGCTATGAGGACCCGTACATTTCCGAGAAGATTGCGGAATAGCGCCCAGCCGGATGGCGGTGCTTGCGCCTCATCCGGCCGCTGTTTCTGCGTTTTACCTGCCAGAAAGTCAGGCAACCCATGCCGTCCGGCGCTGAGTTTACGCGCGACGAGCGACAGTTAGATCAACATGAGAACCTAAACGACGCCATGAGCGACGACAATTCACACAGTAGTGACACAGTAAACAGCAAAAAGGGATTTTTCTCCCTGTTACTCAGCCAGCTTTTTCACGGGGAACCGAAAAACCGCGATGAACTGCTGGCGCTGATCCGTGATTCCGGGCAAAACGACCTTATCGATGAAGATACGCGTGACATGCTCGAAGGGGTAATGGATATCGCCGACCAGCGGGTCCGCGACATTATGATCCCCCGTTCACAAATGATAACCCTGAAACGCAACCAGACGCTGGACGAGTGCCTGGATGTCATCATCGAATCCGCCCACTCGCGTTTCCCGGTCATCAGTGAAGATAAAGATCACATCGAAGGGATTCTGATGGCCAAGGATCTGCTGCCGTTTATGCGCAGCGACGCCGAAGCCTTCAGCATGGAAAAAGTGTTACGGCCGGCGGTTGTCGTCCCGGAAAGCAAGCGGGTCGACCGCATGCTGAAAGAGTTTCGCTCACAGCGCTATCATATGGCGATCGTTATTGACGAATTCGGCGGCGTCTCTGGCCTGGTGACCATCGAGGATATCCTTGAGCTCATCGTCGGGGAAATTGAAGACGAGTACGACGAAGAAGAAGATATCGATTTCCGCCAGCTGAGCCGCCACACCTGGACGGTGCGCGCCCTGGCCTCCATCGAAGACTTCAACGACGCCTTCGACACGCACTTTAGCGATGAAGAAGTGGATACCATTGGCGGGCTGGTGATGCAGGCCTTCGGCCATCTGCCGGCCCGCGGCGAATCTATCGACATTGATGGTTACCAATTCAAGGTAGCAATGGCAGATAGTCGTCGTATCATTCAGGTGCATGTAAAGCTGCCCGATGACGCTCCCCAGCCGAAGCTGGAAGAGTAAGCGGTAGCGCTGAAATGGCCAGCCGGGAGACCGCGAGTCATACACGGTTGTAGGTGCCCCGCGTCCGGCTGGCAAAAAGAATAGCCTGTAGCAGCAGGCGTTAATTAACGGGACGATTAACCTAAATGGTATTTGCCTCTCTTCTTGAACGCCAGCGCATACGTCTGTTGCTGGCGCTGTTGTTTGGAGCCAGCGGAACGCTGGCTTTTTCACCTTATGACTTCTGGCCAGCGGCTATCGTTTCGCTGATCGGTCTGCAGGCGTTAACCCTCAACCGACGCCCGCTGCAAAGCGCCGGGATCGGCTATTTCTGGGGACTCGGGCTGTTCGGCACGGGTATCAACTGGGTCTATGTCAGCATCGCGCAGTTTGGCGGAATGCCCGGCCCGGTTAACGTCTTCCTCGTCGTTCTGCTGGCGGCCTATCTCTCGCTCTACACCGGCCTGTTTGCCGGCCTGCTCGCCCGTCTGTGGCCTAAAACTAACTGGATACGGATGGCTATCGCTGCCCCTGTCGTCTGGCAAATCACCGAGTTCCTGCGCGGCTGGGTGCTGACCGGCTTTCCGTGGCTACAGTTCGGCTACAGCCAGATTGACGGCCCGCTGAAAGGCCTCGCGCCGGTGATGGGCGTCGAGGCGATTAACTTCCTGCTGATGGTAGTCAGCGGCCTGCTGGCCCTGGCCCTCGTCCAGCGCAACTGGAAGCCGCTGGCGATTGCCGCGCTGCTGTTCGCCCTGCCGTTCCCGCTGCGCTATATCCAGTGGTATCAGCTGCTGCCGGCGCGCGCGACCCAAGTCTCGCTGGTGCAAGGCGATATCCCACAGGCCATGAAATGGGACGAAAAGCAGCTGGTCAATACCCTGAAAACCTACCTGGCGCTGACCCAGCCGCATATCGGCCACTCGCAGCTGATTATCTGGCCTGAATCGGCGATCCCGGATCTGGAGATCAACCAGCAGCAGTTCCTCAGCATGATGGACGATCTGCTGCGCGCAAAAGACAGCTCGCTGATCACCGGCATTGTCGATGCGCGTCTCAACAAGCAGAACCGTTACGATACCTACAACACCATCATTACTCTCGGCAAAGATAACCCGTACCGCTACGACTCGACCAACCGCTACAACAAGAACCATCTGGTGCCGTTCGGCGAGTTTGTACCGCTGGAGTCGATTCTGCGTCCGCTGGCGCCGTTCTTTGACCTGCCGATGTCCTCCTTCAGCCGCGGCCCCTACGTGCAGCCGCAGCTGATGGCGCATAACCTGAAGCTGACCGCGGCCATCTGCTACGAGATAATCCTCGGTGAACAGGTGCGGGATAACTTCCGGCCGGACACCGACTTCCTGCTGACCATCTCCAACGACGCCTGGTTCGGCAAGTCCATCGGCCCGTGGCAACACTTCCAGATGGCGCGAATGCGCGCCCTGGAGCTGGCCCGCCCGCTGCTGCGCAGCACCAACAACGGCATTACTGCGGTGATCGGCCCGCGCGGCGAGATCCAGAAGATGATCCCACAGTTTACCCGCGAGGTGTTGACCACCACCGTGACCCCCACCAGCGGCTTAACCCCTTACGCCCGCACCGGCAACTGGCCGCTATGGGCGCTGACGGCGCTGTTTGGTTTCGCCGCGCTGCTGATGAGCCTGCGCCAGCGTCGCCGATAAGTTTCTCCGCCGGCGACGCCCGTCGCCGGCTTTTTCTTCCCATCATCTGCCACTCTGGCACAGTCATTGCTTTATTTAACCTGGTAGCGGCATCGTCCGACCCAGTGCAACCAGGTTGCACCAGAAACGATCGGTGGTCGCGCTATTTTGGTGCAATGGAAGATATTTGCCTCCAATTGGTGCGGAGCGCTTCGCAAAAATAAACAATAAAGCAGCAAAATCTTTACATTAAGCCAAACTAAATGCTAACAAACACATACAAATGCGGCACGTGGACGCGTGCCCCCAATAACAACACACACAATCACAATGGGTATCAATAGCGTCGCTGACGCTGCGGATAAGGAGTTGGATATGCAATTACGTAAACTGGCCACGGCAATGCTGGTAATGGGAATGACCGCTGGTCTGGCGCAGGCGGAAGATGCTGCCCCGGCGGCTGGCCAGAACACCCTGGATAAGATCGCCAAAAACGGGGTTATCGTTGTCGGCCATCGTGAATCTTCGGTCCCGTTCTCTTACTACGATAACCAGCAGAAGGTTGTGGGCTACTCTCAGGATTATTCCAACGCCATCGTCGATGCCATCAAGAAAAAACTGAACAAACCCGATCTGCAGGTCAAACTGATCCCGGTCACCTCGCAGAACCGTATCCCGTTGCTGCAGAATGGCACCTTTGATTTCGAGTGCGGCTCAACCACCAACAACCTTGAGCGCCAGAAACAGGCGGCCTTCTCCGATACCATCTTCGTGGTCGGTACCCGTCTGCTGGTGAAGAAAGGCGGTCCGATCAAAGATTTCCCGGACCTGAAGGATAAAGCGGTCGTCGTCACCTCCGGAACCACCTCAGAGATCCTGCTGCATAAGCTGAACGATGAGAAAAAAATGAATATGCGCATTATCAGCGCCAAAGATCATGGCGACTCTTTCCGCACCCTGGAGAGCGGACGCGCCGTGGCCTTTATGATGGATGATGCCCTGCTGGCTGGCGAACGCGCCAAGGCGAAGAAACCGGATAACTGGGAAATCGTCGGCACCCCGCAGTCGAAGGAAGCCTATGGCTGCATGCTGCGGAAGGACGATCCGACGTTCAAGGCGCTGGTTGATGAAACCGTCGCCCAGGCTCAGACCTCTGGCGAAGCGGAGAAGTGGTTTGACAAATGGTTCAAAAACCCGATTCCGCCAAAAAATCTTAACCTCAACTTCGAGCTGTCGGACGACATGAAAGCGCTGTTCAAATCACCTAACGACAAAGCACTGAACTAATTATAACAACCAGGGGCGGGATATCCTGCCCTCCCGATGATTGTCACAGCACGGACAGACTATACGGCGGCTGGTCGTTCCCCAGCCGCCGCGAACACCGAAACAAGCTGGACAACCGTCTTCGAGGGTAGCAATGGCGACCCTTTTTTTTCCAGGAGTCATGTATGTCAATAGACTGGAACTGGGGGATATTCCTGCAACAGGCCCCCTTCGGCAACACTACCTACCTGGGCTGGCTGTGGAGCGGTTTTCAAATCACCGTCGCCCTCTCCATCTCGGCCTGGATCATCGCTTTTCTCGTCGGCTCACTGTTCGGCATTTTACGCACGGTACCCAATCGCTTCCTCTCGGGCATTGGCACCTGCTATGTCGAACTGTTTCGCAACGTGCCGCTGATCGTGCAGTTCTTTACCTGGTACCTGGTGGTGCCGGAGTTCCTGCCGGAAAATATCGGCATGTGGTTTAAATCGGAGCTGGACCCAAACATTCAATTCTTTGTCTCCTCCATGCTGTGCCTGGGGCTGTTTACCGCCGCTCGCGTCTGCGAGCAGGTACGCGCCGCCATCCAGTCGCTGCCGCGCGGGCAGAAGAACGCCGGCCTGGCGATGGGCCTGACCCTGCCGCAAACCTACCGCTACGTGCTGCTGCCGAACGCCTACCGCGTTATCGTGCCGCCGATGACCTCGGAGATGATGAACCTGGTGAAAAACTCGGCCATCGCCTCCACCATCGGTCTGGCCGATATGGCCGCGCAGGCGGGCAAACTGCTGGACTACTCCGCTCATGCCTGGGAGTCTTTTACCGCCATCACCCTGGCCTATGTTTTCATCAACGCGGTGATTATGCTGATTATGTATGTGGTCGAGCATAAGGTTCGCCTGCCTGGCAATATGGGAGGCAAATAATGTACGATTTTGACTGGAGTTCGATCGTTCCCTCCATGCCCTATCTGCTGGCAGGGCTGGTGATCACCCTAAAGATTACGGTGATCGCCATCGTGGTCGGCATCGTCTGGGGCACCCTGCTGGCGGTTATGCGCCTGTCCAGCTTTATGCCGCTGGCCTGGTTTGCTAAATCCTACGTCAACGTATTCCGCTCAATCCCACTGGTGATGGTCCTGCTGTGGTTCTACCTGATTGTCCCGGGCTTCCTGCAGAACGTGCTGGGACTGTCGCCGAAAACGGATATTCGCCTGATCTCGGCGATGGTGGCGTTTTCGATGTTCGAAGCCGCCTACTATTCAGAGATTATCCGCGCCGGCATTCAGAGCATCTCCCGCGGCCAGTCCAGCGCCGCGCTGGCGTTGGGGATGACCCACTGGCAGTCAATGCGGCTGGTGATCCTGCCGCAGGCCTTCCGCGCCATGGTGCCGCTGCTGCTAACCCAGGGGATCGTCCTGTTCCAGGATACCTCGCTGGTGTATGTATTGAGTCTCGCCGACTTCTTCCGTACCGCCTCCACTATTGGCGAGCGTGACGGAACCCAGGTCGAAATGATCCTGTTCGCGGGCGGCGTCTATTTTGTGATTAGCCTCAGCGCCTCGCTGTTGGTCAGCTGGTTGAAGAAAAGGACTGTGTAATGATTACCCTGAAAAACGTTTCAAAATGGTATGGTCACTTTCAGGTGCTGACCGATTGCTCCACGGAAGTGAAAAAAGGCGAAGTCGTGGTGGTCTGCGGGCCGTCAGGCTCCGGTAAATCCACGCTGATTAAGACTGTGAACGGCCTTGAGCCGGTACAGCAGGGGCAGATTATTGTCGATGGCACCGTGGTTAACGATAAAAAGACCAACCTGGCTAAACTGCGCTCGCACGTCGGCATGGTGTTTCAGCATTTTGAACTGTTCCCGCATCTGTCGATTATCGACAACCTGACGCTGGCGCAGGTCAAAGTGCTTAACCGCGATAAAGCCTCAGCGCGCAAGAAAGGCCTCAAGTTGCTGGAGCGCGTTGGCCTGGCGGCGCATGCGGAAAAATACCCGGCGCAGCTCTCCGGCGGCCAGCAGCAGCGCGTGGCCATTGCCCGAGCCCTGTGTATGGACCCGATCGCCATGCTGTTTGATGAGCCCACCTCAGCGCTTGACCCGGAGATGATTAACGAGGTGCTGGACGTTATGGTCGAACTGGCCAACGAGGGGATGACCATGATGGTCGTGACCCATGAGATGGGCTTTGCCCGCAAGGTGGCGAACCGGGTGATCTTTATGGATGAAGGGAAGATTGTCGAGGATGCCGATAAAGAGGCCTTCTTTGCCAATCCGCAATCCGAGCGTGCCAAAGATTTCCTCGCCAAAATACTTCATTAATGTTTTTTCTCTGCGCATACCGCCCGGTATGCGCAGTTAATCTTTTCCGCCATATTATTCGCCAATGTTATTTATGCGGCAGATTATCGCTACTATCATTTACGTACCCAATAAACCTCGCCGATAAAAGCTGAACTTATTTATTAAATCGATCAATTCATAAAGAATTCAATAATGAATTCGTGGACCGGCATTGCCACCGCCGCTAGCATATAACGCCTCGTAACAGGTTCGTCGCATGATTATTTTATTAATTGAATATAATCTTCTTTCCTGACCTCGCCTGCGCCGAAATAAAGGCCATCGATATTCTCTGCCGCTCGCAGAATAATGGATGCGCCACCAAACCAATGAAACAAATGGATATTGCTTCATGTTAATTCGATCTCGCACGCTCACCGGGCTGCTGTTTATCACGCTGGCGGGCACCTCAGCCGCCGGGGCCGCGCCATTGGCCTCTTCTACTCACCAGACGGAGCAGGATAAAGCCCGCCAGGAGGCGCTGGCGCCGCAGCAACAGGATTTTCAGTCTTCACAACAGCGCGTGGCGCCGCAGGGGATCCCTTTTCCTGAGGAAACGCATTGCAAATTGATCAACCGGGTCGATATCGACTCCGATAACCAGGCGCTCACCCGGAAATTACTGGCGAAAACCGCACGGCAGGCGCAGGGACGCTGTCTGGGTAGCGAAGGCATTCGCCTGCTGGCCTATACCTTGCAAAATGAGCTGATCGCGCAAGGCTACATCACCTCGCTGATTGATGTGCCCTCCCAGTCGCTGGAGCACGGCATACTCAGGTTCACGCTGCACTATGGCAAAGTGGGCGCTATCGACTATGCCGACGGCTCGGACACCACCCGCCTGTGGAATTCCCTGCCCACCTCTTCCGGTACTATCCTGCGCTTAAGCGACCTTGAGCAAGGGATGGCCAACCTGCAGCGTCTGCCCGGCGCCACCGCGCACATGAAACTGCTGCCGGGCCAACACGAGGGAGAAAGCGATATCCAGATCGCCCGCAGCCTGGCGAAAAAATGGCAGCTTGGCGCCTGGCTTGACGCCGCCGGCAGCAAAGCCAGCGGACGCTACCAGGCCGGCGGGGCCCTCTATCTCTATGACCTGACCACCCTCAACGATATCCTGTACCTTTCCGGCGGGGGCGATATTGAATTCAATCAGCATAACGACGGCAACCACAACGGCAGCCTGTATTACTCCATTCCCTTTGGCTACTGGACACTAAGCGCCTACGGGGCATACAGCCAGTATCGTCAGCAGTTTAACGGCAACTGGTCGACGATGGATTATAAGAGTAAAAATCGCTACTACAGCGCCACGCTGAGTCGTCTGCTCTCCCACACCCGGCAGCAAAAAACTACCGCCGACCTGCGGATCGCCAAGAGCACCTCGCATTATTACTTCGGCGGCAGTGAGCTACTGGTGATGCGCAAGCAGAACCCCTCATGGGAATTCACCCTCAACCACCAGCACTACTTTAACAAAAAGATTGTTGATGCCAGCATCGGCATCCAGCGCAGCCTGCCGTGGCTCAGCTCGACAGCAACGCCGGAAGAGCAGGCCGGACTGTATAGCCCGCTGTCGCGGATTGTGCATGGTAATCTGCAGGCAATGATGAAATTTGACGCCACCGGCGACAAATTTACCTGGGCTCCCCGCCTCAGCGCCCAGTTCAGCCCGGACAAACTCGCTTCCGATAACAAATTCAATATTGGCAGCCGCTGGAGCGTGCGCGGTTTTGACGGTGAAAACAGCCTGTCCGGCAATCAGGGATGGTACTGGCGCAACGATTTTATCTGGGATCTGGCCACCCACGAGCGGCAATTCTATTTGGGCGCGGATATAGGCCGTCTTATCGGCGCCGATCTATATCAAAAAGGCAAAGTGCTCTCCGGCGCCGTCAGCGGGCTGCGCGGTCAGCTATGGTCAACGCAGTACGATCTGTTTATTAGTACCCCGCTGAGTAAACCGGATAAGTTTCATAGCGACGCCCTGAATATGGGCTTTTCATTACAGTGGAGGTATTAATTCGCACATTATTGACTCGTCATATTTACATTATTTATTAATCATTATTTAAAGGAATAAAGAAAATGTTTAAGTTTAAGGCTTCTTATGTCGCACTGGCGGCAGTATTAACCTCGTCGGTAGTTTATGCCGACCCCACAAGCTATACGCACTCTTCCGGCGCCACGGTTATCGATATTGAAAAGCCGAACGCCGCCGGTGTCTCCCATAACCTGTACCGCGACTTCAACGTCGGCACCAATGGCACCATCCTTAATAACAGCGGCGATGATGTCAGCCACAGCACATTTGGCAATATCGCCCGCAACAATAATCTGACCGCCGGCAGCGCTTCGGTGATTTTGAACGAGGTGACCTCCAAAAACGCCAGTAGCCTGAAGGGCTTTATCGAAGTCAACGGTCAGAAAGCGGATGTGGTAATCGCCAACCCGAACGGCATCACCTGTTCCGGCTGTAGCTTTGTTAATACCAACAAGGCTATCCTGACCACCGGCAAGGTTAATATGACCGACGATGGCGCCATCGGCAGCTATACCGTAACGGGAGGCACCCTCACCATCGGCGAAAATGGCATGAACGCCGCCAACGGCTACGCGGTTCTGCTCGCCGACGCGATTAAGATTAACGGTAAAGTGCAGGCCAACAACGCCCTGGTCAGCGCGGGTAACTTCACCATGGATAACAGCTCTGGCTCGGTGACCTCCGCCGGTAAAAAGGCCACCCTGATCCAGATGACGGTTAACCCGCAGTACAGCATCGACGTCAGCAGCCTTGGCGGCATTGAGGCCAACAGCATCAGCATGGTCGGCAATAACATCGGCTTTGGCGTACGTAATAAGGGTTCTATTATCTCCAACGGCACGCTGATGCTCACCAGCAACGGTAATTTGCTGAACAAAGGGTCAATAACGGGCAAAGGTTTGCTGAGCCAGGTTTCCACCGTCACGGGCATCACCAATGACGGTAGCATCGCCGGCGCCTATTATTTAATGCTCTCCAGTGGCGATTATATCGTTAACACCGGTTCTCTCTCCGGCGGCCAGCTGATTGCCACCGCTAACGGCAACATCACCAACGGCGACTCAGGCACGATGACCGGCACCAGTGGATTAAGTCTGACCAGCGGCGGGAAAATCCGCAACGAAGAAAAAGCCTCCCTGCTGTCAAATACCCAGATTGCCGCCACGGCAATCGGTGATTTCCTCAATGAAGGCAAAATCAGCGCCAAACACACCAGCCTGACGTTTGTCGGCGACAGCTTTAAAAACACTGGCAATATTAACTCTACTGGCCAAACCACCATTCAGTCGCTTACACAGGACGGCAGCGCCAATACGGGCGAGATCTATAACCTCGGCAATATCACCGGCGAAAATATCAATCTGCAGACCAATGGCACGCTGGCGCAAAGCAGCAGTGGTCGTATTGAGGCAACCAACGCCATTACCGCCCACAGCTACTGGCTGAACCAAAATGGTTATATGAATGCCGCCGATATCACCACCGATCACGGCGTAGTGAATAATTATGGCAATATTACTGCCAAAAATATTTCAATCACGACCTACTCAGATATCACCAACGAAGGGCAGATCAGCAGCACCGGCGACCTGACCTTAAATACCAAAAATAAAGGCGCGATCTACAATTATTCAACCCTCAGCGCGGGCGGCAACATGACGTTAACCGCCACCAAAGTGGTCAATGGTGGTAAAAGTTGCGGCATACTGGGCCTGGCGAAATGCGGCGTCGGGACGTTAACTGCTGACAAGCTGGTACTGAACTCATCGCAGAAATATGTTAGCGACATGGGTGGAAAACAGTATTTCAAGAGCACCGAAGTCAACACGGTGAAATAAGACAAACCACGATGCGCGAAGCCTCGCGAATCAGTTTTATCACGATTCGGGCTCAAAGGGCCGACGCTGGAACTGATCGTGGCCACATTTTGGACAGCGCGGCAGCACGTCCGGGGTGTATACCGCCAGGTGATAGTGGCACTTCTCGCAGACCAGATTACCCAGACCAACCACCTCTCCGCTGTGGTACACGCCGTGGTGATTCAGATCCTGAAAGACTTCCCGCCACTCGAGCTGGGTTTTGTCGGTGATATCAGCCAGCTCCTGCCACAGGCTCTCTTTGATCACCCGCATAAACACGCTGTCGCTCTCGTCTTCGTGACTCTCTTCGTAGCTGCGGGCAAACTCCTCGAGGTCGCGCTTGACCGCCGCAATCACCGACTCGATCTCGCTCTGCGTCAGATCGCCGGCGCGGACGATTTTTTCCCGCGCCTGCGTCACCAGCGCGTCGATATCGCGCTCTCCATGGCGGAGCCGTTCGCTGAGCGAGGAGACCAGTTCACGGTAATATTGAGCAACCTTGTTCATCATTTCGCCTCCGGTGGGGTTAACGTCTTCTGATAATAGACCTTATTCCTCTCCCGCTGTGTCTGACAAGCCACAGAGTCGCGAAATAATCTGCGCAGCTTTTGCCGATGTTGATGTGCGAAAAGCTGTTTTGACGTGGGCGTTTGGGCTATGCTATGCCGATCTGAAATAACACATCCATTGGCTACACTTTGTAGCTGTATTGAAAACAGGACCACTGGCTGCCATGCAAGAGCAATACCGCCCGGAAGAGATAGA
>OGGW01002384.1_pt1 | contig 11926 bp, 5 predicted proteins | sample 1571291 | NCBI WGS metagenome assembly OGGW01 (sample SAMEA2582028, study PRJEB24529) | metagenome | biome: Human gut stool | place: China | collected 2011 | reverse complement strand
GCGGAAGACACCCAGAAATTGGATGAGGTCGTGGTTACGGCCTTAGGCATGAAGCGATCTGAGAAGTCCTTGGGTTATGCGATGCAAGAGTTGAAGGGAGACGCTTTGCTGGATTCTCGCGAGAGCAATATCGCCAATGCGTTGTCCGGTAAGGTTTCCGGTTTGCAGGTCGTTCGTTCTAGTGGTAGTGTAGGCGGTTCTTCGAAGATTGTACTTCGTGGTGCGAACTCTTTGACCGGTTCTAATCAGCCGTTGGTAGTTGTAGATGGTACTCCGATGGATAACTTCACCGGTGGTGTAGATGATGCTTGGGGTAACTCCGGTACGGATATGGGTAACGGTCTTTCGGATATCAATCCAGAAGACATCGAGTCTATGTCTGTATTGAAAGGTGCTTCCGCTGCCGCTCTTTACGGTTCTCGTGCCGGTAATGGTGTTATCTTGATTACGACGAAATCAGGAAAGAAGAATGATGGTCTGGGTATCAATGTGAACTTTGGAGTTACGGCGGATACTCCTTTTATGTTGCCGGAACTGCAAAGTTCTTTCGGACAGGGTTCTGTTGGTGCTTACAATGACCAAACCAATCTGAGCTGGGGTCCGAGGATTGAAGGACAGACTATTACTACGTATGACGGACGTCAAGTGCCAATGGCCGCTTATGACAATATTGGCGCTTTCTTTGGTACAGGTACCTCTTTCAATGAAGGCGTAAGTTTCCAGCAAGATGTGAATGGAACCTCTATGTTCTTTTCTTTCAATCGCCAAGATGACTCGGGTGTAACCCCAGAGCAAAGTCTGAATAAGACGAATTTAACGTTACGTGCTACCTCATTTTTGGATGAGGCTAAGAAATGGAAGGTGGATGCGAAGGTGAACTATGTAAACCAAAACGCCCATAATCGTCCGATCATTGGTATAAACCCATCCAACGCATTTTCAACCGTTTATAATTTGCCTCGCTCTTTGAATGTTCTTGATTTTGAGAACTGTGTGGATGATCAAGGGAAAATGGTTTGGTATGATAAAAGTAATAGTCCACAGGAGAACCCTTATTGGGTAACTCAATACCGTCAGAACGACGATACGCGTAATCGTATTTTAGGAAATGCTTCTTTAAAATATGCTCCTACGGATTGGTTTGATATCGAGCTGAGAGGAGGTACTGACTATTATACTACCACGACTACTCAAAAGTTATATTCAGGAGGTAATACGAAGCCGGAAGGTAGCTATTCTGAAGGTTCTGAGACATTCTATGAGAATAACTTTAGCTTCTTGGCTACGGTGCGTAAGGATGATTTGATCAGCAAATTGGGTGGTTTTGTTACATTTGGTGGTAACATCATGCAGCAGAAACGTACCAAAATGAATGCAAGTGCGGGAACGTTGTTGGTTCCTGATTTGTTTGATGTCAATAATGGTGTTGATAAACCTTCTATTACATCTTCTTTGACCCAGCGTAAAATGAACTCTTTGTACGGATCTCTCCAGTTGAACTGGGATGGTTGGTTGTTCTTGGATGTTACGGCACGTAATGACTGGTCATCCACTATGTCAAAAGAGAATCGTTCTTATTTCTATCCTTCTGTTAGCTTATCTGCTGTAATCTCTGATATGGTACAGAAAAACGGAGGAAGTATGCCTGATTGGTTTAGTTTCGCGAAGGTGCGTGCTTCTTTCGCTGAGGTAGGTAATGATTTGGATCCTTATCAGTTATATAATGTATATACAATTTCTAAGGATGCTAATGGTAATAGTATGGCTTCTGCCGGAAGTACCTTGTTTGACTCTTCGGTTAAGAGTGAGTTGATCAAGTCTTGGGAGGTTGGTGCCGACTTACGTTTCTTCAATAACCGTTTTGGTATTGATGCCGCTTGGTATAAGACAAATGCGACCAATCAGTTGCTGAATATTCCGATGGATGCTTTTTCCGGATATGAATCTCGAAAAGTGAATGCGGGTAATATCCAGAACCAAGGTTTCGAACTTTCGTTGAATGGTGCTATTATGCAGACTGCTAGTGGGTTTAACTGGGATGCGCAAGCTCATTTCTCTTTGAATAGAAGTAAGATCTTGGAATTAACCGAAGGGGTGACTGTCTATGATATCAAGACTGTGGATGTCTTACAGATTGCCGCTACCGAAGGTGGTAAATATGGTGATATTTATGGACAGAAATTTGTTCGCCACAATGGGCAGGTCGTGGTAGGTGAAGATGGTCTTCCTTTGATTACCACAGATAAAGAGTTGATTGGTAATCAGAACCCTGATTGGATGCTTGGTCTCACGAATAATTTCTCTTATAAGGGTTTTGATTTGAGTTTCTTGATCGACTTCCGTATAGGTGGTGAGATTTACTCGGCGACGACTTCTTCTTTGCATAAGAATGGTAACGCTGCCGGAACGGTCGTGAATGGTGATCGTGCTGATTTCGTGGTTCCAAACTCAATCATGAAAAAAGGTGATGAGTATGTGAAGAATGATGTCGCTGTTACGCCTCAAAGATATTGGGAGCGTATCGCTTCTTCAGGAAACTATGGTTTGCCGGAGGTGTTTACGTATGACGCTACGAATATCCGTTTGAGAAATATTACTTTAGGATATACGTTCAATAAGAATTTGTTGAAGAAAACCCCGTTCCAAAAGTTGCGTCTGTCCGCGACTTGTAATAACGTATGGATGATTGTTTCTCATTTGCCGGGTATCGATCCTGAATCTGTGGCAGCTACAAATACGAATGCGGTAGGATTCGAGAATGGTGGCGCGCCTACAAATCGTTCTTATACATTTAATTTAACTGTAGGATTCTAATAGAAAGGAGATAATATGAAAACGAAAAATATCATTATATTAGGAGCCTTGGCGGTCGCTTCATTGACAACGGTTACAAGTTGTAATGACTTTGAGGATATCAACAAAGACCCGAATAAGGCTGATTTGGAGCAAGTGGAACCGGAATGGTTCTTGAATGGCTCCATTGGAGATGCTCAAATGAACCCTGAAATAGCAGAACGTATTTTTATTTTGTATTGGAAGCGGGCTGCTCGTTTTGATCGGGGTAGCGGTTTCGCAATCGGTACGGATAATGATGACTATAATAGATTATACTTGACTTCGAACTCGTATGGCGTAGGTTGGTTGAATAAGGCGAATCAAGCGATAGAGGTCGGAGAGGAGAAAATCAAATTAGATGTGGATAATGCCTATCCTTATTATCGGAATATCCCGAATATGGCTCGTATTTGGAGAGCTTATTTGAACTCTGAATTGTCTGATAACTTTGGCCCGATACCGGCGTTATCTGCTTTTACCGGTGTTCCTGGAGAATATAATAAGGTGGAGGATATCTATACCTATATATTGAAAGAGTTGAAAGAGGCGGTCGCTTCTTTGGATGAGAGCATTGATATGAGTGCGATGTCCAAATATGATCCGTTTTTTGGTGGTGACATAAAGAAATGGAAAAAGTATGGAAACTCTTTGCGTATGCGTCTAGCGATGCGTTTGACTGCGGTCAATCCTTCTTTGGCGCAAGCTGAGTTTGAGGATGCTGCCAAGGGTGAGTTTATCGCCTCTATGGATGATATCGCCCAGGTTGCGGAGAAAGATGGATGGGATCCGTATACAGGTGTCATGACAAGAACTTGGAATAACCAAGCGATGTCTACTACTTTCAATAATCTCGTAGTGGGACTAGGCGGTGTGGAATTTCCTGTTCCTGATGAGTTGAAATCCAATTTGAAAGATCCTTATACTTACTTAGGCCAGAATGTCAGCCTGCATTTCCCAACAACCACAAATGATCCTTGTGCGGGCTATTTTTTCGATGGTATCCCACAATATATCGATCCTCGTGCGCCTCAGTTGTATAGCATTCCGGGGTATGATGACGGAGTGGTTTATCCTTCTTATATAGGTGCCGCTTCCGAGGTAAAGGATGAGATAACATTGATTGCGGGAGATTATACGGATGTGCTGACCGGACAAAAAGTTTCCGCGCCGGAAGTAAAACTTCCCATGAAATATTCTTGGACGACCGTTGTTGCCGGAAACTGGAACGATAAGGCCGGTTTAGTTGGTGACTATACAAGTTATAACTACAACTTCCCTTCTTTGGCTGATAAGTTCCGTCATAGCACGAACAAACGTGTATGGTTTGGCCCGTGGGAAAGTTATTTCTTGTTAGCGGAAGCTGCGGTTTATGGTTGGAATGTTCCGGGTAGCGCAAAGGATAATTATGAGAAAGGTATCGCCGCTAGTTTTGAATATAACGGTGTTTCCGATAAACTCTTAGAATATTTGCAATCTAAGGCTTATAACCGTGTAGGAACATCTGTAGCTTTCGATCATACGGTAGAGGCTAAGGCTTATACGATCAACTATTACGATGCATATACGAAACAGAATAAGACAACGACTTATGAGTATCCTAAAAATACGATCTATAAGAATGGTCAGTATAATAATGATGCATTGACTAAGATCATTACGCAGAAGTTCATCGCTCAGAATCCTTGGTTGCCTTTGGAAGTGTGGTCTGATCACCGTCGTTTAGGTTTGCCGTTCTTCGAGAATCAAGCTGTAGAGGCTGCTTACAATCCAACTAACCAAGTGTTGTTAACTCCTGCTACTTGCAAGGAATGTAAAGTAGAGTTCTACCCGAAGCGTCTTCGTTACCCGGCAGTTCTTCAAACCAATAACTTGGAAGGGTATAACCAAGCTTTAGAAAGACTTGGTGGTCCGAACATGACGACAACTTCTTTGTGGTGGAATATGAAATAATATGAATAGTATTTTTACTGCAAAATAATAGGAATCCTCACGTTGGGATGTATCATCATTCAACGTGAGGATTTATGTTTTTAATGTTAAACTTTTAAATTTTACAGTTATGAGAAAGTTATTAATGGTATTGTTTTTATTTGGAACAATTAGTGTTTTTTGCAATGCCCAAATAGATGGTTATTATGTAAAAGACAGTGGTAATCTAGCGCTTTTTGCGGATGGAGAACCTAGGACTAGTAATTCAATTGGTATTGAAGCTGGGAAATCAGTGGAAATTCGTTTTACTCAACCTTCTACTGGAGATTTCTTGTGGCAAAAAATGAGTGGTAGTGACTATATTCAATTTAATCCCGGTGGGTCTGGACGTTTTGCGTTAATTTGGACACAGAGTGCAAGTAAAGGGGACTCGGCTGTTTTTTGTGTCACAGACAAGAATGGTGATGTGCTGACGATTACTATTCATGCTTATTAGACTTTATAGGAAATAAAGATATCTACTTCTTGTCTTTTCTTGTCTTTTGACAACTTTGTATTGTAACTGATTCGGAAATTATAGAGAATAATATTCTTACGAGAAAAGGGCGTATCGATGTAAATGTCGGTACGCCTTCTTTTTTTTGTGGTGATGATTTGTATGGGTAAACTGGAACTTTTATTGGCTTCTGAAGTGAATAACTAACGGCTTCCTGCCTCTTTTACGGTTTGGTTATCCTTTGGTTAAAATTTCTGTAAATCAATTTTTTATGGATGTTAGTAAGGATAACTCTTATTCGTTTTGTCTGTAAGGAGAGAGTAGTTGCGGTATCCTCACCAGTTACCTCTTGTATATGTTAAACTCAAAACATATCTGCCCTTTTTATGTTTATACAGGATAAATGACATTTGTTGACGCAAAAACTAAAACATTGTCTAGAAAAATAAACAAAAAACAGTAGTTATGTTGAAAAGATTCAGACCAGTCAGCTTAATCCTGTTGGTAGGGGCGCTTGGGTTCTCGGGAAACTTATACGCCACGCCTATGTCCGGGATTCCGAGGGTTGACATTTCACAGCAAAACGCAAAGGTGTCGGGAATAGTTGAGGATGCCTTAGGACCCGTTACCGGGGCGTCCGTAATCGTGAAAGGAACTACCAATGGTACTATGACCGACTTGGACGGACATTTTACCTTGGATAACGTGAAGAAAGGGGATATCATACAGATATCGTTTATCGGTTATACCTCGCAAGACATCCCGTATACTGGCCAGTCCGAGATTACGGTTAAACTCGTGGAAGATACCCAGAAACTCGATGAGGTGGTGGTGACCGCCTTGGGTATGAAACGGGATAAGAAAGCCTTGGGTTATGCCATGCAGGAGTTGAAAGGGGATGACCTCTTGGCCTCCCGTGAGCCGAACTTGGCGAACTCCCTTTCCGGTAAGGTTTCCGGTTTGCAGATCGTCCGTTCAAGCAATGGCGTAGGAGGGTCTTCTAAGATCGTACTTCGTGGTAATAACTCATTGACGGGTAGCAACCAGCCCTTGATCGTCGTAGACGGTACCCCGATGGATAACTTCACCGGTGGCGTGGATGATGTATGGGGTAACTCCGGAGCGGACATGGGTAACGGCCTTTCGGATATCAACCCGGAAGATATCGAGTCCATGACGGTATTGAAGGGTGCTTCCGCCGCCGCCCTTTATGGCTCACGTGCCGGTAACGGCGTGATCTTGATCACTACCAAGTCCGGACGTAAGAACGAGGGACTCGGTATTACGATCAACGCCGGTATCACCGCCGAGACGATTTTCCTGAAACCTGATTTACAGAACGACTTCGGACAAGGCTCCGTGGGCGTTTACGATAACCAATCCCGCCTTAGCTGGGGACCGAAAGCCATGGGACAAATGGTAACCGATTGGAGAGGCAACCAAATCCCTCTGCATACTTATGATAATATCGACGCTTTTTTCCGCACCGGAACCTCCTTTAACGAGGGTGTCAGCTTCCAGCAGAACATAAAGGGTACGGCGGTATTCGCCTCCGTAAACCGTTCCGACGATGCTAGTATCACCCCACGCTCAAAACTAAACAAGACGAATATTACCTTGCGTGCCACCACTTTCTTGGATGAGGCGGAAAAGTGGAAAGTAGATGCCAAGGTGAATTATATCAATCAAAACGCGCATAACCGCCCGATTCAGGGCGTGAATCCCTCGAACGCTTTCAATACGATCTATAACCTGCCTCGTTCCTTGAATATCCGCGAATTTGAGGATGCCGTGGATGAGCAAGGCAATATGATTTGGTATGACGGCTCCAAGAATCCGCAGGAGAACCCTTATTGGGTGACCCGTTATCGCCAGAACGAGGATACCCGTAACCGTTTGTTAGGAAATATCTCCTTGAAATATGCCCCGACCGATTGGTTCGATATTGAGTTGAGAGGTGGTACGGATTATTATACCACGACGAAGAGCGAGAAAGTATATGCCGGTGGTAATACCAGTCCGAGAGGTCTGTATACCGAGGGATCGGAGACCTTCTATGAGAATAACTTCAGTTTCTTGGCTACGGCCCGGAAGGATAACTTGATCGATCGGCTGGGAGGCTTCGTTACTTTCGGTGGTAACTTGATGCTCCAGCAGCGTAATAAGATGAACGCTTCTGCCGGAGAGTTGTTGGTGCCGAACTTGTTCTCGCTGAATAATGGCGTGAATAAGCCGACAGTCACTTCCGAGTTGATCCGCCGTCGTATGAATTCCTTGTATGGGTCGTTGCAGTTGAACTGGGATGGTTATCTGTTCTTGGATGTTACGGCACGTAACGATTGGTCGTCTACGATGTCGAAAGCCAACCGCTCTTATTTCTATCCATCTGTCAGTTTATCGCTTGTGATCTCAGATATGTTGCCGAAGATTGGCGGAAGCATGCCGGATTGGTTCTCTTTCGCTAAGGTACGTGCCTCCTTCGCTGAGGTAGGTAACGACTTGGATCCGTATCAATTATATAACTTCTACTCTGTAGGCAAGGACCCCAACGGGAATACGACGGCGAAACCGGGTAAGGTACTTTACGACTCGGACGTACGTAGCGAGTTGATTAAATCATGGGAGGCCGGTTTCGATATCCGTTTCTTCAATAACCGATTGGGCTTGGATGCCGCTTGGTATAAATCCAACGCTACCCGCCAGTTACTGGATTTACCGATGGATCCGTTCTCCGGCTATGCTTCCCGTAAGATTAACGCAGGTAACATTCAGAACGAGGGTTTGGAGATCTCCTTGAACGGTACGATTCTAGACAATCCCGCCGGATTGAGCTGGAGCTCTACGGCGCAGTTCTCCTTGAACCGGAATAAGATCAAAGAATTATACGAGGGCGTGAATCTATATGATATAAAGACGTTCGACGCTATCCAGATCGTAGCTCCGGTAGGTGGTTATTATGGTGAGATCTACGGGCAGACCTTTATGCGTGTGACCGATGAGAATAGTCCTCACTATGGAAAGATCGTCGTAGGTGATGATGGTTTGCCTTTGATCTCTACCGAGAAGTCGAAAGTAGGAAACCAGAGTCCGGATTGGATGATGGGTTGGACCAATAATTTCTCTTATAAAGGTTTTAACCTGAGCTTCTTGATAGACTTCCGTATCGGTGGTAGCATCTATTCGGCGACAGCCTCCAACCTGTATACCCGGGGTAACGCCGCCGGAACAGTGGTGAATGGTGATCGTGCCGAATTCGTGGTACCGAATACCGTGGTTCAACAGGGTAGTGGTTATGCGGAGAATACGGTCGCCGTCACTCCCCAGAACTATTGGGAGCGTATTGGGTCTACCGGAAATTATGGTTTACCAGAGGTTTATACCTATAGCGCCACCAATGTCCGTTTGCGTAATATCACCTTTGGCTACGAGTTCAATCGACAGATGTTGAAGAAAACGCCTTTTCAGCGTGTACGTCTATCCGCTACTTGTAACAATGTTTGGATGATCCATTATAACTTGCCGGGTATCGACCCCGAGTCTGTTGCCGCCACGAATACCAACGCTACCGGATTCGAGAATGGAGCTGCGCCGACCAGTCGTTCCTATACGTTTAACGTAACCGTGGGATTCTAATGGAATACATGATAATTTGAATTACGATAAAAATGATGAAGATGAAAACAAGAAATATACTTTTTACCGGATTGGTATCGGTGGCTGCTCTTCTTTCTTCCTGTAATGACTTTCAGGAGATCAATGAGGACCCGAATCTTGTGGGAGAGGATAAGGTGAAGCCCCAATGGTTCCTGAATGCCTCTATCATGGGAGACCAGATGAACCCAGAGATAGCCGAGCGTATCTTTATCTTGTACTGGGACCGTGCTTCCCGTTTCAATAGGGGAAGTGGTTTTACGATCGGTACGGATAACAATGATTATAGTACGATCTACTTGAGTAATGATTACGCCGTAGGTTGGCTGAATCAAGTGACCAAAGCGATCCAGCTGGGAGAGCGGATGGTTGCCAATGGGGAGGCGGATACCTATCCCTATTATAAGAACGTAATCCAGATGTCCCGTATCTGGCGTGCTTACTTGAACTCGGAAGTCGCTGACGGTTTCGGGCCGATCCCAGCGTTAGCCGCTTTCTCCGGTGTACCGGCTGAGTACGATAGTGTAGAGGCTATCTATCAATTTATATTGAAAGAGTTACGGGAAGCTGAGTCTGCGTTGGACCCCTCCTTGGATATGTCCGCTATGGCTAACGAGGATGCTTTCTATGCGGGAAATGTTGCGAAATGGAAGAAGTACGCCAACTCCTTGCGTATGCGTTTGGCGATGCGTATCTCGGCTGTCGATCCTGCCTTAGCGAAAGCGGAATTTGAGGATGCCGCCTCTAAGACATTTATTTCCGAGCCAACCGATATCGCTTCCGTGCAGGAGAAAGAGGGTTGGGATGAGCTGACGAGCGTGATGTCTCGTCCTTGGAATGGGCAGGCGATGTCCGTGACGTTTAAGAACTTGGTAGTTGGTTTGGGTGGACAGGAATTTCCGTTGCCGGACTCCTTAAAAAGCCATTTGAAGAATCCATACGATTATCAAGGTTTATATTTGAACCAGCACTTCCCGCTGACGACGAATGATCCGTGCGCCGGTTTCTATTTCGACGGTATACCTCAATATGTAGATCCCCGTGCCCCGAAGTTGTTTAGTGTAGTGGGCTGGGATGATGGTGTGGTTTATTCCGATTATATCGGTGCGGCCAGCGAGGTGAAGCCGGTTCACTTGAAGAATCCGGCGGATAATACCCAGAATATGTTGACGATCCATCCGAAATATACGTGGGGCACTTGGGTCGCCGGAGAATGGGACGTGAAAGCCGGTCTGGTAAGTGAGCTGACAGGTAAGAATTATAATTATCCCTCTATATCGAAACAATATCGAATGAGCACCAATAAGCGTGTCTTCTTCGGCCCGTGGGAAAGTTACTTCTTATTGGCGGAGGCTGCGGTGAAAGGCTGGAAAGTTCCGGGAACGGCTAAATCCAATTATGAGTCTGGTGTTACGGCTAGTTTTGAGTATCATGGCTTATTGAGCCAAGTCGGTGATTACCTATCGTCTCAGAAATACAACCGTGTAGGTACTTCCGTCGCTTTCGACCATACGACAGAGGCGAAATCATATACGATCCGTTATACGGACCCCTATACGAAGGAGGTAAAAAGCCGTACGTATGAATATCCCCATAACTCGATCTATCGGAATGGCGCTTATAATAATGACGCCCTTACGAAGATTATCACCCAGAAATATATAGCGCAAGTTCCTTGGTTGCCGGAAGAGGCTTGGAGCGATCATCGTCGTTTAGGTCTTCCTTTCTTCGAGAACCAAGCGGTAGAGAAGGATTACAACCCATTGAATCAAGTTCCTTTGACGGTCGCTACCTCTAAGGAATGCCGTTGGGATTTCTACCCGAAACGTTATCGTTATCCGGCGAATATCCAAACGAATAATCAAGCGGGTTATGCGCAAGCTCTCCAGCTTTTGGGCGGCCCGGACTTGACGACTACTCCACTTTGGTGGAACGCTAAATAGCGAACCTGCTTGGTCTGTTTTATATATACTTTTTCGGTGTCACGCATTTATTTGTGTGGCACCGTTTTTTTGAGATTTACTCAATCGTGCTTAGCCATTTCTCCAGTTCGTCAGTCCATTGACGTTTGTATACGAAGTTGTCCCGGAACCCAAAACTATGGCCGCCTTTTGGGTAAATATGTAAGGAGGAGGACACCTTGTTTTTTAGCAAAGCGAGATAATAAAGCACGCTATTCTCCGGGCTAACCGCCTCGTCATCCGAAGCCAACGCTATAAAGGCGGGAGGTGTCAGTGCGTTTACGTGCAATTCCAGAGAGAAAGCTTCCTCTTCCTCATGCGTGGGATTCGCTCCTAATAGCCGTTCCCTCGATTTAAGGTGCGTTAAATGAGGTAGCATACTGATAACCGGATAAAGGAGTATTTGGAAATCTGGACGTGCGTCGTCTACCCCGAATATTGCGGCATGCCCGGCGATATAACCGCCAATGGAGGCACCCATGACACCGACCTTCGTAATCTTCCACTCTTCCGAGTAATTATGGAGGATGCGGAGACCTTGGCGAACATCGTCCAGAGGAACTTCCCTATGTCCGTTCGGCATCCGGTATTTCAATACGGCATAAGTAATACCTTGCGCGTTAAACCATGCGGCCATATCACGCCCCTCATGTCCGATCGAAATCTTGGAAAGTCCGCCACCCGGACACATCAAGATCGCCTTGCCATTCGGCTTCGTCGCCGGATAAACCAATAGGGAAGGGTTCGATATATTGGATATGGCATTCGGGGCATCTTCCAATTCTACGCCGGCCAATCCATTACTAGTGGGCGCTCCATCCGGCCAAAGTAGGATAATCCTATTTTTCTGTTGTATTGTTTCCATTTTCTATATTCTGAATTGTGTTTATAGTATAAAACAACGTTGGCCTTTGATTAGTTTAGCATTCAAGATCTTTTCGAATCATCATCGTATATAAAAAAGTCCGGAAAAGACGAGGAAAATCACCCTCCATCCTTTTCGGACTTTTATCCTATTACATTGAAAGATAAATTATTGCATCCCTTCCGTAGT
>OGGW01002383.1_pt1 | contig 11926 bp, 9 predicted proteins | sample 1571291 | NCBI WGS metagenome assembly OGGW01 (sample SAMEA2582028, study PRJEB24529) | metagenome | biome: Human gut stool | place: China | collected 2011 | reverse complement strand
TACATTTAAATCCACGCCGGGATCGCGGTTTTTTATCTCCCCCTGGACCGCACATAAAGTGCAACAATTATTCTTTCACTTAGTTAAGCGCCTTCCTACAATCGCCGCGATAGTGTATTCGAAATTGTTACAGTTTTGTGGCGATGATCGACACAAATGGCCTTAAGCCAGCCCGGACAAAGGAAGTGGCGCGGCTTCTCACGCTGCGTCTTGCCCGGCGGCTACATTTACCGGAATAAAAATAATGAGCCTGCAAAAAACCTGGGGAAACATTCACCTGACCGCGCTCGGCGCGATGATGCTCTCCTTTCTGCTCGTCGGCTGCGACGACAGCGTCGCGCAGAATGCTGCGCCTCCCGCCCCGACGGTCAGCGCCGCTAAGGTGCTGGTGAAGTCGATCAGTCAGTGGGATAGTTTTAACGGTCGCATTGAAGCGGTGGAGAGCGTTCAGCTTCGCCCTCGCGTCTCGGGATACATTGATAAAGTGAATTACACCGACGGCCAGGAGGTGAAAAAGGGCCAGGTGCTGTTCACGATAGATGACAGAACCTATCGCGCCGCGCTGGAGCAGGCGCAGGCGGCGTTGGCAAGAGCCAAAACGCAGGCCGGCCTCGCGCAAAGCGAGGCGAACCGCACCGATAAATTAGTCCATACCAACCTCGTCTCCCGTGAAGAGTGGGAGCAGCGCCGGTCAGCCGCGGTTCAGGCGCAGGCCGACATTCGCGCCGCGCAGGCGGCGGTGGATGCCGCGCAGCTTAACCTCGACTTCACCAAAGTGACCGCCCCTATTGACGGCCGCGCCAGCCGGGCGCTGATCACCAGCGGTAACCTGGTCACCGCGGGCGACACCGCCAGCGTGCTCACCACCCTGGTCTCGCAGAAGACGGTGTACGTCTACTTTGACGTCGACGAGTCAACCTACCTCCACTATCAAAACCTCGCCCGCCGCGGGCAAGGCGCGTCCAGCGATAATCAGGCGCTCCCGGTGGAGATTGGCCTGGTTGGCGAGGAGGGTTACCCCCACCAGGGCAAAGTGGATTTTCTCGATAATCAGTTAACGCCGAGTACCGGCACCATCCGCATGCGTGCGCTGCTGGATAACTCGCAGCGTCTGTTCACACCGGGGCTGTTTGCCCGCGTGCGTCTGCCGGGCAGCGCAGAGTTCAAAGCCACGCTTATCGACGACAAAGCGGTACTGACCGATCAGGATCGTAAATACGTCTATATCGTTGATAAAGATGGTAAAGCACAGCGCCGCGACATTACCCCAGGGCGGCTGACAGACGGTTTACGCATCGTTCAGAAGGGGTTGAATCCTGGTGATAGCGTCATCGTCGACGGCTTACAAAAAGTGTTTATGCCGGGTATGCCGGTTAACGCCAAAACCGTTGCCATGACCTCCAGCGCCACCCTTAACTGATCCCTAATCAGAGAATCCAAGACATGGACTTTTCCCGCTTTTTTATCGACAGGCCGATTTTCGCCGCGGTGCTGTCGATTTTAATTTTTATCACCGGGTTAATCGCTATCCCACTGCTGCCGGTGAGCGAATATCCGGATGTCGTCCCGCCGAGCGTCCAGGTGCGCGCGGAGTATCCCGGCGCCAACCCGAAAGTGATTGCCGAGACCGTGGCGACGCCGCTGGAGGAAGCGATCAACGGCGTTGAAAACATGATGTACATGAAATCGGTCGCCGGCTCCGACGGCGTGCTGGTCACCACCGTCACCTTCCGCCCGGGTACCGACCCGGATCAGGCGCAGGTTCAGGTGCAGAACCGCGTCGCGCAGGCCGAAGCGCGTCTGCCGGAGGATGTACGCCGTCTGGGGATCACCACCCAGAAGCAGTCTCCGACGCTGACCCTGGTGGTGCATCTGTTTTCGCCAAACGGTAAGTACGACTCGCTGTATATGCGCAACTACGCCACGCTGAAAGTGAAGGATGAGCTGGCGCGCCTGCCCGGCGTCGGCCAGATCCAGATTTTTGGCTCCGGTGAATATGCGATGCGCGTCTGGCTGGATCCCAATAAGGTCGCGGCCCGCGGTCTGACGGCCTCGGATGTGGTGACGGCGATGCAGGAGCAAAACGTCCAGGTGTCTGCCGGACAGCTTGGCGCCGAGCCGCTGCCGCAGGAGAGCGATTTCCTGATCTCCATTAACGCCCAGGGCCGTCTGCATACCGAAGAAGAGTTTGGCAATATCATTCTGAAAACGGCGCAGGATGGCTCGCTGGTCCGCCTGCGCGACGTGGCGCGCATCGAGATGGGTTCCGGTAGCTATGCGCTGCGCTCCCAGCTCAACAATAAGGATGCGGTCGGGATCGGTATCTTCCAGTCACCCGGCGCTAACGCCATCGATCTGTCGAACGCGGTACGCGCCAAAATGGCCGAGCTGGCCACCCGCTTCCCGGAAGATATGCAATGGGCGGCGCCGTACGACCCGACGGTTTTCGTCCGCGACTCCATCCGCGCGGTGGTGCAGACGCTGCTGGAGGCGGTAGTGCTGGTGGTGCTGGTAGTGATCCTGTTCCTGCAGACCTGGCGCGCGTCGATTATCCCGCTGATCGCGGTGCCGGTATCGGTGGTGGGTACCTTCAGCATTCTCTATCTGCTGGGCTTCTCGCTGAATACCCTGAGCCTGTTCGGGCTGGTACTGGCGATTGGTATCGTGGTGGACGACGCCATCGTGGTGGTGGAGAACGTCGAGCGTAATATCGAAGAGGGGCTTGCGCCGCTTGCCGCGGCGCATCAGGCGATGCGTGAGGTCTCCGGGCCGATTATCGCCATTGCGCTGGTGCTGTGTGCGGTGTTCGTGCCGATGGCGTTTCTCTCCGGGGTCACCGGCCAGTTCTACAAACAGTTCGCGGTGACCATCGCCATCTCGACGGTGATCTCGGCCATCAACTCGCTGACGCTCTCCCCGGCGCTGGCGGCCCTGCTGTTAAAGCCGCACGGCGCGAAGAAAGACCTCCCTACCCGGCTGATCGATCGTCTGTTTGGCTGGATTTTCCGTCCGTTTAACCGCTTTTTCCTGCGCAGCTCGAACGGCTATCAGGGGCTGGTGAGCAAAACCCTCGGACGCCGTGGCGCGGTGTTTGCGGTGTATCTGCTGCTGCTCTGCGCCGCTGGGGTGATGTTTAAAGTCGTCCCCGGCGGGTTTATTCCCACCCAGGATAAGCTGTATCTCATTGGCGGCGTGAAGATGCCGGAAGGGTCGTCGCTGGCGCGCACCGACGCGGTGATCCGCAAAATGAGCGAGATCGGGATGAATACCGAAGGGGTCGACTATGCGGTCGCTTTCCCGGGGCTTAACGCGCTGCAGTTCACCAACACGCCGAATACCGGGACGGTCTTTTTTGGCCTGAAACCGTTCGACCAGCGCAAACACACGGCGGCGGAAATTAACGCGGAGATCAACGCCAAAATCGCGCAAATCCAGCAGGGCTTTGGCTTCTCCATCCTGCCGCCGCCGATTTTAGGACTGGGTCAGGGTTCCGGCTACTCCCTGTACATCCAGGATCGCGGAGGGCTGGGCTATGGCGCGCTGCAAAGCGCGGTGAATGCGATGTCCGGGGCGATTATGCAAACGCCGGGGATGCACTTCCCGATCTCGACTTACCAGGCTAACGTGCCGCAGCTGGACGTGCAGGTCGATCGCGATAAGGCGAAAGCGCAGGGGGTATCGCTAACCGAGCTATTCGGTACGCTGCAGACCTATCTCGGCTCGTCTTATGTCAATGACTTTAACCAGTTCGGGCGTACCTGGCGCGTGATGGCCCAGGCCGATGGGCCATACCGCGAGAGCGTGGAAGATATCGCCAATCTGCGCACCCGCAATAATCAGGGCGAAATGGTGCCGATCGGCAGTATGGTGAATATCAGTACCACCTACGGGCCGGATCCGGTGATCCGCTACAACGGTTATCCGGCGGCGGACCTGATTGGCGATGCCGATCCGCGGGTCCTCTCTTCTTCGCAGGCGATGACGCATCTGGAGGAGCTGTCAAAGCAGATCCTGCCGAATGGGATGAATATTGAGTGGACGGATCTCAGCTTCCAGCAGGCCACCCAGGGCAACACGGCGCTGATCGTCTTCCCGGTGGCGGTGCTGCTGGCGTTCCTCGTGCTGGCCGCGCTGTATGAAAGCTGGACACTGCCGCTGGCGGTGATCCTTATCGTACCGATGACGATGCTCTCCGCGCTGTTTGGCGTCTGGCTGACCGGGGGCGATAACAACGTCTTCGTGCAGGTGGGGCTGGTGGTCCTGATGGGCCTGGCCTGTAAAAACGCCATTCTGATCGTCGAGTTTGCCCGCGAGCTGGAGATCCAGGGGAAAGGCATCATGGAAGCCGCCCTGGAGGCGTGCCGCCTGCGTCTGCGCCCGATCGTGATGACCTCCATCGCCTTTATCGCCGGGACCATTCCGCTGATCCTCGGCCACGGCGCGGGGGCGGAAGTCCGCGGCGTCACCGGGATCACGGTGTTCTCCGGGATGCTGGGCGTGACGCTCTTCGGTCTGTTCCTGACGCCGGTGTTTTACGTGACGCTGCGGAAACTGGTGACCCGCAGGAAGCCGGTCCAGGAGGATCTGCCCGCCTAGCCTGCAGCAGATAACAAAAAAACCGCCTTCACAATTTGAAGGCGGTTTTTTTTCGTCACCAGAAAATGATTAATGCGCTTTTTTAAAGCGGGCGATCATTTCCGGCACCGGGTCGCAGCCGCTGGTATCGGCGTTTTTGACCGCCTCCAGCGCGCTGGCCACGGTATGGCGAGCGAGGACGTTTAACGAAGCCTGCTCTGCTTCGTCGGCAACCGATTTGAAGTACCAGCAGGCGTTGGCGCTGACCACGCAGCGGGCCGGGACGTCAGGACGCGACGCCCACAGTTTTTTATCTTCGATAACCGAAAGATAGATATCACGCAGGGTGATCTTGTCCGCCGGACGGCCAAGATGAATTGAGCCGTTGCGGCCAAGCGTGGAGACGATAATGCCGTCACGAGTTAGCGGAACCATTAGTTTACGGATAAAGCTCGGGTTCGCTTCCAGGCCGTAGGCCAGAATCGCACTCGTCGAACGTTCACCCATCTGCTCCGCCATTGCTACGCTGAGAACCATCTGCAAAGCTGTCGGGAAGCGGTAATCTAACATGGCAGTGTCCTGGATTGCGGTGAATCTTGTTCTTTTTGGCACCGCAGAGGTGAATAATCAATGAACAACAATATAACAAATACGGGAATTTTTTTGAAGCAATCTGCGGTTAGCCTGCGAAGTAAATTTTCTGATTTCACGGGCAAAGGCGGGGCAAACACAGATTCCCCTTCGTACCGTTTTATTTAACGCAAACGCCATCCTTTGTTCCGCTAGCCGCGCCCTGTCGCCCCGCGACCTGTCCACACCAGCGGCGCCTAACCCTGTGGATAACCTGGAGGCAGTTGCCTGGCAGCCGCAGCCCGGGCGGGCTACCGGCCGCCGTTCGTTTTTTGAACAGGGAAAACTCCCCCGCCGGGCAGCGCGCTAAGCGCGAAAATCACCACCCCGGCGCAGGGAAGCCCCTACCCCGCTTAATAATTCCACTTCGGCCGCGCTACCGTATTTTTCTTCAGCAGGTCGCGGAACGCTTTCAGGTAGGGCTCATTGCTGCGCCCGCGCTTACAGATGGCCGAGAACGGCGACTGAAAGCCAAACTCGTTGGGCAGCAGCACCCGCAGGCGGTTCTCTTTGATCCACGGCCAGGCGTAATGCTCCGGCAGATAGCCAATATATTTCCCCGAGAGGATCAGCAGCAGCTGGGCGTCGACGGTCTCGACGGTGGCGCTCCCTTTGCTGAAGCCCCGACGGCGGAGATCGCTGGTGTTCCAGTAGCTGCGGGTCACCAGCGGGCACTGGCTGATCTGCTCTTTATCGAGCTGGCGGCTGAAGAACATCGGGTGCAGATCGCTGCAGTAGAGCCAGTGCTGTTCACGGTACAGCGGCTCGCTGATGATGTTATGCACCTGCGAGTTGTAGCTGCCGATAGCCAGGTCGATATGGTTGTTCAGCACGCCGTTCAGTTGCTCCGCCGGGGTGCGGATAATCAGTTTGATATGCACATGGGGAAATTTGTCGCTGAAGCTGCGCAGAACCACCGGCAGCGAGAGCGCCGTTTCGGTCTCGATGGAGTCGAGCGTCGAGATGCACAGGGTGCCGCTGTGCTCCCCTTTGAGCAGCGCCGACTGCCGCTCCAGCTCATTGAGTTCGCTCAGTACGCGGATCGCCTGCTGTAAAAACTGCTGACCTTTCTCGGTCAGAGAAAAGCCGCCGCGCCCGCGCTGGCAGAGGGTGAAGCCGAGCTGTCCCTCCAGCTGCGACATGGCATTGCTGATGGCGGAGACCGAAATACCCAGCTCCTGCTGGGCCCGGCTGTAGCTCTCCAGGCGGGCCACCGCCTCGAAAACCTGCAGCTGGCGAATATTGAGGCTGGCGTCGTGATGCATCGTATTTAGTTCACCAATAAATGAACTGAGTATTTACGCCAGACGATGTAAAGTCCAGCGCGGGTTGCGCACTATCTCTCCTGTTACGTTTCATCCGTCAGATTCAGGAGCAGACATGGATAACCTCTTTCACCAACCGCAGGGTGGCAATGAGATGCCACGCTTCGCCGGACGCGCCACAATGATGCGCCTGCCGTTTATCGAAGATTTACAGGGACTTGACGCGGCATTTGTCGGCATTCCGCTGGATATCGGCACCTCGCAGCGCTCGGGCACGCGCTACGGACCACGCTATATTCGCGCCGAATCGGTGATGATCCGTCCGTACAATATGGCGACCGGCGCCGCGCCGTTCGACTCGCTGTCGGTGGCTGATATCGGCGATGTGCCGATCAATACCTACAGCCTGCTCAAATCGGTGCAAATTATCGAAGATTACTACACCGGTTTGAATAGTTATCCGCTGATCCCGCTGACCCTCGGCGGGGACCACACCATTACCCTGCCGATCCTGCGGGCGCTGACCAAAAAACATGGTCCGGTGGGCCTCATCCACGTCGACGCCCATACCGACACCAATGATGAGATGTTCGGAGAGAAAATCGCCCACGGCACCACCTTCCGCCGCGCCGTTGAGGAGGGACTGCTCGACCTCAAACGGGTGGTGCAGATTGGCCAGCGCGCCCAGGGCTATGCCGCCGGCGACTTCCAGTGGGGCGTTGACCAGGGCTTTCGCCTGGTGCAGGCGGAGCAGTGCTGGCATACCTCGCTGGCGCCGCTGATGGCCGAAGTCCGCCAGCAGATGGGCGACGGGCCGGTGTATCTCAGCTTTGATATCGATAGCCTCGATCCCATCTGGGCTCCAGGAACCGGGACGCCGGAAGTTGGCGGGCTGAGCTCCATTCAGGCGCTGGAGATCGTCCGCGGCTGCCGCGGCCTGAATCTGATTGGCGCCGATCTGGTCGAGGTCTCGCCCCCCTACGACGTGAGCGGTAATACCTCCCAGCTGGCGGCCAACCTGCTGTACGAGATGCTCTGCGTCCTGCCCGGCGTGAAGTACGCCTGAGGAAGCCGCCATGGAGCTGAAATGCTTTCGCACCCTCTGGGGAGTGACGACCCCCTGGCCGCAAACGCTGGATGAACTGCAGCGTGTCGGCTGCTGCGGTATCGAAGCCCGCGTGCCGTTAACGGTGGCCGAGCGGCGGCAGCTCGCCGACCGCCTGCAGGCGTCTGGGCTGGAGGATATCGCCATTCTTTTCAGCGGCGGCGGGGTGCTCCCCGCCCAGCATGAAACGCCCGAGCAGCATCTGGCGCGCCTGCAGTCCCGCTTCGCCGAGGCCAGCAGCCTCAACCCGCGCTTTGTCAATCTGCTGGCGGGCAACGATCGCTGGCCGCTGGCGCAGCAGGTCGATTTTCTCGGCAAGGCGCACGAGCTGGCCGCCGGGTTTGGTTTGACCTGCAGCTTTGAAACCCATCGCGCCACCTCGCTGTACAGCCCGTGGCTCACCCTGGAGATCATTCAGCAGCTCCCCCAGCTGCGCTTTACCGCCGACATCAGCCACTGGGTGGTGGTCAGCGAGCGCCTGCTGGATGACCCCAGCGATGACTTCAGCGCCTTTATCGACCGCGTGCATCACGTGCAGGCCCGGGTGGGCTACGACCAGGGGCCGCAGGTGCCGCACCCGGCGGCGCCTGAGTATCAGCCGGCGCTGGCCTTTGCCGAGCGCTTCTGGCAGCAAATCTGGCGTTCGCAGCGCCAGCGCGGCTACCCGCAGACCACGCTGACCCCGGAGTTTGGCGCCGACGGCTATCTGCACCATCTGCCGTTCACCAACGTTCCGGTGGCCGATCTCTGGTCGCTCAACGCCTGGATGGCCGCGCGCCAGCAGGCCCACTTTCAGCAGTTTTTATCGCTCACTGAACAGGAACCGCAGCCATGACCGCCGTGAAGCACGCTTTTACTGAACTCCCGACCATTGATATCCGCGATCTGGCCGGCGATGACCTCGCCAGGCGTCAGGCGGTGGCCGACGCCATCGGCCGCGCGGCGCGCGAGGTGGGCTTTTTCTACATCACCGGCCACGGCATCGACCCGGCGCTGATCGCCGGCGTCCGCGAGGCGGCGAAGCAGATCTTCGCCCTGCCGATGGAGGAGAAGATGAACTATTACATCGGCCACTCCAAAAGCCATAAGGGCTACGTTCCGGAAGGAGAAGAGATCTACGGCTCCGGCAAGCCGGACCATAAAGAGGCTTTCGATATCGGCTTCCAGGCAGCGGATGACCATCCGCTGGTGCTCGCCGGTACGCCGCTGATCGGCGCCAACGAGTGGCCCGATCTGCCGGATTTCCGCGCGCGGGTGCTGGCCTACTACGACGCGGTTTTCGCCCTCGGCCACCGTCTGTTCGACGCTTTCGCCCTCGCGCTCGGCCTGCCGGAAGGGTATTTCAAACCGATGGTGACCTGCCCGCCGGCTAAGCTGCGGCTGATCCATTACCCGTTCGACGCCAGCGTCGAAGATGTTCCCGGAATTGGTGCACACACCGACTATGAGTGCTTCACCCTGCTGCTCGCCGACCAACCCGGCCTTGAAGTTCTCAATGAAGAAAGCGTGTGGATCGATGCACCTCCCGTCAAGAACGCCGCCGGAGAAGAGGCGTTCGTGATCAATATCGGCGACATGCTGGAAGTGCTCAGCGCTGGCACATTTGTTGCTACAGCCCACCGGGTGCGCAAAGTGCCGCAGGAGCGGTACTCCTTCCCGCTGTTTTTCGCCTGCGATTACCACACGCTGATCCGTCCGCTGCCGACTTTTCTCGCCGCCGGCGAAGCCGGTGAATATCAGGAGCTCAGCATCGGGGAGCATATGTGGAGCCAGGCCCTGCAAACCTATCGCTACCTGCGCGAAAAGGTCAATCGCGGTGAACTTCAGCTACCGGAGCGCGCGCGCGGCACCAATACGTTTGGCCATTTGAAAAAACAGGCTCAGCAAAAAAAACCCTAACCACCCGTGAGGATCCATGATGACTAGCACCCTGAAAAAAATCTCGCGCCGCGTTGCGCTTACCCTCGCCGTCAGCGCCTGTTTTTCCCCTGTCACCCAGGCGGCGGAACTGCTGACCGAGGGCGTCTTTAAGGTGGGGATGGAGGTCACCTACCCGCCGTTTGAGTCTTATGACAGCAATAACAACATCGTCGGTCTCGACCCGGAGTTCGCGACGCTGATCGCCGAGCATCTGCAGGCCAAACCGCAGCTGATCGACACCAAGTTCACCAGCCTGATCCTCGGCATCGGCAAGAAATATGACGCGGTGATCTCCGGGATGTACGTGACGCCGGAGCGCCAGAAGCAGGCCGACGCCATCCCTTACGCCCTTTCCGGCGCGTCGATCATCGCCCTGAAGGGCGGCGCGGTGCAGCCGAAAACCGAAGATGAGCTGTGCGGCGTGAAGGTCGGCCTGCAGGCAGGCACCACCTGGGTGACCAGCCTGAAAAAACACTCCGATGAGTGGTGCCTGAAAAACGGCAAACCGGCCATCACTATTCAGGAGTTCCCGACGGCGCCGGAAGCCTCCCAGGCGCTGCTGTCGAAGAACATCGGCGCTCAGCTTGAGATTGCCCCGGCAGCGCAGATCATCGTCGACAAGAGCCGCGGCCGCCTGGCGATAAGCTCTACGCGCCTGGTCTACCCGCTGCCGCTGGGGATCTACGTCGCCAAAGGCAACACCGAGCTGGCGGAGGCGATCAAGGCCACCCTGGCCACGCTGAAGGCCAACGGCCAATATGCCGCGTTGATCAAAAAATACAACTTAGAAAGCATCGATTAAGACAATAAGCACTGCGCAACAGGAGTCAGTATGGCGTTCGATTGGGGATACTTTTTTTCATTGTTTAGCATTGGGGCATTCTGGCAGGCGTGCGTGACCGTCATCGTAATCAGCACCTTGTCCTGGGGGATCGGCCTGGTGGTCGGTTTTCTGTTAGCCTGCGCGAAGCTCTCGGCGCCGCGCTGGGTCAAGATCCCCGTCGAACTCTATATCTGGTTTTTTCGCAGCGTGCCGCTGATGGTGCTGCTGGTGTTTGTCTACAACCTGCCGCAGCTGTTTCCGGTGACCCAGCCGCTGCTCGGGGTGCCGTTTATCGCCGGGCTGGTGTCGATGACCGTCACCGAGGCGGCCTATATGGCGGAGATCCACCGCGGCGGGCTGCTGTCGGTGGCCAAGGGGCAGAGCGAGGCAGGCCATGCGCTGAGCTTCAGCTTTATCGGCATCCAGCGGCTGATCGTGATCCCTCAGGCGTTTCGCATCTCGCTGCCGACGCTGATCAATGAATACATCACCATCATTAAGCTGAGCTCGATTCTGTCGGTGGTCTCCTTACCCGAGCTGCTGCTCACCGGCCAGCGCTTGTATGCGCAGAATTTCCTTGTGATGGAGACCCTGCTGGCGGTAGCGGTGTACTACGTGATGGTGGTTACCGTCTTCACCTGGCTGTTCCGGGCGCTGGAAAATCGTCTCGATATTCAGCGTAAGCGTCCGCAAACCCTCAGCGAGGCGGAATGCCAGGCGCTGCGCCAGAGCCTGCCGGCGCTGACGGAAGAGATCAAAACGCCGGCCGTCAACGGCGCGCCGCCAGCGCTCGATCTGCGGGGCATTCGCAAATCCTGGGGGCAGCATGAGGTGCTGAAAGGCATCGATCTGCAGGTGGAGAACGGGGAGGTGATCAGCATCATCGGCCCGTCCGGCTCCGGCAAAACCACCCTGATCCGCACCATCAACGCCCTCGAAAGCCTTGATGGCGGGGAGATCATTCTCTACGGCGAGGACTATCTTAAGGGCGGAGCCATCGTCGACAAACGCCAGATGCGCGCCGGGGTAAGGCGCATCGGCATGGTCTTCCAGAGCTTCAACCTGTTCCCCCACCGCACGGTGCTCGACAACGTGATGCTGGCCCCGCGCTATCACCAGCTGCTGGACCAGCCGGTCGCCCGCGAGCAGGCCCTGGCGCTGCTCGACCGCGTCGGCCTGCTGGCCCATGCCCACAAGTATCCCGGACAGCTCTCCGGCGGCCAGCAGCAGCGCGTGGCGATCGCCCGGGCGCTGGCGCTGAAGCCGGACATCATGCTGTTTGACGAACCGACCTCGGCGCTGGATCCCGAGCTGGTAGGCGAAGTGCTGAAGGTCATTCAGTCGCTGGCCCGCGAAGGCATGACCATGCTGATTGTCACTCACGAGATGGACTTCGCCCTGTCGATTTCCGACCGCGTGGTGCTGATGGAGAACGGCGTGGTGCAGGCCGATATCGCCCCGCAGGTGATCCGCAGCCCGCTGGAGGCGCCTTCTCTGCAACGAATCCGTGAATTTATGGGAGTACGCTAAATGGCAACTGAGCAACACCTGCGCCAGCAGCTGGCCGCCGCCTACCGGCTGCCGGCGATGTTCGGCTGGGAGGATACC
>OGGW01002369.1_pt1 | contig 11985 bp, 10 predicted proteins | sample 1571291 | NCBI WGS metagenome assembly OGGW01 (sample SAMEA2582028, study PRJEB24529) | metagenome | biome: Human gut stool | place: China | collected 2011 | reverse complement strand
ACCCCACATCAGAAAGATATTGCTGGCGAAGACCCACCACGGACGATGGTCGGGCAGACTAATCCAGGCGCGTTTCAGGGTCATGCGCTCCCCGGTAAGGGTGATCTTTTCTTCGACGTTGCGAAAGCTCACCAGCAGGAAAAAGGCCGCCAGTACGCCAAAAATCACCGCGGTATAGAGGAATCCCTGCTGCTGGTTGCCTTTGCCTAGCATGCCGACTAGCGGCAGCGTAGCCACGGCGACGATGGTGGCGCCAAGGGAGCCCAGCAAAATGCGCACCGCCGACAGCGTGGTGCGTTCTGCGGAATCACTGGTTAAAAACGGCAGCATGGCGCAGAACGGAATATTCACCAGGGTGTAGAGGAACGACAGACACAGATAGGTGACAAAGGCGTACAGCAGTTTGCCGGTGGTGCCGAAATCCGGCACATAAAAGGCCAGAATACACAGCAGGCCAAAAGGCAGGGCGCCGATCAGCAGCCAGGGGCGGCAGCGCCCCCAGCGGGTGGTGGTATTGTCGATCACCAGCCCCATCAGCACGTCGGCCACGCCGTCTACCAGCCGGGTGACCAGGAACATCAGGCCGACATAATAGGCCGGGAGACCCATGACGTCGGTGTAAAAGAACATCAGATACAGAGAGATCATCTGCCACACAAGGTTGCAGGAGAGATCGGCAATGCCATAGCCAAGGCGCTGCCGCCACAGGGTAAACGTTGTTTCTGCCATAAATCACTCGCTTATCGTTGTTGTTAAAGTCCGTACTGGCGAATAAACCAGGCCGGGGTACAGCTCCACGCATGGCAGTAACTGTTGATAAGCTTACTGCCATACGGGGAAAAGTCAGGATGTTGGGGGTCGAAAATTTCCCAGAAGGTGTCGGCGCCGTAGGCGACCATCGCCCCCCAGTAGGCTTTGATCTCCGCCACCGCCTCCTCGCGCAGGCCGGACTGTAGCAGGGCAACAATGTGATGATGACGCAGGTACGGGGTGTTCATGGCAATGGCGGGCGGCTGCTGCTGCAGGCGGCGCATCAGCCCCTGACGCTGCCCGGCGGTGCCAACTTCCGCCAGCACCAGCCAGATCTGCGACGCCCATGAGACCTGACGCACGGCGCCGCTGATAAACACCTGCCGCTCGTTGTCCCACAGATGGTGGAGGGCGGCCTCCTTCAGCTGCCAGAGCGTGGCAGTGTAGTCGGGTACCCGCTGCGGTTCAAAACGCTGCGCCAGCCAGAGGGCGCGCTGCAGACAGTAGATGAGCACCCCCTGCGCCGACGCCTGTTTATTCAGCTCCGCCTGCCAGTCGATAAATACCCACCAGTCATCGCTGTCGCGCACCAGCCCCTGAGAATCGCAGCGGGTCAGCGCCAGCTCGATTTGCCGCCGCGCCGTGGGCCACAGCTCACCGACGGTTTCCGTGTCGCCGGTGCTTTGCAGGTAGTTATAAAGCACGTCGACAAAAAACAATGAGTAATCAAACAGAAAGGTGTCATCGGCGCGTACCTCTGGCTGAACAAAGACATTGGCGGAAACCATGCCATCTTCCCGGGTATGGGCGGCAAAGAGATACAGGCAGCGGCGGACCAGATCGTGGTGGCCGAAGGTCACGTCATTCACCTGCGCCTGCAGGCGTAGGTCGCCCAGCCACAGCCGACGGTCGCGTTTCGGCCCATCTTCAAACACCTCCTGCATGCAGTTTTTCAGGGTACGAACGGCAACGTCATCAATGGCTTTCAACTGCGGATCGGCGATGACCGCCGGGTGCGGGCTGCCGGCAGAGGTGACGGTTTCCAGAGCGATCTCATCGAACTGCAGACGAAACTTGCGCGACAGCGCTTTGACCTCCACCTTCAGGTAGCGCAGGCAATAGCGACGTGGCAGAGCGACCCGGGCGGGCAGGACGTCAAGCCACAGATCCTGCTGCTGCAACCAGCTGCTGCTCAGCCATCCCTGGTATTCGCTGAACGGCTCACAGACTTCGCTCAGCGTCTCGCCGAAGGTGAAGTGCAGATGGGCCGGGGCATCGGGCGGGCTGCCGACGCTGCGGCAGCTGAACTGCAGGTAGCCAACAAAATGGCTGCCAAAATCAATAATGATGCTGTCGCCGACGTTGAGCGGTTGCTGATAAAACTGCTCCGGCGTGCAGACGGTATTCCCCCGCCAGCCGTTCAGCGCTCCTGGTTCAGCGACAGCCTCGACGATGGCCTGCGGCGTCTGGCGCAGGCGTTGCAGCGCGGGCGTCAGGTCGGCCGCACGCTGTAAAAAGCGCGGATGACGGATCATCGCCACGCTGGAATTGTATTGAATTGCTTGTGACATACTGCGTCCTCTCCGTTAGGTTAGGCGCAGCATAGGCCGTCGTCCGGCGCGGCTACCACTCTGGCAATGCCAAACCGTCAGTGAAAATGGCAGGAATAATGAGGTGGGGGCGCTGGCGATCACAAATCCGCACATCGGGCGCGTGCCGAGGGCCGGAATAGATTATCGTGCCCCTGCGCCATAGGTTGTTCAGGATTTGCTGTAATGATGACACTGACCGTTGAGTATTATTTCACCCATCCCCAGGATAAGCTCGGCATGTACGCCAGTGACCCGGAGGATAATAGCCAGGAGCATGGCCATGAATTTGCCGAACTGGTGATCGTCGAGGAGGGGCATGGGTTACACGTTATTAATGGTCGCCCGCTGTATATCCAACAGGGAGACGTATTTTACGTCCAGCCTGGCGATGTGCATTATTATGATGAGCTGGGGACGCTGAAGCTGATTAATGTCTTAATTAATCCGGCGGTGGCCTTTGGCTATTTACAGCAGATGGAGGGATTGCTGCAGCAATTATCCGCGCAGCGCGCCGCCTGCTATGGCTGGCTGGCGCCGGAGACTCGCAGCTATTGCCGGGAACTGGTGGAAAAGATATTTTCCCCGGCGCTGAGGGCGGCGGATAATACCCCGCTACGGGAGTCTCTCTTTTTCCAGCTGGTGACCACCATTCTCACAGCCGAGTCGGAAGCCGAATATAGCAGCACTCGCTATAAACTGCATAAATTACTCACCTGGCTTCAGGAGCACTGTTTCGAAGAACATAACTGGCAGCAGCTGGCGGAGCAATTTCATCTCACCACCCGCACCGCGTTTCGCCATATTAAAGAGGCCACCGGATTAACCCCGGATAATTATCTGAAACGTCTGCGGCTGGTCTCCGCGCGGGTCAAATTACGCGAAACGGAGATGACCATTACCGAAGTGGCTTATCTGGGCGGCTTCGCCAACAGCAACCACTTTACCACCCTGTATAAAAAAGTATTTGGCCTGACCCCCAGCGCCGATCGCCGCCGCCCACCGGGTTAAAAGGGGGCCGCAGGCCGGGCAGGGGAAAAACCGGCCGCCCGCGGCAAGTCACGCTTATTCGTCGAGGGAGTTTGCCCGCACATGACGGCCGCTGGCGACAAAATTGCCGGTGCCAAGATGATGCAGGGTATTGAGCTTATCGTCGTCGAATTGCCAGCGTCCGGTGACAAACGCGCGCTCATCGGCGGCGGCAGAGACCACCTCCCCGAACAGGGTATCGTACTGGGTCTGGGCCGCCGTCGCCGGCAGCAACCGGCACTCCATCCATGCCAGACATTTCTCCTCGATCAGCGGCAGCCCCAGCTCCGGACCGGTTACTACCGGGATCCCCCAGGCATTGAATTTTTCCTCATCGCGGCCGCTGACGCTGCCGACGGCGTAGGTCCAGCTGGCGGCTGCGACGCCGGGAACCACAATGCCGAAGGTGCCATTGCGCTCGATGATCTCCCGCGTCCAGGTGCTTTTATCCACCACGATAGCCACCCGCGGCGGGGCGAATTCCACCGGCATTGACCAGGCGGCGGCCATAACGTTGCGCCGGTCGGACGGGGCATCGTAGCTGGTGATCAAAATGGTTGGGCCGTGGTTGAGCAGGCGGCTGGCGTACTGCAGTTCAACGTGGCGAAAGCGGCTCATAGGCGTTCCTTGAATAATGGGTCGGTTGGCAGGTAACACGTTAAGCCGCAATGAAAATGTAATCAATACGTCATCTCGTCTGACTATAGTCGCCAGCACTAAGTCCCAAAGAGGATCACAATATGTTGGCTCCCCTGATGCTATCCCAGGTGAGCGTGCCCCGTCGGATGTCGACCGCCGGGCTGGTCTCGCTGTCCCGAAAGGGAGGGCGATGATGCGCACGCTGACCCCTATCACCCTGCAGGAGGTCTCTTTCGCCTTCGCAGAGACCCCTATTCTTGACCGCTTCACGTTGCATATCGAACCCGGCCGCATCGTGGCGCTACTGGGCCCTTCCGGCTGCGGCAAAAGCACGTTGCTGCGTCTGCTGGCCGGGCTGAGCGTGCCGGCCAGCGGCGAAATCCGCTTTGGCGACAGGCTGGTCGCCCGCGCAGGATGGGGATTGCCCCCGGAGCAGCGCGATATCGGCATGGTTTTTCAGGATTATGCCCTCTGGCCGCATATGAGCGTGGCGCAGAACGTCGCCTTTCCGCTGCGCATGCGCGGCGTCTCCCGCAGCGAACGCGAGCGCCGGGTCAGCGAGGCGCTGGCGCGGGTAGGCCTCAACGGCTTTGCCGAACGTAAGCCTTCAGGCCTCTCCGGCGGTCAGCAGCAGCGGGTGGCGCTGGCGCGGGCGATCGTCGCCGCGCCGCGGGTGCTGCTGTTTGATGAACCGCTCTCCAACCTGGACAGCGAACTACGCGAATCGCTGTGTGGCGAAATGAGCCGCCTGCTGCGACAGCTCGGCATCACCGCCCTGTATGTCACCCATGACCGACGTGAAGCCGAGCTGTTAGCCGACCAGATTGTCTATTTATCCGCGGGCCGCGTGGCCGCTGTCCGCGCCGTTACGACAACCTCAGGGGAAGTTGCATGAACACCGTTATGACCGTTAAGAAAGGAGTGGTACTCGCGATGGCTCTCTCCGCCATGATGCTCTCCAGCGCCCATGCGCTGACCGTTTACACCGCCGGACCCGGCTCGCTGGCGAAAAGCCTGGCCAGCGGTTTTGAACAACAGACCGGGGTGAAGGTGACCGTTTTTCAGGCCACCACCGGCAAAGTGATGGCCCGACTGGAGGCCGAGCAGGCCAACCCGCAGGCGGATGTGCTGATCTCCGCCTCGTGGGATACCGCCGAAGATCTGCACCAGCGGGGCTGGTTGTTGCCTTTTGCGAGCGCCAACGCCGACCAGGTACCGGCGAACCTGAAATCGGCGGACTATATCGCCCAGGGCGTCTCCGCCCTGGGTATTGTCTGGAACAGTAAAAGCGGCACCCCGGAACCGAAAGAGTGGCGGGATCTCACCCAGCCGGCGTTTAAAGACAAGGTGACAACCCCCGACCCGGCGCTCTCCGGCGCGTCGCTGGATTTGCTGATCGGGCTGCAAAACAGCATGGGCGGCCAGGCCTGGCAACTGTTTGACGAACTGAAAAAGAACGGCATGGTAGTCAGCGGACCCAACGCCCAGGCGGTGACGCCGGTGATGCAGGGAGCGAAAGCGGCGGTGTTTGGCGCGGTGGATTATGTCTCCTACGGCAACATTCAGCAGGGCGAGTCGCTGAAGGTGATCTTCCCGGCCAGCGGAACGGTGATTGCCCCGCGCCCGATGATGATCCTCAAAACCAGCCAGCATCCCGGCGAGGCCAAAGCCTTTATCGATTACGTGCTGTCGCCGGAAGGTCAGGCGAAGGTCGCCGACGCCTGGCTGATGCCCGCCCGCCGCGACGTGGCGGCTAAACGTCCGCTACTGGACGCGCTGAAGGTGCTACCCACCACCAGCGAGGGCAGCAGCGAGCGGGGCGCCGTGCTCGCCCGCTTCAGTCAGCTGTACGCGCAGTAATTGATCCCGTTTCTCCGGCGCTGGCCGCCGGAGGACCCTCAGCTTCAGGAACCGGTTGTGAAACAAACATTCCTTTCCGGCGCGACCCTTGCCGCCCTGGTGATGCTGGTCGCGTTACCGTTAGTGTTTATTCTGCTGCAGGCGATTTTTCCCCATTTTAGCGCCGGTTCGCTCGGGGACGCCTTTGGCGGCATCCCGGCGCTGCTGGCCGATCCTCAGCTGCCGGCGATGCTCGGCGGTACGCTGTGGATCGCCGCCGGCGTGGCGCGGGTCAGCGGAATGATTGGCCTGCCGCTCGGCATCCTGCGCGGTATGTTTTCGCTGCCGCTGCCCCGGCTGTGGGATCTCCTGTTTTTGATCCCCTTTCTGACGCCGCCCTATATCTCGGCGCTCTCCTGGATGCTGGCCCTGCAAAGCCAGGGCTATCTGCAGCAGCTGACCGGCTGGCAGCTGAACGATCTGCTGTTCAGCCGCAGCGGGATCGTGCTGGTGATGACCTTTAACATATTTCCGGTGGTCTACTTTGCCGTCTCCCGCAGCCTGCTGGCGAGCGGGACTCGGCTGGCGGTGGTCGCCCGCGTCCATGGCGCCAGCGCCTGGCGCGCCTTCTGGCACGTGACGCTACCGATGCTCTCTCCGGCGCTGGCGGCGGGGATGCTGCTGGCGTTTACCCTCGCCATCGAGGAGTTTGGCGTACCGGCGGCGCTGGGCAGCCGGGCGGGAGTGGTGATGCTGACGGTCGGTATTGAGAAAAAGCTGGCCGACTGGCCGGTGGATCTCCCTGGCGCCGCGCTATTGTCGCTGCTGCTGATGGCGGTGGCGTTGTTCGCCTGGTGGCTGCAAAGGCGGCTGGTGGGGGAGAAAGAGGTCACCAGCGTCACCGGTAAGCCGGGGGAGAACCACGGGGCATCGCTGGGCTGGATGACGCTGCCCGCCGTGCTGGCGATGGCGGCCGTCGGCGGCCTGGCGGTCGGCGTCCCCGCCGTCTCGATGATGCTCACCAGCGTGATGGGCACGCTCTCCGGTGGCGTGAGTGTTGAGAATGTCACGCTGCGTCATTTCGCGGCGCTGTTTGACCAGCAGGGAGATGCCCTGTCGGCCCTCGGCACCAGCCTGTCGCTGGCCCTGGGTTCGGCTCTAATCGTCGGCGCGCTGGGCCTGCTGGCCGCCTGGCTGGTGATGGTGCAGAAGATTAAAGGGCGCGGGATGGTGGATGCGCTGTCGCTGATGCCGGCGGCGCTGCCGGGCGTGGTGGTGGGGGTCGGTTTGATCCTGCTGTGGAATCAGCCCTTCTGGCCGCGCTCGCCCTATAACACGCTGTGGATGCTGCTGCTCTCCTATTGCTGCCTGCTGTTGCCCTGGCCGGTGCGCTATGTCGGCAGCGCGCTGCGCCAGCTGGGCCCGAACCTTGAGCCCGCCGCCAGGGTGCACGGGGCGTCGCCACTGCAGGCGCTGCGGTTGATTGTCCTGCCGCTGGTCTTTCCGGCGCTGCTGGCGGCGATGCTGATGGTGTTCGCGGTGGCCTCCCGGGAGCTGGTGACCTCGCTGCTGCTCTCTCCGGCCGGTACGCAAACCGTGGCGGTGTTTATCTGGCGCCAGTTCGAACAGGGTTCCGTCGGTCAGGGCATGGCGATGGCCAGCCTGACGTTGTTGACCGGTCTGGTCCTGATGCTGACGGCGCTGGCGCTGATGCAGCGCCGCACGCGCGGTTAACGCTAAGCGCACAAAAAAGACGGTCGGCGCGGAAAAATAGGCTATAAATGTCGGACACCTACAGCTGGAGGCCATGATGAGTCCCTTTTTACGCGCCTATTTTTCCCGTCTGAGCTGGACGGGTGAGCCTGATGTTTCCATTGATACCCTGCGGGAACTGCATCTGCAGCATAACAGCGCCATCCCCTTTGAAAACCTCGACGTCCTGCTGCCGCGTGAAATCCACCTTGACGATGGGGCGCTGGAAGAGAAGCTGATCGCCGCCCGCCGCGGGGGGTATTGTTTTGAACAGAATGGCCTGCTGGAGCGCGCGCTGCGCGAGATAGGCTTTAACGTCCGCAGCCTGCTGGGCCGCGTGGTGCTGGCCAACCCGCCGCAGATGCCGCCGCGTACTCACCGTCTGTTGCTGGTTGAGGTGGCGGGGGAGCGCTGGATCGCCGACGTCGGCTTCGGCGGCCAGACGCTGACCGCGCCGATCAAACTGCTGGCCGATATCCCACAGCAAACGCCGCACGGCAGCTATCGTCTGGTGCATGAAGGGGATGAGTGGACGCTGCAGTTCAACCATCACGAACACTGGCAGTCGATGTACCATTTCGATTTAGGCCGCCAGTATGCGTCTGATTATGTGATGGGCAACTTCTGGTCGGCGCACTGGCCGCAGTCCCACTTCCGTCACCATCTGCTGATGTGTCGTCATCTGCCGGACGGCGGCAAAATGACCCTCACCAACTTCCACTTTACCCACTGGGAGAATAACCATGTGGTGGAGAAGATCGATTTTGCCGAGGTCTCCGCGCTGTATGAAGGGCTGCAGACCCGTTTCGGCCTGGGGGTGGACGATCCTAAACATGGCTTCAGCGAAGCGGCGCTGGCGGCGGTGATGGCGGCGTTCGATACCCATCCGGAAGCCGGGAAGTAAATCTCCTCATGCCCGGTGGCGCTGCGCTTACGCGGGCCTGCGAGGTATGAGCCTGTGAGAGGACCCTGTAGGCCGGGTAAGGCGACAGCCGCCACCCGGCGAAATTACAGGTACCGTGTCTGATATCTTGCCCGGCGGCGCTGCGCTTGCGCGGGCCTGCGAGGTATGAGCCTGTGGGAGGACCCTGTAGGCCGGGTAAGGCGACAGCCGCCACCCGGCGAAATTACAGGAACCGTGTCTGATATCTTGCCCGGCGGCGCTGCGCTTGCGCGGGCCTGCGAGGTTTGAGCCTGTGAGAGGACCCTGTAGGCCGGGTAAGGCGACAGCCGCCACCCGGCATAAAGCCTGGAGCCAGGTACGATAAATACCCGAACTTGGCGCGAAGGCCTCGTCCGGGCTACCGGTAAGGATGAATGGTAAACGCCGCCAGCGCTCAGCGCCGGGAGCGTACCACCTGGTAACGCCGGGTGAAATACTCCACCGGCGCGCTCCAGACGTGAACCAGGCGGGTGAAGGGGAAGATCAGAAAGATGGTCATTCCGAGCACCAGGTGGACGCGGTAAATCCATGCGACACCGTCCAGATGCGCCGAGGCGCTGCCGTGGAAGGTGACCACCGCCTGCGCCCAGTCCACCAGCTTGAGCATTTCGCTGCCGTCCGGATGCTGGGCGGAGAAGGGGATGGTCGTCAGCCCCAGCGCGCACTGAATCAGCAGAATGCACAGGATCAAAATATCCGCGGTCGTGGAGGTGGCGCGAATTCGCGGGTTGGTCAGGCGGCGCATCAGCAGGCCGATACCGCCTACCAGGGTCAGCACGCCGCATACGCCGCCAAGGATCATGGCCATCAGCTGCTTCTGGGACATCGGCAGGAACCACGAGTAGACCCAGTGTGGGGTCAGCATGCCAAAGAGATGGCCAAAGAAGATGCCGAGAATGCCGATATGAAATAAGTTCGACCATAGCACCATCCCGCGCTTATCCAGCATCTGGCTGGATGAGGCGCGCCAGGTATACTGCCCGTAATCGTAGCGCAGCCAGCTGCCCACCAGAAAGACGGTGCCGCACAGGTAAGGGTAGATATCGTAAAAGAAGACGTTCAGATACTGGATCATTTCGGGACTCCGGCGCGGATGTCAACGTACTGCGGCGCCACATCCTGACTAAAGCGTCGTTGATAAGCTTGCATCGACGAGCTATCGCAAGCGGTCGCATTATCTTCGATAAACTTCACCTGCTCTTCTTCCCACACGGCGTCCAGCGCCTGACGGGTATCGTCGCGCTTTTCTCCCGCCACCTGTTTTGTGACACTGTCACTGGTGAGCGGGCTTTTAGCCAGCGCCAGCAGGGCGTCAAACAGCTGGTAGTACGGGCAGGCTCGCTGCTTAAGACGGCCGCCGATCAGCGCCAGAATCGGCGCGATATTCTGCAGCCCCTCCCGAGCCTCCGCGGGAGGTAGAATACTGAGATACTCCAGATACAGCGGCAGATGGTCGGGCAGCTCGCGACAATCGATCTGCAGACCCGCCTGCTGATACTGATTCATCAGGTCGACCATCGCCTGGCCGCGGTCGCGGGATTCGGCATGCACATGTTCAAACAGCAGCAGCGAGGTGGCGCGCCCGCGCTCGAACACCTCGCACCATTCGGCCTGGCGATCCAACAGCGGAGCCGTCAACAGCTCACCGACAAACGGCGTCAGGGAAGGGACATCGGCCCTGATCAGCGCCAGGGCGTCGTCGCGGTTCTCCCACAGTAACTCGTCGGGGTACTCCAGCAGCAGACCGATCACTTTCAGGATCCGCATCACTCGCCCTCCCCATGCTTACGCACGCCGCTGACGTCGATGGCGTCGATCCGCCGGCTGTCAAACAGGTTTAATTTCGTATCTGACCCGTGGCAGCCATCGCCGAAGGTAAAGCCGCAGCCGTTGCGTTCCGGGAAGGCATCCTCCGCCAGTTCGCGATGGCTGGTGGGGATCACGAAGCGGTCTTCGTAGTTGGCGATCGCCAGATAGCGATACATCTCTTCGACCTGCTCAACGCTGAGGCCCACCTCTTCAATGGCGCGGGTATCGGTGACGCCCTCGACGGTTTGCGAGCGCTTGTAGTGGCGCATCGCCATCATCCGTTTCAGCGCGCGCAAGACCGGTCCGGTATCGCCGGCGCTCAGCAGATTCGCCAGGTATTGCACCGGGATGCGCAGACTCTCAACCGCCGGCAGGATGTTGCCGTTGCTCGGTAAGCCGCCGGCGTCGGCAACCGACTGGATCGGCGACAGGGGCGGCACGTACCAGACCATCGGAAGGGTGCGATACTCCGGATGCAGCGGCAGGGCAAGCTTCCAGTCCATCGCCAGCTTATAGACCGGAGACTTCTGCGCCGCCTCAATGACGTTGTGCGGGATCCCTTGCTTTAGCGCTTCCTCGATGACCGCCGGATCGTTTGGATTAAGGAACACCTCGCACTGGCGCTCATAGAGGTCGGTTTCATGTTCGGTACTGGCCGCCTCTTCAATACGGTCGGCGTCATACAGCAGTACGCCAAGATAGCGGATGCGCCCGACGCAGGTTTCTGAGCAGACCGTTGGCTGCCCGGACTCAATGCGCGGATAGCAGAAGATACATTTTTCCGACTTACCGCTCTTCCAGTTAAAGTAGATTTTTTTGTACGGGCAGCCGCTGATGCACATCCGCCAGCCGCGGCATTTGTCCTGATCGATCAGTACTATGCCATCTTCCTCACGCTTGTAGATGGCGCCGCTCGGGCAGGTGGCCACGCAGCTCGGGTTGAGGCAGTGCTCGCACAGGCGCGGGAGATACATCATGAAGGTATTTTCGAACTGGCCGTACATCTCTTTTTGCATGGCTTCGAAGTTACGGTCGCGGGCGCGTTTCTCGAATTCGCCGCCGAGCAGCTCCTCCCAGTTCGGGCCCCAGTTAATCTTATCCATACGCTCGCCGCTGATCAGCGAGCGCGGGCGGGCGGTCGGCAGATATTTGCCCTCCGGCGCGTTGTGCAGGTGCTGGTAGTCATAGGTAAAGGGTTCGTAGTAATCGTCGATCGCCGGCAGCACCGGGTTGGCGAAAATCTTCGATAATACGCTGACCCGATTGCCGAGGCGGGGCGTCAGCTTACCGCTAATGCCGCGGATCCAGCCGCCTTGCCACTGATCCTGGTCCTCCCAGTTTTTGGGGTAGCCAATGCCCGGTTTGGTCTCCACGTTATTGAACCACGCGTACTCCATGCCTTCGCGGCTGCTCCAGACGTTTTTACAGGTGACCGAGCAGGTGTGACAGCCGATGCATTTGTCCAGATTCAGCACCATTCCAACCTGAGAACGGATTTTCATTTTTTCGCCTCCTGTACCTGATCGCGACCTTCGTCATCCAGCCAGGCAATATTCTTCATTTTGCGGATCATGATGAACTCGTCGCGGTTCGATCCGACGGTGCCGTAGTAGTTAAAGCCATAGGCCAGCTGGG
>OGGW01002359.1_pt1 | contig 12064 bp, 10 predicted proteins | sample 1571291 | NCBI WGS metagenome assembly OGGW01 (sample SAMEA2582028, study PRJEB24529) | metagenome | biome: Human gut stool | place: China | collected 2011 | reverse complement strand
AGGAGCGAGGGCAGCTAGATGTTGAACCTGTTGCAGAATACAGTCAGCAATGTGGCAAAGTAACCGTTGACAAAGCCAGTGCAGCAGAAGGAGTTTCTGCTGGGCGTTCCGTCATCCAGTATCTGCCTCATGCCATACATGCTCAATCTGTCATCTTGCTCAAAAGCCCTCGTGACTTTCTGGAAACAGGGGGTAGTGAGACGCCCATCGGGGTTCATAATGAGGATGATCGGAGCTTTGGCCTGACGTATTCCCACGTTGTTGCCTTGTCCGTATCCGCCATTCTGGTTGTTCTTGATGGTTCTGACATTCTGGTACAACGAGTGAATCTTGGCAAACATCTCTTCATGCTGGGCACTGTTGTTATCTACGACAATGACTTCCAGCTCGCCTTCATTGAGGTTGTTGTTGGCATACAGCGATTGCAGGCAGTCGAAGATGTCCTTTTCGGAGTTGTATGTGACTATAATGCCAGAAAGTCTTATCATCTATTTGAGGTTTATTGATGTTGCTATGCGCCTTACTCTGTTCTTCTCTCTGTGCTCGCGTGAGAGCAGAAAAGCCATCATGGAGATTTGGCGGGAGCGCTTTTCGGGGAGGAACTTAGCCAAGAGCAGACCGCTTTGGACAAGCATCTTGAACAGGAGACAGAATTTGGGCGAATACTGCTTCAGCGTGTTGGCGATGGCCTGGCTGAATGTCCGATCGATGCCGCGTCCAGTCATTGTGCTATTGTAGATATGCAAGACACCCATGAAGAGCGACATATCGTATTTGTGGTCATAAACCAGCTGTATTTTCTGGTAGGCATTGCAGATAGATTGGGTGTGGCTTTTGTAGTGTTCTGCAGTGCAGATGTGCTTGCTGATGGAGCCAGATGAGGAAATCCTGTAACCATAATCGGGTTGGCAGACTGTGTAGTCGTATTTCATTCCGCTGGTTATTGCCGTCATGTTGAAGTCGGCATCCTGCAGGGAAAGCAGACGCTCATCCCAGCGCAGACTGTGCATTTTGATGCTCGAGGTTCTGTAGATGTTGTTCCATACGATGAAGGGAAGTTCCCTGCGGGCAAAGGCTGCAATGTCATCGTTTTGGGTCTTGTAGCCAAAAACGAGTTTGTGTGCAATGGGCATGAACTGGCCATCCCTGTACAGCCCGGAGGGAAAAACCATGAAATCCAGTTCGGGATGAGCCTCGATGGACTGCACTCTTTGCCCGAGGCAATCAGGTGTGATATAGTCATCCGAGTCGAAGAACACCAAGTACTTGCCCTGTGCCACGTCGATGCCAATGTTGCGGCAGGTGGGTGCGCCCTTGGGAAGTCTGCTCCGGCATATCAGTCTTATGCGTGAGTCCTCTTGGGCATACCGCTGCAGGAGACTGATAGTGGATTCTTCTGAGCCATCATCAATGGCCAGCAGTTCCCAGTTGTCATAGGTGTTGCACTTTATGCTGTCAATCATCACAGCCAGTTCCTCCTCATGGTTGAAAGTGGGCATGATGATACTCAGTGTGGGTTTTGTCTCTTTGTCCATTCTGTGTGTGTAGCAACTTGTGACGGAATAGTGATGCGGCGGAGTGTGATGCTATTTCATCTTAGAGGCGAGCACCTTGCTCCATTTCTCCTCCCATTGTTTGAGATTAAAGGCTTCGGCCACTGTTTCATAGCCTCTGGATGCAATTTTCTCCCTCATGTCGGGGTGGGTGAGCAGGAGTTTGAGGCCTTCATAGACAGCATCTGCAGTGGGCAGGGTCATTATTCCATTGAGCCCGTCTATTATTATGTTGGTCATTCCGCCCACGTTTGTGCAAAGTACAGCACAGTGAGCCGACATCGCTTCGAGCAGTGACAGAGAAGTTCCTTCGGATCCCGTGGTGGGGACTACCGCAATGTCAAACTGGGAATGAAACTCTATGGCCTTGCTGGAATCGTAATGCGTGAACACAACCTCTTTGCTGTAGGCAAATTGCTCCTTCAACCATTCTTCATCGGGACCTTCTCCTGCGAATGTGACACTTATCTTGTAATGTTCGCTCAACAGTCTTTTGACAGCTGCGGTGAATATTCGTGTACCCCGATAATCGAAGAAGCGTCGTGCGAAGACAATGCTGGTGAAGTCATGCTTCTCCTTTATTGTCTCCTTGGGACCAACCTCGGCAAAGTTCATGATGGGTATGAGATTTACATCCCTCTCGTGCAGTTGGGTTCTGTGCCAGCAGATGAAGTTGTTATCTACGCACACGACATCTTCCACGTTGCGCATTCGTTTGACTATATGATAAGCCTCAATGGTTCGGCTCATGAAGCTACGAAGGAAGCTGCGGCGTTTTTTGCCTTCCATGTCCCAGAATATGCCGTGCTGGATGGCGATGGAGTGCTGGACAGGATGTGATGGGATAAGGGTGTCGGTAGCAAACAGACTGATGTAGGAGTCCTTGCTGTTTCTGCTCTGGAGCACTTCTTCATAGAGCCTGTTGGCTGTCTGCTTTTGGGGAGCAAGAGGCACACCGATAACCTCGATGTCGGGAGCGATTTGCTTCACAAACCTCTGATCAGCATATTGGAAGATGCGCACATGCAGCCCCAGACCAGCTGCCAGGTGGGACAGACGCGTGATGTATGTCTGGATGCCCCCAATGGTCATCTCCTTCCCGGCTTTGTCGAAATACCTTATATAGATTATATCCAATGTGTTCATAGCTTTTTTGTCCTTTAAGTTTCACTTGTCTCTTTTCTTCAGAATCGTCTCACGTATGTATGTGAAGCTTTCCAGCTTAAACATTACGCAGATGGCCAGATAGCTTATGATGCCTGTGATGACTTGCAGTGAGAGGATTGCCAGATTGCTCCAAGGCAGATATGTGAGGAAGAAGACCAAACCGCCCATGGCTGCCGAAGCAAGCAATGGAGGGTAGATATCGGTCCACAGTTGCCGTGTCGTGTAGCCTATCAACTTCTTGTTGGGGTATGTGTTGATAAAGATACACAGAAAATTGTATATGGCAACGCCTATGGCAATGGCATATACATTGATGAAGACTGAGGTGACGAGGATGCTGATCTCAAGAACCTTCTTTATCATCTCTAACTTCAGAAAGATGTCGCTGCGTCCTATGGCCTTCATGGCCTCCAGGTTGGCAATCTGTAGAGGCATAAATAGATAGGCGATGCAGAATATCTGTACGAAGGGAACTGCGGTAAGCCATTTCTCTGTGAGCATCGTTATGATGAGTGGCTTGGCAGTTACGAACAGGCCCACCAGGAGCGGGAATATTACTAGGCTGCTCGTCTTGATGCTTCGGCTTACCATATTCCTTATCTGCTGCAGATTGCCTTGTTGGGCAGAAAAGATGGGAAACAGTACTGTCTGTGTGGAGGTATTGATATTCTCCATTATCAGAGTGGGCATCTGTTTGCCTCGCTCGAAGTATGCCAGATAGGCAGGAGTATAGAATTTGCCAATGATCAGGCTCCTTATGTTGACAAACAGGGATATCATGAAGTTGGACAGAAATATCTTCCATCCGTAGTCAAACAGCGTCTTGAAGCTTGCGAGAGAGAACGAAAGGTCGGGTCTCCACTTTACGGTAGCGAACATCACAAGCGCCATGATGTAGCCAGAGGCGATATAATGATAGACCAATGCCCATATTCCATACCCCCGATAAGCAAGAACGATGCCGATAGCACCTGCAATGATGGTGGATAGCAGGCTGGAGAGAAACAGGTTCTTGAAGAGCATGTGTTTGGAGATATAGGCTCGCTGGATGGAGTTGAATGCATAGGCGAACAGGCAGGTGCCTACTACTTTGATCACATAGTCCAGCGAAGGCTGGCTGTAGAAGGAGGCTATGGCTGGTGCCGAGAGGAACAGAATGACGTATATGAACAGCGATGCTACCATTGTGGCATAAAAGATGGTAGAGAAATCTGTCTTGTTGGCATCCTTCTTCTGTATGAGTGCGGTGTTGAGCCCACCGTCAATGATGACATTGGCGATATTTATGAATACCATTATCAATGCTATCTCACCGTATTCAGATGGACGCAAGAGTCGTGCCAGGCATATCGATACGATGAACGAGATGCCTTGTACACTAAACCTCTCGGACAGTTTCCAGACGAAGGAGTGTAGTATCTTATGCTTGCTGAATTCCATCTTGTTGTTTCTGTTCTTGCTCGAAGACTATCCTACAACAGTAGCCCAGCAGTATGTAAAAATAGAGGTCATAGAGGAAAGTGCTGCTCAGGAAAAACTTGACGAGCGTGATAGATATAAGCGCGATTATGAAGCATCTCTGCATCTTGGTCTTGCATCGAATGACGGCCCAACCGCATAGGGCAAAGAGCATAACCAGTATGATGCTTCCCAGAATGTAGCCGTAGGATATCTGGAAGTCCAGAATCAGGTCGTGCGCGTAGATGTAGCCGAAACGTTGTGACCCGAAATACCCCAACCCGCAGATGTTTCCGTAGGTGTCCAAAAAATGAATCAGTGCCACTTTCAGTGTAGTGCGTCCGCTATCGTTGCCTATCTCACCGCTTACCAGTTTGTCCAGGATGCGGGTGCTGAGCTTCAAGCCAGTAAATGTGAATGCCAGATAGGAGACAATCTCTTGCAGGAACATGAAGACGACTCCCATGGCTCCTATGATGGCCGACTTTATCAGCAATGCATAGCGAAAGTTCATGAAGAACAGGAAGTAACACATGCCAAAGAATGCCAGGCACGCCAGAGGGCCACGTGTACCACACGAAAGCAGGAACAGTACGCCCATTGTGGTGGCTGCCATGTGCAGTATGTTGAATTTCCTCAGACTGTTCCAGAGCAACAGGACGATGTGAGGCAGCACCTGATAGGCTGTGTACATGTTGTCGTCACCAGCCACTTCGGCCATGTTCTTTGCTGATTGTGCATAGTGGAGAAAGTAGAACAGGCTCATCAGAATGCACATGATGGAGACCAGTGTCATTGCTCTGAAGTATTTCTCAATGTCCAGAATCCTTCCTACGAAATACAGGGGAGTGGCCACACACAGGCATTTGAAAATGTTCTCATTGAGGTACTCCTGGTTCTCGGGATGGATGGCATAGTTCATGAGGTAAGCTGTGACCATCACGAGAAAGAAGAAATAGTCAAACACACGGAAGCGGCTGAGCAGTGCAGGCAGTGCGAGTATGAGGGGGATGACTATTGTGAGAACAATGACAGCATCGGTGTAGTCACCCAAGACGGGGATATGATTGACGATTCCACGCATGTAGCCCAACAGCATATTGCCCCATATGATGAGCACAAAGACGTTGAGGAAAACGTCTTTGTGCACAAGCAGGTTCTTTATGTCTGTGAACAAACTTCTCATTCTCTGGTTTCCGTGGGGGAATTTGTGTGGCTCTTTTATTCCTTGAAGAATACAAACATCTTGCGCATTTCACCTTTTAGGATGATTCCCGATGTGATGAGCGTAGATAGAATAAGCATGAAGGCGGTGAATATCATGCGTCGTGGGCCAGCGGGTTCCAGTGGTACAGTGGCACTCTTGAGGGTTGTAAAGGCGGGGGTCTTCTCCTGCACCTTCACCTTCATTGCCTCCAACTGGTTCTGCATGGCAGAATAGGCGTTGTACTTCATTTGCATGTCGTTCTCCAGTTCGTCCCTTTCCGATAACTTGCTCTGCAGGATGAGACCACGGTTTGAATCGCAGAAATTGCTGTATTTCCGCACCGACATGTCATACTCACGCTTGCAGCTGTCGGCTAGCGTCTGGTAGTGCTGTACATCAATCCTGGCTTTCTTGGTACGATACATGATGATGAAGTCCTGTAGGTGCTGGCGTACAGAGTCGGCCACAAGAGCACAAACGAGCCTGTCTTGGTCTTTCACCGAGATGGAGATGACATCTGTTCTCTGATCTACAGAGCAGGAAATCTTCTTGCTGATGCGGCCCATCATCTTGAACTCTGACATTGTGAGGTTGAAGGGGTCTATCTTGTGATCCTTTGACACCACTTCATTCTTGGGACGTACAATCAGTGAAGTGATTGCCTTGGAGGCCTTTTTGAAGGGTTCTGTCAGCCAGTTCTTCTTCTGATACCTCCTCAGATAGGTGGCGTAATCGGTGTCAATGCTGTCCTTGTATGTCTTGACTCGGATTGAGAAGAGTCCCACGACAAATTCGGGAGACTGCATGAGTTCGGGATAGAGCTGGGGATAGATGGCATCTGTTCCCTGTCCGCCAAGGTTGAGGCCGAAATTGGATGCCAGCGAGGAAATACCTCCTACGTTGTCGCCATAGGCTTCGGGTGCCAGAGAAACATTGCACCTGTAGTATCTGGGCTGTGGCAGAATCCACAATAGTGACAGGCCAAATGTGACAGCCCATACGAGGAAGAAGGTCGTCTTCCTTGCCCACAATTTCTTGATGAGGGATACTATGTCAATTGATTCCATCTTGTTGTTCCTTTTGATGTTAAATGCTGGATGAAATCCAGCCTGCAGTTCTGTGCATGAAAGGCCAAGGAGGCAGTTGTGCCTTCTTGTTCTGTTCCATGATTCTTCTTCCTCCTCTTTACTTGAGAATGCTTATCAGAGCCACTACCACGCTGGCCAGTGAGGCACTGCCGCTGGCTATGGCCATCACTTCACCGGTGGTCATGCGCTTTGACTTCTGCTTGGTGGGCACCACGATTTCTGTTCCAGGCTGTATGTCCTTGGAACTGCGCTTGCTGATTTTCTCCACTGCGCCGTTCATGTAGATGGCATACACACCCTTCTTCTTCGCTCTGTTGCCATAGCCGCCGGCACGCTTGATGTAGTAGCCCAGTGACTCACCTTTCTTGTAGTTCATGCTTATGGGGTAGCTCACCTCGCCGCTCACCTTCACGGTGCTGCTGTACTGTGGCACTACCAAGTGGTCTCCCTCGCGCAGTACAAGGTCGTACTGGCCTCCGGGCTCTGCCAGAGCCTTCTCCAGATTGACGGCTACGGGATAGGTGCTGCCCAGGTTCATCTTCATGTCGAGCACTGAGTCGGCCTGACTCATGTTGTATCCCTTTTCGTCCTGCATGGCTTCCTCGTACATGGCTATCTGTGCTGCACGCAGTGCGCTCTCGCGCTGCAGACGTTCGTCAGGGGTCATCACGCGGTTGAGACGTGCGCCCTTGCTGTAACCTATCTCCGTCAACCCGCCTGCCGCTTTCACCAGGTCGCTCAGTCGGTAGTTGGTGCTTGTCATCGAGTACTGGCCTACGAAGTTGACGCATCCGCTCACCATCACGTTGCGCTGCTCGCTGTAGGAGGGGCTCTTGCGCACCATCACCACATCATAGGGCTGCAGGCGGAAGGTGCTGTCACCCTTTGCCAGGTTCTTGTCAATGGATATGCTGAATGCTTCAGCCATCTTGCCGTTGTCCTCGGTGGAGTTTGCATCGCTCACGCGACGGAACACATCCACCTTGGCCAGCGAGGCGGCATCTGTGAGTCCGCCTGCCTGCAGGATGAGGTCTTCCACCGAGGTGTTCTCGGCAAACTGATATACTCCGGGGTAGAGCACCTCTCCGTTGATGGTCAGAGTCTGTTCGCCCTTCATATCCACCACGCTGGGGATGAAGAGCACATCGCCCTTGCGCAGTGCTATGTCGGGGCTGGTGCCTGCTATGATGCTTTCTATATCCACCGACACCATCTCCAGTGTGAGGTCTTCCTTCTGCCTGTGCATCACGGCGCGGGACTGGAAAGCATCCTCGGCAAGTCCGTCAACAGCCTTGAGCAAGTCCTTTACGCTCTGTATGTTGCCGCCCAGTTGGAACTGTCCGGGGTGCTTCACTGCTCCGCGCACCTCCACCAGGTTGCTGTAGCGAGGGATGATGCTATCCACATAGAGTGAGTCGCCGTCCTTCACGCAGAATGCCGACATCTGGAACTCATCGATGGTGTGGATGCTGTATTCCTCGCCTGCCTTGCGCATCAGACGTACGTTCTTGGTGTAGGCATTGCCTGCCATACCGCCTGCGTAAGCCAGCAGCTGCTTCACGCTCTCGGTCGATTTCATCTCGTAGAACATGGGTCGCTTCACCTTTCCACGCACGTTCACCAGGCAGTCATAGGGACCCACCACGATGACGTCGTTGTCCTCCAGCCGCACATCGCCCGCATTGCTTCCGTGCATCAGGAAGTCATATACGTCGATGGTGCCTATCTGTCGTCCGTTGCGATACACCTTGATGTCGCGCAGTGTACCTGTCTCGTTGATGCCGCCAGCCGCATAGAGCGCGTTGAAGGCTGTGCTCAGACTGCTCAGCGTGTAGGTTCCGGGCATCACCACTTCACCTGCCACCTGCACCTGTATGCTGCGGGTGTCGGCCACCGAGAGTGCAAACTGGCAGTCGGAATAGTGCTGTCCCAATTTCTTGCGCAGTGTGGCAGTAGCCTGTTGCACGGTCTGTCCGGCCAGTTTGATGGGGCCGACGCCCTCGATGACCACCACTCCGTCGGGCGAGATGGTGTTCTCGAAAGTCTCCTGACTGGCTCCCCACACATCGATGATGATGTTGTCACCGGCTCCCAGGCGGTAATTGGCGGGAGTGGCTATATTCTGGCTTGGTTCGAATGTCAGGTTCTTGTTGTTGAAGATGTTGCGTCCGAACACCTGGCTTTCGTCCTTGAAGTAGTTCTGATAGTAGATGAGTGAGTCGATGTCCATGAATCCGATGGCATTGTTCATCTCCTCCAGGCGCTCGTCACGCGTCATTCCACGGCCCTCGTCTTGTCCTTTCACCAGACGTCCGTTCTGCTTCTGCATCTGCATGAGCGCCTTTTCCTTGTTGGTGCGTTGACGGCTGGCACCATTGGCCTGCTGTCCAGCACGGTTGTCGGAGTTCAGATCTACGGCTCCCATCTGGCTCTGTTCAGCCTCGTATTTGCGTCTGATACGGCGTAGCTGGTCGGTGGTCACACCCTTCTGCAGCAGTTTCGTCACGATGGACTGCTGGTTGGTACCTTTGGCCTGCTCTTTTTTCACGAAGTCGATAACCTGGCTGTCCGACATGGTCTGTGCGCTGGCTCCCAGAACGCAGAAGCCCAAGGCCAGTGCCAGCAGTGTGCGGCGCCACAGTGTGCTATATTTTCTTTCCATTGATGATGTAGTTTGCGGTGGTGAATATAATCTTGATATCTGTCCACAGAGAGCGTTTCTGCAGATAGTTGAGGTCCATTTGCAGGCGTATGAGCATCTTCTCCATGGTGTCGGTGTATCCGTTGTAGATGGTGGCCCACGATGTCAGCCCGGGCCGCATGAGGTAGATGTACTCATAGTCAGGGTTGTTGGCCATGATCTCGCGGATGTAACATTCGCGCTCCGGACGCGGCCCCACGAACGACATGTCACCCACGAGGATGTTCCACAACTGTGGCAACTCGTCCAGGTGATGGTCGCGCAGTGTGGTGGCCAGTGGCGATGAGGCTTGTGAGCAGCATGCAGACAGATGCGGCCCGTCGGACTCATAGTCCACGGGCATCGTGCGGAACTTCAGTATGCGAAAGGGTTTCCCCCCTCGTCCGATGCGTTCCTGCCTGAAGAGTACCGGGCCAGACTTCTCTCTGGCTATCAGTATGGCGATGGTGGCCAGTACGGGTGACAGAATCACGAGAGCCAGCAGCGACACCACCACATCGAACCCTCTTTTCAGTCCTCGCTCGATGATGCCCATCCTGTCTCTCACTGCGTGGTCCACGCTTATCTCTTGAATCATTCTTCCCTTCTCTCTTGCTTTTGTTTTCTGATTGATAGGAATTACCTGTTAAATAACGTCTCGCGCCCGTCTTTTATTGTTCCCCTGGCCAAGTTTTTGCCTTTCGTCCCTCGCGTGTGCGCGTTCCTATTATTATTGTTGCGCTCTGAAGGGCGTTTCGCACCCCGTCTGACAGCCACGGATGAAAGTTGTGGGCTGCACCTTTTGGCTGTTAGCGAGAAATGCTGTACCTTTGTGCGCATAATGCGACACGCATCATACCAAGGGGCTGACATGGATTTGACAGCAGGATGAGGTGTTGTGTAAGCACGCAGAGAGTCGTGAGTCGCTCTCTATAATACATGGCTTTCGAAGATTTATCTGGCGAAAACAATTACGCTCTCGCTGCCTAACTGAAGTACAGTAGGTTACTGGCTTTATCCTGACACCAGGTGTCGGGACGAGATGTCACTCAATGAGCTCTTGCTCCGAAGCGCATTGGTATAGTGGCACAGCAAATTCGGGGATAGTCGGCAGTAGCCTTGTGCTGCCGATGAAGCTTAGAGGATAAGGTGCAGATTGGTGGTCCGGGTCTTGTCTGCACACGAAAATGAAGACCGGAATAAGCGTGTAGAAAGCACAGTGCGTCCCTGTTTGGACGAGGGTTCAATCCCCTCCAGCTCCACTTCTTATAGACCGCCTTTTACGGAGCATTATGAAAGAATTACAACTCAAGTACGGTTGCAACCCCAACCAAAAGCCTTCGCGCATCTATATGGAGGAAGGCGAACTCCCCATCGAGGTTCTCAACGGCCGTCCCGGCTACATCAACTTCCTGGACGCACTCAACAGCTGGCAGCTGGTGCGCGAGCTGAAGGAAGCCACTGGCCTGCCTGCAGCAGCAAGTTTCAAGCATGTGTCGCCCGCAGGAGCTGCAGTGGGCCTGCCTCTCGATGACACTCTTGCCCACATCTACTTCGTGGATGATGTGAAGATTCCCCTCACTCCCATTGCCTGTGCTTATGCCCGTGCTCGCGGAGCCGACCGTATGAGTTCCTATGGCGACTTCATAGCGCTGAGCGACACATGCGACCTCACCACCGCCACACTCATCAAGCGTGAGGTGAGCGACGGCGTCATAGCACCCGACTTCACCGAGGAGGCTCTGCAGGTGCTGCGCGACAAGCGCAAGGGTACATACAATGTCATCAAGATAGATCCCGCCTATCGTCCTGCCCCTATAGAGCACAAGCAGGTGTTCGGCATCACCTTCGAGCAGGGACGCAACGAGGTGCGCCTGGACGATCCCGCACTCTTTGAGAACATACCCACACAGAACAAGTCGTTCCCCGAGGAGGCCAAGCGCGACCTCATGGTGGCTCTCATCACTCTGAAATACACACAGAGCAACAGCGTGTGCTACGTGAAGGACGGTCAGGCTATCGGCATAGGAGCCGGACAGCAGAGCCGTATCCACTGCACCCGCCTGGCTGGCACCAAGGCCGATACATGGTGGCTGCGCCAGCATCCGCGCGTGATGAACCTCCCCTTTGTGCCTGGCATTCGCCGTGCCGACCGCGACAACACCATCGACCTCTTCATTGGCGAGGACTATATGGACGTTCTGGCCGAGGGAGAATGGCAGAAGTTCTTCACAGAGAAGCCTGCTCCTCTCACACGTGAGGAGAAGCGCGAGTGGATAGCAAAGAACACCGGAGTGTCACTGGGCAGCGATGCCTTCTTCCCCTTCGGCGATAATGTGGAGCGCGCACACAAGAGCGGCGTGCAGTATATCGCACAGGCTGGCGGCAGCGTGCGCGATGACCATGTGATTGACACTTGTGACAAGTATGGCATCGCCATGGCATTCACGGGCGTGAGACTCTTTCATCACTAATCGGCACCCGCCTCTGCGGGCTGCATAAACACTATTCAGATGAGCAACCAGTACGGTGGAGACGATATAGATGCCATCATCCAGGGTGGTGGTATCACCTTCAAGGCCGGAGGCAAAGAGAAGCCTGCGGGCAAGGATGAAGGAAAGGTGCGCACCAAGGCCAAGCGCAAGCAGTATATCACGGGCGCACACGGAAGCGGTTCGGCCAAGAAGAAGGCCGACATTCGCACTAAGCGTGCCAACAGGCACAAGCATTGATCAGTTCATACATCACAGATACCCGGCAGGGGCGGCACCGCAAATGTGTCGCCCCTGCTTGGTTCTTAGGGGAAGTTAAAAGTGAAAAGTGAAGAGTGAAAAGTGGTCCCTTTGGGAAGTGAAGAGTGAAAAGTGAAGAGTGAAAAGTGGTCCCTTTGGGAAGTGAAGAGTGAAAAGTG
>OGGW01002352.1_pt1 | contig 12100 bp, 7 predicted proteins | sample 1571291 | NCBI WGS metagenome assembly OGGW01 (sample SAMEA2582028, study PRJEB24529) | metagenome | biome: Human gut stool | place: China | collected 2011 | reverse complement strand
TAAATGCGGGAATGGCGATCCCGTAGAAACGTTTATTTTTCGAGACGGTTTTGCGCGCGGTAAAGAAGGGCTGTTTTACCGGCGGGGCTTCGTTATCCTGTTTGATGTACTCCAGCTCGCTTTTGCTGAGATTGGGGTGCTTTTCCGGGGTCTGATAGAAGGCCCACCATAGTACGACCCACAGTAGCGCCAGCGCGCCGGTAAACATAAACGCCCCTTGCCAGCCGAAGGAGGCGTGGGCGAAGTAGATGATCGGCGGGGCCAGCATCGCGCCGATGGAGAACCCAACGCCAGCCCAGCCGGCGGCAATCGGGCGTTCAGATTTCGGAAACCATTCGCCGATGGTTTTGGCGTTGGCCGGAGTAGCGGCCGCCTCGGCCCCACCCATAAAGAAGCGCAACATAGCCAGGTGCAGCCAGCTACCGGCCCCGGCGTGGGCGATACAGGCCAGCGCCCACAGGGTGGCGCAGATCATAAAGCCAAGCTTCAGGCCGATGACGTCGATAAGCCAGCCGCACAGCGGCTGGAAAATCGTGTAAGCCAGCTGAAACGCGCCGACGATCCACGAGTATTGTTCGGTAGTAATGCCGAGGGTCGCTTTCAGTTCCGGCGCGATAATTCCCAGCGAGTTGCGTGTGATGTAGTTGACGGTAACGCCAAGTAAAAACAGGACCAGCACCCACCAGCGCAGGTTTTTCACTACCCGGCGCGTTTTGCTGACGGCGATATCATTGTTGAGGCCTTGACTCATAGCACACTCCACAAGACGTTTGTAGGGGAAAGTGACGGTCTCACTCCCTGAGTGGTCACGTAGATTTATTAACTATTTGAATAGTCTATTTTTAATCTCAACATCATTGGTATAACTAGTATGGGAGATGTTGGACCAATTCAGGCTAGGGCAGAAAAATCGTCTGGCAAAGCGCTATTTATGCAAGTTTTTTCATGAAATGAGCGAGATCGCATATTTGACAGCGGAATTTGCTTGTAACGTGTGCTTTGGTGATTATGAAAATTCTTTCATTTTTCAATCGGAGCTGGATCACAAAATGGATAAAAAGCTGCGCGTCGCCGAAATTGCCGCCCGCACCGGGCTATCGCCCAGCACCGTTTCACGCGTCCTGGCCGGGAAAGCGAATACCAGCGACAAGGCGCGCCGGGCGGTGCTGGACTGCGCCCGCGAGCTGGGTGTCATGCAGGGGTTGGCCGCCGGGCGTCTGCTGCTCAATCATCTGCTGGTGTTTGCCCCGCAGCGCGCATTCGATGAGCGATCGGATATCTTCTACTACCGGGTGATCCAGAGCATCAATAACGCGCTGGCGGCGCATGAAGTGCGCCTGCGCTACTGCGCGCTGGATGAGAACGACAGCGACGCCAACCTGTTTCTTGCCCGCATGAATGAACCTGAGACCCAGGCCGCGGTGCTGCTGGGGATCGACGATCCGCATATTCATGGCCTGGCGGCGGATCTGGGCAAACCCTGCGTATTGATCAACTGTCGGGATGAAGGGATGCGGCTGCCGTCCATCGCTCCCGATCATCGGCTGATCGGCCAGTGCGCAGCCCGCTATCTGTTTGATATGGGGCATCGGGCGGTGATGAACGTGATGTGCCTGCGCCGCTATACCATGGAGCTGCGGCTGGGGGGGATTCAGGAGGCGTGGCGCGCGCGTAATCTGCGCTTTACCGCCAGCCGGGATCTTATCAGCGTCGCCAACTTTAGCGCCAGAGAGACGGAAGAGCAGGTGGGCGCCTGGCTTGACGGCTTACAGGGCAGGCCGTTGCCCACCGCCTTCCTGGTGGGCGGCGATTTTATGGCCGCCGGCACCGTCAGCGCATTGCAAAAGCGTGGCCTGCGGGTGCCGCAGGATGTCTCGGTGATGAGCATTGACGGATTTAATCTGGCGGCGATTCAGGAGGTGCCGCTGACCGCGGTGCATGTGCCGCGGGATGAACTGGGCAGCGAGGCGGTGCATCTCCTGCAGCAGCGCCTGCTGCGCCCGGAGGCGCCGCACGGCTCGCTACTGCTGCATGGCACGCTGGTGGTACGCGATTCGGTACGGCGGATCCGGCCGGGCAAAGGCCATACCGTCGAGCCGCAGGGGCTGTATGACGATTAGACCGGCATACCCAGCGCCCGTTTGCCGTGGATATTCAGATCCTCCAGGGTGAAGCGCCCCTGCCAGCTGGCTTCATAGTCCTCGCGCGGGAAATCCCCCGGCGAGGCGCCTTTTTCCAGGGCGATTTTTACTTTCTGCGCGTAGGCGAGGTTCTTCTCGCACATCGGCGCGGCCGGAATGTACATCACATTTCCCCAGCCCTGCTGATTTTCCACCGGCGCCACCGAGTGAATGATGTCGCAGTGCCACCAGACGGAGTCCCCGGCATTCAGCGCTGGAATCGAGCTTAACGCTTTAATTAAGAGCGGGTGCCACTGCTCAGAGATCGGCAGCACTCTGCCCGGCGCAACGCCGCACAGCTCATCTTCCGGCACATCGTCGAGCAGGGGGCGCAGCAGCACATAAGCCATCGCCTCCGGGATCGGCACCACGTGCAGCAGCCCCTGACCCGGGATCATGTCCGACAGCCCGGTCCAGCCCTGGAAGGTGCGGAACACCGAGCATTTGGTGGTGTTGTCGACGGTATACTCTTCCACTTCGGTACGGTGCGCGGCGTCCCACGGGTCGTAGGCGTCGATATTGCCATTAAAAACGTTGGCGAAAACCTGCTGATAGGCGGGAAGCAGCCAGCGCTCCAGCGCGCCGGAATCGGTATGCGCCCCCAGCCCCTTCGAAGTGGTTCCCGGCGGGCGGCGGCGGATGCGGTCGGGGTAGATCACGCTGACGTCCGGATCGAACCAGCGTTTGCCATTCTGTTCAAAACGCCACAGGCGGTTGAGGAAAGATTGCACTGCCGCCATTTCATCGCTCTGCCGCGCCTGCATTTGCGAGGGCGACCAGTAGATCGGGTAGATCTCCGGGCGCGAAGCCTCCAGCGAACCGAAGAAGCTGTCGCCAGGCCCTTTGTAAACATCGTCGAAATGGTTGCGGTCCAGATATTCCAGCATCGCGGTATCCCACGCCAGCGCCTGTTCGCGTGGGAAGTGGCCTTTAATAACCGCGCAGCCCCGGCGCTTAATGGCCGCGCGCTGCTCATCGCTCACTGTTCCTTCGGCGATATCGCGGAACGGAATGGTTGGCCAGACCTCCTGGCCTGCGGCTTTCAGTGTCTCAATCTCCTGCAGCCGCTCGCTGATGCGCGCTGAGAGCTTATCGAACACCGCCTGGACGTCGCCAATTTGCGCCCGCAGGGCCTGTTTCATCTGGCGAATCGCCGCTTTGTGATCGGCGGGAAGTGTTTCGTGGGTCGGGAGAGCAGCCATAATAACCTCGCTGTATCTTTCATTCGAAAGTATAAAATCTTACAAACGTTAATTTAAGTTAAAATGGAGTTAATGCAAGTTTAAAATCTTGCTGCGGCGCACAAAATGGAAAACCGGGGCGCGATGCCCCGGCGAAGGGTCAGGCGTTGAAGGGCGGGGTGTTATCGAGGACGGCCTGGATAACGTTCAGCGCGCCGTCATGGTTATTATCATCGGTAGCGTAGCCGGCGATGGCCTTGATGCTGTCGGCAGCGTTACCCATGGCGAAAGCGTATTTCACCAGCTTCAGCATTTCGGCGTCATTGCCGCTGTCGCCGATGGCGACGCATTGCTGCGGCGAAAGATCCCAGCGCTTGAGCAAACGGCTGATGCCGTTGGCTTTATGCAGGCCAGGGATAATCAAATCGACAAAGCCAAAGCCGCTGGTGACCGGCTTCATGATGCCGTCGAGCGACACGTGCAGTTTATCAATCAGCTGTGGGATCTCGCTGTCCGGCAGGTTGAGAGAGAATTTAAACAGCGTATCGTCGATGGCGTGATAGTCGCTCACCCGCTGTAGGCGATGGTAGTGCTTCGACATCAGCTCAACAAAGGCGTCCGGAGCTTTATCGCTGACGTAAGCGCTCTGCAGGCCGCAGGCGACAAAATTGAGCTGCGGATCTTTGAGCAATTCGCCAATCACCACTTGTGATTCGTGGCGGGTCAGTTCGCCGTGGAACAGCTGCTTGCCATGTTCATAAACCAGAGCGCCGTTTTCTGCGACGAATGAAATCTGCTCGCGAATCTCCGGGAAGAAGGAGATCAGCTGATAGTACTGGTTGCCGCTGGCGACAACGAATTCAATACCTTGCTGCCTGAGCTGCGCAAACTGGGCGAGGAAACGCGGGCGGTCGTACTGCTTGGCGTCATTGAGAAAAGTTCCGTCCATATCGGTGACGATAACTTTAACGGTCATAAGAGAGTGCTCCTGGCTTAACTTCGACCAGTAACATTCTAATTACAATGTGATGGGGAGCACAAATTTATTTCGAATGAAAGTTCAGGCATTCAGAAAATGCCGGAAGGGCATGTCTTTTCCGGCCTGCAGAACAGGATTGGCCCGCTAAGCATAGCGCCAGCGGGCACGAAGGATTACAGCGTATGTTCGGTACGGGCGATGATATCGTCCTGGGTATCCGGCGACAGGGCGGTGAAGAACGCCGAGTATCCAGCGACGCGGACCACTAAATCGCGGTACTGGTCAGGATGTTTCTTGGCTTCCAGCAGCGTGTCGCGCGACACGATGTTGTACTGGATATGCCAGCCTTTGTGCACCTCGAAGAAAGTGCGCAGCAGCACCATCAGCTTCTGCTTATCGGACTCGTTCTCCAGCGTTGACGGATTCAGCTTCTGATTAAGCAGCACGCCGCCGAGGATCGCCCCGGTCGGCAGCTTGCCCACCGAACTGATAACCGCCGTCGGCCCCAGATGGTCGGTACCGGAGGCCGGGCTGGCCCCCTCCGCCAGCGGGGTATGCGCTTTACGGCCATCCGGCGTCGCCATGGTCTGCGCGCCGAACGGGACGTTAGCGGAAATAGAGGAGGTGCCAGCGTAATAATTGCCGCCAATCGGGCCGCGGCCATAGCGCGGGTTGTGATACTGCTTCAGCTCGTCGATATAGGTCTGGTAGGCCCGCGCCAGCAACTCGTCGACGCTGTCATCATCGTTACCATACTTCGGCGCGCCGTTGATCAACCGCTGGCGCAGCTGCTCGTGGGTCAGACCGTCGAAATCTTCCGCCAGCGCCTTCGCCAGCTCCTGCTGGCCGATGGCGCCCTGATCGAAGACCAGTTTTTTCACCGCCGCGAGGCTGTTGCCGAGGTTGGCGATACCCACCTGCAGGCCGGAAACCCAGTCATACTTCGCGCCGCCTTGCTTAATGCTTTTCGCGCGTTGGATACAGTCGTCTAACAGCGCCGAGCAGAGAATATCGTGGACGTTCTCTTCCAGCATGGTATCGACCACGTACTCAATCTCGATGGATTTACGGGTGTAGTAACGAATCTGGCGGTCCCAGTCGGCCAGCACCTGATCGAAGTTAGCGAAGTTGCCTTTCGACAGGGCGTGCTCCTGCGGCAGGAACACCTGACCGCTGGTGGCATCGCGGCCGCCTTCCAGCGTCGCCAGCATCACCCGCGCGAAGTTAATAAAGCTCATGCCGGTACAGCGGTAGCCCCACTTACCGCCGACCGCGGTTTCGATACAGCCGATAGCCGCGTAATCGTAGGCGTCCTGCGGCTCAATGCCCAGCTTAATGAATTCCGGGATGACGATTTCATCGTTGTTAAACGCCGGCATGCCGAAACCGCAGCGGATCACCTGGACGCAGGCGTCGAGGAAGTCGTTGCTCATCCCGGCGTGGTAGCGCACGCTGAGGTTCGGCTGGGTAGAACGCAGGCGACCGCAGGATTCGAGGGTTGCATACGATAGCGGGTTGACCGCGTCCTGCGGCTTACCATCCACCAGATTCTGGCCGCCGATGGTGACGTTCTGGTATAGCGGGCTGCCGGCAGAGGCTTTGGAGTGCGAGCCGGAACGGATCTTATTGACCTCCAGCAGCTTCAGCCAGCAGCTGTGCAGCAGCTCAATGGCCTGTTCGCGATCCAGCGACTGTTGCAACTCAACGTCGCGGCGGTAGTACGGGTAGAGGTACTGGTCCATACGGCCAAAGGATACCGAATGGCCATTGGATTCAATCTGCAGGATAAGCTGAATGAAGTAGCACAGCTGCAGCGCCTGCCAGAAGGTTTTCGGCGGCTCATGGGCGATGACGTCGCAGTTTTCGGCAATCGTCAGCAGTTCGTGGCGGCGTGATTCGCGGGATTCTGCTGTCGCCATCTCGCGCGCCAGCGCGGCGAAGCGTTTGCTGTGATCGCTGACCGCTTCCAGCACGATATCAATCGCTTTCAGGAACTGCTCGCCGTGCAGGTCTTCCAGTACCGTCAAATTGATACGCGAGCGGCGTTCGGCGACTTTCGCACGCATCCCGTCGAGGCCTTTCTCCAGCAGCAAGGGGTAGTTGACCGCGAGGTGAGCATCCCCGGAGGTCATATTGCCTTCCGCCTTAATAATGCCGGTGGCGAGCAGCGCCTTTTGCTCATCGGTGAACATACCGTAGCAGCGGTCTTGTACGGTCTGGCCGCGCCACCATGGGCACACTTCATGCAATACGCGTTTATTCTCCTCGCTGACCGAGAAGCCGGCGCCGGGGCGGTCGGCGAGATCGTCGATCTCTTTCTCAATCCAGCTGACGGTGTATTCCGGGAAAATAGGCGCGGCGCGCACTTCGCTGGCCTGGTTACCGACGATCAGCTCATCGTGCTTGATCCAGATGGTGCGCTCCGCCAGGTGGTGAGCCAGCGCCAGCGCGCGGCGCACCGGGATCGGTTTATCGAGATGCCGCTGATACATCTCCGTATAGTGGCGGGCGCGCTCGGTACAGACCGGCGGCTTGACGATATGCACCAGCGCCATTTTATGGGCCTGGATACGGGCGCTGAGGGTGTTGAGCTTCAGGGTTGTCATAGGGTTATCCTCGTAATATCGCCGTTAGCCCCTTGCTCCGCGCATAATCTTGCGCGAAGGCGAGCAGCTCAGGAGCGTCCAGCGGTTTGTCCGGTGCGGTGTAGGGCTGACTGAGTAACTGGTATTTGTTCATTCCCAGCGTGTGGTACGGCAGGTAATGGATCTCGCTGACCTGCAGGCGATCGGCGGCAAAATCGGTGATCGCGGCAATGTCGGCTTCGCTGGCGTTGAATCCCTGGATCAACGGCACGCGAATAATCATTTTTTTCCCCGCCTGCGCCAGACGCTGCAGGTTATCCAGCACCCGGCGGGCGCTGCCGTCGGTCCACTGCTGAAAAACGGCCTCGTCAACGTGCTTCAGATCGGCGAGAAACAGATCGACAAAGGGTAAAGACGGTTCAATGTATTTCCACGGCACGTGCAGGCAGGTTTCCACGGCGGTGTGAATGCCTGCCTGATGACTGGCTTCGAACAGCGCTTGCGCCAGCGTTGGGTTCATAAAGGGTTCGCCGCCGGAAAGAGTGATGCCGCCGCCGCTGCGATCGTAGAATGGTTTATCACGCAGCACCGTCGCCATGATCTCCTCGACGCTCTTCTCCTCGCCGCACACCGTGAGTGCGGTGGTGGGGCAGCAGTCGCGCAGCGCGGCGATATGGCTGTCGTTAACGTTTTGCCGGTGAATGATCAGGCCATCGAGGGTGCGGGTGATAACCGCCGGCGCCGCCTGCTGGCACAGCTCGCAGCCGGGCAGGCACAGCCGCGAGTCATACAGCAGATCTTCGCTACGGGCGCGGCTCTCCGGGTTCTGGCACCAGCGGCAGCCCAGCGAGCAGCCTTTCAGGAAGACGACGGTGCGGATCCCTGGGCCGTCATGGGTGGAATAGCGCTGGATGTTGAAGATCATGGCTTATCCTCTTGTTTGCGTATGAATATAAAAACACTTTCGAATGAAAGTTATGTTGACGCAAATCAACAAGCGGGATGGGGATAAGTCAGAGAGGAGAAAATAACGAGAGCGGTCACAAAACCACCGGCGACTCTCGTCGCCGGTGTGGGGGTCAGTGCGAGCCGCATACCTCGCACTGCGGGTGACGCATCAGCCTCATTTCGCGAAACTGGCAGGTCATGGCATCGTAGATGACGATTTTTCCGCTGGCAGGGGTGCCGTAGCCGCTCAGCAGCTTAATCGCCTCCATCGCCTGCAGCGAACCGATGGTGCCTACCAGCGGGGCCATTACCCCGGCTTCGACGCAGGTGAGGGCATTTTCGCCGAACAGACGGCTCAGGCAGCGGTAGCAGGGTTCGCCATCCTGATAGGTAAAGACGCTGATTTGCCCCTCCATACGGATCGCCGCTCCGGAGACCAGTGGGGTTTTGTGCTGAAAGCAGCCGACGTTAAGCTGGTTGCGAATGGCGACGTTGTCGGTGCAGTCGAGCACCAGATCGTGATCGGCAATCTGCGCCGCCAGCGCCGCCTCATCCAGCAAGGCATTGAGCGGGACCAGACGGACGTGCGGGTTAATGCGCGCCAGCGCCTCGCGGGCGGAATCCACCTTCGGCTGGCCGAGGGTGGCGTCGCTGTGCAGCGTCTGGCGCTGCAGGTTGGAGAGCGAGACAGTGTCGAAATCGAGCAGGGTGAGCTGCCCGACCCCGGCGGCGGCCAGATACTGCGCGGCGGCGCAGCCGAGCCCGCCGAGGCCGACCACCAGCACGCGAGCGGCTTTTAACCGCTCCTGGCCGTCAAAATCAAAACCGCGCAAGACGATCTGCCGGTTATAGCGCAGCATCTCTTCATCGCTCAGCTCAACGGTCATTACAGCCCCCCAAACAGGTGACTGAAGGGTTCGACCTCGACCCATTCACCTGCTTCAACATGGCCGCGCTCACGCTCCAGCACGATAAAGCAGTTGCCGAGGCTGAAGGAGCTGAAAATGTGCGAGCCCTGATGGCCGGTGGTGTTCACCACCAGTTCGCCGTCCGGGTTGCGCTGCAGAATACCGCGCTGAAAATCGAGGCGGCCAGGCGACTTTTTCAGGCGCGTGGCGGCGCGGACCCGCAGGCGGGGCGCCTGAAGCGGGACGTGCTTGCCCGAGAGTTTCGCCAGCAGGGGTTGCACCAGCTGACAGAAGGTGACGGTGGCGGACACCGGGTTACCCGGCAGGCCGCAGAACCAGCTGCTGCTGAGCTTGCCGAAGGCGAAGGGTTTCCCCGGCTTAATCGCCAGCTTCCAGAAGCCGATCTCCCCCAGCTCTTCGAGGATAGTTTTGGTGTAATCGGCTTCACCCACTGAGACGCCGCCGGAGCTAATGACCACATCGGCCTGCTGGTCGGCGGCGATAAAAGCGTCGCGCAGCTTCGCCGGGTCGTCAGGAATAATGCCGAGGTTAATGACCTCGTAGCCCAACTGCTGCAGCATCAGGTGCACTGCCAGGCGGTTGGTATCGTAAATCTGGCCGTCGCCGAGCGGTTGACCCGGCAGCTGCAGCTCATCGCCGGTTGAGAAGACCGCGACGCGTACCTTGCGCACCACCTCGACCTCGGCAATGCCGAGCGAGGCCAGCACCGGCAGCTCGGCCACCGTCAGGGGTGTCCCCGCCGGGAAGACCACCGCGCCGTGGGCAATATCTTCTCCGCGGCGGCGAATATGCTGCCCGGCTTTTACCGGCGCGATAAAGCGCACGCCGGCCTCGGTCTGTTCAGTCTCTTCCTGCATCACCACCGCATCGCAGCCTTCCGGCACCGGCGCGCCGGTCATGATGCGGATACAGGTGCCCGACGGCCAGGCGTCGTTGAACGGCTGGCCGGCGAAGGCCTTACCGGCGACCGGCAGCGTCGCGCCGTCGCGAAGGTCGTTCAGCCGGACGGCATAGCCATCCATCGCCGCGTTATCAAAGCCGGGCACATCCAGCGGGGAGACGATGTCATGGGCGGTCACACGCGAGAAGGCCTGCAACAGCGGTACAGTTTCCGTCGCGTTCAGCGGCGTAATACGATCGAGCATCTGGGCGAGGGCTGTGTCGAGCGGCATCAGTCCGGCGGTAAAATCCATGGGTCACTCCTGCGGGCAAAACAGCGAAAACGCCTATTATGGCAGAAAAGCGGCGCGGGCTGTATGCCACCTGGGTACGAGGCTTTACATCGCCGGCCGCTCTTTCTATATTCAAAAATTGTATAAGACATTCAGCAATATAATGATATCAATACCCTTATTCATGACGTGACCGGCGCCGCGCCGCGGTACGACAGGGCAGGGGCGATCCACTTCATCGTTAAGGACTGGCGAAATGGGCAAGGCGGTTATAGCAATTCACGGCGGCGCAGGGGCGATTTCTCGCGCGCAAATGACGCCGGAGCGGGAGCGAGAGTATGTGGCGGCGCTGTCGACTATCGTCGAAAGCGGGCAGAAAATGTTGGCCGCGGGCGCCAGCGCGCTGGATGCCGTGACCGAGGCCGTTCGGCTGCTGGAGGAGTGTCCGTTGTTCAACGCCGGAATGGGCGCGGTATTTACCCGCGATCAAACCCACGAGCTGGACGCCTGCGTAATGGACGGCTACAGCCTGCAGGCGGGCGCGGTAGCCGGGGTCAAACATTTGCGTAATCCGGTGCTGGCGGCGCGTCTGGTGCTGGAGAAGAGTCCGCACGTACTACTGATCGGCGAGGGGGCGGAAAATTTTGCCATCTCCCACGGGATGGCGCGCGTGGATAACGATCTCTTTTCCACTCCTGAAAGGCTGCTGCAGCTGCAGGAGGCGAAAGCGGGCGGGGAGATTATCCTCGACCACCACGCCGCTCCCCTCGACGAACGCCAGAAAATGGGCACCGTCGGCGCGGTGGCGCTCGATCTGGCCGGCAATCTGGCGGCGGCGACCTCCACCGGCGGCATGACCAACAAACTGCCCGGACGCGTCGGCGACAGCCCGCTGCCGGGCGCGGGGTGTTATGCCAATAATGCCAGCGTGGCGGTCTCCTGTACCGGCACCGGCGAAGTCTTTATGCGCACCCTGGCGGCCTACGATATCGCCGCCCTGATGGAGTATGGGCAGCTCAGTCTCTATTCCGCCTGCGAGCGGGTGGTGATGGAGAAACTGCCGGCTCTCGGCGGCAGCGGCGGGCTGATAGCCGTCGATCGCGAAGGCAACGTCGTTTTACCGTTTAACAGTGAAGGCATGTACCGCGCCTGGTGCTATGCCGGCGATACGCCGACCATTGGCATTTATCGCGAATAGAACAAGGGAGAGGGCGAGTGTCGCAAACTCACGAAACCGATACCTGCGAAGTGCTGGTGGTGCGCAACCTGAACGTGGCGTTCCGCCAGCAGGATGCGCCGGAGGTGCAGGCCGTGCGTCAGCTTTCCTTCAGCCTGCGCCGCGGCGAGACGCTGGCGATAGTGGGTGAGTCCGGTTCGGGAAAATCGGTGACCGCGCTGGCGCTGATGCGTCTGCTAGACGCGGCCAGCAGCGAGGTGAACAGCGAGGGGCTGTGGTTGCGGCGGCGTAACCGGCAGGTGATCGCGCTCAATGAGCAAACGGACGCTGAGATGCGCCGGGTGCGCGGCGCGGATCTGGCCATGATTTTTCAGGAGCCGATGACCTCGCTGAATCCGGTTTTTACCATCGGCGAGCAGATTGCCGAATCCCTGCGCCTGCACCAGGGGCTGGGGCGCGAAGAGGCGCTGCGCGCGGCGAAAAAGATGCTCGATCAGGTGCGTATTCCCCAGGCGGAAGAGATGCTCTCGCGCTATCCGCACCAGCTCTCCGGCGGCATGCGCCAGAGGGTGATGATCGCCATGGCGCTCTCCTGTCGGCCGGCGGTGTTGATAGCCGATGAGCCAACCACGGCGCTGGATGTCACCATCCAGGCGCAAATTCTGCAACTCATTGCCGTCCTGCAAAAGGAGATGGCGATGGGGGTGATCTTTATCACCCACGATATGGGCGTCGTGGCCGATATCGCCGATCGGGTGCTGGTGATGTATCGCGGTGAGGCGGTAGAGACCGGCAGCGTTGAGGAGATCTTTCGTTCGCCGCAGCACCCGTATACGCAGTCGCTGCTGGCGGCGGTCCCGCGGCTGGGGGAGATGCGTGGCCAGGATCTGCCGCGCCGTTTTCCGCTGCCGGGCCAGCCGCTGGCGGAGAGCGAAACGCCCGATACGGT
>OGGW01002343.1_pt1 | contig 12141 bp, 12 predicted proteins | sample 1571291 | NCBI WGS metagenome assembly OGGW01 (sample SAMEA2582028, study PRJEB24529) | metagenome | biome: Human gut stool | place: China | collected 2011 | reverse complement strand
TGATATAGATAAATTGGTAATTTGTAGTAATCGGAGTTCATAAATTCTCCAATATCATTATCTTTCGATTTGTACTTGTATTGATAGGGTATATTCCTATCTCCAAAATTTATTTGGTACATTGGTGTAAGAGTACTGTCAAATTTACAAAATATATGATTGGCATTTTGTGGACGCAGATAGTATGTATTTCCATACGATTGTGTTATATTATCAAGAGAAAAAGTGTGATCATCCCTTTTCATAAATTGATCGATAACATCTCCATTTTGGTCTATTTTTGTAACCAGATAATCGTCAGTTTTACTATTACTATTTGAGCTGTATGCTGCATATAAAAATAGATTACCATCATCTGCCGGAGCAATTTCATCGACAGCAATCACGGAAGACAAGTTAATCTCTTTATAATACAAGCTATCTTCAATACCATATACCCTGATTTTCATCATATCCAAAACAAGCAAATAATCCGTATTTTTTGATAAGGCCATATCTGTAAGATTGATATACTCCTGATGTCCTTTTCCATACCTTGCCAAAACACGTTTGAATTGACCATTTGCATGAAGCATGATAAGATTACCGTCCCTATCGCCGGTAATTAAATCTCCATTTTTACGTGTCAGTATCTTTTTGAGTATAGAAACCGGGTAGTGTCGGGTCTGATATACCCAATCTCTTCGATATATTCATCTAATGTCACTATAGTTTTAGTCTGCTCCAACGGTAGTAACTCTTTTCCTAATTTAATTTCTGCACTTTTGCATGACACAAAGGGTAATGCAAGTAATAAATACAATCGGATTTTATTCATAATAATGTTTTTTAGTTTTATGACGGCTATTTATCTAAATAGCCGTCATTGATCATCTAATAAAATCTATTAATCACAACCTCTAAATGTCTGGGTGGATCATAACAATCATAAATATTTTGTTCATAACAATTTCCTTTACCTTGGCAATTGTTCCAACCATCAGCAGGACAACAATACGTTTTCCATTGAGAGAATGCTCGACCACCACATCCAACAGTTCTCCAGCGTCCAACCGGATTATTTACACCACCACCTTCATCTTGAGTCAATGCCTCAATATTAGCTTTCATCATTTTCTCAGCGTCAGACATTGTAGCATACTCATGAGCCGTATAACCTGTATACCCCATTACACAGAATAAAACTGACGCAAATAAAATTTTTATTTTTTTCATAGCTTTCATTATTTTTACAACAAAAATACCTTTCTTTTCGCTATTTTTGTTTGTTTTTTGCGTGTAGTCCTTTCTATTCGACTTGCTTCAAAACCTTGTTTCGATTAAGTCACGGATGGAAGGGCTACTTTTTTTCATCCGTTCCGCTGAAATTAATTCTTACTTTTTTCCTGTATTCTCTTTTTAATAGGTTAGACAATGATACTTTGACACAAACTCATAAAATACATTTCATTTTTATAATATAAAAATAGATACGTTTTTTCACAAAACAGCATAAAAAGGTTGCGTGAAGGTTGCGAATTTTTTAAGATTAAAAAAACTATCTGCAAAGCTCTTATCAATAGGGACCTATTAGGGGCCCTATGCCGTATGAATAACTGAGAGCCGGCCTATCAGACTCCTATTGGGTCCTTATTGGAGCCCTATTGGTAGAAACCTTCTATAAACTTCTCATACCGTTTATTGCAAATTTGATTTATTATAAGCAAAGTTCCAGGGCAGACACGGATGGAAAGATCGATTAAACATTTTTATCACTTCACCAAAATCTTATCTTACCATTCACAACCGTAAACGGACGTTCCTCTTTTCCCTCGGTTCGGTTACGCAACCAATACAATGCTCCCGAAGGCACGTTATCATATTCGATATAATCTGCTGTAGCCACTTTGCGGCCCAATGATACCCACTCTCCCCGGTCAAAATACAACAGTTCGTACACATGTCCCGGATAAACTCCGTTCTTATCATTTCGGGTAATATACTTTACGACATCTACTGATACAGGTTCTTCAAATTCCACTCCGGCCGGTTGGGATAACCCACCGTAATCCAGCAAATCGTCATTAAATATATTCCGGGAATGTAATGTGTTTTTATTTATCTTGCCTGAAGCAATACTGGTAAAGGTACAGACAGGAGATAAAACGACACTATCCCCCTGAATAAATTTCACCGAAGCGAATTCGGGATAACCGTAGCGCGTCTTTTTCAGCATCCAGTATTTATATTTCTTGCCGGTATTTACCTGCAAAGTGTCGAAAGCCATGTAGTTATAATGCCGGATGACACTGATCCGGTCGTAAGGTTCCTTCGACAGATCGTTCGTCCCCTCCAATTCTACCCCTATAATGGCATTACCATAGTAATCACCTGCTGTATTATAAGAATATTTACGTTTCAAACGCAATTTTTGTAAAACGTTCTTGTCAGCAACAAGCGGTTCGACCTCCCCATCCGATTTCACCCAAAGGGGGTAATCTGCAAAAATCGGTTTGTTCCCATCGTAATAACAAGGCATATAAACAATGTCTTTCCCGATTTTATCAAAAACCACCTTGCCTCCGCGCATCTTGCCCCAGGCCACTTCATTCCAGGCCAGGTTATTGAATACACATAAATAAGCATAACCGGTATTGGATACAACATGCTTGAATTTATACTCTAAGTCCATGGCATTTTCATACTCCTCTGTCACATCCATTTTATAAGGATCCCGGATAAAAGAGGGGATAAAATTCTCATCATCCTCCGGAATCGGATTGATAAAACTAGTTTTCCGATACACTTTAGCCGTATAAGGAGTTTGGGAATAATAACATTTGCTGTTTACAAAACGATGATCCCTCACGATTGTCCAATAGTGCCGGTTTTCCTGTGTCGGATAATGGGGAACAAAGTCCACGGCAGTCGGAATGCCGAATAGTCGATTGGTGATTTGCGTACTATAAGCCCGATCGATACAGTCTATGGCATACCGCTTGAATAAAGTATCGGAAAGTTGGTTTTTAAGCAACTCATAATTATAATAAGTGCCCACCTTATTAGACACATAACTTTGGTAACTACTCAGGCTAAAACCCAGATGTGCCCCTTTCTGAAAATCGTACATCCGGTAATAAGCGGAATCTTTCCACTCGGTCAAGGGTTCGTTATTGATCCTGTAAGGCAATACATACATAAAAAAATCTTCACACGAAAGGTCATAATGATTCTTTATTTCTTTCCAAATCCCGAATGACCGTTCGATATTTTTTATGAGGTAATCGGATGTAATTTTATGCAGGTCAAATTCTATGGTGTGCTCTCCCTGGGCAACAGCAATCCGGGCAGCCATCAGGTAAAAAATCAATTTAACGGCATTGGGCTGATCACGGAAGGTGGTATCGATGTCCAGCTTCAGGCGTTGCATCGTTGTTCCGGACACGGCATAATGGGCCACCATATTACAGATCAGGTATTCTGCTGCTTTAAATTTCAATGGATCAGGGTTTTCTTTCCGGTAATAATCCAGTACTTTTTGAAGTTCACCCCGGTTGTCTCCGCTTAACTCCAGTGCACTATTCAGATCGACAAGCCGGGGACAGTTTACCGGTTCACGCCGGCAAGCGGACAAGGTTATGGTAACACCTACAACCAATAATAATATATTTTGAAAAACCGGTTTCATAATTTCAGTTTAACTACAGACATTTTGCTATCACCTGTAATCCCATATAAGAGGCCCTCGTCTTCGTCATAGGTAATTCCCGTCAAACCGACATCAAAATTGAAGGTTTGCATCAGATTACCCTCCCAATCGTACTCCAGCAAGCGGTTGGACACAAAAGCGCCTTGCCGGTCTCTTGCATAAGTTTTCCCGGAATACAAGGCATATATCCGTTCCGGAGTGACTGCGATATCCATAAAACCGAAACGATTTTCTTTTCTATAGAGAACTTGTGGCTCGGGAGTTTCCGAAATCTCCACTCTGGGATAACTTAGCTGTTCCAGTTTTACCCGTTCGATTCCTTCCGGGCTAACCCGGCAAAAATCGATCATCCCGCTATACATATCCGCACACACGAAAGCTTGCCCGTCGGGACGAAGCCGTAAAATACTACTGGCATACAGCATTCCTTTCGTTTTCTCCTGTAAAACGGGATAGTCCGGACAGTCCGGATAAGACAGACAGTAACGGACAGAACCATCCACCAGAGAGTAAAGCAAATAACGTCCCTCCCCGTAAAAACCCGTAGAGATAACGAAATCGTTTGTTTTCACCGCAATCAAATGTTGCTCACCCCGGGGAAGTTGTATAACCGACGTTTCCGTTATCCCGCGCGTAAGCGGTGATACCGCATTCTCGATCAGTTCTCCCGTTTTGAAATCCAGTGCCGTCACACTCTTTCCATCCCATGAATTGAAAGCACTCAATGTACGGAACGGTTTCGAGGAAACCACGGCCTTCGAAGACAACACTTTGCCTGCCGGATGATCCAGATCGATTGTCTGCGCCACCCCTTCCTGCATATAGGTCGGGCCCACAATCAACCGGTTGCCCTGTTTGATAAATCCGTTTATACCATAAATTCCGGTTTGAGATAAATCCGCCAAACGAATTGCCTCCACCTGTTCGCTCTTTACTGTATTCAGACTTTCGTCATCCAGATAACGATCGGAGCACCCGAGCACGATGCCACCGAATAGCACATATAATATTCCTTTCATGATTTAATCGATTATCGCAACTTTACTTATTTGAATTCCATTTATGAAACAAAAACCTAGTGCCGGGACACAGGGATAATACGGATTTTCAGTCTCGGAAGAGGTCAAAGCCTCTACATTTTCTTTCATTAACACGCTCCAGTTTGTAGTTTGACAAACACCCAGGTTTATACTGATGGCTACGCCCGCCACCAACAATGTAAAACCAACAATTTTCAAATATTTTTTCTTCATAATACAATTTATTTTATGGGCAATGAAAATATGAAAACTCACTGGAAAAATTAAATATCAGGGTTGCTTCAAGGTTGCGAATTTTATAATTTTGCAGGCATAAATAAAAGAAATGGACAAACACTTAAAACTTATCATACTCCTGGCTGTTTGCATCATTCTGTGCAATCAACTCGTTCACTTGTATCAACTATACAAGGTCGAAAAAATTCAATACACCCATCGGCAAAACGAACTGATTAACGGGACCATTTATGAATTCAACATGAAATGTCCAGCTTCTGAAAATACTCTCAGCTTCAACGCCTTTACAAATAAATTAATTTATATAATAAACCATAAGAAAACAAGTTTCCAATTAAATACAAAAGACGATATCCGGCAAATTTCTCAACAAGGTCAGTATGATATCCGGAATCCCCGATTATGGACGTTAAAAAACTTCTACTCCTTTTTACAGGCGAAACAAGATTCCACACAAATAAAGACGCTCTCTCTACAATTGGCTATCCAAGACAGTACCGGACAAATAACGGATTCCTACCCGGCACATCTTGCAATTTTACCTTTATTCCCCGAATATCGGGAACCTCTCGGTTTTATCTCCGGTGATACTTTATACGCTACATATGACTTTCCCCTCCTTGTGTTCATTCGATCGGCTATCGGGCAAATCATTCTCACCATCATTATTTCCGCTCTGCTTATTGTTTGTACCATCAACCTCTGGCAGACCATCCGTAATGAAAAAAAGAGGGGAGAATACCGGGAATTATTCATCCATAATCTCGTACACGACTTGAAACGTCCTGTCGCCAATCAGATCAAAACCTGTTACCTGCTCCGGGAGGTACCCCCCGAAGAATCGGTCCTTTTGCTCGAACAAAGCCAGCAACAACTCAACGAGATGTTGCAATCGATCAACCGGATGCTGCTCCAATCTACGGATGCCCACGAATTACGACTAAATATCCGGGAAATCGATCTCCGCGAAATGCTGGAAGCATCGGCACAACCCGATCGTTGGAACAGGCAAACAGACAAACAAGTCGATATTCAAGTCGACTTCCGGCCGGAAAACCCGGTCATTACAGGAGATGATCATTTTTTGTTCGCCGTCTTCCAGAATTTTATCGACAATGCCTTCAAATACTCCGGCAAGCAGGTGAAGATACAAATCACCTGTACCGAACCGGATACCCGGCATCTGCAAGTCAGGATAAAAGACAACGGATTCGGTATTTCTTCCAAAAATCTGAAACATGTATTCGAACGTTACCACCGGGGAGATCAGCAAGACAACCGGAAAATCAAAGGCCACGGTCAGGGATTGTATTACGCCCGGACCGTCATTCTCGCACACGGAGGAGAAATCGGTATCGAAAGCGAAGAAGGCAAAGGGACAACCGTCATAGTCACTTTACTCCGGAAAGCCCATATCAAAAAGAAATATAAATAATAACGGACATGGATGAGGCGAAAATCAGCATTCTTTATGCCGAAGACGATGAATTCGGAGCGAAATTGACAAAAACAATTCTCGAAAAAGAGAATTTTGAAGTCGAAATTGTATCGGATGGTTCAGAAGCCTGGAAGGCTTATAAGGAGCGGAAACCGGATATCCTCCTGCTCGACCTGGATATGCCGGGGAAAGACGGTCTGGAAATAACCCGGCTGGTCAGGGAACACGATCAGCAAACACCCATCCTCGTATACACCACTCACGGAGAACCCGCAAAAGAAGTAGCCGTACTGGATGCCGGAGCCGACGAATTTATCAATAAAGAAAGGCCTCCCGAAGTTTTGATAGCATATATGAAACGAGTCCGGGAAAAAATAAAAAAATGCATGAATATTCCCCATTTGTACCGACTCTCAGACCATACCACTTATAATAGTATAACCCGGGAACTGATCATAGACGGAATAACCACACAATTGAAGACGATCGACGGACGCTTTCTGCAATTGTTATGCGCGAAGAATCACGAAGTGAGCGGCAAGTCTTATCTTATCCACGGGATATGGGGTAAGGCGGACATAAACAAAGAATCGGAGCTGAAAAAATATGCCAGCCGGGTACGGACAAATCTGAAAACCGATCCTACCCTGAAAATAGAATTCAGGGACGACGGTTACATACTCATGTCTGTCACCGGCCACATGCAGTAGTAATTGCCTCTACGATATCCCCGTACTCGTCGGGATGAACCGGCCATCGGATTGTGTGGATCTGACTATGATACTCTTTATCCTATTTCTGCGGTCTTGTTTCAGATTGTGGTTCACTTGTTCCGGAAAGCCGCAATTCGCTGTGGGATGTTCTGCTGTACGTTCAGAAAATAAAGGTTCAGTTCCTGAACGTGGTAATTCCCTTTCGGAAACAGATTACTGATGCCCGGGATGTAATAATCCTCCTCGTCCAGACCGTCAACGATCAAGGTGTGGGTTGTCTCGTCAATGCGCACCCCGATACGGTGACTCAAGGTATCTGCCCGGCCTTCGGCATCGAAAAATACCGCACCGATATGCTGCCCGGCCGGGGCGTAGGTCGTATCCGTGTGCCAGTTAAGCGGGTTGATGCAGATCACATTGTCTCGGAATAATGGCGAGACAGCTTCCGGAGCAGACACGCTGTTGTAACAGATCAACACCCCACAGTCCACCGAGTCGCGGGCAGGACGGAGCATGGGGTATTGCTCCAGTTCCTGGTCACAGACCGAAAAGCCGAACGCATAGGCGGCAATCATGTTATCATGCTGCCGGGGAGTGAGGGTGTGTTTCAGCAGTTCGATGACTGCCTTTGCTCCCTGACTGTGCCCGGCAAGGATGAAAGGACGCCCTGCGTTATAATGTGTCATGTAGTAGTCGAACGCCTGCACGACATCCCCATGGGCAACCGCGTATCTGCGTTCCGTTTCCTCATGGGCAACCATCCACGATTCCATTGTAACCTGGCGGTAATAAGGAGCATAGAAACGGCAATATTTCCCGAAGAGAGCATGGGCCAAGCGTACGGAACCGTCCACCTGGCTTCGCTGCTCCGGATTGTCGACGTCCATGTGGTGATAAATCTTGCCGTCCGCATCCCTCCAGTCCCAAATGCAGGTCGGGACGATGTAGAAAATATCGGCCTCTGCCAGCGCATCATTTGGCGCATCGAACCACATCGTACTGTGCGAATAATCCGGCTTGGCCGTCAGATTGTAGTGCGTATCAGACTTTGAGCAACCCGTCAGGCAAAAAAACACCGACAAGCAAAATAGTAAAATCATTAATAGTAAAGATCGGATTTTCATCATGTTATATTATTTTATTTAATATTGTTCATCCGTTCCGTTCAAACTTAACTCCTGAGTTTATAGAAGAAAATACAAGGGTTATCTTCTTCCTGTATGGCAAATCCCACCTCTCTCAATTTGTTCAATTCTTGCCCGGAAACGCTTTCGGGTATCTGTTTTACAAAATTCTTTAACACGAAATTAGGAACTGTACCGACCAAATAATCCCCATCTGTCGTACAAATCCCCAGGAGAGGCAGATATTTCTGTTAGCCGGCATCATTATAAAAGTAGCGTCTACCCGCATTTTTCCGCTTATCCACCAAAAAATACTGATTTTCACCCGCTTCATTCAATAAAATATAATCCCTTGTTTCACAAATACTTTTGAAACCCGCAAAATACCCCTCTTCAGAAACGTTAAAGTAGGTCATTATTGAAAAGTCCGTTTCGGCATTCAATCTTTTTTCGGATAAGATTTTTTTATCCATCCGGATAGAAATAATAGGAATCAAACTGGAATCGGTACAAGTATATAGCTTATTGTCAAAAGGAAGAAGCATCTTTATCGTGTCATTATTGAAAGCAACGGTTTCCTGCCCCGTAGGCATGGCCGTATTTTTAGTATGAAGTGAAGATCGACACAAGAATTGACTTATTCCTGTTTCGATATTAATCATGGAATAGGTTTGATTAAAGTTATTATAAATATAGTTATTGCATAACAACTTATCATTATCTGCCAAATAAGCGGTATGAGCCATGTAAAAGGAACGGGATGGGTATTTTTTCATATAAAGGTAAGTGCCGTCCAGGCGATAGGTCAACACTTTATCCAAGACTTCATCCACGATATTGATTGTATGAAGAAAAGGATTGATAAAAATGGTACTTATACGTAGATATTCTCCGGCTCCCCGCCCTTTTACTCCTATGGGATACAAAAATTTTCCAGAATAATCAAAACACAAAAGCCAGTCATTGTCATGTATAAATATAAGGCTATCAGACACTAATAACCGGTCTATACGAGACAAGACACTACCGGAAGTAGTTTCAAGAGGAACTATCCGAAATGAATCCACCTCAATATTCTGCCCATTCACCAAAGGTTCCTCGTCATATCCAATTACCACTTTCAAATTCTCGTACAAGCGGTCCCCTTCACTACAGCTCAAACACAAACCGATAAAAATTAATAATATAATTCTGATTTTCATTCTATAATCAAATTTGGGAAACAAAGGGACGGGGGTAATGTTTCATACATAACACCAGAAAATTGCTCAAAATGAATAAATCACAATACAAGGATTGCTATCTTCCTGTATGCCGGAAAATTCTTCTCTCATCCGTTGTATCTGTTTGGGATACTTCTCTTCAAAATTGACATATTCATTTCCTCCTTTCAAATACGTACACATATCCGAGGCACTGACAGAGGTTATTATATAATCCGAAGTGATGTCAATCATACGCCCAAAGGAAATAAAATACTTTCCGGTATAAGCCGTTAGTTCACAAACCTGAGACTCCCGATTGTTCTTATTATACAGGCACAAGCGATTCTGACCGGCTGCCAGCACCCAATAAATATAGAAATCCGGAGTTTCCTGGAATTTCTCTATGGTTGTAATATAATCCGGATTGCGTGTATATTCTTTGTACTCATCATATGAAAGTTGTTCCGCTGGCAAATGAAATTTTCCAAAACGTACCGTATGGTCAACACACATATCCTTCCCCTGGCAACGATAAATGTTAAAGTCTGTAGGTGCTATATAATACAACGAATCCTGGTATGTGGAAAGCGAATGGATACTGGCCATTTTACTTTCCCAGCGGGAGTCTATTTTCATATACTGACTTTCGATTTCGTACCGGGAATTCATTGCCCACAAATTGTATGGTTGGTTTTTATCTTGCGAATAGTTGCCCATATATCCGATGTAGCCGTTTTCCAATGAGACCATTTTAACAAATGCTTTCGGAAGACGGATAGTCTTTACCAAGCGGTATTCGTCCACATCAAACACCAATAGCTTTTCGTCTATTCTTGACAATAAATTCAAGGTCCGGTTCCGGGAATCGATAAACATATCGGATAATTGCAAATATTCTTCTGCCCCGCGTCCTTTCCTGCTTATTTTATGCAACAATTTACCCTGTAAGTTAAAAATATAAACCGCTTGCTCAGGAGAAAAGGTGGCGACATACAGACGGGTTTCGTAAAAGATGACCTTATCAATCTCTCCTATCAGAACCGAGTCGTTTGTTTCCAAAGGAACAATAGTACAATCTTTTAACAAACCCATTGTATGAACATCCTTCATCTCTTGAGTGAAATCGATATGGATGCAACTTAACTTTTCCATGATGAAAACAACATTATTTCTGTTTCTTATCCTGTCTTCCCCCCTTTTTATGGTTAAACAAACCCAATAAATATAGACATCTATTTATATCGTACATCCCTTTTCATTATTCGATTTATATACTTAACAAATATTATTCTATATTTCTGAAAAGAAGACAGCCAAAAGTCCGAAAAGGGTTGTTCGGGAAATGATTTTTACAAATAACGTTATTTTTATATAAAATCAACCCATTGATGAAATTAATAATTATATTCAAAATAGATATACCATTGATAGTTAACGACTTAAATATAATCAAAAAACAATTCTCAATTTGCATCCAAGCGAATACGGCGGTAAATTGTTTCGTGGGAAATATTCATATCATTGAATTCTGTCAATACATCTACCCTATTTTCATTAACCGAATCGCCTCTACGATACCCTCGTAATCGTCGGGATGAAACCAACGGATATCGTCATCGCGCCGGAACCAGGACAATTGTTTGCGGGCATACCGCCGGGAGTTGCGCTTGATCAGGCGGACGGCTTCGGCATAATCGGTCTTTCCCTCGAAATAATCGAACAGTTCTTTATAACCTACGGTATTCAAGGCATTCAAATGACGCAAAGGCCACAACCGCCGGGCTTCATCTTCCAGTCCTTCCTCCAGCATCAGGTCTACCCGCCGGTCGATCCGGGCATACAACTCTTCTCTTTCGCGGTTCAAGCCGATACGGACAATACGGAATCCCCGGTCTTTGGGGGTGTTTTTCCGTAGCGAAGAGTAGGGTACACCGGCCATGCAACACACTTCGACAGCATGGAGCACCCGTTTTCCGTTGTTCAGATCGAACTGTCCGTAAAATACAGGATCCAATTCTTTCAGCATCTGCCGGATACTTTCCAAACCTTCCCGTTCATATACCTCCATCAGCCCGGTTCTCAATTCAGGAGAAATGGTCGGAATATCGTCTATACCTTTACATACGGCATCGATATACAGCATCGATCCACCGGTCATCAGGACCACTTCCTTCTCCTGAAATAATTCCCGGATCCGTTCCAAAGCCTGCACTTCGAATTGCCACGAATTATAATAATCGTGCACCGAGATCGTTTGGATAAAATGATGCCGGACAGCAGCCAATTGACCGGATGAAGGCACTGCGGTCCCTATCCGCATTTCTTTGTAGATCTGCCGGGAATCACAAGAAATGATTTCCGTACCGAACGCTTTGGCGATACCGATACTGAGATCCGTCTTTCCCACTCCCGTCGGTCCCAATAAAACAAGTAGTGTTTTCATCCTGACTGATTTTCATGACAAAGGTTACAAGTGTCCGCATTCATTTTTGTGACCCTTGTAACCTTTGCAACCAAGTAACTGAAAAAAAACTATAGTTTATCTATATAATCGTCCAGACTTTCATAGCGGTCGTCATACCCATCGTCGTCGCCATAACTATCGTCCCTATAATCGTCGTCTTCATCACCGAAGCGAAAATCTTCGTCATCGTCGTCTCCTCCCCTTCTGCGGCGTCCGCTACCACCGAATTCCT
>OGGW01002338.1_pt1 | contig 12180 bp, 10 predicted proteins | sample 1571291 | NCBI WGS metagenome assembly OGGW01 (sample SAMEA2582028, study PRJEB24529) | metagenome | biome: Human gut stool | place: China | collected 2011 | reverse complement strand
GTATAACTTTTCTTTTGGTTTGCGGAATCTCTCCCCCTGCTTTGTCGGGTGAGCCGAAATGCCAGGCTTTTCTTCATCCTGACACTACTCACCACCATAGACCTTGCCGTCACTGCACTGGTTCCCAAAGCAGTCATGAGGACTCCCGAAGCAGTCTGGATCACCCTGATGTGCACATCATTCGTCATCACCATGTGGTATCTGATGATACCCCAGGTACCGCCCCCAGAGGTATCGTTTACCGATGAGAGCAACAATCCTGCCAAGTTGGGAGACAACTCCATTACGCTGCTATCCACAGGATTCCGCGCACTCATCGATGAGGAGAAGATATACCTGCAGCCCACGGTGAAGGTTGAACTGGTGGCACGAACACTGGGCACCAACCGCCCCCACCTGTCGCGCATAGTGAAGAAAGAGTATGGAAAGACCTTCCCACAACTGATTTTGGCCCTGAGAATAGAGGAGGCAAAACGGATACTGAGGGAAGAACCCGACATGAAGATAAACGAGGTGGCCACACGCTGCGGCTTCAAGAACTCAAGTGTCTTCGGTAAAGCGTTTAAGGAAGAGACGGGCTTCACCGCCCAAGACTGGCGCAAGCAGACCGATGAGCCCGCAGGGCAGGACAATCCTGCACCTGAGGACACATCAGACGCTGATATCACTTGACCTTGCCGTTGCGCACAAACTCGCGGCGAGCCTTCTCAAACATCTTCTGGAAAGCTTCATCAGCCCACAGGCGGGCAAAGGTGACACTGCCCATCACACGGCCTGCATCCACATCGCTCTGATAATGGAAGCCCACGATGACACGGCTCTGACCCAGTTCGTAGGCCACTTTCATAATCTGCTCGGCATGGGCAGGATCGATGGCTGTGAGGGTGAGTCCAACGAGCCATGAGATGTGGGTATGGCCCGAAGGATAGCTGGTGAAGTCAGTAGCACTCTCGTAATTGGGTGTGCTGCTCTGCTCCTTGAACTGCTGATAGGGGCGCACACGGTGGAAATACTTCTTGGCGCTGGCACCGGCCTGCATCTCGGTGAGGTGCATACGTGAGAGCAGACGGTAGAGCTCGGGATATGCATCGGGAGTTATATCACGCTCCATCACGGCACCAAAGCGCTTCATGAAATAGCCTGCACCCAGGCTGGCATCGGCAATAGCCTGCTTGCCACGCTCGGTATCACGTATCGACTTTCCCCACTGATACTGCGTCCAGTCGTAATAGAAACGCGAATCGGTGAGCGCTGGAGGGGCAGGCAGCACATTCTCCATGTGGGGAGCCTGCTCGGTGGTGTAGAATGGGGTGAACTTCTCATCGGTAACGCTCTTCTGCGCCATCATGGACAGAGAGCACAGCACAACGGCTGCTGTCAGGGTTATTCTCTTCATGAATATATGGTTTAATATAGTTATTCCTATAAATCAAGGCTGTATCGGACTTGAACAGCCCTTTTTCTGTTACAAATTTACGCTTTTCCGAGCAATTACACAAGATTATGGGCGGACAAAAGCACATGGCTCCTCACACATGATATCCACACACTTTCACTCCCACCATCTGCCTCAGACTACCAGGAATGCAGTATTCCCATTCTACACCCACTTATTTGGGTCAAAAAAGTAAGCTTGGATACTTGGGCAAGTAACCTTACTGCCCCAAAAAAGGCATAAAGACGGGCATACGTATGGACAGTTCTGGCAGAACTGCCCAAGAGGATTTGGCCAAGCAGAAATCCTTGCCCAAAACCTTCATCATCCAGGCAGAACCAACAGCCAGAGGCTATAAAGACGGCAGTCCCACACGCAAACACGGCGTATGGGACTGCTGCTAATATATTATGGTATCACTCACTCAAGGGTGAAGGACTTGCGCAGGCGGAGGTTGTCGGACGCATTGCCCACCAGAGCCTCAAACTTGCCAGCCTCTGCCTTCCACGATGAGGTGGTCTCATCATAGAAACTGAGTGCATCGCGGTAGATGGTGATAGCCAAATCGCGGCTCTAACCGGGCTGCAGGCTCATCTTCTGGAAACCCTTGAGCTCCTTGTAGGGACGGTCAACCGACGACTTCACATCGTGGATGTAGAGCTGCACCGTCTCGGCACCCGCACGCTTGCCGGTGTTCTTGACCGTCACTGTGAAGGTGATGCGGTCGTCCTGATTCATGCTGGACGAGGAAGCACGCAGATTGCTGAGAGCGAATGTGGTGTAGCTCAGTCCGTGTCCGAAGGCAAAGAGGGGATGGGTCTTCTGCTTGTCGGCCCAGCGATAACCCACATAGATGCCTTCCTTGTACTCCTCGTCGATGATGTTGTCCTTGGCAGAAGGACCACCCTCCTTGCGCCACACACCAGGATAGGCATCCAGAGCATGTGCACCCACATCGGCCAGTGAATCAACCCAAGTTTAGGGCAGCTTGACGCTGGGATTGGCATCGCCCACAAGTACAGAGGCCAGCGCAGTGCCTGCCTCGGAACCGATGAACCAGCCCTGCACGATGGCGGGAACACTTGACTTCCAAGGCATAGCCACAGGATTGCCCGAGATGTTGACATATACAAAGTTCCTGTTGGCCTTTGCCAATGCCTCTATCACCTTATCCTGGTCATAAGGCAGCCCGTAGGATTTGCGGTCATTGCCCTCACTGTCCTGGAAATTGCTCTTGTTCAGTCCGCCGAACATCACCACATAATCAGCCTCCTTGGCCTTTTCCACAGCCTCGGCTATCAGTTCCTCGGGAGTGCGCTTGTCGTTGAGATCCTGTCCGGTGGTCACTCCATTGTAGTTGCCACTCACATCGCCCACATATCCACGTGCATAATCCACCTGTATGTTGTGCTTTGCCAGACGGGCACGAAGTCCGTCGAGCGGAGAAATCTCGTGCTGTACCTTCAGCGATGAACTGCCTCCGCCCACGGTCATCATCTTGATGGCATTCTCGCCCACCACCAGCACACGCTTGGCCGAAGCCGTGTTGATGGGCAATACACCGCCCTCGTTCTGCAGCAGCACGATACCCTCCTGGGCAATACGGAGTGCTGCCTCGTAGTGGGATTCGGAGCAAAGGAAGCCATAAGGACGCTTGCGGTTCATGGTGGTGCGGTAAAAGAGGCGCAACACACGGCGCACCTTGTCGTCAAGCTCGCCGGTGCCGTACTTGCCTTCCTTTATACCTTTTATATAAGGAGTGGCCATAAAGTAATTGTCATAGGCATTGGTAGCACCCATGGTAAGTCCGTCGGTCCAGGTGCCAAACTCCATGTCAAGTCCGTTCTTCACAGCCTGGTCGGTATTGTGAGCACCACCCCAGTCGCTCACCACCACACCGTCAAACTGCCAGTCACGCTTCAGAATCTGGTTGAGAGTCCACTGATTGTGGCAGTTATGCTCGTTCTTGTAGAGATTATAGGCGCCCATGATGGCCCATGAATGACCCTTCTGTACAGCCGCCTTGAAGGCTGGCAGGTAAATCTCGTGCAATGCGCGGTCGCTCACGATGACGTTCACCTGGTGGCGGTACTGCTCGTCATTGTTCAGGCAGTAGTGCTTGACACATGCCGAAACGCCCTTCGACTGCAACCCCTCTACGTAAGGAACCACCATCGTGGAGGTCAGGAAGGGGTCTTCACCCATATATTCGAAGTTACGACCGTTGAGAGGAGTGCGCAGGATGTTCACTCCCGGACCCAATATCATATCCTTTCCCCGATAGAGAGCCTCCTCTCCGAGAGCTTCGCCATAGATGCGCGACATCTGGGGATTCCAGCTGGCTGCCAGACAGGAGAGTGCAGGAAAAGCCACACAGGAGTCGTTGGTCTGCCCGGCCTGGTCCCATTCGTCCCAAAGAACATCAGGTCGGACACCGTGAGGACCGTCATCGGTCCAGAAATCAGAGAAGCCAAGACGGGGAACTCCAGCCGAAGAGAACTTACTCTGGGCATGTATCACACGAATCTTCTCCTGCAAAGTCATGCGTGAGAGAGCATCCTCGATGCGCTCTTCCACAGGTTTGCTCTCATCCAGATAAACGGGCACCGACTGCTGTGCATGTGCTCCGAAAGCTGTTGCCAACGACAACAAGCCACATAGGATAATGTGTTTCATCTCGTTATAGTTACTTGTTCTATATCCATCGTTTCTCTTTCCTTCTACAAGGAAAAACAGCATCCACGTCCCTTGGATTCTGATACCATAGGAGAACAAGCCGTATTCAGCGGCTACCACTTGGCGTTTTCTCTCAACCAGAATCTTTATGAAAAGAACAGAAGATGCCTGTTCATCAGGCTCGCCATCTGCTTCTTCGCGAGACCGGTGCTTTATAAAAGGGGCGGAAAAACCTGCTTGTCAGGCTCCTTCACCCTATTCCTATTCTCCCCAACTGCTTCTGTCCAGAGTTCTGTAGCCCACTGCTTCGGCCACATGAGCAAACTCTATGTTCTCCTTTCCCTCGAGGTCGGCTATCGTGCGGGCCACTTTGAGTATTCGGGAATAAGCACGGGCAGAAAGGTTCAGCCTTATCATCGCCTCACGCAAGACTTCTGTAGTCTGGCTGTCCAGCACGCAATACTGGCCCAGCATCTTCTCTGTCATCTGCGCGTTGGAGTGTATGAGCGCATAGTCACGGAACCTCTCTTCCTGAATCTTACGTGCCCGGATAACCCGCTCACGTATCTTCTCCGACGGTTCTCCCGGCTCCATCTTGCTGAGGTCAGAGAATGGAACGGGCGACAGCTCTATCTGCAGATCGATGCGGTCAAGCAATGGGCCGGATATCTTATTGAGGTACCTGACTATCTGTCCCGGCGTGCAGCAGCAAGCCTTGGTGGGATGGTTGTAATAGCCACAGGGGCAGGGGTTCATGGATGCCACGAACATAAAGGAACACGGGAAGGTGACGCTGTACTTGGCACGCGATACATTGATGACCCTATCCTCGAGCGGCTGGCGAAGAAACTCCAGTACAGAGCCCTGGAACTCGGGCAGCTCATCCAGGAATAGAATGCCGTTGTGCGCCAGGGAAATCTCTCCGGGCTGAGGGTTGGTGCCTCCGCCCACCAATGCCACCTGCGAGATGGTGTGATGGGGTGAGCGATAAGGACGCTGTGCCATAAGCGAACAGCCTGCAGGCAGTGTGCCGGCTACGGAATGTATCTGGGTTGTCTCGAGGCTTTCTTGCAGGCTGAGCGGCGGCAGAATGCTGGGCATACGCTTGGCCAGCATGCTCTTTCCGCTTCCCGGCGGGCCTATCATTATTATATTATGCCCACCGGCAGCGGCCACCTCCATGGCTCGCTTGACATGTTCCTGCCCTTTCACATCGGCAAAATCATAGTCAAACTCATACTGCCGCGCATAGAACTCACCGCGTGTATCCACTACAGTCGGTTCCAGGAGAGCGGTGCCGTTCAGGTGATTGACCACTTGGGTGATATGCTTTACGCCATAGACCTTTAACTTGTTTACTACAGCAGCCTCGCGGATGTTGCCTTCGGGTACAAAGAGACCCTCGAAACCCATCTCGCGAGCCTTGATGGCAACGGGAAGTGCACCGCGAATGGGCACCAGCGAACCGTCGAGACTGAGTTCGCCCACCATCATATACTTGCCCAACTGACTGGTATTCACCTTGTCCTCAGTAGCCAGAATGCCTATGGCCATAGGCAAATCATAGCCCGAACCTTCCTTTCTGATGTCGGCAGGAGAGAGGTTGATGGTAATCTGACGTGTGGGGAAAGTGAAGCCGCTGTTCTCTATGGCAGCCAGGATACGCTCGTGACTCTCCTTCACCGCATTGTCGGGAAGGCCCACGAACACAAATCTCACACCCCTCGGAGCGTGTGGCTCGATGGTGACAGCTGTGGCTTGAAGCCCCTGCATACTGGCTCCGAATACCTTTACAAGCATAGTTTGCGGGCTTTTGGTTCGATGTCGCGTGACCAGTCGGAACCTGATGCAATGATATTCTGGGTGGTATCTACAAGCACAAAGAAAGGCAGGTGGCGGATGTGCCACTTGGCTGCCAGGTCGCTCGAGAATGCCTTGTAATCACAATATGAAGGGAAATTCACACTGTCACGCTTCTCCAAATCACGCAGATAAGCGCCATCGGTATCCAGCGAATAACTGATGATGTTCAGTTCGCGGCCCTTTGCCTTCATGTCTCTACGCAGCTTCTTCGACCTGTAGATTCCGCTTTGCGAACCACTCTTCCATCCTGCCCAGAAGGTGATAATCAGGTATTTGTTCTTATAGTCGCTGCGGCAGATGGTGTCGGCCTTCGGTCCGCCGGGTATCTGACTTGGGCGTGTGTATAGCTTGAAGTCGGGCAACTTGCTTCCAGGAGCCAGTTTGCCATGTGCCTGCACCGCACCCGAAAGGCGAATCAAATCCACATCCTGAGGGCAGGCACGCCGCAGGCTGTCGTATATCTCGCGGGCTTCACGGCCCGATGAATTGTCGGAAAGAAGATAATGTTGCTCAAACATATACCGGCTGACTGCCAGTGTGGGGTGCTGGAGAACGTACTGGCGCACGAGAGCCAACTGCTCCTTAGGCGTCTTCCCGTCCGCTTCCTGCCTGAACTTGGTATAGATTTCATTGTCCTCAGAGCCTGTCACCTCTACGGCGTTGAGGTGCTGCGCATCACCCTTCAGCTTGATGTCATCGCCTGGAGATACGAATAAGGCCAACTGGGAATAATTGGGATAAAGCACTTGCATGACGGCCGGCCCATCTATATCGGCCGTGTAGGTGAACTCACCGTCCTGTATGTGCAGGGTGTCCAGAGTGGATGTACCGCCCTGGGAACTATAGATAAAGAACTCACCCTGCTCCAGGTGAGCAAACCGTCCACGGATTTTCACTTGTCCGGGATGGCCGCTGCAACAGAGCAGGGTGAGGATTGATACTATATAGAATAGTTGTTTCAATTTACTTCACAAGGTTCTTGACAACATTGGCATACTTGGCAAACTCCAGATCCTTGGCAGCACGTGCAGCCAGAGTACCATCCTGCTGGATAGCATTCTTCAGGCTTGAAGACAGAGCGCTTGAGTCACCTGTGCGGGCTGCAAGCACAGCCTGCAGGTAGCTTGTAGTGGCATCAGCGTTCTTGATCTTGCTCAGAGTGGTCTTTGCACTTGTATAGTCCTTGGCCAGAATCTGTGCCAGAGCAGCGCTGTTGGTGTTCACACCAGCCAGGTCAGAAGCAGCCTGAGTGTAGTTACCCTTGGCAATGTTGAGGTTGCCCATCACCTCCTTGAAGGTGTCAGAGCCGGTACCCTTTGACAGATAAGTCTCTGCCTTGGCCACATCACCGCTCTTGAGAGCCATCAGAGCCAGGTTGGTGTTCACCTCGCTTGCGTTCTTGTTCACGTTGGCAGCCTGCTTCAGGTAGTTCTGTGCAGCAGCCATATCACCCTTGCTGATAGCCTGCTGGGCCATGTTGTTCAGAGCGCGGTAGTCGCTGGGATACTGCTTGGCGATAGCCTCATTCCACTTCTGGCGTGTAGCATCGTCCTTCACCAGCTTGTTGGCACCATATACCATCTCCTCTACGCTCAGCTTGCTGGGATCAGCAGCAAACTGCTCCAGAATCTGTGCATCGCTGCGGCCGATGATCTCATAGTTTACAATCAGGCGTGCCCGACGCAACTCGGGCAGGATGCTATGCTTGATGTCGGTATAAACCTCGCTCATGTTGCTGATCTGCTGCTCGCGCTCCTCGGGATCCTGGTACATAGACAGTACGCGCAGGATAACCTCCTTGTCCTGAAGATTGCTCTTTGAAACCAGCTCCTGGAAGCCTTCCCAGTCCTCGGCAGTGAACTTGGTATCCACGTCAGCCTCCATCTTGATTTTCTTCAGCTCCTTCTTCAGGTAGTTGGAGCTCACGTTCTGACGCTTCTCAGCCAGCTTCTCGTTGAAGCTGTACTTACCATCGGGGCTGGCGTAAGCGCTCACCTCAATGTTGGTCAGAGCACGTGTCTCGTTGTTGTCATTGATTTCCTTCAGGATCTTGCCCAGGTCCTTCACGCTCACGCTCTTCAGCTCGCTTGCGCGCAGAGTAGCCTGATTGATGAGGAACTTGATGTTGGCCTCCTGCTTCTGGGCGATGATACGCTGATAAGCATCGGGAGCTGTAGCGGCTGTGATGTTGCAACGGCTCAGCAGCTGGCTTGTTGCTACCACACCGTAACCGATCTTCACCTCGGGAATCTTCACGGTCTTCTTACCCTTCTTGGCGTCAAAGCGGGCATAGAGATCGCTCTGGATCATGGGATCCACATAGGCGAAGTTGGCCTTCATAGTGTAAGTGCCACCCACCTTGTACTGGATAGTGGTACCGTTACCCTCAACCTTCTCACCCTGGAATGTGGTGCTCTGGCCTACAGCCTCACCGCCTTCGTACTTCAGCACGGGAGTCACAGTTACCTGTGCCTTCTTCTTCATGTACTTGGTGGGGAAAGTTCCGTTGATGGTTACAGGAACCTGACCTCCTACTGCCTCCAGGGGAGTGGGAGTTACGTTAAAGTTGTCAGCGCCCAGTTTACCGAGCTTGCTGCAAGAAGACAGCACCAACACAGAGGCTGATGCCATCAGGAGAATTTGTTTTGTTTGCATGACGTTTATAAACTCTATTACTTTCTCTCTTTTACGTTATTCAGTCGCGAAGTTATGACAATTTTATGAGGTGGATATTCCTTGTGCGTAAAAAATGCTCATTTAGTGTAATTCTTTGACCTTTGAGGCCTTTTTTCGCTCCTCATATAGAATATTTCTTGGATGATGCTCCAATATTTCCTGCCTTAAGTGAGTTTTGTCTATATGCATGTAGATTTCGGTGGTGGAGATGTCTTCGTGCCCAAGCATCATCTGTATGGCACGCAGATTGGCCCCTCCCTCCAGCAAGTGGGTGGCAAAACTGTGACGGAAGGTGTGGGGGCTGATATTCTTGCTGATGCCTGCCTTCTGGGCATAACCTTTGATATATACAAACAGACTTATCCTGCTCAGCCTGCATCCACGGGTGAGTGAGACAAACACGTAGTCCTCCTCGGTGGGCTTCACCTTGCGGCCCATGCGGGTAGCCAGCCATTCACGCACCCTTTCCACAGCCACTCCTTCTATGGGCACCAGCCTTTCCTTGCCGCCCTTACCCTTCACACGTATGTATCCGTCTTCCAGGTAAAGCTGGCTTATCTTCAGATTGCACAGCTCGCTTATGCGTAGCCCGCAGCCGTAGAGCACTTCGATAATCGCCCGGTCCCTTATCCCTTCGGGCTTGCTCAGGTCTATCACGCTGATGATACTGTCTATCTCCTCCACACTCAGCACATCGGGAAGGTGTTTGCCTATGCGCGGACTCTCAAGTAGTTCGGTTGGGTCGGCATTAACTTCCTTCTCCAAGGTAAGAAAACGATAGAACGAACGGACACCGCTCAGCACTCGGGCAACGCTGCGTGCCTGGATGCCACTCTCTCGCAGTTCGCCCGCAAACTGGTCGAGCACTTCCAGAGTGACGTTTCGGAAGTCGATATTATTGTCGGCATAATAGACCAAGAGTTTCTGCAGGTCCCTTCTATAAGCATCGAGCGTATTCTTGGAGTAGGAGCGCTCCAGACGCAAATATTGGATGTATCTCCTCACGATAGACTCATCCACAACCCCCATTACAGTGCCACTTTTCATCAGCTTTGCCCTCCATAAATAATAAAAAGAGTAAGTTTCTTCATCCACTCACATATTTTCGTTAACTTTGCCTTGACAAATTTATGCTGAAATTATGAGAATTCAAATTATCAATGGTCCAAACTTGAACTTGCTGGGCATTAGAGAACCTGAAATCTACGGTAAGCGTGCCTGGGAAGACTATCTGAAGGAGCTGCGCAGCCGCTTTCCTAAAGTTCGCATAGACTACTACCAGAGCAATCTGGAGGGTGAAATAATCGACAAGATACAGGAAGTGGGCTTCGACCGCGACGGTATCGTGCTCAATGCAGGTGCCTATACCCACACCAGTGTGGCTATTCTGGATGCCATCAAGAGTGTCACCACACCCACAGTGGAAGTGCATATCAGCAACGTGCATCAGCGCGAGGAGTTCCGCCGCAAGAGTATCATCAGCCCGGGATGCCTGGGTGTCATCTGCGGATTTGGCCTTGACAGCTATCGTCTGGCCATAGAGGCTCTCATCGACGACGCAAGCAAGAAGGAGAAATAAACCCGCCGCCGGTGGAACTTGACGAATATATCCTGCGCCACATAGATGCAGAGGGCGAACTCCTGCATGCCTTGTGGCGTGATACACAATTGCGCCTTGCCTACGGGCAGATGGCAAGCGGACACCTGCAAGGCCGCCTGCTAAAGATGCTGGTGCAGATGACAAAGCCGCTGAGAGTGCTCGAACTGGGCACCTTCAGCGGCTATAGTGCATTGTGTATGGCCGAAGGACTGAGGCCGGAAGCCGAACTGCACACCATAGAGGTGTTTGATGAGATGGAGGATTTCATCCGCTCATGGTTTGCACGCAGTCCGCATGCTTCACAACTGCATCTGCACATCGGCAACGCCTTGGATATCGTCCCCACCCTGCCCGGCGGCTGGGATTTGGTTTTCATCGATGCCGACAAGCGCCAGTATGTGGATTACTATCACATGATAGTACCGCTCATGAAGCCCGGCGGCTTCATTCTGGCCGACAACACTCTGTGGTATGGTCACGTGCTTGAGGAGCATCCGCGCGAGAGCGACCAGCAGACCATCAACATACAAGCCTTCAACGACCTGGTAGCCGCCGACCCTCGTGTGGAGAAAGTCATCCTTCCCCTGCGTGACGGACTCACCATCATTCGCGTGAAGGACTGACTCCCCCTTATATATATAATAGGTATATAGCGAAACAGGCAGGCTCATACACCTGTCCATTTCCCACCATTCTATACCGCTACACTCTCACCAGAAAAACCTTTCCAGCTTTCTTTACATGTTTTCCAGCACAAGCAACCACACACTTCCAACTGCTTCCCAAACCTTTTTCCACCCACACTGTTCCGCCCTCTATGAAAATATTTTTATTCAGTAATGAGAAGACGTGTACACGCTGGGAAGAACGTTGAAAGGCTTAGTTGCGGATTTGAGGTTACTTTTGATATTCATAAGATTTAATCCTAAATATACCTATAATTTAATTTTTTTAGTCGTAGTCGGGAAGGCTCATCTAAATGCGTGCAACCATAGAAAGCGTAATATCCTATCTTCGTTACATATGGAATAGTGATGCTTTGAAGAGATTCGCACGAGTCAAAAGCGTTATGTCCTATGCTTGTTACAGAGTTCGGAATGGTGACGCTTTGAAGAGAATAGCACTTTTCAAAAGCGTAATCTCCTATCTTCGTTACAGAGTTCGGAATGGTGACGCTTTGAAGAGATTTGCACCGACTAAAAGCTTTATCTCCTATGCTCGTTACAGAGTTCGGAATTATATAATTGACGCAATCTTTTATTCTACTAACAATAGCTGTCTTATCCTTATTGAACAAGCAAACATCATCATTTTGGAAATATGTTGAGTTACAAATGAAAGAACATATATTGCAACCACTAAAAGCGTGATTTCCGATATTTCTTACAGAGTTCGGAATGGTGATGCTTTGAAGAGATTCGCACAAGCTAAAAGCATAATCTCCGATATTTCTTACAGAGTTCGGAATGGTGATGCTTTGAAGATATTTGCAGCCACTAAAGGCTCCATCTCCTATGCTCGTTACAGAGTTCGGAATGGTGACGCTTTGAAGACATGTCCTCCCACTACTCCACCTACTACTAAAAGCACCATCGCAAATAACTTCTGTTCCTTCTCTTACAACATACTCGCGTAATGAGTAAGAAGCCCTTAATAGCTTTTTCCCATCGCGACTATACATAACTCCATACTCATCTTCAATAGCATCCTTTACATCCTCTTTCGTTGCTTCTGTAGAAGGAACTTCTTCAATTGGCTTTTCTACCTTATTCATAATTATAATGTTTTGAAAGTGAAAGAATAGTCATCCAATGCTATTAGTTTATTCTTTAACCTTAATTCCGCAACACTATTATAACTTAAACTTTTTAAGTTCCTGAGCAACAAAAAGTTGCCCAGGATTTTGCCATGTCGAAGAATTCACTTATCT
>OGGW01002337.1_pt1 | contig 12183 bp, 10 predicted proteins | sample 1571291 | NCBI WGS metagenome assembly OGGW01 (sample SAMEA2582028, study PRJEB24529) | metagenome | biome: Human gut stool | place: China | collected 2011 | reverse complement strand
CCGTACATCCACATTGATTTCTTTGTCAGGTTTTCGCTGTTTTCCAGAATGAAGTCCTTCAGCTCTGCTGCTGCACCGTCAACCTTCAGCTCCTTCAGTGCTGCGATAACCGCACGGCTGTCAGCCTTGCTTCTGTCGCCGTTATCCCAGTTTTCCAGCCATGTTTCAGCTGCTGCCGCAAAATCTGTGCCTGCGGTCAGTGCCAGCAGATCCTTCACCTTCATGGTTACGCGGTCTCTCTGCTGCTCTACAGCCAGAACCATACCAACGGAGAACTGTGCGTTATTTTCAAACAGGGAGTTGCTCCATGCGGGGCCCCAGCCTTCCTTGTTTGTGGTGTAAGGTACGCAGGGAGCTGCTGCACCCCAAGCCTGTGTACAGCCTGTTGCGTTTGCCAGATACATTCTGTCGCCGTAAAGCTGTGTCATCAGCTTCGCATAAGCTGTTTCGCCGCAGCCTGCACATGCGCCGGAGAACTCCAGCAGAGGCTGTTCGAACTGAGAGCCCTTTACGGTGAATTTGCTCATGGGGTTTTTCTTATCAGACAGGGTCAGGGAGAAGTCCCAGTTATCCTGTTCGTGCAGCTGTGTTTCCAGAGGATGCATCACAAGTGCCTTTTCCTTTGCAGGGCAGGCTGTTACGCAGACACCGCAGCCCTGACAATCCAGAGGGTCAACCTGCATACGGAATTTGTACTGCTTGATTTCGCCTGCGCCGTTTGCATCCAGAACTGCGTAGGATGCGGGAGCGTTTGCTGCTTCCTCCTCTGTCAGCAGGAAAGGACGGATTGCAGCGTGAGGGCAAACGTAGGAGCACTGGTTACACTGGATACATTTTGTTGCATCCCATGCGGGAACGTCAATCGCAACACCGCGTTTTTCAAATGCGGAGGTGCCAAGAGGAACTGTGCCGTCCTCTCTGCCTGCAAATACGGATACAGGCAGCAGGTCGCCCTTCAGTGCGTTCATGGGAAGCATCAGCTTTTCTACATATTCGGGAAGAACCTTCTTGATTGCTTCGTGATCTACATCCTTTGCATCCTTCCAGCTTGCGGGAACGTCAATCTTTGTCAGACCGGAAAGCCCTGCGTCAACAGCGGCATAGTTCATGTTGACAACCTTTTCGCCCTTCTTGCCGTAGGATTTTACGATAGCCGCCTTCATGTATGTAACTGCGTCATCAACGGGGATGATGTTTGCCAGCTTGAAGAATGCGGACTGCAAAATTGCGTTTGTCTTGTTACCCAGACCGATTTCCTTACCAATCTTGATTGCATCAATGGTGTAGAAGTGGATGTTGTTGTTTGCGATGGTTCTCTTTACCTCCGCAGACAGGTGATGATCCAGCTCTTCGGGTGTCCATGTGCAGTTCAGCAGGAAGGTGCCGCCGGGCTTGATTTCGGAAACGATATCATATTTTTCCATGTAACTCTGGTTATGACAAGCAACGAAGTTTGCGTTCTTTGTTACCAGATAGCTGGAGCGGATGGGCTTGTCGCCGAAACGCAGGTGAGAACGTGTGATACCGCCGGATTTCTTTGTGTCATATTCAAAATAAGCCTGTGCGTATTTATCTGTGTGGTCACCGATGATTTTGATGGAGTTTTTGTTTGCGCCAACCGTACCGTCGGAGCCAAGACCCCAGAATTTGCAGGATACGGTGCTTGCGTCAGCCAGATCGGGCTCTGCGCCAACCTCGATGGAGCTGTTGGAAATATCATCAATGATACCAACGGTGAAGTGGTTTTTCTGTGCGCCCTTCATGTTGTCAAATACTGCGATAATCTGTGCAGGAGTCACATCCTTGGAGGACAGACCGTATCTGCCTGCCAGAACCTTTGTGGTTCTGCCTGTTTCGATCAGTGCGGAACAAACATCGCCGTAAAGAGGCTCGCCCAGTGCGCCGGGTTCCTTTGTTCTGTCCAGAACGGTCAGAACCTTTACTGTTTCGGGCAGAGCTGCTGCGAAGTGTGCCAGAGAGAAGGGTCTGTACAGGTGAACCTGCAGGAAACCAACCTTTTCGCCCTTTGCGGTCAGGCTTTCCACAACCTCCTGCGCAACGCCTGTTACGGAGCCCATCGCTACGATAACATGCTCTGCGTCAGCTGCGCCGAAGTAGTTGAACAGCTTGTAATTTCTGCCTGTGATTTTGTTGATTTCGTTCATGTATTCCTCTACGATTTCAGGCAGTCTGGTGTAGAAGGGTGTGCATGCCTCTCTGTTCTGGAAGAATACGTCGGGGTTCTGTACGGTGGAGCGCTGTACGGGGTGTTCGGGATTCAGTGCATTCTTTCTGAATTTCTTCAGTGCCTCCTGATCCACCAGCTTTTCCAGATCCTCATAGTCCATTACTTCGATTTTCTGCAGCTCATGAGAGGTACGGAAGCCATCGAAGAAGTGGATGAAGGGAACGCTGCCCTTGATTGCGGAAAGGTGCGCCACACCTGCCAAGTCCATAACCTCCTGTACGGATGCGGAGGAAAGCATTGCACAGCCAATCTGACGGCAGGACATAACGTCGGAGTGATCGCCGAAGATGGAGAAGGCATGTGTACCAACGGTTCTGGATGCAACGTGGAATACGCCGGGCTTCAGCTGCCCTGCGATTCTGTACATCGGGGGAATCATCAGCAGAAGGCCCTGAGATGCGGTATAGGTTGTTGCCAGTGTGCCTGCCTCCAGAGCGCCGTGCATTGCGCCTGCGGCACCTGCTTCGGATTCCAGCTCCAGCAGACGCACGGTCTGACCGAAGATATTCTTTTTGCCGTTTGCAGCCCAGCTGTCTACGTGCTCCGCCATAGGGGAGGAGGGAGTGATGGGGTAAATCGTTGCGACCTCTGTAAAGGCATAAGAAACGTATGCCGCAGCTTCATTACCATCCATGGTTTTCATCATTTTTGTGTTCATGGTGTGGACTCCTTTCATATAAATAATAAGGGATAGAAATAGTGATTTGTTATCCTGTATCGGGTTCCCGTTTGAATGGGAAATTGCTATCTTTTGTATATTTTATGTTAGATTATTGAAATTTTATTGTCAATACTGTACGAGAAAAAGAACTTGTATTTTGTGTACAAAATTAAATACTTGTGAGTTTTGCATTAAGAAAAGTACAAACGGATGTAATTTTTTGAAATCGTATGGAATTTTAAGGAAAAAACAGGCGAATTTCTCTGACAAAACAGGGAAAAAGCCTATCGGAAAAGGGGGAATAGAGCATGGAACCGGCAAGAGTGCGATTTCTGGAAGAAGGGGAGGAGCCTGTCCTTCCTAAGTGGACAAAGCTGCTGCCACAGCGGTGGAGACAGAGAAAAACAGTGGACACTTACCCGTACACACTGACACGAGTGGACGGGGTACTGACAGGCATTTTGCAGGCAGAGCGGACAGCCGTACTGACAGCAGATTGGAGAAGGGGGGCGGTGCGCCTTCTGGCTGCCCTGGAGGAAGCGGGTGCCGCCATCATTGTGCCGCCTGCCGAGGGAGAATTTCCCAGAGAGCGGCTTCCCTTTGCCGAGGGGCGCAGGCTGGCACAGCTTTTTGCCTTCGCGGGTGCGGCAGAGGCATTGCGCCGGCAGGGCAGAAATCCGGAGGAATCGGCATTTCTTCTGGCAGGGGGCGAGCCGCATATCTGGGGGAGGGTGCTTTCCTCTCTGGGAAATGAGGTGAATCGCCTTGCCATCTTTACGCAGGAGCCGGAAGCGGCAGAGGGCGTGGTGCAGCGGCTTTATGCAGAGCACGGCTTGATGGCGGAGGTCTTTTCCTCCCCGAAAAATGCTGCGCTTGGGGCGGCGGATGTGGTGCTTTCCTGCGGCATGGAGCAGCGTGCCTATGAGCATATTCTGAAGCGAGGGTGCATCTGGCTGGATTTCGCAGGCAATCGCCCTGTTCTGCGGCGGCTTAGGAGTCTGCGTCCGGATATTTCGGCGGCGGAGGGGTTCTTTTTCCGCATGGCGGCAGAAGGCGGAGAGCAGGCGGAGGGCAGGCTTGCCGAGGCAAGGGCATACCTTGGCTGTGAGGCGTTTCGGGAAGGCTTTTCGGCAGAGGATTGGGATGGGGAGCGGCTATTTTCCGCCTTGCAGGAGAAGGGCTTTGCCGTTTCGGGCTTTTCCGCCTTTGGCAAAAGGGTAAAAATAAAGCTGCATCCGGATAAGAAGCCTTGATTTTTCAAGGAAAAATCGTTGACAATCCGGTCGGAATCAGTATATAATATTACGATAGTTCGGGAGGGTAATCGCAAGCCTTCCTTTTTTCCTTGTCTGAAACGAGGAAAGCATGAAATGAGACTAAAACGAGGAGTGACACACCCATGACAGAAAAGAAAGTTGTTTTGACCTATGACGGTCTGAAAAACATGGAGGCGGAGCTGGAAAACCTGAAAACCGTCCGCAGAAAAGACGTAGCAGAAAAAATCAAAGAAGCAAGAGGTCAGGGTGACCTTTCCGAAAACGCCGAATATGATGCAGCGAAGGAAGAACAGGCAGAAATCGAAGCGCGTATCGTGCAGCTGGAAAAAATGCTGCGCAATGCGGAGGTTATCGATGAAGAAGAGGGCGCAAAGGATACCATCAGCCTGGGTACAACCGTAACGGTGCTGGATGTGGAATTTGACGAGGAAATGGAATACACCATTGTAGGCTCTGCCGAGGCAGACCCCATGAACGGCAGAATTTCCAACGAATCCCCTGTCGGCATGGCACTTCTGGGACATAAAAAGGACGATATCATTATGATTGAAACACCTGACGGCGAAGTGGAATTCAAGGTGCTGAGATTTACAAAATAAAACCATTACAAAAGAACGGACAGGAGGAAGAAAAGTGGCAGAAGAAAATAAGGAGTTGACCCAGCAGGAGCTGAGTGAACAGAATAGAATCAGAAGAGAAAAGCTGGCACAGATGCAGGAAGCAGGCAAGGACCCCTTCCAGATTGTAAAATATGATGTGACACACCACAGCGACGAAATCAGAGCGAACTTTGATGCGCTGGAAAATAAGGATGTTTGCATCGCAGGCAGACTGATGAGCAAGCGTATCATGGGGAAGGCATCCTTCTGCAATATTCAGGACAGAAACGGTCTGATGCAGTCCTATGTCAGCAAGAATGACATCGGCGAGGAGGATTACGCTGCATTCAAAAAATATGACATCGGTGATATCATCGGCATTAAGGGCTTTGTATTCAAAACAAAAACAGGCGAAATTTCCGTACATGCAAAAGAGGTTGTTCTGCTTTCCAAGAGCCTGCAGGTTCTGCCCGAAAAGTTCCATGGTCTGAAGGATCAGGAGCTGCGCTACAGACAGAGATATGTAGACCTGATTGTAAACCCCGAATCCAGAGATACCTTTATCAAGCGTTCCAAGATTATTACGGAAATCAGAAGATTTTTGGACGCAAAGGGCTTCTTAGAGGTAGAAACTCCCGTTTTGCAGACCATCCCCGGCGGTGCATCCGCAAGACCCTTTATCACACACCATAATACACTGGATATTGATATGTACTGCCGTATCGCGCTGGAGCTGCCCCTGAAGAGACTGATTGTCGGCGGCTTTGAAAGAGTATATGAAATCGGTCGTGTATTCAGAAACGAGGGCATTTCCGTTCGTCATAACCCCGAATTCACCCTGATGGAGCTGTATCAGGCCTACACAGATTACAAGGGCATGATGGACATTACGGAAGAAATGTTCCGCACCGTAGCACAGAACGTGCTGGGCACAACAAAGATTACCTACGGCGGCTATGATCTGGATCTGGGTCAGCCCTTCGAAAGAATCACAATGACAGATGCCGTAAAGCAGTTTACAGGCGTTGATTTCGACCAGGTGAAGGATACAGAGGAAGCAAAGAAAATCGCGGCAGAAAAGGGCGTAGAATTTGAAGAACGCCATGTAAAGGGCGATATTCTGAACCTGTTCTTTGAAGAATTCGTAGAAAAGAACCTGATTCAGCCTACCTTCATCATTGATTACCCTGTAGAAATTTCTCCTCTGACAAAGAGAAAGCCCGACAAACCCGAATTTACAGAAAGATTCGAGCTGTTTATTGTCGGCAGAGAATACGGCAACGCTTACTCCGAGCTGAACGATCCCATCGACCAGCGTGCGCGTTTTGAATATCAGGAATATCTGCGCGAAAACGGTGACGATGAGGCAAATATGATTGATGAGGACTTCCTGACTGCTTTGGAATACGGTATGCCCCCTACAGGCGGTCTGGGTGTTGGTATCGACAGATTTGTTATGCTGCTGACAGAATCCGTTTCTATCAGAGACGTTATCCTGTTCCCGACAATGAAGCCACTGGACGCTGATAAGAAGGCATCCAAGACTTCCGAAGAAGTGCCTGCAGCAAAGGTCGCTGAGAGGGTTGATTTCTCCAACGTGAAGATTGAGCCGATTTTTGAAGAAACGGTAGATTTTGATACATTTGCAAAATCCGATTTCCGTGCGGTTAAGATTTTGGCATGTGAGGCAGTTGCAAAATCCAAAAAGCTGCTGAAGTTTGTACTGGATGACGGCGAACGTAAGGATCGCGTGATTTTAAGCGGTATTCACGATTATTATGAGCCTGAGGAGCTGGTTGGTAAGACAGCAATCGCTATTGTGAACCTGCCCCCCAGAAAAATGATGGGCATTGATTCCGAGGGTATGCTGATTTCGGCAGTACACGAGGAAGACGGTCGCGAGGGACTGAACCTTCTGATGGTTGATGACAGAATCCCGGCAGGGGCTAAGCTGTACTAATTTTATAGAGAGAAAAAATGAGGACTTCCCGCAGGGGAAGTCCTGTTTTTATGTGGTTATCGGCAGAAGGCTTGCTGAGAGACGGTGAAGATGATATTATGCTTTAAGAGCCTATTGGATATGAGGGGGTTAAAGTATGAGAAAAACCTTGTTATATTATGAACAAAATGCAGAAAATTTTATCCGTGAAACAAGAAATGTCGATTTTAGTGAGGTACAAGAGCTTTTTTTGAGCAAGCTGGAAAAGGGCGCTTTGATTTTAGATTTTGGCTGTGGTTCGGGGCGTGACACGAAATACTTTTCAGATAGAGGCTATCTCGTTGAGGCGGTAGATGGTTCTGCCGAGATGTGTCGGGCGGCAAGTCGATATACGGGTATTGAAGTGAAGCAAATGTTATTTCAGGAATTGGAGGAATATGAAAAGTATGATGGGATTTGGGCGTGTGCGTCCATTCTTCATTTAACCCATAATGAATTAAAAGAGGTGCTGAAAAAAATATTGCTTGCACTCAAGAAAGAGGGGATTGCCTATCTTTCATTCAAATATGGGACTTTTGAGGGAGAGCGCAGGGGAAGATATTTTCTTGATATGACAGAAGAAGCATTTGCGGAACTGTTAAATGAAACAGGCGGCTTTGACATAGAGGAGAAATGGATTACCGGCGATGTTCGACCGGAAAGAGGAGACGAACGATGGCTGAATCTGATTCTGAGAAAACGAAATGAAGGGTGATTGCAATGATAGTAAATTCGTGGACAAGAAGTGAGTATTATCGAATAAAGGCAGCCTTGCACGGAAAAGTTCCGACAAGAATGGAGCTTTTCAGAATGATGAAGGAGCCACAATATTTATCCTGCATAGAAAAATCTAAAGAGAATATTTTCAGACAGTACCTTGCTGCACTGGAGGAAATGGGCGAGTTGAGTACAGAGGATGAAAAATTGAAAATGAGTAGGCTACAAAAAAACAGGACTTCTGAAAAGAAGTCCTGTCAGACTGTAGACAAAGTAATTTTGAGGCAGCGGAAGGGCTTGGGAAACAAATCCGTTTCCCAAATGGAATCCGCAGTCGGAATTCACTTCCGGCGAGGAAAACAGCGAGTTTCGAGGCTTTTAAGCTGATGGAACTCGTCTGTTTATTCCTCTGTCTTAGCAAGTCGAAATCCTGATTTCGACTTAGGTGTCGACTTTGTCGACACCCTAACAGGACTTCTGAAAAGAAGTCCTGTTTTTATGCTAAAGCTCCTGCAGGCACAGCCTTTTTATCCAATACCTTTTCTGAATCGCATCCAGCCATTCCTGCGGCATGGCTTCATAATGATAATACAGCCCTGCCAGACCGCCTGCGATTGCGGCGGTGGTATCGGTATCATTGCCGAGGTTGACTGCGCGGAGCAGGCAGTCCCGAAAGCGATTGGTATGAAGCAGGCACCAGATTGCCGCCTCCAGAGCATGCAGGACGTAGCCGTCACTCTCGATTGCATCTTCGGGCAGGGAGAAAAATTCATTTAAGTCGCGCAATCTCCGGAAGTACATCAGCTCCGCAAGGCTTTCGGGCGTGTGATAAAAAGCAAAGCCTTTTTCTACGCCGCACTGGATACAGGTTTTCAAATCGGCATTTTTTGGTGCCATTGTGACGATGGCTTTTGCGATAAAATAATATAATCCGCTTGCGATATGACACCGCAGATGATTATGCGTAAGTCCTGTTGCCAGATGGATTTGCCGAAGGGCATCCGCATCCGAAATAGCTTCCTTCTGAATGAAATACAGGCAGACAGGGAGAATTCGCATCAATGCGCCGTTGCCGTTGGAGTATTCGCCCGTTTCGCCGCAGGTTGTGAGGTCGTGGCTGTCGCGATACTTATAGATGGCATTGCTGCAGGTATTCCCCTCATCAAACGCCTCGCCGAAGGGGGTATATGCGCCATGAAATTCCCAATCGAGAAAGCGTTCCATGATATCGCGCAGGTCGATGCAGTTCCTTTCGTTGATGCTCGCGAGGGTTGCGAGCGCCATACTGCTGTCATCCGTCCATGTGCCGGGGGGCATGTTATAGGTGCCGTAGCCCTCCATTTCGGTGACGGCTCCACGCTCCCGAAGCTCCTCTCTGTCGAGAAACTGAACGGGACACCCCAATGCGTCCCCGACCACCAGTCCCATCATGCCGTCTAAGACCATTTTTCTGTCGTTCATGTGCATACTCCTTTCTGCATACCGTTCTTACCAATCCTCCCAGTAATCCTCTGCATTACTGCCATCCGGCATATAGCCATCCCAGTCATCCATGAAATCCTCATAGCCTTCATAATCGTCGCAATCGGGCAGTTCGGGCTTCTTCTGCGATTTGGGGGCGGTGTATACGGGGGTGGGAGTTGTTTTGGCAGGCTGATTCTGCTCGGAAGATTTACTCTGTTCGGAGGGTTTATTCTGCGCAGCAGGCTGATTCTGACCGGAAACAGGCTTGCGCTTCGCACTCCTGTCGGAGGAAGCAAGCTGTTCTTCTCGACGAAAGATATGCTTATGCTGATCAAACAGAGAGCCATTAAGCGAAACAAACAGCGTTTCCTTTTGTGCCGTGGTGTCCAGTGTAAGCGTCAGCGCACCGCGCTGCGGATGCCATTTCGTAATGGTATAAGAAAATACTGCGCCGTTTTCATAGGTTTGTATTGCGGTATCGCCATGGATGCTCCATGCCTGCCGTTCCCCTCTCGCGGTGTAATATACAAAGGTATCCTGTAGGGCGGACTGCATTTCCTCCTGTGAGGAATAAAGCGTTCTTTCTGCAAGATTGTTGCGGTCGGTAATCAAGCATGCGATACTGAGAATAAAAATGACTGCGACCCAGATAAGAATGGTACTCCTTTTTTGTGACATTATCTGCTCCTCTCCAATCATTCCGTTTATTTTCCGAGCCTCTGCTTGGCGAGCATTTTTCTCTGATAAGCAGGGAAGTCCATCTGTGCCAGCTCATATTCTGCCAGCTTTTCATCATATCTCTTTTTTGCATTTGAGGTTGCCATGATGATAAAGGAAACACCGACAACAAGCCCGACAAAAAAATAAAAAGAGTCCATCAGGAAGAGACCGAAAGCGGCATCAAACAGACCGATGATGCCAATGCCCATAAAAACCTTTTCGCCGGAGCCCATTTTGTTTACCGGCTTTTCGGGCATCCGGATGCGGCTGAGAAGAAGCGCTTCTGTAGCAGGGTCTGGCTTTCTTCTGACGGTAGGGATGGGCTCCTGCCATTCCGCAGCTTCGACAGAGCAATCCCGTTCTGCTTCCTTTTTTGCCTCCATAAAGGCGACGAATGACATAAATTTCAGAAAATCCTTATCCATAGAAGGCTCCTCCTTTGCGAAAAAATAACTGATTTAAGCTTATCATAGAGGATTTTTGCGAGAAAAGCAAGTTGGCTGCAGTCAGTCCGCGGTTTTAAGGATTTCTGACGGGACAGGGGGGAGAAGATGCAGGTTTCCGCATCGGAGCAGCTTAGAAAATTCTGCCGGCGGCATGCAGAGGCGATTGACGACGAAAATCTTGAATTTATGCGGATGTTCGCATATACTGGAGATAGTATTTCAGACAGAGGACATCCTTTTGCGGCGCAATGCCTTTCTGTGCTGAGAGGATGCGGTGGAAAGGAAGTGAACGGCATGGCGATGGATGAGGAGCTTTACAGGCGATATCTTTGCGGCGATGAAGCGGGGCTTGTGGCATTGATGAAAAAATACGGCAATCCGCTGACCTTATATATCAACGGCTATCTGCATGACGTTCACGAAGCGGAGGATTTGATGATCGAAGTCTTTTCCTATTTATTTACGAAAAAGCCGCACATTCGAGACGGCGGCTTAAAGGCCTATCTGTATAAAGCGGCACGGCACATGGCTTTACGCGGCAAAAGCAGACGGCGGCTTTTCTTCAGCCTGGATAACCTGACCGAGGAGCCGGACGGACAGACGCTGGTGGAGGAGGTTGTCCGCACAAAGGAGCGGGATCGGATTCTGCATTTCTGCATGGCTGCGTTAAATCCGGATTATCGAGAGGCGCTTTATCTGGTCTATTTTGAGGGCATGAGCTATTTGCAGGCTGCTGAGGTCATGGGGAAAAGCGAGAAGCAGATTACCAATATGGTGTATCGGGGCAAGGGCCGTCTGCGCGGATTACTGGAACGGGAGGGAATCACAAATGCGGAGTCATGAGGAACGAATTGCAGAGGTAAAACGGCGGATTGCGGAAAAGGAGTGTCAAAGAAGGCAGCGGCAGGAACGGATTGCTGCCCTTTTCGGCGTGGCGGCGTGCCTTGCGGTAATCGTTGGGGTTTCCCTTTTTATGCCCGATATGGTCAATCGAATGGAGCCGGGCATATCCTCCGGCTTTGGAACAGCGGCAACAATGCTGGGCGGCAGTGCTGCGCTTGGATATATCGTGACCGGACTGCTCGCCTTTATCCTTGGTGTGTGTGTGACAATCGCGTGCTTCCGTATCTGTCTGCTGCATAAGGACGAACAGTCGGAGGAGCAAAAGGGGGACAATATGAATGGAACTTGCCGATAACTTTGTGCAATTCTCTGTTACCCTGCTGGGCTTTTGCCTGAGCGGGATGCGATATCTGAAGGGCAGAAAGCAGGCGTATTTTCTGCTGACCTGCTTTTATGGCTGTTTTGCGCTCGGCTCCCTGTACTGGACGCTGTATCTGTTTCTGTTTTCAGAAACGCCGCAGGTTTTTTATGTATCGGAGTTTGGCTGGGTGGCAAGCGTTATTTTTCTTTCTATTTTGCAATACTCCCTTTCCTCTGCGGAGGAAAGAGGCTTTGTGTGCCGAAGGGCGCGGATTGCCTTTCTGATAGGCGTTCCCTTATGTATATTTTACTGCACCTTTGGGGATGTTCTCTCGAATCTGCTTTGGTGCGGCATGATGATTGCTGTTTCCTATCATGCGATACGGGGGCTTACTTACGCGCGAACGCAGACGGGAACGGCACGGCAGCTGCGATATTTCCATATCGGGGTGCTGTGCTATGTGGCGGCGGAATATATCCTTTGGACTTCCGGCTGCTTCCGGCAGGGGGATTTGGCTTCCTTCCTCTATTATGGGTTTGATGTTCTGCTGACGGGCTGCATATTCGCGCTGCTGCCTGCCACAGGAAGGGCGGTGCAGGCATGACATATATGGAAAATGTTTTTATCTGTATGGCATCGCCTCTGCTGATTGCCGCCCTGTGCATGGGAAAACGGCATACAGGGGCTTTTCTGTTCTGCTTTGCGGGAATGGGCATGTGCCTGCTTTCTGCATATCTCAATACCTTTCTCGCCGCGCTGTATGGGGCGGATGTCTTTGCCGCCACTGTGGAGATTGCGCCTGTGGTGGAGGAGGGGATGAAGCTGCTGCCGCTGCTCTTTTATCTTTTGGTATTTGAGCCGAAGGCGCT
>OGGW01002334.1_pt1 | contig 12198 bp, 9 predicted proteins | sample 1571291 | NCBI WGS metagenome assembly OGGW01 (sample SAMEA2582028, study PRJEB24529) | metagenome | biome: Human gut stool | place: China | collected 2011 | reverse complement strand
CACCATTCCCATATATTCCAGAAAGTTTTATTCAATGCCTTTTTGTTATTCATCCACCCCGCAGCCAAATATTAATTTCATAAATATTTTTATAAGTTTACATTAATGAAAAGTTTTCTTTTTGCCGTTTATTCCAGGATTTTCCTCAGGCGTGAAGGGTTCCGGTAAACACTATTTTTACTAGTCGCTGTACGAGTCTTGATGGACATATTCACTCGATGAATTAACTCAGGAGAATACTTGTGACGACGTTAAAACCTTTGCTGGCCCGCAACCGCAGCTGGGCGCTGCAGAAGTGTCAGCATGATCCGGACTATTTCGAAAAATGGGTCGACGGGCAGCGGCCCCACTCGCTGTGGATCGGCTGCTCCGACAGCCGCGTGCCCGCCGAGGTGCTCACCGGCAGCCAGCCCGGCGAGCTCTTTGTCCACCGCAATATCGCCAACATGCTCGATCCCGCCGACGACAACGTCATGAGCGTCCTGCAGTATGCCCTCGACTACCTTGAGGTGGAGCGGGTGGTGCTCTGCGGCCACTACGGCTGCGGCGGGGTGCAGGCGGCACTCTCCCTGCCCACCCTGCCGCTGGCGCACGAGTCCTCGGCGCTGGCTCGCCGCATCGGCCAGCTGCGCCACACCCTGCATCACGAAATTGCGCAGATCGCCGATGACTGTTGTGTTGCGGCCTCCCCCGGCGCCAGTGCCAGCGCCAGCGCCGACGCGGAGCGCTCTCGTCATGCGCTGGACGCCCTGGTGGAAGCCAACGTTCGCGCCCAGTTCGCCCGTCTGCTGGAGAGTGAACCGGTGCAGACGGTGCTCGCCAGCGGGCGACCGCTCAGCCTGCACGGCTGCGTCTACGATCTGGCTTCCGGCCATTTAACCACCCTCGTCGAACACCTCTCACCGCAGGAGCACGCCCCATGAACACGCTTCGTCAGGACTCTCTCGCCGGCATCGTCGTCTTCCTTGTCGCCCTGCCGCTGTGCCTCGGCATCGCCCAGGCCAGCGGCTTACCGCCCTTCGTCGGGCTGCTGACTGGCATCATCGGCGGCCTGGTCGTCACCGCCCTCAGCCCCTCCCGCTTCGCCGTCAGCGGCCCCGCCGCCGGACTGGTCACCATCGTCGTCGCCGCCATTGAATCCCTGGGTTCCTTCTCCCTCTTCCTGATGGCGCTGGTGCTGGCCGGCGTGCTGCAGCTGCTGTTCGGCATTCTGCGGGCCGGGCGCTTTATCTCGCTGGTTCCCGCCAGCGTCATCAAAGGCATGCTGGCGGCGATCGGCATCCTGCTGATTATGCAGCAGATCCCCGTCGCGCTCGGCACGGCGGAAGAGACCGGACTTGCCGAAGTGGTTCAGGGCAACGCCGCTTTCTCCGTCACTGCGATTGCCGTCGCCGCGGGCGGCCTGCTCGTGCTCTGGCTGTGGGGCTCGCCGCTTATCCGCCGGGTGAAGAGCCTGCGCTGGATCCCCGGGCCGCTGATCGCCGTCCTGCTCGGCTGCGTGACCACCCTGCTGCTGACCCATTTTGCGCCGCAGCAGCTGGCCGCTCTGCCGCGTATTACCCTGCCGGCGTTCGGCAGCCTCGGCGACCTGCTGGGCGAGCTGGAATCTCCGGCGTGGAGCGCGTGGCGCAATCCGTCGGTGTGGGTGGTGGCGGTGACCCTGGCGCTGGTCGCCAGCCTCGAAACCCTGCTCAGCCAGGAGGCGCTGAAAAAGCTGCGCCCGCAAAATCCGCCGCCTTCGCCGAACCGTGAAATGGTCGCCCAGGGCGTCGGCAACCTGCTCTCCGGTGTGCTGGGGGCGATGCCGATCACCGCGGTGATCGTCCGCAGCTCGGTGAACGTCAGCAATGGCGCGCAGAGCAAACTGTCGATCTTTATCCACGGCGTCCTGCTGTTAATCTGCGGCCTGTGGTTCAGCGGCCTGCTAACCTTAATCCCGCTCGCCAGCCTCGCCGCCGTGCTGCTGTATACCGGCTATAAGCTGGCGACCCCGCGGCTGTTCATCGAGCAGTTCCGCCAGGGAGCGGCGCAGTACGTTCCGTTCCTCGCCACCATCGGCGGGATTATCGCCTGCGGCATGCTGGCGGGGATCGGGATTGGTCTTGCCACCCAGATGGCATTCAGCCTCTGGCGCAGCCATCGCCACTCGCTGCAGCTGGCGCGCTACGATGACCACTACGTGCTGCGCATCCAGCAGAATCTGACCTTTATGCACAATCCGCATCTGCTGGCCCTGCTGGCGAAAATTCCGGAAAAGAGCGTGGTGCTCGTCGAGCACGATAGCGTCGGCTACCTCGACCCGGACGTGCGCGCAGTGCTGGATGATTTTGCCGAGAACGCCCCGCAGCGCGGCATCCGCCTTAATCAGTGGCCGCTCGCCAGCCGCTGACCTTAACGGGCGGCTGGCCCGCCCGCTTCGCGACCCCTCCGATTGCCAAGCGCCGGGGAATACCATGCTCTACACTTTCTGGGTTATCACGCCAACCCCAAGGAAATGAACATGAGCATCATTAAAAGCTACGCCGCCAAAGAAGCGGGCGCCGATCTGTCGCTGTGGGAATACGATGCCGGCGAGCTGCAGCCGGAAGATGTCGAAGTTGAAGTGGAATACTGCGGGATCTGCCATTCGGACCTGTCGATGATCGACAACGAATGGGGGATGTCGAGCTACCCGCTGGTGGCCGGTCACGAAGTGATTGGCCGGGTGGCGGCGCTGGGCAGCGCGGCGCAGGATAAAGGGCTGAAGATTGGCCAGAAGGTCGGCATCGGCTGGACGGCGCGCAGCTGCGGCCATTGCGACGCCTGCATCAGCGGCAACCAGATCAACTGTCTGGAAGGCTCGGTGCCGACCATTCTCAACCGCGGCGGCTTCGCCAATAAGCTGCGCGCCGACTGGCAGTGGGTGATCCCCCTGCCGGAGAGCATCGATCTGGCGTCCGCCGGCCCGATGCTGTGCGCCGGCATCACCGTCTTTAAACCGCTGCTGACCCACCACGTCACCGCCACCAGCCGCGTCGGGGTGATCGGCATCGGCGGCCTCGGCCATATCGCTATTAAGCTGCTGCGGGCGATGGGCGCGGAAGTGACCGCCTTCAGCTCCAACCCGGCGAAAGAGCAGGAAGTGCTGGCGATGGGCGCCGATCGCGTGGTCAACAGCCGCGATCCTGAAGCCTTAAAAGCGCTGGCCGGTCAGTTCGACCTGATCATCAACACCGTGGCGGTGGACCTCGACTGGCAGCCGTACTTCAAGGCGCTGGCTTACGGCGGCAATTTCCACACCGTCGGCGCGGTGATGAAGCCGTTCCCGGTGCCGGCCTTTACCCTGATCGGCGGCGACCGCAGCATCTCCGGCTCGGCGACCGGTAATCCGTCCGAACTGCGCACGCTGATGAAATTTGCCGGGCGCAGCAAAGTGGCTCCGACCACCGAGCTGTTCCCGATGTCGCAGATTAACGAAGCGCTGAAGCACGTTCGCGAAGGCAAAGCCCGCTACCGCGCGGTGCTGAAAGCCGACTTCTGATGGTTCTCTCCCGCCGGGCGGCCCGCTCGCCCGGCGTTTTCCCCGTCGCTTCATCAAACCGTCATCTCCCCGCCATGCCTCTGTAGTCATTGCTTCCCACAATCCGGGCTTCGATAAATGGCTGAACGAGATGCGCGTCACCATGAGAAAGACCTGGCTTCCCTGGCTGATCCTGTCGCCTTCCCTGCTGTTTTTACTGCTGTTTACCTGGTTCCCGCTGGGGCGTTCGGTGTATGACAGCCTGTTTGATACCCGCATGGCCAGCGACGGCGCGCAGTACGTCGGGCTGGATAACTTCGCCCGCCTGTTTGCCGACGGCGTTTTCTGGCAGTCGCTGGTCAATAATCTGCTCTATATCCTGCTGACGGTGGTGCCCGGGGTGACACTCGCCCTGCTGCTGGCGGTCGCCCTCAGCGAGAACCATCGCGTCAACCGCTGGCTGCGCACCGCCTTTTTCTTCCCGATGATTATCCCGATGGTCAGCGCCGCCGCGCTGTGGCTGTTTATCTTTATGCCCGGCCTCGGCCTGCTCGACCACTATCTGGCGAAGCTGTTCGGGCCGATGAACAACAACTGGCTGGGGCGCAGCAACAGCGCGCTGCTGGCCCTGGCGCTGATCGGCGTGTGGAAGTTCGCCGGCTACTACATGCTGTTTTTCCTCGCCGGGCTGCAGAGCATTCCGGCCTCGACGCGGGAAGCGGCGCTGATGGAGGGGGCTACCCGCACGCAGGTCTTTTTTAAGGTCACGCTACCGCTGCTGCGCCCGACCCTGAGCTTTGTGATCACCACCGCGCTGATCTACTCCATCACCCAGATCGACCACGTGGCGGTGATGACCCGCGGCGGGCCGGACAACGCCACCACCGTGCTGCTCTATTACATCCAGAATCTCGCCTGGGATACCCACGACCTCGGTAAAGCCTCCGCCGCCACCTTCCTCACCCTGGCCGGGCTGTTCGCCTTCTCGCTGATTAACCTGAAACTGCTGGAGAAAGGAGCCCACTATGAGCGCTGAAATCTCGCCGCTGCTGGTCCGCACGCCCGCCGCCGCCCGTCCGCTGTGGCTGCGCCTGCGCCGCTCGTCGCCCTTTACGCTCACAGTATTAATGTGCTGCATGGCGCTGCTGTGGGTCAGCCCGTTTATCTGGATGCTGGCGACCTCGTTCAGCGCTACCACCTTCGGCGACGATATGGCGTCGCTTCTGCCCCGCCTGCCGCTGACCCTCGATAACTTCCGCGACGCCTGGAACAGCGCCGACTGGCTGAGCCTGTACGCCAACACCCTTATCTTCACCTTCGGCACCTTCTGCGTGCAGCTGTTGACCATCACCACCGCCGGCTACGTCTTCGCCTGCCACGAGTTTCGCGGCAAGCAGACGCTGTTTCTCCTGTTCCTGGTGCAGCTGATGATCATGCCGGTGGTGATGATGGTGCCGAACATGCTAACCCTGAAAACCTTCGGCCTGCTCAACACCCTCACCGGGGTGATGATGCCCTACTTCACCTCGGCGTTCGGCGTGTTCCTGATGCGTCAGGCGTTCCTCGCCATCCCGAAAGAGCTGGAGGAGGCGGCGCTGATGGAGGGCTGCCGCTGGTGGCAGGTGCTGTTCCGCGTGCTGCTGCCGATGTCCTGGCCGTCGGTGCTGGCCTTCGCCACCGTCAGCATTACCTACCACTGGAACGAGTACCTGTGGCCGCTGATGATGCTCAACGATCCCGATAAGCAGGTGCTGACCGTCGGGCTGGTCTCCTTCTCCATGGGCGCCGAATCCGGCGGCCAGTGGGGCACCATCGGCGCCGGGACGCTGATGGTCTGCCTGCCGCTGATGCTGGCGTTCATCCTTTTTCAGAAACAGTTCCTGCGGAGCTTCGGCTTCTCCGGAATCAAATAAGGAGTGATTCATGCTGTTAGCGCACATTTCCGATACCCATTTCCGCAGCCGCGGCGAGAAGCTGTACGGCTTTATCGACGTCAATGCCGCCAACGCCGACGTGGTCTCCCAGCTTAACGCGCTGCGCGAGCGCCCGGACGCGGTGGTGGTGAGCGGGGATATCGTCAACTGCGGCCGCCCGGAGGAGTATCAGGTGGCCCGCCAGATCCTCGGCAGCCTGAACTATCCGCTGTATCTGATCCCCGGCAACCACGACGACAAAGCCCATTTTCTCGAGCATCTTCACCCGCTGTGCCCGCAGCTGGGCAACGATCCGCAAAATATGCGCTATGCGGTGGATGACTTCGCCACCCGCCTGCTGTTTATCGATTCCAGTCATGCCGGCACGTCAAAAGGCTGGCTGACCGACGAGACCATCGGCTGGCTGGAGGCCCAGCTGTTCGAGGGCGGCGACAAACCGGCAACGATCTTTATGCACCACCCGCCGCTGCCGCTGGGCAATGCGCAGATGGACCCGATCGCCTGCGAAAACGGCCACCGTCTGCTGGCGCTGGTGGAGCGTTTCCCGTCGCTGACGCGCATCTTCTGCGGCCATAACCACAGCCTGACCATGACCCAGTATCGCCAGGCGCTGATCTCCACTATCCCCGGTACCGTCCATCAGGTGCCGTACTGCCACGAAGATACCCGGCCCTATTACGACCTCTCCCCGGCCTCGTGCCTGATGCACCGTCAGGTCGGCGATCAGTGGGTGAGCTACCAGCACTCGCTGGCCCACTACGCCGGCCCGTGGCTGTACGACGAAAACATCAGTTGCCCAACGGAAGAGCGCTAACCGCTATGCTCAGTCTGCAAAACATCAGTAAACGTTTCGACGGCAAGCCGGCGCTCAGCGCCCTGTCGCTGGATATTCACGAAGGCGAATTCGTGGTGCTGGTCGGCCCGTCGGGCTGCGGGAAAAGCACCCTGCTACGCCTGCTCGCCGGGCTGGAGCCGGTCAGCGAAGGCCAAATCTGGCTGCATGATGAGAACATCACCGCCGCCACGCCGCGCGAGCGCAACTTCGCGATGATCTTCCAGAACTATGCCCTGTTCCCCCATCTGTCGGTGCGCGACAACATCACCTTCGGCATGAAGGTGCGCAAGGAAGAGAAAAGCAGCTGGCAGCCGCGGGTGGACAAAGTGGCGCAGATGCTGCAGCTGGAGGCGCTGCTTGACCGCAAACCGGCGAAGCTCTCCGGCGGCCAGCGCCAGCGGGTGGCGATGGCCCGGGCGATCGTGCGCAATCCGCGGCTGTTCCTGATGGACGAGCCGCTCTCCAACCTCGACGCCCGCCTACGCAGCGAAGTGCGCGACAGCATTATGGCGCTCCACCAGCAGCTGAAAACCAGCACCATCTATGTGACCCACGATCAGACCGAGGCGATGTCGATGGCCGACCGCATCGTGGTGATGAACGGCGGCCACGTGCAGCAGGTCGGGCGGCCAGAATATCTGTATGCCAACCCGGCCAACCTGTTCGTCGCCGGGTTTATCGGTTCGCCGGCGATGAACCTCCTGTCGCTGCCCTGCGCCAACGGTGAAGTACTGTTGGGAGAACAGCGCCATCCGCTGCCGCCGCGCCACCGGGATCAGACCCGCGTCTGGCTGGGCGTTCGCCCGGAACATATTACCGACCGCGTGGAAGAGGGCCATCTGCGCCTGCCGGCCACCGTTCTGCAACGAGAACTGATGGGAGCCGATTATCTGCTCCACGTTAGCACCCCGATCGGCACCCTGCGCTTTAGCCGCCGCCACCGCGGCACGGTGCCGGAGAAAGGCGAGTCGCTACTGGTCGGCTTCTCACCTGCCGATGTGCATCTTTTTCATGCTGAGACCCAGCATAATTTGTTGATGGAGTGTAATCATGTTTAAACCTTTTACGCTAGTCGCGGTTGGCCTCAGCCTAGCCCTGAGCGGCGCGGCGCTGGCAAAAGAGAAAATAGACTTCATGTTCCCGGCGCCGGTGGACGGCAAGCTGACCATGGAGATGACCCGCGTCATTAAGCAATTCAACGACTCGCAGCAGGATGTCGAAGTGCGCGGCATCTTCACCGGCAACTACGACACCACCAAGATCAAAGCCGAATCGGCGCAGAAGGCCGGCCAGCCGCCGGTGCTGGTGATTATGTCCGCCAACTTCACCACCGATCTGGCGCTGAAGGATGAGATCCTGCCGATGGATGAGCTGTTTAAATATGGCGATCAAAAGGCCGGCGATTTTCTGCAAAAGGAATTCTGGCCCGCGATGCATAAGAACGCCCAGGTGATGGGCACCACCTATGCGATCCCGTTCCATAACTCGACGCCGATCCTCTACTACAACAAGACGATGTTCGATCGGGCCGGGATCAAACAGCCGCCGCAGACCTGGGCCGAGCTGCTGGCCGATGCCAAAAAGCTGACCGACGAAAGCAAAGGCCAGTGGGGGATCATGCTGCCGTCGACCAACGACGACTACGGCGGCTGGATCTTCTCGGCGCTGGTGCGCGCCAACGGCGGGAAATACTTTAACGAAGACTATCCGGGCGAGGTCTACTACAACTCGCCGACCGCCATCGGCGCTCTGCGCTTCTGGCAGGATCTGATCTACAAGGACAAGGTGATGCCGTCCGGGGTCTTGAACTCGAAGCAGATCAGCGCCGCGTTCTTCTCCGGCAAGCTCGGGATGGCGATGCTCAGCACCGGCGCGCTGGGCTTTATGCGCGAGAACAGCAAAGATTTTGAGCTTGGGGTGGCGATGCTGCCGGCCAAAGAGCAGCGCGCGGTGCCGATCGGCGGCGCCAGCCTGGTGAGCTTTAAAGGCATCAACGACGCGCAGAAGAAAGCGGCGTATCAGTTCCTGACCTATCTGGTGAGCCCCGAGGTGAACGGCGCGTGGAGCCGCTTCACCGGCTACTTCTCGCCGCGCAAGGCGTCATACGATACGCCGGAGATGAAGGCCTATCTGCAGCAGGATCCGCGGGCGGCGATCGCCCTTGAGCAGCTGAAGTACGCCCATCCATGGTACTCCACCTGGGAGACCGTGGCGGTGCGTAAGGCGATGGAGAACCAGCTGGCGGCGGTGGTCAATGATGCCAAAGTGACGCCGGAAGCGGCGGTGCAGGCGGCGCAGAAGGAAGCCGACGCGCTGATGAAACCGTATGTGGATAAGACCGCGCTGGCGGAAGTGAAGTGACGCTTTACCCGTCATCGTCATCCTCACCCCGGCCCTCTCCCTGAGGGAGAGGGAACTGTCCGGCGCTGTGGTTAAGCCCTGAGTCCGGTTGTGAAAGGAAAAAAGCAGGCCATACCCGGTATGGCCTGAAAATGTCACAACGATTAGATCCCTGCCGTTTCGCGAATATATTTGCGCGCTTTGACGGCGTATTCGAAAGGATTGGCCAGAGCAGGATCCTGCTCAGCTTCCACTACCATCCAGCCTTTATAGCCAAAGTCGTCCAGCAGCTTGAACACAGGACGGAAATCGATCACCCCGTCGCCCGGGACGGTGAAGGTGCCTTTTTTCACGCCGTCGAGGAACGACAGGCCGTCACGGCGCACCTGGTCGATCACCGGCGGGCGGACGTCCTTCAGATGGACGTGGTTGATGCGCGGCAGATACTTTTTGAGGATCGCCAGCATCGGCGCTTCGCCGCCTTCGGAATACCAGGCGTGGCCGGTGTCGAACAGCAGGAAGACGCGCTCGTCCACCAGCGACATAAATTTGTCGATTTCCGCGGTGGTCTGAATGCCGGTGCCCATGTGGTGATGCAGACAGACCTGCATTCCCTTCTCCGCCGCCAGGCGGCCGAGGGTGTTGTAGCCTTCTGCCACCCGCTGCCACTCTTCTTCGCTGAAGCACGGCTTCGCATCGCCGAGGATCGGTTTATCCAGCCCCTGGATGCTGCCGCTCTGCTCGGAGCAGCCAATCACTTTCGCCCCCATCGCATGAAGGAAGTTCATGTGATTGACGAATTCATCAATGGTTTTTTCCCGCTGGCCGTTGGCGAAAAAGGTGCTGAACCAGGCGTTGCAGATCTGAATGCCGCGGATATCCAGGATCGGCTTTACCGGCAGCGCCATTTCGCTGACGATCTGCTGGAAGGTGTTTTCGCTGCCGAGCTCCGGCATATCATCGTTAGTCCAGCCGATTGGGGCGATAGCCAGTTTGACGTTATCTTTGTTCATAGTAGGGCTCCTGCCGCTGCGCCTTACCGGCGCAGCAATTCACGTTCAATAAGTTCACGGGTTTCCACTGCCTGGTATTTCATTTTTTCCGGGTAGCCAAACAGCGAGGTGGCGACAATCGGCTCCCCGCCGACCTTGAAGGTCTGCTCGGCGAATTTCATTTCGCGCAGGGTGCGGAACAGCGCGTCGAAATCCACATCCCCTTCCCCGACGCCTACGTGCTGGTGCACCACGGCATCCACGCCCGGCGGGTTAACGATATAGCGGCAATGTTTCGTATGATTGCGGGTGTCCGCAATCAGGACATGGGAGAGATCGCTCCCGGCATAGCGCAGCATGCTCGCCACGTCGCCGACGCCTTTGTCGTAGAAAAAGGTGTGCGGCACGCTGTAGACGTACTTCACGTTATCGCTGCGGAACGACTTCACGATATCGACGGTTTCATTGTTCTCTTCGCAGAAATCCCAGGGATGCGCCTGGATCTCCACGCGGATGCCTTCCCGCTCAAAAATCGGCAACAGCTCTTCCATTGAGCGATAGAACATTTCATCGCAGATCTCAGGCTGATTCGGATCGCCGGAGAACTCGGTGTTGATCACCTGAACGCCCATCTCCACCGCAATTTCCACCAGCCGTTTCCAGTTTTTCACCGCCGCCTGACGGCGCAGTTCGTCCGGGCCGGACCAGCGGTAGACGCAGATAAACGACGACAGCTCAAGGCCGGTATCGCGCAGCGCCTGCTTGTACTCCGCCATGATCTCCCGGCTGGCGCGCGGGTGCTTGTAGAACGGGTTAATCTGCGGGTGCGGCGACTGTTCAATGTACTTGTAGCCCCACTCCGCTACCTGATGGACCATGCGGGTGATCCCGAGGTCCTTAATGACATCCACATCAAAGGCAATTTTCATCGTCGTTACCTGTGCAAAGAAGTTCCGTCAGCAAAACGCGCTTAACGTTTGTAGAATGCCGGGCACTCAGGCAGCGTCACCTCAACCGGCTCGCTGGTTCCCTGCGCTTTAATGCAGGCATCCGCCGCCACCGACGCCGCGTAGCCGTCCCAGGCCGACGGGCCGTGCAGCTGGCCGGCTTTGACGTCGTTGATAAAGGCCTGCAGCTCGACGTCGTAGGCTTTGATAAAGCGGTCTTTCCAGTCGGTCAGAATGGCGGTCGACAGGTTGGCGGACTTGCGCATCTGGACGGCAGACGGCTCCGGCAGACGGGCAATCCCGGTCTCGCCAACCACTTCGCACTGGATGTCATACCCGTACTGGCAGTTCACGAACACTTCGACGTCGATCAGGGTGCCTTTTTTGGTTTCAAAGGAGACGATCTGCGGATCTTTCAGGCGCGCATGGGTGTGCGAGGTGGAGCGCGGGAAGCGCACCTGCACGGAACGGTAGTCATCGTTCAGCAGCCAGCGCAGCACGTCCAGCTCGTGGATCAGGGTGTTGGTGATCGCCATATCGGTGGTGTAGTTCTCGCCGACCGACTGGTTGCGGTGGGCGCAGCGCAGCATCAGCGGCGCGCCGATATCGCCATCGTCGATCACTTTTTTCAGCGCCAGATAGCCTTCGTCGTACGGGCGCATAAAGCCAACCTGCACCAGACGACGGCCGGCCTTCATTTCGGCATCGACGATGCGGCGGCAGCCTTCCGCGGTCATCGCCAGCGGTTTTTCGCAGAATACCGGCTTACCGGCGGCGATGGCGGCCAGGGTGTACTCTTCGTGGGTCGGGTCCCAGGAGGTGACCAGGATGGCATCGACATCGCTGGCGTTAATCACGTCGTGGCCGTCGGCGTAGACTTCCGCCTGCACGCCCGGCAGCGCGACCGCCGCGCGGGCGTTGTCGGCATTGATATCAGACACCGCCACAACGGTGGCCCCCTGCAGAACCTGGGTGCAGCGACGGATGTGTTCTTTACCGATAGCGCCAGCGCCGATGACACCTAATTTGAGCGACATAATGGTTTTCTCCGTAAGTCTGTAGGATTCAGAGTGGATGTTCGTTTTAGTAATCACGCGCCTGGGCGCGCTTTTCATTAATCATTTGCGCCACCTTGCGGATCCGCTCAGAGAGCGCCGTCTGGGCGACCCCAACGTTCCACCAGCTGCCGTATTTGTGCACCATGGTCTTCGGCAGCACTTTAATATCAATCAGAGTGCTGACCGTTTCGCGACGGGCGGCGTCCAGCGCGTGGCGCAGTTCGTCCAGGGTAGTGACGCGCCAGGTTTTGCAGCCGTAGCCGGCGGCGATGGTGGCGAAGTCCACCGGCACCAGGCCGCCCTGTAGCTGGCCGGTTTCCGGCTGACGGTAGCGGAACTCGGTGCCGAAGCTGTCCATCCCGTGCTCCATCTGCAGGTTGTTGATGCAGCCGTTGGCCATGTTGTCGAATAGCACGACGTTGATCTTCGCCCGCTCCTGCAGGGAGGTGACCAGCTCAGAGTGCAGCATCATGAACGAGCCATCGCCGACCAGGGAGTAGACTTCGCTCTGCGGCTGCGCCAGCTTCACGCCCAGCGCGGCGTTGACTTCGTATCCCATGCAGGAGTAGCCGTACTCCACGTGGTAGGTGTTT
>OGGW01002331.1_pt1 | contig 12206 bp, 8 predicted proteins | sample 1571291 | NCBI WGS metagenome assembly OGGW01 (sample SAMEA2582028, study PRJEB24529) | metagenome | biome: Human gut stool | place: China | collected 2011 | reverse complement strand
GACAATCCGCAGATCGAGGTTGTTCCATTGCGATGACATGTCGCTATAAACGCCCAAAGTTGTCATTCTGGAACTGATTATCTCAAATGATTCCGAGGTCAACGCTTCAAAATGCGGATCTTCACCCCACGAATAACCTCCTGTATACCGGGTCGGAAGCGTTTCCCCGAGATTGAGCCACTCCAGCGGATTGAACCGGGAACCCAGGGAGTTCAATTTCGTATTGCGGCTCAAATCGAGTCTCCGCACTTGATTGTTGGAAAAATGCAGCGAGGTCAGATTCGGAAAGTATTCGATTCCTTCGAGCGATTCTATCTCCATACCACCACACGAAATCGTTTCCACTCGAAGCGCCTCCTGCCGCGATATTTCGCCGTCCCCCGTAATATCGTACCGCATAAGATAAGATTTGAACTTCGCATCGGGGAAACGGATTATTTCCGACGGCGCGAATTGCGTGACCTCCGCTTTTGCGGAAACGCCGCCTCCGGAAACGACGATTGTCCCGGTACGTGTGTCTCCAACGTTAACTTTTGCCCTGAAGGTAAGCAGCGATTCATTCTCCGGGGAGGCCAATTCGATCCAGTCAGCCTCTATTTTTACCTGATAGACGACATTCGCCTGCACCTGTATCTGAAACTCACCGGCCGCAGCGTCGAGCCAGAATTGCTGCGACGACAAGGAGACCGAATTCTGTCGGGCCTGCCCGATTTCGATCGTCGTCTGCGAATCTCCCGCCATGATTCGCACAAAGCACTTCCGGTCCGCAAGCGTTGTATTGGATTTCAAGGAAATAAATATCTCACCGTCGCCCGAATCGCCCGACATCGGAGAAACCGAAATCCAATTCGCCGCGGAATCCGTATAGTAAAGCGCGACGAACCAATTTTCCCGGGAGGAAAACCGAACGCCATAAGTTCCACCCTGCGAGGGGACTGTCTCCGGAATCCCGCCCCGGTCGATAATGGATATGACTTCATCGGGTTTTTCCGATTGCTCCGGGCTCTCGCTGCATGCGCACAATAGCAGGCACATTCCCAACAGCATCTTTTTCATAGCAACATGTTATATAGATTGCCACCCGGCTCCTGTACGGCAGATTCATAAAAAGAAAGTGTGGAGCCGTTCGTTTATCTGAATGGAGGTTCTGGAATACCCGTGAACAAATAAACAATACCCCACACCGGATAGTATATCGGGAATGATATAGCTATACACGGCAATGAGTGTTTGTATTGCTTATTCCTGTTCACGAGAAATTTTCCAGATTTCCATTCAAGAATAAAAGCGAAACACTTCTACCAAATATGTCGCCGTCCGTGTGGACAGCAAGACAAAGATAGAAAATGTTTTTCAATACGCAACGCTCCCGGGGTATTGTCCCTGCAAATTTCGAAAAAAGGTTGCTGAAAATCAATATTGATCTGAAACTATGTTATTTCAATTTAGGGTAGTCTGCGAATAAACACACCACAAATACGCTATCTTTGCATCCGTTATGAACATGAACCGCGAAATACTGCGCATCGCGCTCCCCAATATCGTCTCGAACATCACCGTGCCGCTCATGGGCATCGTATCGACCGCCATCGCCGGACACTGGGGAGCCGACTCCGCCGCCACGATCGGCGCGCTGGCCATCGGCGTCTCGATCTTCAACTTCATCTACTGGAACTGCTCGTTCGTGCGCATGGGAACCAGCGGGCTGACGGCCCAGGCGTTCGGCGCGGGCGACTTCCGCGAGTGCACCAACATGCTGGCCCGCGCGCTGTCGGTGTCGGCGGTGATGGGTGTGCTGATGATCCTGCTCCAATACCCCGTGGGAGAACTGGCCCTCTGGGCCATGAACGGCAGCGAAATGACCCGCGACTACTTCTACGCCCGCATCTGGGCCGTGCCGGCGGGCATCGTGCTCTTCGGGTTCAACGGCTGGTTCACGGGGATGCAGAACGCCATATTCCCCATGCTGACGGCCGTCACGGTCAACATCGTGCACATCCTTTGCAGCCTCTGGTTCGCCTTCGGGATGGATATGGGCATCGTGGGCATCGCCTACGCCTCGGTGATCGCCCAATGGACCGGCGTGGCGCTCTCGGCGCTGCTGCTCGCCGCCAAATACCGTCCGATCCTCACCGGGATCGACTGGTCGGAGGTGCTGGACCTCAAACCGCTGAAGACGTTCTTCATCATCAACCGCGACATCATCCTGCGCACGTTCTGCATCGTCGCGGTCTACACCTTCTTCACCGGGGCGTCGGCACGCATGGACGACCCCGCGCTGCTGGCCGTGAACACCCTGCTGCTGCAACTCTTCACGCTCTTTTCCTACATGAACGACGGCTTCGCCTACGCCGCCGAGGCGCTCACGGGACGCTTCATCGGGGCGCGCGACAGCGTGTCGCTGCGCGACTGCCTGCGGAGGTGCATCGCCTGGGGAACGCTCGTATCGGTGGTCTTCGTGGGGATTTATCTCGTCTGGTGGCGCGACCTGGTGGGCGTGTTCGTAGACCACTCGGCGCCCAACGCCGGGGTGATCGAGGAGCTGGCGGGACGCTACATCGTCTGGATCATCCTCATCCCGATCGCCTCGGCCATGCCCTTCATCATGGACGGCATCATGGTCGGAGCCACCGAAACGCGCGTCATGCGCGACTCGATGTTCTGGGCCACGGCGGCCTATTTCGCCATTTACTACGCCTGCTACCCGCTGATCGGCAACAATGCCCTATGGCTGGCCTTCACGCTCTACATGTTCCTGCGCGGAGTGATCCAGTTCTTTATGACCCGCCGGCTGAAAACCATCTACGACAAGATCGCATAGGACCCGGACAACCGCCAGTCGCGCCACCCCTCGGGACGGATCGCCGCGGGAAATTCGCACTCCAGCCACACGGTGCGGGCCGTCGATTTCCACGGACGCCCGAGGTAAACCCGCGTCACCCCTTCGGCCGCCGTCACACGGCAGCAGGAGAAGACGAATCCGTATTCGTTGCGCTCGGTGGTCGAAGCGGCCGTGATGAAACTGTCGGCCTTGCAATGGATCGTCGAACACTCGAACAGCACGATCGAAGGGCCGAAAATGAAGTCGGTGGTTCCCTCGATATAACAATTCTCGACATGTACGCGCGAAACGTAGCCGCGAGCAAAGAAGGTGTCCTGATCGCCGATGAGCGCACAATGATACAGATGGATGCGGTCACCGCGGGTTTCGAGCGCCACGGCCTGCCCTACCCTTCCGGCATCGTTCTCGACGGTCAGGCAATCCAGATAGACATCGTCGGCCTGAACGGACATCGTATAACTGTCGTAGGTGGTCAGCTCGCGGCCGTCGACGACTTTGCCGGCATAGTCGCCCCAGACGATGCGGGTTTCAGCCATTTCATCGCCCAGAATCCGGACCTTGTCCTTATAGACGTCGAGCGTCACCTTCTCGCGATAGACGCCGGGCATAATCCGCACCGTGCGCCACTCCGCAGGCTTCGACGGCAGGGCGTCGAAACACGCCTGAATGGTCCGGAAATCCCCGCCGCCGTTGCAGTCGACGGTATAGACCGTCTCTGCCGAGGCGACGAACGAGGACAGGAGAAGGATCGTTATGATTACAGCGGATTTCATCATAGGTTCGGTGAACGCAATTACACGCTACAACGTCACCCCCGTCTTGAAGATGGCGATCTCCTTGAAACCCGTCTCCTCGTGCTTGAGACGCTCGCCGCCGGCCGTGGCCAGCACCTTGCCGATGAAACGCTCCAGCACGGCCTGCGGCTCCTCGTCCTCGACCAGCGTGCCGGCGTTGAAGTCGATCCAGTTGGCCTTGAACTCCGCGAGCTGCGTGTTGGTCGAAATCTTCATCGTGGGCACGAACGACCCGAAAGGCGTGCCGCGTCCCGTGGTGAAGAGCACCAGTTGGCAGCCCGAGAGAGCCAGCGCCGAAGCGGCCACCAGGTCGTTGCCCGGAGCCTGCAAGAGGTTCAATCCCGGCTTCGTGACGGGCTGTGCGTAGATCAGCACGTCGACGACGGGCTGCGCCCCGCCCTTCTGCACGCAGCCGAGCGATTTCTCCTCAAGGGTCGTGATGCCGCCCTTCTTGTTGCCCGGCGAGGGATTTTCATAAATCGGCTGGTCGAACCGGCGGAAATAGCGTTTGAAATCGTTGATCAGCGAGACCGTTCCGTCGAAAACCCGGCGGTCTGCGGCGCGGTCCATCAGGATCGTCTCGGCGCCGAACATCTCGGGAACCTCCGTCAGCACCGTCGTGCCGCCCTGCGCGATCAGCCAGTCGGAAAACAGCCCCACCAGCGGATTGGCCGTGATGCCCGAGAAACCGTCCGAGCCGCCGCACTTCAAGCCCACCTTGAGGTAAGCGAGCGGAAGCGGCTGACGCTTATCGGCTTTGGTCTTTTCCACCAGCCCGCGGCAGATTTCGAATCCCGCCTCGATCTCGTCCTCGACCTCCTGGGCGACGAGGAACTTCACCCGCTCGTCGTCCCATTGGCCGATCACCTCTTTCAGGGCCGACACCTGGTTGTTCTCGCACCCGAGGCCCAGCACCAGCACGGCGCCAGCATTGGGGTGACGCACCAGCGCAGCCAGCGCCCGCTGCGTATTGGCGTGGTCGTCGCCCAGCTGCGAACAGCCGTAATTGTGGGTGTAGACCCGCACGTCGTCGAGGTGCGAGCAGTCGCACTCGCGCTTCACGCGCTCCGCGATGGCCTGCGCCTGCCCGTTGACGCACCCCACCGAGGGCACGATCCACAACTCGTTGCGAATGCCCATCGTATCGTTCCCGCGCAGGTAACCCATCACCCGCACGTCGCGCTTCGGGCACCCGACATCGTAAACCTTGGGGGCATAGGTGTATTCGAGGTCGTCGCGGAGGTTGGTTTTCAGGTTGTGCGTGTGAATCCACCCGCCCTGCGGCACGTCCTGCGTGGCGTGACCGATGGGATAGCCGTACTTCACGACGTTCTCGCCCGCGGCGATGTCGCGCAGGGCGAACTTATGGCCGCGCGCAACGTCCTCGCGGAGCGTCACGGCGACGCCCTCGACATCGAGCGTCTCGCCCTCGTGCAGGTCGTCGGCCAGTGCGACGGCGACATTGTCCGCAGCGTTGATTTTCAGAAACCGTTTCATATCAATAAAATAAGCCGCATGTCCGGGTCCCGCAAAGCCCCCGCCGAGGCGGGGGTTCGGGGTGGGTCGGACTTGTGAACACGACCGGAGGCCGTGCCACGAACCGTCCGAAACGCCGCACCGGAACAGCTGACTGGTTACGCTCCTAAAAACTTCTTCAAGGCATCTTTCATGCCCAGCGTCTCGATGTCGCGGACATAGCCCGCAACGGTCCCGATGAAGCCCGGAACCTCCGAGAAATCGACGGTGAAGATGCCGCTCTCCTTCACGATCTTCGCGATCGTAGCCTCCATGTCGGCCGAATCCCAGTTGGCGCGGATGTAGTCCACGAACTCCCTCGTGTCGTCGGGTTCGAAACCGCTGTTCGGCCCGTAGAGGGTCATCAGCGCGGCGAACGTGAATGCTTCGCGTTCGGCCAGCCGCTGCGCCTTGAACCAGTTGTCGCGCACGGTCGGATAGTTGCGCGCCTCCCATTTCGAAAGCGAGTTGAGCGAAATGGACCGGAGCATGTGCTTGATGAAGGGGTTGTAGAAACGCTCCAGAATCCCGGCGGCGAACTTCTTCAGCTCGTCCCGGTCCTCGTCGATCATCGGGATCACCTCCTCGGCGACCATGTCGTTGACGAACCGCTCGATGTCGGGCGTATTGAAAGCGTCCATCACCGTCTCGCAGCCCATTTGCAGGGCGATGGGCACCATGCCCGTATGCGACCCGTTCAGGATGCGGACCTTCTTGTCGCGGAACTGCTTGATCGAGGGCATGAAAACGACGTGCAGCCCCGCCTTGTCCAGCGGCAGTTCCTTCATCACCTCCTTGTAGCCCGGACCGCCGATAGCCCACAAGTGGTACAATTCGGCCTTCACCACAAGGTTGTCGTCATAGCCGATCTCCTCCCTGATCTCGCCGATCTGCTCGCGCGGGAATCCCGGCACGATGCGGTCCACGAGCGTGTCGCAGAAATGACAGTTCTTTTCGACCCAGTCGATGAAATCCTGCCCGAGTTTGTGGTATTCGGCGTGTCTGATGACGTATTCGTGGAGCGTCGAGCCGTTGTTCTCGATCAGCTCGCAGCAGATGATGCAAAGGCCCTTGGTCGGGTCGCCGTTGAAATGTTTGAACCGCTTGTACAGCAGCGCCGTCATCTTGGCGGGGTACGATTTCGGAGGACAGGCCGTCAGATCGTCGCCCTCCTCGTAGCGGATGCCCGCCTCGGTGGTGTTCGAAATGGTGATCTTCAGCTCCGGCGAGAGGAAATACGCCTCGTATTTCGCATAGTCCACATAGGGATTGAACGAATCCATGATGCTCTTCACCAGCCGCACGTCCTTCTTGGGCCGTTTGTTCTCGATGCCCTCCAGATAGACGTGGTACATGTTGTCCTGCCGGTGCATCAGGTCGATCATCCCCAGCACCTTGCGCTCGGGGTCGATGATCGGCTGGCAAACGGCCACGCCTGCATCCATGACGCCCTTCTCGTTGGCGATGTCGATCTGCCAGTCCACGAAGGCTCTCAAGAAGTTGCCTTCGCCGAATTGCAGGATGCGAACGGGACGGCCGACCGTTTCGACGGTCGACTTGTTCAGTTGCTTGATCATTGTATGTCCGGTTTTTAAGTTAATCCAATACAATCGGTTTGTATTTCGGAACCAGCGTCTTCATCACGATCCAGCCGATGAGGTAAGCCACGGCGCAGATGCAGAAGACGACGAAATATCCGGCGGGCTTACCCTCGAAACCCATGAACTGCATCGCCGTTTCGTCGGCATATACGAACAGCCAGCCGGCGAACCATTGCAGGATCATCGAGCCTACGCCGCCGGCCATGCCGCCGATGCCCGTCACGGTGGCGATCGCCGACTTGGGGAACATGTCGCCGATGGTCGAGAAGATATTGGCCGACCACGACTGGTGCGCCGCGCCGCCCAGACCGATCAGGATGATCGGGAACCACGGCGAGATCGTGCCCATGGGCTGCGCCAGCAGCACCAGCAGCGGAATGAACGCGAAGATCAGCATGGCGCGCATGCGTGCCGCATAGGGGTTCAGCCCCGTCTTGTTGATGATGATCGTCGGAAGCTTGCCGCCGTAGATCGACAGCATCGTGATGGCATAAAGCGTGAAGATCAGCGCCACGCCCAGCCCTTCGGACATCTTGATCCCGAACTGCGAATTGAGGTACGAGGGGGTCCAGAAGAGGAAGAACCACCACACGCCGTCGGTCATAAACTTGCCGAAGGCGAAGGCCCACGTCTGTTTGAACGAGAGCGTTCTCCAGAACGAGATCTTCTCGCCCTCCTGCTCCTTGCCGACCGTCTCGCCGTCGACCACTTCGTGCTGATCCTGCTCGATATACTCCAGCTCGGCGGCATTCACCTTCGGATGGTCCGAGGGTTTCTTGTACATGAAGACCCAGAAGCCCATCCAGACGAAGCCCAGGGCGCCGATCACGATGAAGGCCATCTCCCAGCCCCAGGCCTTCGCCAGCAGCGGAATGGTCAGCGGGGCGAACAGCGCGCCGATCGAAGCGCCGGCATTGAAGATCGAGGTGGCGTAGGCGCGGTCCTTCTTGGGGAAGTACTCGGCGGTCACCTTGATGGCTGCCGGGAAGTTGCCCGCCTCGCCCAGGGCGAGGATGCAGCGCGCGGCGATGAAGAAATACATGCTGACCATGGCGATGGTCGCGGCCAGGGCCGACCCGGCCTCGACGGCGCGCAGCGCGGCGGCGTCGGGAAGCCCCACCCATGCCTCGGTGGCGATGCCGCAAAGGGCGTGCATGCAGGCTCCCATCGACCAGACGCCAATGGCCCACAGATAACCTTTCTTGGTGCCCATCCAGTCGATGAAACGGCCCGCGAAGAGCATGCAGACGGCATAGACGATCGAGAAGATCGAAGTGATCAGCCCGTAGTGGTACTCGTTCCAGTGGAATTCGGGCTTGATGAACTCGTCCCACGTCAGCGAGAGCACCTGACGGTCGAGGTAGTTAACAGTCGTTGCGAAGAAGAGCATCGCACAGATGACCCAGCGATACTGCGTCATCTTCCCAGCGAGAGTCGATTTGTTGTTTGTCATTATGGGGTTTAATTAAGTAGTGTTCAGGAATTGGTGAGCCGTAGGAACGGCGTCCGGCGGCGGAGCGGGGCCGCCGCCGGACTACCGAACTTACGGAATCGGTTTTAACGCACCCGGGCGATCACGTCCAGAGCGAAACGGCATTTTTCGGTGATCGCCGCCCAGTCCTTCGCGGCGACGACCTCTTTCGGGAAGAGCTGCGAGCCCATGCCCACGCAATAAACGCCGGCCTTGAACCACGCCGTGAGGTTCTCCTCGGTGGGTTCCACCGCTCCGGTGGCCATGATGTTCGACCACGGCAGCGGGGCCTTGACGTTCTTGACGAACGACGGACCGCCCACGTTGCCCGCGGGGAAAACCTTCGTCAGGTCGCAGCCCAGTTCCTGCGCCGTGCCGATCTCCGTCACCGAACCGCAGCCAGGGGTGTAGGGAACCAGATGGCGGTTGCAGACCCTGGCCACCTCGGCGTTCAGGGAGGGACCCACGACGAAGTTGGCGCCGTACTGCATGTACATCGCGGCCGTCGGGGCGTCGACCACCGAACCGATGCCCGGGATCATCTCCGGGCACTCCGCGGCGGCGAATTTCACCAGACGGATGAACACCTCCGAAGCGAAATCGCCGCGGTTGGTGAACTCGAAAGCGCGCACGCCGCCTTCGTAGCAGGCTTTCACGACCTGCTCGGCCACGTCGGCGTCGGCATGATAGAATACGGGAACCATGCCGGTCTTACCGATGGCCTCCAGAACTTGCATTTTATTGAAGCGAGCCATAATTATTAATTCTTAATTTTTCATTTTTAATCATCTCTGCACCCGTCCGCTGGCATTGCCTCCGGCCAACGACTCGACCTCCTCGGCCGATACGAGGTTGAAGTCGCCGTTGATCGTGTGCTTCAGGGCCGATGCCGCCACGGCAAATTCGAGGGCCTCTCCCTGCGTCGGCTTGGTCAGCAGGCCGTGGATCACGCCGCCCGAGAACGAGTCGCCGCCGCCCACGCGGTCGATGATCGGGTCGATGTCGTAACGCTTCGACTCGTAGAACTCCTCTCCGTTGTAGATCATGGCTTTCCAGCCGTTGTGCGTCGCCGAGAACGACTCGCGCAGGGTCGAGATCACATACTTGAACCCGAACGTCGCGGCCATCTGGCGGAAGATGCCCTTGTAGCCCTCGGCGTTGGTCTCGCCGCCCTCGACATCGGCGTCGGGCTTGAACCCGAGGCACAGCTCGGCGTCCTCCTCGTTGCCGATGCAGACATCGACATACTGCATCAGGGGCTTCATAATCGACTGCGCCTTCTCCTTGGTCCAGAGCTTCTTGCGGAAGTTCAGGTCCACCGACACCGTCACGCCGTGACGCCTGGCGGCCTCGCAGGCCAGACGGGTCAGTTCGGCGGCCTTGTCCGAAATCGCGGGCGTGATGCCCGACCAGTGGAACCAGTCGGCACCCTCCATGATGGCATCGAAGTCGAAATCCTGCGGATCGGCCTCGGCGATCGACGAATGCGCACGGTCGTAGATCACCTTCGAGGGACGCATCGAAGCCCCGGTTTCGAGGTAGTAGATACCCACGCGGTCGCCGCCGCGGGCGATGAAATCGGTCCTCACGCCGTATTTGCGCAGCGCATTGACCGCCGACTGGCCGATCTCGTGCTTCGGGAGCTTCGAGACGAAGTAAGCCTCGTGGCCGTAGTTGGCGCACGAAACGGCCACGTTGGCCTCGCCGCCGCCATAGACGACGTCAAACGAATCGGACTGAACGAAGCGCGTGTTTCCGGGCGTCGAAAGACGCAGCATGATTTCACCTAATGTTACGATTTTCATGGTATTATGACAGCTTAAAATTTGAAATAGTCCTTGGCGTTGCGGTAGCAGATGCCCTCGATGATCTCCCGGCCGATGAAGTCGATCTCCGAGGCGGGCAGCAGGCCCTGCTCGATGTCGTTGCCGACGAGGTTGCACAGCGTGCGGCGGAAATACTCGTGGCGCGGGTACGAAAGGAACGACCGCGAGTCGGTCAGCATGCCCACGAAGCGGCTCAACAGACCCAGCGTCGAGAGGGCGTTCATCTGTTTCTCCATGCCGTCCTTCTGGTCGAGGAACCACCACCCCGATCCGAACTGGATCTTCCCGGCGCCGTAGCGGCCGTCCTGGAAATTGCCGATCATCGTGGCCACCAGCTCGTTGTCGCGCGGATTGAGGTTGTAGATGATGGTCTTCGCAAGGCGGTCGTTGCGGTCGAGCATGTCGAAGAATTTCGACATCTGCCTGCCGACCGCGAAGTCGCCGATCGAGTCGAAGCCCGTATCGGGACCCAGCCGGCCGAACATGCGGCTGTTGTTGTTGCGGATGGCGCCGTAGTGGAACTGCTGGGTCCAGCCGGCCTCATGGTCCATCGTGGCGAACTCGACCAGCATGGCGGTCTTGAACTTGCGGATCTCCTCGGGCGTCAGCGTCTGCCCGCCGTATACCTTATTAAAAATAGCGTCGATCTCGGCCTGCGTATAATCCTCGGCGTAGAACTCCTCGATGCCGTGGTCCGAAAGGCGGCAGCCGACCGACCCGAAGAACTCGTGACGCACGCGCAGCGCGTCGATCACATCGGCGAATTTCGTGATCGCGACGCCCGAAACCTCCGAAAGCTTCTCCATATAAGCGCGGAAATCGGCCGGAACCTCCACGGCCATCGCCTTGTCGGGACGCCAGGTGGGGAGCATCCTGGTCGCAAAACCGTCCTCGCGGACCTTGATGTGGTGTTCGAGCGAATCCACGGGATCGTCCGTCGTGCAGACCGCCTCGACGTTGTAGCGGCGCATCAGGCCGCGGGCGTGGTATTCGGGACGCTGCAACAGCGCCGTGCAATGGTCGTAAATTTCGCGGGCCGAAGCGGGGTTGAGCAGTTTCGTCACCCCGAAGGCGGTCTTCAATTCGAGGTGGGTCCAGTGGTAGAGCGGGTTGCGCATCGTATAGGGAACCGTCTCGGCCCACTTCTCGAACTTCTCCCAATCGGTCGTATCCTTGCCCGTGCAATACTTCTCATCGACCCCGTTGGTGCGCATGGCGCGCCATTTGTAGTGGTCGCCTTCGAGCCAGATCTTCGACAGGTTGTCGAAACGGTGATCCGAAGCCACGTACTCGGGAATCAGGTGGCAATGGTAGTCGATGATCGGCATCTTGGCCGCATGGTCGTGGTAAAGACGCTGCGCAGTCTCGGTCTGCAACAGGAAGTTGTCGTCGTTGAACTGTTTCATAAAAAATAAAAGCTATCGCGGTTAAATTTCTATACGTATCAGGCTCTTTTTCATAACGTAAAATTAGTAACTTTCCGCCACTCGGAATATGAAAAAATACCGAATTAAATAGAATATTTGCCGTTTTGGTTGACCAATATACGGAAAAATTGTAAATTTGCCTACAAACAACGGAAAAACTTCAATTCTAATTTTATGAAAAAACCGATTATGTGGGTTGCAGCCCTCCTGACGGCCTCCTGCACACCCGCTTTGAAGGTCGAAGTCGCCAACACGACCCCGACCGAACGCGATGACGAAACCGTCGAAATCGCCTGGTCCGAAGTCGCCGCGCTCAAAGGCGTGACGCCGGACAACATCGTCGTCCTGAACGACGACAACGAGCAGATCCCCTCGCAGGTCCTCTTCCGCGGCGGAACGGAGCCGCAGGCGCTGATCTTCCAGACCGACGCCGACCCGATGGAAAGCAAGCGGTTCAAACTGGTCACAGGCCAGCGCGAGAACTACCCCGCCGAGGCGTTCGGCCGCACGGTTCCCGAACGTTACGACGACTACGCCTGGGAGAACAACAAGGTGGCCTACCGCCTCTACGGCCCGGCGCTCGAAACCTCTCCCGAGAAACTCGTCACTCCGGGCATCGACGTATGGGTGAAGTGCACCGACAAACTGGTGATCGACGAGTGGTACGCCCGGGGCAACTACCACCACAACTACGGCGACGGCATGGACTGCTACAAGGTGGGCGTGACAC
>OGGW01002319.1_pt1 | contig 12232 bp, 10 predicted proteins | sample 1571291 | NCBI WGS metagenome assembly OGGW01 (sample SAMEA2582028, study PRJEB24529) | metagenome | biome: Human gut stool | place: China | collected 2011 | reverse complement strand
ACGATAGGTCTACTCTCGTTTTCGTCTAAAATCATAGGATAGTATCAGTTTTTCGTAGTTTACTATAAGAAAACGATTCCAGATTAGTATATACTATTACTGAAATATTCTTGAATCATAAAGAGGTAGAACAATGACTAAAAAAATAACTTTTCCTGATGGATTTTTGTGGGGTGGAGCGACAGCGGCCAACCAATGTGAGGGTGCCTATGATGCTGATGGGCGTGGTTTAGCCAATGTTGACGTGGTACCAATTGGTGAGGATCGCCTTTCAATTATCACCGGACGTCGTAAGATGTTTGATTTTGAGGATGGCTATTTTTATCCAGCTAAGGAAAGTATCGATATGTACCATCGTTACAAGGAAGATATTGCTCTCTTTGGTGAAATGGGCTTTAAGACCTATCGTCTTTCTATTGCTTGGTCACGTATTTTTCCTAAGGGTGATGAAGCTGAGCCAAATGAAGCTGGGCTTGCCTTTTACGAGGATCTCTTCAAAGAATGTCACAAGCATGGCATTGAACCTTTGGTGACGATTACTCACTTTGATTGTCCCATGCACTTGATTACCGAGTATGGTGGCTGGCGTAACCGTAAGATGCTTGGCTTCTATGAAAATCTTTGCCGTACCCTTTTCACACGTTATAAAGGTTTGGTGAAGTACTGGCTCACATTCAATGAAATCAATATGATTCTCCATGCACCATTTATGGGAGCAGGACTCTGCTTTGAAGAGGGTGAGAATGAGGAACAGGTTAAATACCAAGCAGCTCACCATGAGTTGGTAGCTTCAGCTATGGCGACCAAGTTGGCCCATGAGATTGACCCTGAAAATAAGGTTGGTTGTATGTTGGCAGCAGGTCAATATTATCCAAATACAGCCCACCCACGTGATTACTGGGCAGCCATGCAAGAAGATCGTAGTAGCTATTTCTTTATTGATGTTCAGGCTCGTGGAGAGTATCCAAATTATGCTAAGAAGCAGTGGGAACGTGATGGCATTGAGATTGAGATGACTGAAGAAGATTTGGCCCTTCTTAAAGAGCATACTGTAGATTTTATCTCCTTCTCTTACTATGCAAGTCGTGTGGCTTCAGGTGATCCAGAAGTTAATGAAAAGACAGCAGGAAATATCTTTGCCTCTATTAAAAATCCATATTTGGAAGCTTCAGAGTGGGGCTGGCAAATTGACCCACTAGGTCTTCGTATTACCCTTAACGCCATTTGGGATCGTTACCAAAAACCGATGTTTATTGTTGAAAATGGTCTCGGTGCTGTGGATACACCAGATGAAAATGGTTATGTCGAAGATGATTATCGTATCGACTACTTGGCAGCCCACATCAAGGCCATGCGTGATGCTATCATTGAAGATGGTGTAGAGCTTTGGGGCTACACAACATGGGGCTGTATCGACCTTGTTTCTGCTGGAACTGGTGAAATGAAAAAACGTTATGGCTTCATCTATGTGGACCGTGACAACGATGGTAATGGTAGCCTTAAACGCTCTAAGAAGAAATCATTTAACTGGTACAAAGAAGTTATCGCAAGTAACGGTGCCTCTGTAGAATAGTCTATGAGTTGAGAGGTGTTCGGTGTTTTGAGCTGTGTGTTTGTCTGAATTCTATTTTACGCATTTAACGAGCACTAAAAGAAAATTGATCTCCAATTAAAGTCAGCCTTAGGGCTGGCTTTTTTTGTAAGGGATAGAAATTGTAATGTTTTCTAAAAAATGATATTCTTATTAGAGTTTGAGAGGAAGAAAACATGGGTAAAAAATCAGTTGTATTTGTAGCAGAGCTATCCTACATGGAAAAGTTAGAGGTGGCTCTTAAATCTTTGTGTGCACATAAAGGGCAGTGGAAAATTTATGTGCTAAATGAGAATTTACCAACAGAATGGTTTACGCTGATGAATCGTCGCCTAGAGGCTATTGATTCTGAAATTCTCAATTGTCGTGTGTCTGCCGAAAGCTTTAAACAATTTTCGCTTCCAAGTGCGCATATACATTATGCGACTTTTTTCCGTTATGCAATTCCTGAGTTTGTTCAAGAAAATCGTGTTCTCTATTTGGATTGCGATATGATTTTTACGCAGGATTTGTCACCACTTTTTGAAGTGGATCTTGGCGGATTGGGTATTGGAGCGGTAGTGGACCGTCCGACGACAACAGATGGTTTTAACGCTGGTTTGATGGTTATTGATACCGATTGGTGGCGACAACACAAGGTGACAGACTCTCTTTTTGACTTGACAAAAGAGCATCATCAAAATGTTTATGGGGATCAAGGAATCTTGAATCTTTATTTCAAGGATGCTTGGTATCAACTCCCATGGACCTATAATCTCCAAGTGGGTTCTGATAAGGACCAGTATGGTTATGGGGATTTGGAATGGTATGATGCTTTCAAAGGGGTACCAGCGGTTATTCATTACACTTCTCACAATAAACCTTGGACGTCCAAACGCTTCAATCGTTTCAGGGATATTTGGTGGTTTTATTATGCCCTGTCTTGGGAAGAAATCTTATTGAGAAAGCCATCCTTAAAGCTTAGCTTTAGTGACATGGTAGGTGATTTTCCTTACCATACGGCGATTTATACTAATACTGCAGACATCTTTGAATTGGAACATTTGCTGCAGGCTCTTCCAGATGTAGCTTTTCATGTTTTGGCTCATTCTCATTTGGTGAAGTTGGAGCAGTATCCAAACCTTATTCTCTATCCATCCTTTGATCCATTGACTAGTCGAAAGGTCTTAGAAAAAATAGATTTCTATATGGATATCAACCCATTTGATGAGGTTGATCATATCACAGAAACGATTCATCAGTTGGGACTTCCGATTTTCTCTTTTGAAGGAACAAATCACGACCAAACTGGGAAAAATCAAGTGTTCAAGAATGACCAAGTAGACCAAATGGTAAAAGCTGTTCGAGATTATATAGATACGATTGAGAGATAGACCATGGAAAATAAAGAAGTAGTTAGTATTGTTATTCCCATTTATAATGTGGAAGCTTATTTAAAGCAGTGTTTGGAAACGATAGTGAGTCAGACTTATCCAAACCTTGAAATCATTCTTGTCAATGATGGCTCTCCTGATAAGTCAGAGGAGATTTGCAAGGAATTTTTCAAGCGAGATTCACGTATTCGCTATGTGCGACAAGTTAATGGCGGCCTATCTGCAGCCCGAAATACAGGGATTGACCTAGCCACAGGTGATTACATCACTTTTGTAGACCCGGATGATTGGGTAACAGAGGATTATGTGGAGACCTTGTACACTCAGCTTAAGAAGTATGAGGCAGATGTTTCTATTGCCAACTATAACTTATTCAACGAGAGTACTAGTAAGTTTTTGATTAAGGTAACGGAGAACGATTATTCTGAAACCCTTTATGAGGGGAGAGACATCATTGACCAAGATGCCATTCAAGAGACAAGAGATATGGCTTGGGCATGCGCCATGATGAAACTCTATAAGATTTCTTTGTTCGAGGACCTTCGTTTTCCTGTTGGGAAGAACGTCGAGGATAACTTCCTTATGTACAAACTCTTGTTAAAGGCCAATCGTGTTGTCCATACCGAAAAATGTATCTATTGGTACCGAGTGGGGCGTAAGGATACGCTGTCGCAGGTCTGGACCGAGAAGCGTGTCTTAGATGAGATGGAAGCTAAAAATGAAAAACTAGCTTTGCTAGGCATGTTGGGCTATGATTTGACTTGGCACCGTTATATTTACAAGACGCGTCTGAAGCGGGCAATTGAAAAAATGGAAGAAGCTAATCTTCAAGATACTGAGACCTATAAGACGGCGCAGGTTAACTTGAGATTTTTGGAGCAATAAAGGTGAAGGTTAAGCTATTTATTGCTTGGATTAGTCAGAAAGGATAACTATGCTTATTATTGCACAAGAACCTAGTCAGGCAACGGAAAAACTGAGAAGATTACTAGACTCCTTTGGTATCCAATCCCGTGTGTTTTACACGAATTTTGAAACGGATGTTGATAAGGACACTATTAGTTTAGCATCGTCATTTATTTATTCCTCAGAGGAAGATTATCAAGGGACACCACTCTTTTTTAACGATTTGTCGGTTCCACTATACTGGGAATTGTGGACTTTGGGGATTACGACCTACATTTTTGATGGTCAAGACCGCCGTGCCAGTGTTATTTTTCGTGACAATCTAAAGGAACGTACGGTCAAACAAGTCCAATGGTTTGGACAAGGGGAAAAAGTTGTTGCGGTTGATGATTATAATCGCTATGGCTGGCGTACCAAACAGCGTCTTCTGGATGATCAGGGGCAAGGCATTATGGATATTTACTTTAATCGTAACCAAGAAGAAGTCTTGCTTCACTATATTCAAGATGGATACCTGATTGATCAGGGGTCTGAAGGAAGAGATAGAATTTTCTCAGGTAGGGAAGAATTAACTAAGGCTGTTTTGAATCAAATCCTGAAGTCAGACGAAGCTATCATCTGTATGGGTTCCAATCTAATCCCGACATTGCAGACCTTGAATGTTAATCGTCTGGTTTATTGCTCCGACACTCAGGATGGTCTTGAGTTTATTCAAAATCAAGTGAATCATGTTTTGGTTACTAATTATTATCCCCAAGAGGAACGTAAGTCAGGCATGATTTATTTAGCTGGTGCAGAACAAGACGGTTCTCAGACTTTTGTGCCTCAAGCCATGGTGATGACTGCTTCTGAAAATATTGAGGGCCTAGATGATCTGGTTGATGCTTTTCCGGATATTGACTTTCATATCGGAGCCCAAACTAGTATGGGGCCAAAATTGACTTGTCTCAAAGATAAGAGAAATGTCCATCTTTACCCAGGGATTCGTCAGGAGAAATACCAAGAGCTACTAAGGAAATGTTTCATTTATTTAGACTTGAATTATGGAAGTGAAGTGTCTGATGCAACATTGGATGCGATTGAAAATGGGCAGCTACTTTATGGCTTGGAATCAACGGTTCATCGTCACTACTATAAGGACTTACCAACGGTTTATACTTCCTTAGAGGAACTAGAACAGGGATTCCGACAACTCATACAGCAAGCAGAGTTTTACCCTAAGGCTCTTGAAAGTCAGAAAGAGGTTTTGAAACTCGCCGAGAGAGAAGAAATCTTAGCTTTCTTTACTAGATTGAAGGGGGAAGAAGATGACAATTTACACCTTTAACCTATTGGTGGGCTTTGAGCCTAATGGTGTGGATGTGGCCCAGGCGTCGAGGGCTTTGATGCTACGTGAATTAAATGAGCCTGCTAAGTTTGTCTTTACGACCTGGCCACAACCCTATAAATTAGACTATTATCTTTCTTTAGGGCATCGCTACGAGGAACTCCTCCATGCCTATCTTAGCTTTACAGATCAAGACAGCCATATCCCATCTTTGACAGTGGGGGCCTTGCAGCAAAAATTTAAGTTGACACGTCTAGATTTGAAGAGCCAAAGCGAAACAGACTCTGTTTATGCCTGTTCTGATGGTACTTCTTTGGTCTTCAAGATGGATCCCTACCAAATGGGTAGTGTGAGATATGTAGACTACCACGTCAATGGTATGCTATTGAAGCGTGAGTGGTATGGAACAAGTAAGATAGTCACAGAATACTTTGAAAAAGGCATTATCATCAGGAGAAGTTATCACAATAAAGATGGTCGCATTGCCTTTGAAGAACTCAAGCAAGGAGCCAGCTGGTTATATAGGCTAGGCACTGAGATTTTAGTGACCAAGACAGAGGTCATGCGTCGTTTTCTAGCAAGGCTTCCTTTGACAGCTGAGGATACCTTATTGCTGGATAGGGCTTCCTTGATGGAGTTTATGCGACCGATTTATGAACTGGATTCACCTGCAAAGTTAGGCTTCGTTTTTCATTCAGAGCATGAATTTGAAAATGGCGACCTCTACTATGAGTATTATTACATCTTTAAGTACGCCCAACGTTTTGATTTCTTCATTACAGCTACGGAGGCACAAAAGGCTGTTTTAGAGAATACGCTGCAAAAGCAAGGTGTCACAGACGCCGCTATTTATGCCCTAGCAGTGGGACATTTGGAGAATCTTAGTTTTCCAGAGGGGCATAGAAAGCCTCTCAGTTTGATGACGGCTTCGCGATTGGACCCACGGAAACGCTTGGATTTGGCTATAAGAGCCGTTGCCCTTGCCCATCAAAAAGAGCCTAACCTTCGTTTTGACATCTACGGTAAAGGTGGGGAGCAAGAGAATTTACAAGATCTGATTGATACTCTAGGGGCGAATGATTACATCCATCTTCGAGGACATGCGGATTTACGTGATGTCTACCCACAGTATGAACTTTACGTCACCACCTCTCAGTGGGAGACCTTTGGTTTGACTCTGATGGAAGCGGTGGGAGCAGGTTTAGCTCTGGTTGGTTTTGATGCCCGTTATGGCAATCCAACCTTCATCAAAGATGGTGAGAATGGCTATCTGGTCCCTTATAGCGAGACTATGGATGAGGACCTGCTTGTTTCTCAGATGGCGGATAAAATTGTATTTGCCTTAGAGAGTGATCTTGAGTCTATGCACCAAGCCTCATATGAGTTGGCCAAACAGTATTTGAAACCTGAAATTCTAGAGGCTTGGAGAAAGCTCTTGATAGCCATACGATAAGTGTTTTGAAAAAGCTCTATCTCTGTAAACTGTAGTGACAAAAAAGTTACTACAGTTTTTTTATCCTCCAAGCAAAATAGGCTAAATTATGGTAAAATAGAAGGTATTGAAAAATCATCATTTCACGAAAGGAAGCAAGATGAAAATTACGCAAGAAGAGGTAACCCACGTTGCCAATCTTTCAAAATTGAAATTCTCTCCAGAAGAGACAGCTGAATTTGCGACAACCTTGTCTAAAATTGTCGACATGGTGGAATTGTTGGAAGAAGTGGACACAACAGGTGTTGCCCCAACAACGACCATGGCTGACCGCAAGACTGTATTGCGTCCGGATGTTGCTGAAAAAGGGACTGACCGTGACCGCTTGTTTAAAAATGTACCTGAAAAAGATAACTATTACATCAAGGTACCAGCTATCCTAGAAGATGGAGGAGATGCCTAATGTCATTCAACCATAAAACCATTGAAGAGTTGCACGACCTCCTTGTCTCTAAGGAAATTTCGGCAACGGAATTGATACAAGCGACGCTTGACGATATCAAGGCGCGTGAAGAAGCCGTCAATGCCTTTGTAACGGTGGCCGAAGAAGCTGCCCTCGCTCAAGCTAAGGCCATTGATGAAAAAGGAATCGATGCAGACAACCTCCTGTCAGGGATTCCACTCGCTGTCAAAGACAATATCTCAACAGATGGTATCTTGACCACTGCAGCTTCAAAAATGCTCTATAACTACGAGCCAATCTTTGATGCGACAGCTGTTGCCAATGCCAAAGCCAAAGATATGATTGTCATCGGGAAGACCAACATGGATGAGTTTGCCATGGGTGGATCTGGTGAAACATCATACTATGGCGCGACTAAAAACGCTTGGGACCACAGCAAGGTGCCTGGTGGATCTTCTAGTGGTTCAGCAGCTTCTGTAGCTTCAGGGCAAGTCCGTTTGTCCCTTGGTTCAGATACAGGTGGTTCTATCCGTCAACCGGCTGCTTTTAACGGGATTGTTGGTCTCAAACCAACTTATGGAACAGTTTCACGTTTTGGTCTCATTGCCTTTGGTAGTTCACTCGACCAAATCGGTACTTTCTCACCAACGGTTAAGGAAAATGCCCAATTACTCAATGTCATTGCCAGTGAAGATGCCAAGGATTCAACTTCTGCACCTGTTCGTGTAGCAGACTTTACTTCTAAGATTGGTCAAGACATTAAAGGCATGAAGATTGCCCTTCCGAAAGAATACCTTGGGGAAGGGATTGACCCAGAAGTCAAAGAAACCATCCTCAATGCGGCTAAACACTTTGAAAAATTGGGAGCAACTGTCGAAGAAGTTAGCCTTCCACACTCTAAATACGGGGTTGCCGTTTACTACATCATCGCTTCATCTGAAGCTTCTTCAAACTTGCAACGTTTCGACGGTATTCGCTATGGTTTCCGTGCAGAAGATGCTAAAAACTTGGATGATATCTACGTGAACACTCGTAGCCAAGGCTTTGGTGATGAGGTTAAACGCCGTATCATGCTTGGTACCTTTAGTTTGTCATCTGGTTACTACGATGCTTACTACAAGAAAGCTGGTCAAGTTCGTACTCTCATTATCCAAGACTTCGAAAAAGTTTTTGCGGATTATGACCTTATCCTTGGTCCAACAGCTCCAAGTGTAGCCTTTGATTTGGATTCGCTCAACCATGATCCGGTTGCCATGTACTTGGCTGACCTCTTGACCATTCCAGTTAACTTGGCAGGTCTTCCAGGGATTTCGATTCCTGCAGGTTTTGCGCAAGGTCTTCCAGTTGGTTTGCAGTTGATCGGTCCTAAGTATTCTGAAGAAACCATCTACCAAGCTGCAGCTGCCTTTGAAGCAACGACGGATTACCACAAGCAACAACCCCTTATTTTCGGAGGTGACAATTAATGAACTTTGAAACAGTCATCGGACTTGAAGTCCACGTTGAATTGAATACAAACTCAAAAATTTTCTCACCAACCTCTGCTCACTTTGGGAACGAGCAAAATGCCAATACCAATGTGATTGACTGGTCTTTCCCAGGTGTGCTTCCTGTCTTGAACAAGGGTGTTGTGGATGCTGGTATCAAGGCTGCCTTGGCCTTGAATATGGATATCCATCAGCACATGCACTTTGACCGTAAGAACTATTTCTATCCTGATAATCCAAAGGCTTACCAAATTTCGCAATTTGATGAGCCAATCGGATATAACGGTTGGATTGAAGTGCAATTGGAAGACGGCTCAACTAAGAAAATTGGGATTGAACGTGCCCACTTGGAAGAAGATGCCGGTAAAAACACCCACGGAACAGATGGATTCTCTTACGTAGACCTTAACCGTCAAGGGGTACCATTGATTGAAATCGTATCTGAAGCAGATATGCGTTCTCCAGAAGAAGCCTACGCTTATTTGACAGCTTTGAAAGAAGTCATCCAGTACACAGGTATTTCAGACGTCAAGATGGAAGAAGGGTCTATGCGTGTAGATGCCAACATTTCCCTTCGCCCATACGGTCAAGAGGAATTTGGTACCAAGACAGAGTTGAAAAACTTGAATTCCTTCTCAAACGTCCGTAAAGGTCTTGAATACGAAGTTGAGCGTCAAGCGAAAATCTTGCGCTCAGGTGGTGTTATTCGTCAAGAAACACGCCGTTATGATGAAGCCAACAAGAGCACTATCCTTATGCGTGTCAAAGAAGGAGCAGCGGATTACCGTTACTTCCCAGAACCAGACCTTCCATTGTTTGAAATCTCAGATGAGTGGATTGAGGAAATGCGTACTGAGTTGCCAGAGTTTCCAAAAGACCGTCGTGCTCGCTACGTGGCAGAGCTTGGCTTGTCTGACTATGATGCCAACCAATTGACAGCTACGAAAGTTACTTCAGACTTCTTTGAAGCAGCCGTAGCCCTTGGTGGCGATGCCAAACAAGTGTCTAACTGGCTCCAAGGTGAAGTCGCGCAATTCTTGAACGCAGAAGGCAAAACGCTGGAAGAAATCCAATTGACACCAGAAAACTTGGTCGAAATGATTGCCATCATCGAAGATGGAACCATTTCATCTAAGATTGCCAAGAAAGTCTTCGTTCACTTGGCGAAAAACGGTGGCGGTGCGCGTGAATACGTCGAAAAAGCTGGTTTGGTACAGATTTCGGACCCTGAAGTCTTGATCCCAATCATTCACCAAGTCTTTGCAGACAACGAAGCGGCCGTAGCCGACTTCAAGTCAGGTAAACGTAACGCTGACAAGGCCTTCACAGGCTTCCTTATGAAAGCAACCAAAGGCCAAGCCAACCCACAAGTAGCCCTCAAGTTACTTGCCCAAGAATTGGCTAAGTTGAAAGAAGAGTAATAGATAAAGAACCAGCCGAAAGGTTGGTTTTTTCTTTGCAATATTTGTGTTAGACTAGTTGGGAATATTTTTATAGAAGATTTCAGGAGCAAGCAATGAACAAATTCTTAAGAGTCTTATTTATCCTCGTCATTCTCGCCATGACTGGTGCCATTATTTTTCAGCTATTTTTCCCAACCTATATGGGAAGTCACTCGGGGTACGGTATTTCAGTTGGCTGGCAGAGGGAGATTGGAATTTGGAATGTGGCAGTCCTTGTCATCCTGATTGCCGTAAACTTCAAATACGATTGGTTTTATCTGAGAGCTGTACTGATAGCTTTGATTATTGGAGGCCTGGGTATTGGGACCAATCATTTCCTTAGCTATCTTCAACATCATCACTCAGTGAATGCTATTGGAGCACTTGAAAATTTTCTTTTAGTCCTTGGCTGGATTGTCGGTTGGTGGATAGAGGTATCTCGAATCAAAAAGAAATAACGTATATAATGCTGAGATTAGGGAAGTATCTTATGGGGTGCTTCCCTAATCTCTTTTGTCCAGTTTTTCCTTGACAAGTAAAAAGAAAACGTTTACAATTTGATGTATAATGTTTCCTGAAAAGAAAACCAAAAATTGTGAAAACAAGGAGATCATCATATGGCTACTATGAAAGCAGCTCGCTGGCATGCAGCGAAAGACGTTCGTATCGAAGAAGTGGAAGTACCTGAAGTACAGCCTCATCAAGTAAAAGTGGCAGTCAAGTTCACAGGAATCTGTGGTACAGATTTGCATGAATATTTGGATGGACCAATCTTCATTCCAACAGAAGAACATGTGTATTCTGGTCAAAAAGCACCGGTTACTTTGGGACATGAATTCTCTGGTGAGATTGTAGAAGTCGGAAGTAATGTGACTCGTGTCAAAGTTGGCGATCGTGTAACCATCGAACCAATTCTTGCAGAGCACAACTTGATTGGCGATTATAACCTTGATCCAAACTTGAACTTCGTCGGCCTCGCTGCAGATGGTGGTTTTGCGAAATACTGTGTCCTTGATGGTGATCTTGTCCATGTGATTCCAGATAGCTTGAGCTATGAACAAGCTGCTCTTACAGAACCTGCTGCTGTAGCTGTGTATGCAGTCCGTCAATCTGCTTTGAAAGCTGGGGATACAGCTGTTATCTTTGGCTTGGGTCCAATTGGTCTTTTGATCGTTGAAGCCCTTCGTGCAGCAGGCGCATCAAAAATCTATGCGGTTGAATTGTCTCCTGAACGTCAAGCGAAAGCAGAAGAATTGGGAGCAATTGTTGTTCGCCCAGAAGAAGGGGAAACAGTCGTAGAGGCTATCCATCGTTTGACAGGAGGTGGAGCAGATGTTTCTTACGAAGTTACTGGGGTTCCGGTTGTTTTAGGCCAAGCCCTTGCAGCTGTTCATAAAGCTGGGGAATGTATGGTCGTATCTATCTGGGAACGTGAAGCCAGCATCAATCCAAATGAATTCGCCATCCAAGAAAAATCTCTCAAAGGAATTATTGCCTACCGTCACATCTTCCCTAAAGTTTTGGAATTGATGGAACAAGGCTACTTCCCTGCTAATAAATTGGTTACTAAGAAAATTAAATTGGAGAATATCGTTGAAGAAGGTTTTGTTGAATTAACCCAAGATAAATCTCAAATTAAGATCTTAGTTGAACCAGAATAAGCTTATAAAGGTCGAATGAATAGATAAAGGTCGAAACCGTTTTGTTTCGACCTTTTTGTGTTACAATAACAGAAACAAATAGATTTCGGAGGCGACTATGTCAAAGACGCTAAAAGGTAGTCTGATGGTCATAACTGCAGGAATTGCCTGGGGATTTTCAGGAGTTTCTGGTCAATATCTATTGGCTCATGGTGTGAATGTCAATCTTCTGACGAGTTTACGTTTGATTCTGTCTGGTATTTTACTGACAGCTTCGGTCTTTTTTAGGCAGCCAGACAAATTGGTTCAAGCTATTAAAGATAAGAAGACCTTAGTAAGTATCGCCTTATTTGCACTCTTTGGTCTGGTCTTGAATCAGTATGCCTATCTTAGTGCCATTCAGTACACGAATGCAGGGACTGCGACGGTCTTGCAGTATGTCACGCCAGTACTCATTCTGGCTTTTGTATGTGTCAAACATCGTAGGTTGCCAACGGCAGCAGAGCTAGTGGCGATTACCATGGCTATTGTGGGAACCTTTATCATAGCAACGCATGGTCAGCTGACAGAA
>OGGW01002312.1_pt1 | contig 12259 bp, 17 predicted proteins | sample 1571291 | NCBI WGS metagenome assembly OGGW01 (sample SAMEA2582028, study PRJEB24529) | metagenome | biome: Human gut stool | place: China | collected 2011 | reverse complement strand
GTCATTCTGCGTAAGGGATGATATTGGAAGTTACATCCGAACCGTGTATCACATGGTAAGCCATACTCCTAAGGGGAAGGCCGGGGGTTCGAATCCCTTTTGGCGCGCCAGATAATAACGCCGAAAGCCTTTGTTTTCAAGGGTTTTCGGCGTTATTATTGAGCAGTAAAAGAAAAAATAATCAAGCTTCGCTTGGAGAGGTTTTTCTCTTTTATTGCTGCAAGGGAATCATGGTTTGGGTGTTTCGTATCGCTTATATTATACAGTAAATTCAGTGGTTTTGTACAGTAGCCGAATTTTGGGGTGATTAGCGGTGTTCCGTACGGTTGGTGTAGAATGACCGCTGTTAGTTCGAATTATTTTTTTCGTACATAGCAATGGCAAACTCAAGCATCTGTTTTCCGGCTGAATCAGAAGCCACTTCCTCAAGTTTTTTTGCAAAATCTTCATCTTCCAGAGAGATTGTCACTTTGGATTCAGAATCCGATTCATCAGAGCGGACAAGGAATTTTCCAATCGCTTTTGCTGTATCAATTCTAACGCTGTCCTCCGGCGTTTCGTAATAGTCCTGTATCGTCCCCAACTGACGGTGGGCGGTATCCTTCACCAAGCTTACATAGTCATGCCCGTTAATCGCCAGTTTCCTTGTGATAGAGAAATGTCTTAAGCTGCGCAAGCCGTTTCCCGGGTCAGATGTACGAATTCTCCACCGTCACCACGACGAAGTAGCGACCGTCGTCCATGGTGCGGACCAGAGCGCGGATTTTCTCCGCCGCCTGGGCGGCGGTGAGCTTTTCGTCAAAGGGCACCACCGCGTCAAACACCAGATTGGTGTGGGTGGGACCGGCCACCACCCGGAAGTCGTGGATGGTGATGGCGGGGTCCACCTGCTTCACCAGCTCCGCCACCCGGCTCCGCAGGGGGCCGGTCAGGCCGTCGTCGGTGACCACCGGGTCCATATGGATCACCGCCTGGCAGTTCAGCTGGCGGGACAGGTCCATTTCGATGTTGTCCACCACGTCGTGGAGCTCCAGCAGGTCCCCGTGGGCCGGGACCTCCGCATGGAGGGACACCATCACCCGGCCGGGGCCGTAGTCGTGGACCACCAGGTCGTGCAGGCCCAGGATCTCCGGATGGGACAGGACAATGGCCTGAATCCGGTCCACAAATTCCTTTTCCGGCGGCTGGCCCAGCAGAGGGCTGATGGTCTCCCGGGCGGATTTGACCCCGGAGAACAGGATGAAGCCCGCCACCACCAGGCCCACCCAGCCGTCGATGTCCAGGCCGGTCCACTTGGCGATGAGCATGGCCAGCAGCACGGCGGCGGTGGCCGCCGTATCGGACAGGCTGTCGGCGGCGGTGGCCTCCATGGCGGCGGAGCGGATTTTCTTGCCGATCCGCCGGTTATACAGGCACATATACAGCTTCACGCAGATGGACACCGCCAGGATCACCAGGGCGATGACGCTGAAATCCACCGCCGCCGGGTGGAGGACTTTCTCCACTGAGGACTTGGCCAGCTCCACGCCCATCAGCAGGATCAGCCCCGCCACGATCAGGCCCGAGACATATTCCAGCCGCCCGTGGCCGAAGGGGTGCTGGGGGTCCGGCTTTTTCCCGGCCAGGCGGAAGCCCAGCAAAGTCACCACCGAGGACCCGGCATCGGACAGGTTGTTGAAGGCGTCGGCGGTGATGGCCACGGAGCCGCTGAGAGTACCGGCGAAGAACTTCCCGGCAAACAGCAGGATGTTCAGCCCGATGCCCACAAAGCCGCACAGCTGGCCATAGGCCCGGCGGACCCGGGGGTCCGTGACGTTGTTCCGGTCCCGGATGAACCAGCGGGAGAGAAGCTCCATCATGTCACGCCCTCCCCGGAATGGTCAGGGTCATCTGGCAGCACAGGCGGTCCAGATCCTCGTCGGTGGCGGCGGGCAGACGCAGCTTGCCGCCGCAGTCCTGGCAGCACAGATCCACGGAGTCCCGGTGGACCTGGATGCCATAGCGGGTGCTGCCGCAGCGGCAGCGGATGCCGCCCCGGGCGGCGATGTCCTTCAGCTCCGACAGCACCTCATACATAATAATGTTGTCGGTGAAGGCCTCCGGGTCCTCCGCCTTCTCCTTGGCGGCCCGGACGGCCAGCTGCTCCATCTGGGCGGACACCTGGTCCTCCTGGCCCACATAGCAGCAGATCTGCTTGGTTTTGGGGCAGGCCAGGCCGATGCCCCGGCCCCGCAGCACCGCGTCGGCGCTGCACTCGGCCTGGTGCGTTTCGCCGCACAGGCCGCAGGGCACCCACAGGCGGAAGCGGGAGCCGTCGGTCTCGATGAGCATGTCGGACTGGCCGCAGGGGCACTCGATATGGGCGGCCGCCGCCGCCAGGGAAAAGGCGCTGCGCCGGGCCATGACTGCCCGTCCGCATTTGGGGCAGATATAGCCGAAGCTCCTGGTTTCTTCCATGATGATCCCTCGCTTTATAGTAGTCTCCTCAGTGTACCACACCCCTGGTTTTCCGTCAACCAACTGCGCCGCCGGATAGCCCGTGCAGGCTGGGTTCATAATAAATGCTGGGGCCAGGCTGATGCCTGGCCCCAGCATTTATTTTATTACAGAAGCTGAAATCATGACGCAAGCCGGTTCCGGAAATAGGGAATTTTCGGCAGCTGCTTCACCAGCAGCACCCCCAGCACCAGGCAGGCGACGGCCTCCCCCAGGCCCACGGTCAGGGCGTTGAGCCCATAGGCCGGCCAGAAGGCGGCGGAAGTGCCTGCCGTCTCATAGGCCAGCACGGCCCCCACCAGCACCATATTGCACACCACCGGCGGCAGGGCCGCGGTCCAGGGACTGCGGCACCGGGCGGTCAGCAGGGCGGCGATCAGGGTGGACAAAGACCCCACCACGATGTCCAGGGCCCCATAGGGGCTGAACACGTTGGCGATCAGGCACCCCACCCCCAGGCCCCAGGCGGTTTCCGGGAACAGGAACGGCAGCAGGCACAGCGCCTCGGAGAAGCGCACCTGGATGGGGCCGAAGGTCAGGCCGAACACCGCCCCCAGCAGGGACAGTGCGGCGTAGGCGGCCGCCGTCATGGCGGCCAGGGTCAGCTTTTGCGTGTTTTTGTGTTTCATGTGGTACCTCCCATGTTTTGTTTAGAGAACGGCCCCGCCGGGCCGAACGAACGCCTTGCGGCGCTTGGACAGGTTGGGTCCCTGTCGCCGGAGAGTATACCACATATCGTTGAAAATGGGAAGAGGAAAATGCCCCGGGACCCATAACAGGCCCCGGGGCAGGATTTTTCAGCAGTAGGTCACCCGCAGACGGGAACAGCGGGTCCGCAGGTCCTCCAGCACCTGGCGCAGGGGTTCGGCATATGCCCGCAGGTCCGGCGGCAGGGCATCCAGGCCCCGAACCACGATGTGGCGGTCATCCGTCACCCAGAACAGGTCCGTCAGACAGTCCCACATGGCATCCCAGTTTTCCCCGTAGTGGGCCGGGAAACCGAAGGCCCGCCGGATGGCGTCCTGCACCATCCCCCAGTCCCGGCAGGACGTCAGGTCCAGAAGAATGCCGCCCTCCGGCATCGGTGTATAGGCGTGAGGATTCACAGAAAGACCTCCCTCTCTAAACAATTTCCACGTATGTCATATAATGATCATAAGTTACAAAAATCAGCCCGTCATTAGAATACAGTATTCGATCTGAACCTCGAAATCCACCTTCATAATTGATATCAGCTTCAAACCAAACCCGCCCTACCGCATCAGGAAGATGCTTATTTCTGTTCTTAAAAACGCCCTTTTTTATCATTTTTCCTGGTGCGACAATATCTAAATTGGCTAAAATTGGAGACCATCCCCTAAGCCTTGCCTCCTTCTCGCTAATGTAATAATTTGGCAAATGACTAAATGTCTTAAGCCACCAGTCTGCGCCACGCAACCCGAATTTAGAGGCAGTTCCCGCTTTCTTCGCTTCTAGCCATTCTATTTTACACCGACATCTATTATGAAGAGGCGGTTCAATATTTACAGAATGTGCCAAGAATATCTGGCCATGCATTTTTTTGCATCCTATACACCTTCGCAAATCAAAAACAGATTTCCAATACTTGTAGTGTTTACTTTTCATGACCAATTCCTTCTTTCGCAGATATATCCTTGCATATACATCTTTGTAATCTCAAAGATTGACTGCGCGTTGTCCGAAATTGGTCAACAAGAACAACATTTTTTACGCCGCCGGGACGATGACCCGCAGAGCGCCGGTGGTCAGACCCTGGCTGTCGGTAAGGGCGATGTTGGCGTCGCCCCGGTCATAGCACTGGGCCAGCACCAGCAGGCTCCCCTGGGGCAGCTGGGCCGCCGAGCCGTCGGGGTTCAGGCAGGGTACGCCTCCGTCTGCCGCCACGGCGGCCTCATACTCCGAGGCGTGATAGGTCAGCTGATAATACAGGGGCTGGCCGGTTTTCTGGCTGGTCCACAGGTCCGCGCTGTCCACGGCCTTCACGGTCTCAACAAACTGCTGCACCGACAGCATGGCCGCCACGGTTTCCGAATCCATAGGCAGGGGCCGGTGCTGGTCCTGGGCGGAAACGGTGAAGCCGCTGCCGCTGCGCTGGACGGATACATGTACATCGGCCCAACTGTTCAGAGAATACGTCTCCTCCTGGAGGGACCAGACCGTCATCTCCAGGGAGGTCAGGCTGCCGGTTTCGGAGTATCTGGCCCGGAGGGTCCGCAGGGCCATGCGGTTGTCGATGGCCCCCACGGCGGCATAGATCTGGTCCAGCAGGGCGTCATAGTCCGTGGGCCGCTGCTCCCGGGGGATGGCCACCCGGGTGCACTCGGACAGGTCCAGGGCTACCCGATAGCACTTCTCCGTGTCGGTGGCCAGGGGGCAGTACACCGCCCCGTCGTCGATGAACCCGATGGAAAGCCCCGACAGGCCCGGCTCCGTGAAGGTCTGGCGCTGGGTGGGGTCCTTCAGGTCCACGGCCACCATGCTGCCGCCATGGACATAGTACAGCTTCCCGGCGATGATGGTCAGGGGCTGGGGATAGCTGCCCATCTCCGCCACCACCTCCTCCGTGCCGTCGTCGTGGCGATAGCTGACGGAATAGGTGGTTCCGTCGTCGGACAGGAAGAAGTTATCCACATTCCACTGCTCCTTCTTCCCGCAGCCGGGCAGCAGGGTCGCCAGCAGCATCAGGGCCAGAAGCCCCGCAGTCAGTCGTTTCATGTCAGTCCACCTTTCCCCGGGCCCGGAGGACGTCGGCGGCGGTGATGGTCATCAGGTCCTCCCGGGTGATCTTTTCCATGGCGGCCAGGCGGTTGTTCTGGGCCACCAGAACGTGCTCAAACAGGTTGCGGACGCCCCGGGCGTTGCCGAAGCTGTCGTCCGCCGATTCCTCGGCGATATAGTCCCGGATCAGGGGCTGGGCCTCCTCCGTCAGCTGATAGCAGCCCTTTTTGCACTGCATCCGGAAGATCTCCACCATCTCGTCGGCGGTATAATCCTCAAACAGCAGGAAGCGGTTGAACCGGGATTCCAGGCCGGGGTTGGAGTGGATGAACCGGTCCATCAGGTCCGTGTACCCCGCCACGATCACCACCAGGTCGTCCCGGTGGTCCTCCATGGCCTTGAGGATGGTGTCGATGGCCTCCTGGCCGAAGTCGTTTTCCGACCGGCCGTTCAGGGCGTAGGCCTCGTCGATGAACAGCACGCCGCCCATGGCCTTTTCGATGACCTTCTGGGTCTTGATAGCCGTCTGGCCCACATAGCCCGCCACCAGGCCGCTGCGGTCCACCTCCACCAGCTGGCCCCGGGACAGAATGTCCAGACTCCGGTAGATCCGGGCCATCATCCGGGCCATCATGGTCTTGCCGGTGCCGGGATTGCCGGTGAACACCAGGTGCAGGGACATATCCGTGGTGGGCAGGTCGTGCTGCCGCCGCAGCTGATACACCGAGGCCATGTTGATGAGGTTGTGGACCTCCTCCTTGACGGTCTGCAGACCGATGTAGCCGTCCAGCTCCGCCAGCAGGTCCTTCATATCCTCCTTGGGCAGCGGCTCCGGGGCCTCCGCCGGCTGCTCCGGGCCGCCGGACTTCTTCTCCGGGGCCTTTTCCGGTGTCTTATCCGGGGCCTTATCCGGCGTCTTGTCCGCCGGGGACAGGGGCGTGCCCCAGAAATCGCTGTTGACACTGCGCAGGTTCCGCTCCGTCATGGAGCGGATCACGTCCAGCTGCTGGAGGATGATCTCGTCTTTCTTATCCATTTATCCGCTCTCCTTCAGTCTTATAACTTCACATGGCTTATGGCCCGCAGCAGCAAGGCCGACACGAAGCCCGTCAGGGCCCCGGTGAACAGGGACACCGCCAGCAGAAACGGCAGGTATCCCAGCACGGCGGTGTTGCCCAGGGTGATCAGGGCCGCCGCCATCTGGCCGATGTTGTGGCCCGCCGCGCCGCCGATGGACACGCCGTATACCGACAAACCCGGCAGCCGGGACAGCGCCAGCATCACCAGCATGGCCAGCGTTCCCCCCAGCAGGGAAAACAGCAAAGCCGAGGCGTTTCCGGCAAAGAGACTGCCCAGCAGACACCGGGCCGCCAGGATGCACAGGGCCGGAAGGGGCCCCAGCTGATACAGGGCGAACACCGTGACGATGTTGGCCAGGCCCAGCTTCACCCCCGGCAGGGGGATCACCAGCGTCACGGGAAACAGGTTTTCCAGGGTGCTCAGGCCCAGGGCCAGGGCCGTCAGCACCGCGCACAGCGCCAATTGGCGGGTGGTTATCTTCATGGCGTCCCTCCTATCCCAGCACCGCGTCGGGGCCGCCGATCCCGCCGCCGGACAGCTGCACCACCACCTGCTCCGGCAGGCAGACAATGCTCTGTCCCGCCCGGGTGATGGTTCCGGTGTGGACGCAGTCCTGGCCCGGGCAGTCGCTTTCCGCCACCCGGACCCCGGTTTTGTCCAGGGTGACGGTCAGGTGATAGGTCCCCTCCACGGGAACGGTCATCTACTCCGTCAGCCGGTCCAGCCGGACGGTCTGCACCACCTGGCCCCGGTGTAGGATGGTGGCGGTCAGGGGGCCGGAGGACTCCAGGCCGCCATAGTACCACACCGCGGAGAGCACCGCCAGAGCCGCCACCAAGGCGGCCACCGCCCCGTCCCACCAGGTGGGCCGGAACTCAGGGCTCGATGGACGCATACGCATAGCCGCTTCCCTCGGTTTCCGTCAGTTTATCCGCCAGGCCGGGGGTATACAGCACCTGCCCGTCCTTGGTGATGAGCACCATATCAAAGCCGCCGTTCTGCCGCCAGAAATCCTGGGCGGCCTCCCGGCCCATCACATAAAGAGCCGTGGAATAGGCGTCGGCCATGGTGCCGTTTTCCGCCACGATGGTGACGGACAGCAGGTCCCCCTGCACCGGCCAGCCGGTCTTGGGGTCCAGAATGTGCTGATACACCGTTCCGTCCGGGCCGGTGAAATACCGCTGATAGCCGCCGGAGGTGACGGCGAAGGCGTCGGTCAGGGACAGCATCGCGGCATAGCCCTCCTGCTCCGGGTGCTGCACCGCCACGCTCCAGGCCTGGCCTCCGGGCTTTGTTCCCCGGGCGTATACGTTGCCCCCCAGGCTCACCAGGGCGCTGTCCACCCCGTATCGGGCGAAGATGTCCGCCAGCCGGTCGGAGGCGCAGCCCTTGGCGATGCCGCCCAGGTCCATGGCGCAGCCCGCATCCAGGGTGACGCGGGCGCCCTCCAGGGTCACGTGCTCCGTCCCCACCAGGGGAAGCAGGGCGTCGATCTGCTCCTGCCGGGGTACCCGGGGGCTGTCGGTGGTGATGCCCCAAAGGGTCACAAGCGGGGCAACGGTGGGGTCAAAGGCCCCGCCGGTAGCCTGACTGAGAGTCAGGGCGGCGGAGATCAGGTCCGCCGTCTCCTGGGACACATCGGCGCTGCCCTGGGCGTTCAGGGTATAGATTTCGCTTCCCTCCCGGGTCCGGGACAGGGCCCCGTCCAGGCGGTTTAGCTCCTGGCCGCAGGCGGCCAGGGCCTCCGAAGCCTTGTCTCCGTAGGCGGCCAGGGTCATATAGGTGTCCATGGCGAACAGGCTCAGCTGTTCCGGCTCCGATTGGACGCCGCAGCCGGAAAGGCACAGCAGAAGCGCCGCCAGCACGGCGCAGCATACACGCTTCATAGCTCCCGCCTGCCTTCCAGGGCACGCATCAGCGTGGCGTCGTCGGCAAATTCCAGGTGGCCGCCCACGGGGATGCCGTAGGCCAGGCGGGTGACCTTTACCCCGAAGGGCTTTAAGAGCCGGGCCAGGTACATGGCCGTGGTCTCCCCCTCGGTGTCGGGATTGGTGGCCATGATGACCTCATGAATGCCTCCCTTGGCCACCCGGTCCACCAGGGACTTGATCTGCAGATCATCGGGGCCCACGTGGTTCATGGGGGACAGCACCCCGTGGAGCACATGGTACCGGCCGTTATACTCCCGGCTGCGCTCGATGGCCACCACGTCCCGGGGGTCCGCCACCACGCAGATGGTACTCTCGTCCCGCTTGGGCGAGGCGCAGATGGGGCACAGGCCCCCGCTGGTGAGGTTCTGGCACACGGGACACAGGGTCACGCTGCGCTTGGCCTCCAGAATGGCGTCGGCAAAGGCCCGGGCCTGGTCCTGGGGCAGGTTCAGCACATGAAAGGCCAGCCGCTGAGCGGACTTGGAGCCGATGCCCGGCAGCCGGGCAAACTGCTCCACCAGATTTTCAAGAGGAGCGGGAAAAAATTCCATAGTATCTTCCTTTTCAAGTGAAATCGGGCCGCATCAGCCCCGAAGCTCCCGGATGCGGGCGGGAATGTCCGCCGCCTTGTACACGGCGGACCCGGCCACCAGGACGTTTGCGCCGCTGGCCACGCAGATCTTGCAGGTATTGGGGTCCACGCCGCCGTCTACCTCCAGCTCGCAGCCGGGGTTCATGGCGTCGATATACTCCCGGATCTGCCGGACCTTGGGCATCATATCGGCCATGAATTTCTGGCCGCCGAAGCCGGGCTCCACCGTCATCACCAGGATCATTTCCACCCGGTCGATAAACGGCAGCACGGCGCTGGCCGGGGTCCTGGGCTTCACCACCACGCCGGCCTTTTTGCCCTTGGCGTGGATTTTGTCGATGGCGGCCAGGATGTTCTCCTGGGTGTCGGCCTCCACATGACAGGTGACGATGTCCGCCCCGGCGTCGCAGAACTGGTCCACATAGCGCACCGGCTCCTGAATCATCAGATGCACGTCCAGGGGCAGGTCCGTCACCGGGCGGATGCACTTCACCACCGGGATGCCGATGGAGATGTTGGGCACGAACAAGCCATCCATCACGTCCACATGGACGTAATCCGCGGTGGAGATGGCCTGAATGTCCCGGGCCAGATACGCAAAGTCCGCGGACAGGATAGAGGGGGAAATTTTGATCATGAGAATCGGTCCTTTCAATCAGCAGGGTGACGGGGCGGCGGCAGACGGCATAGGATGGCTCAAGCGGCCCGGGACCGGAAGCTCTCCGGCCAGTCCGGCGCAGCCCTCCCGCCCCGCAGGAGACGCCGGCCGCCGCTTTTCAGATAGGGGGCCGGCGGTTCGCCGGCCCTCAATTGGGCAAAAGAATACACATACATTATACCAATCCCCCCGGCAGATTGCAACGAGGAAAAGGGCCGATTCCCCGGCCCCGGAGGCCTGCGACGGAAAAAATCATGTCCATTCTGTGAATTTTGCAAAGAAAGGCTTTACGTTTGCGGCAGATTCCTGTAGAATAAGTGCGTCCTTTTCCGGAAGGACCTCATTTTTTTGCAGAACGAGGCGCTCGTATGAATTTCTTCCAAAAAATTGGCAACTCCCTGGCCCGGTTCATGTATGGGCGCAACGGCGTGGACCAGCTGGGGTTCGTGACCCTCTGGGCGGCCATTATTCTGGACGTGGTCAACCTCTTTGTCCGGAACCAGGTGGCCTACAGCATTCTGTCGGCGGTGGCCATGGTGCTGACTGTGTGGATGGTGTTCCGCATGTTTTCCAAGAACCTGTCCAAGCGCCGGGCAGAAAATGCGGCTTATATGAACAAGGTGGTCTATCCCCTGCGGCAGGCCCTGTCCCGCAGCCGGGACAAGGAGCACAAGTATTTCACCTGCCCCAACTGCCGCACGGTGTGCCGGGTACCCCGGGGCAAGGGCCGCATCGTCATCACCTGCCCCAAGTGCGGCGCGGAAATCCACGGCAAAAGCTGACAGCAAGAAAATATCAACTCCCGGCGCGGGTGCCCCGCGCCGGGAGTTTTTATGCTCTGCCGCTCATCCGATCCACTCCACCCGGCAGGCCTCCCGCAGCATCTCATCGGAGGCTGCTTTGCTCTCGGCATAGGCGTCGGGCCCGGCCTCATAGTCGGCGGTGATGGCCTCCAGCTCCCGGGAAAGCCGGCCATAGTCGTCGGAAACCGTCAGCTTCCCGCCTCTGATGCGGGTGATCCTGTCCCGGGCGTCGGGCCACTCCCCGGTGTCCGGGCCGCTTTCCAGAATCGTCCGGTTCCGGCCCAGGGAGACGATGAGCCAGGCTTCATATCGGGCTGGTGCATAGCCCGCCGCCTCCAGCGGGGCGGACCGCTCCAGCCGCACCGCGTATCCCACGGACGGGTGCTTTTCCTGGACGTCCCGCACCAGTTGGCACACATCCCGGAAAATCCGGTCCTCGGCCTGCCGGACCTCCGCCGCGCTGACGGTTCCTTCGGCGGGCCGGGATTTTCGGGCCGGTGTCTTGGGGGCGGGCCGCTCCGGAGCGCCCTCCTCCGGCTCCTTTTGGGGCAGGGCCCGCCGGATCAGGCAGTATCCCACCAGGCAGAAAACCACCGACAGCCCCGCCTGCGTCAGGATCGACCGGCGGGTCATGGCCCCCTGCCGGACGGACTTCTCCGGCGCGTCGGGGTCATACCGGACGGTCAGGGTCTCCCCGAAGCCGTAGCGCAAGCGCACCCGGTGCAGCTTCCCGGTGTAAACGTTGCCCCGGGCCTCGTACTGGTAGGTGATGTTGTATTCTTTTCCGTTTTCGGCCACGTCGATCACCGTCGCCGTGGTGACCGGCCAGTCTCTTTGCCGCACATAGACGGTGACATTGCTGACCAGGCTATAGACCGTGACGCAGAGAAAGATCACCGCCGCCGCGAACAGCATGGGATTAAAACCCTTGAACCTCTTCATAGCTCCTCCATTTACTTTGACATTAGGATTTGTAGGTCTGCAGTGGTAAATTTCCCGCTTTCTTATTTGCCCCAGTAGCCCACAGATTCCAGAAACGCAAGCACATCGGCCTTATCCTCCTGCGTAGTATACACATAAAGCATCATCCTGCCGCTACGGATCTTTGCTGCGAAATTCGTGGGGCTGTCCACGGCATAGATCTGACGAGCAGCGGTATTGCTCTCCGTCACCTCACCGGTGATTGGGAGGGTCGCAGCAGCATAGATGCGGCGGCAGCCGTCTGCGGAATCCAGCCTACAGAAGTCTAACCGCAAGGAGTCCTCATGCACGGAAACAGAGCGGATCAGCATGGAACCGATGCCCCAGCTCTGGCGGATATCCTCCGTAGAGTCCACGGCAGTATAGCCGGCTGCCGCTGCGGCCTTGCGGAACTTATCCAAGTCCGAAGTTCCCGACGTGAGGAAGAATTTCACGAAAAGGACGAGGGCGACGAACGCAAGAAGCCAAGCCGCAAGTCGGGGGACCCACTGCTTTGCCGGGATCTTTGCAATGGCCGTTGAATCAAACCCTATATCTGTCTTCGGGACCGATTCCTTCGGCTCCTCAGTGTGCTTCTTTCGCAGGAGATTGCGAAACAGCTCCACCCCCCCAGAGAGGAAAAAGCCCACCACTGCGATGGCCGTTCCCAAAATCAGAAGTACCACCAGATCACGGGTATTGGGAGAGAGAATCGCCGTGTTCTCTTCCGGCATTTCCGGGTCGTATTTCACGGTAATGGTATCACCGACCAGGCGGGGTGATGACATACGTCCTGTGCTGCCCGTATAGGTTTTCCCGTCCACGACATACTCATATGTCATGATGTAGTAGGTAATGTGGCTGTTATGTAGTGACGAGGAACTGCCTTCTTCGCTGGAGACATCTGTGACCGTGGCCGATGTAGTGATCCAGTCCTTCTGGCGGGATTGATCAACATAGTTGCCGATTCCGTCGGCAATCAGGCCGATGCCCACGATTA
>OGGW01002288.1_pt1 | contig 12336 bp, 9 predicted proteins | sample 1571291 | NCBI WGS metagenome assembly OGGW01 (sample SAMEA2582028, study PRJEB24529) | metagenome | biome: Human gut stool | place: China | collected 2011 | reverse complement strand
ATCGGCTTAATGTCGGTTACGTTTGGTGATAGCTTGGCATAGAGCGGCTTATCCGTTACTTCACGAACCGCCGCAACAACTTCAGCTGCGCTATCTGGATCAACTCCAAATTCCATGCCTCCCTTATCAACGTTTGGGCATGACAAGTTAAGCTCCAATGCCTTAATGTAATCGAACTTATCAAAGACCTTTGCCAAAGTACGATACTCAGCCACTGACTCGCCAGCGATTGAAATCATCACTGGCAAATCTGGCAATTGCGTTTCCAACTCAGGCAGAATTTCAGTTGCTACCTTATCCATCCCTGGATTAGCCAAGCCAACTGAATTCATGATGCCGGCTTGTGTATTGATAATCCAAGGTTGCGGGTTACCACGACGTTCATCAACCGTTGTTGTCTTCAAAACCAACGCACCCATCTTGTTCAAATCAAAATCCTTCATGTGGTCAAGCCCGTAATAAAAGGAACCTGATGACGGCATGAACGGGTTCTTCAAATCCAAACCTGGTAGTTGTACTGCAAATCGATCTTCAGTCATGATAAATTCTCCCTCTTTCTATATGTATCCCAGCCGTAGCCGGGTATTTTATGTCTGTTAGTCCATTGGCGTAACAGCGAATGATTGTGATTCCAAAACGCTCAACAAGGCTGCCACTGTGTCGAATGCCGTAAACAACGGCACCGCATTTTCAATGGCTGCGTTACGAATCAAACGACCGTCTGACATCGTCGTTCCATCTTGACGCGTGGTATTCACAACAATTTGTAGCTTGCCATCACGCATTGCCGTAACAGCATTGTTATCAGTTTCGCTAATCTTATCCAACACATCGACGCGCAAACCGTTTTGGGCGAAGAAAGCACCCGTTCCGGCTGTTGCAACCAGTTGGAAACCAAGGTCATCGAAGCGACGTGCCAAAGCTAGTGCTTCCCCCTTGTCTTCATCAGCAACCGTGAATAAGACATTACCAAATGTTGGCACCTTCACGTTCGATGCGACGAACGCCTTGTACAACGCCTTTTCGAACGTTGAATCTGATCCCATCACTTCTCCAGTTGACTTCATTTCTGGTCCAAGCAATGAGTCAACATCTGGCAACTTCGTGAATGAGAAGATTGGGGCCTTGACGTGAACCGTCTTAGGCTCAGGGATGACCCCCGTTTCAAAGCCCATGTCGGCCAATCGCTCGCCTAGCATGACACGCGTTGCTAATTGCGCCAACTTCAAGTGCGTCACCTTTGAAATGAACGGCACTGTACGTGAAGCACGTGGATTAACTTCGATAACGTATGCCGTATCTTCATGAATAACGAATTGGACGTTCATCAAACCAACTGTGTTCATTGCCTTTGCCAAGTCGATTGACGCAGCCACCATTTCATCCTTCACCTTTTGTGAAAGCGTTTGGGCTGGATAAACTGACATTGAGTCACCTGAGTGAACCCCGGCACGCTCGATGTGTTCCATAATACCTGGAATCAAGACATCCTTACCATCAGAGATGGCATCCACTTCACACTCACGTCCGATGATATAGCTATCAACAAGGACTGGGTGGTCTGGACTTGCCTTAACGGCTGTACGCATGTAAGAACGAAGGTCATCTTCATTTTCAACGATTTCCATGGCACGTCCACCCAAAACGTATGACGGACGAACAAGAACTGGGAAGCCAATCTTACGAGCTGCTTCAACCGCTTCTTCTTCATTTGTCGCTGTTTGTCCTGGTGGTTGTGGAATGTCCAAATCTTTAAGGGCTTGTTCAAAGAGGTCACGGTCTTCGGCACGGTCAAGGTCAGCAACCTGTGTACCCAAGATTTTCACACCAGCTTTAGACAATGGCTCTGCCAAGTTGATAGCTGTTTGTCCACCAAACTGAACCACGACACCCTTAGGTTGTTCCAATTCGATAACGTTCATCACGTCTTCGAAAGTCAATGGTTCGAAGTAAAGTTTATCTGAAACTGAGAAGTCTGTTGAAACTGTCTCAGGGTTAGAGTTCATGATGATAGCTTCGTAACCTGCAGCCTGAATAGCTTTTACAGAGTGAACTGTCGCATAGTCAAACTCAACCCCTTGTCCGATACGGATAGGACCTGAACCAAGAACGATGACAGATTCTTTATCAGATTTGATTGATTCATTTTCCCACTCGTAAGTTGAGTAGAAATATGGTGTTGATGACTCGAACTCAGCCGCACAGGTATCAACCATCTTGTAAACAGGAACAATATGATTTTCCAAACGTGTCGCACGAACTTGGTCGGCTGTTTGATTCCAAAGATCAGCAATCTTACGATCAGAGAAACCGTTACGTTTAGCTTCTTTCAAAACATCAACATCGCCTACGTGAGTAGCCAATTCTTGTTCCAATTCAAAGATATGGAGCAATTTGTCAAGGAAGAAGATATCAATCTTAGTCAACTCTGACAATTCTTCAATAGTGTAACCACGACGGATGGCTTCAGAAAGGTAGAAGAGACGGTCGTCTTGAGCTTTGACAATCTTTTCAACCAAAGCATCGTCTGTGACGTCCGCAAGCTCAGGCATTTCATTGTGGTAAACACCGATTTCAAGTGAACGGCAGGCTTTAAGAAGTGACTCTTCGATATTACGACCTATAGCCATAACTTCACCTGTTGCTTTCATCTGAGTAAAAAGACGACGTTCACCGTGTTCAAATTTATCAAATGGGAAACGTGGAATCTTAGCAACCACATAGTCAAGAGCTGGTTCAAACATGGCATAAGTTGTACCAGTGACTGGGTTAATCATTTCATCAAGTGTCAAACCAACAGCGATTTTGGCTGCCAATTTGGCGATTGGGTAACCAGTTGCTTTTGAGGCAAGGGCTGATGAACGTGATACACGTGGGTTTACTTCGATAACATAGTACTTGAAGCTATTAGGGTCAAGAGCCAACTGTACGTTACAGCCACCCTCAATTTTAAGGGCACGGATAATCTTCAAGCTGGCATCACGAAGCATTTGGTTTTCAATATCTGACAAGGTTTGCGTTGGGGCAAATACGATTGAGTCCCCTGTGTGGATACCAACTGGGTCAAAGTTTTCCATGTTACATACCACAAGAGCATTGTCTGCGGCATCACGCATAACTTCGTATTCGATTTCCTTGAAACCAGCGATAGAACGTTCAATCAAACATTGTGTTACTGGTGACAATTTCAAGCCATTTTCGGCGATTTCACGAAGTTCTTCTTCGTTGGCACACATACCACCACCAGTACCACCAAGGGTAAAGGCAGGACGCACGATAACTGGGTAACCAATTTCTGTCGCAAAGGCAACTGCTTCTTCAACCGTATTGACGATTTCAGATTCTGGAATAGGTTGTTCCAAATCTTCCATCAATTGTTTGAAGAGGTCACGGTCTTCAGCTTGGTCAATGGCAGACAATTTTGTTCCCAAAAGCTCTACTCCAAGCTCTTCAAGAATACCAGCTTTTGACAATTCCATTGCCATGTTCAAACCAGTTTGTCCACCAAGTGTTGGCAAGAGAGCATCAGGACGCTCTTTACGAAGAATACGTGTGACAAATTCAAGCGTAATTGGTTCAATGTAAACCTTATCTGCGATTTCTTTATCAGTCATGATTGTCGCAGGGTTAGAGTTAACAAGGACAACACTGTAACCTTCTTCTTTCAAGGCCAAGCAGGCTTGCGTACCAGCGTAGTCGAACTCAGCAGCCTGACCGATGATGATAGGACCAGACCCGATAACCATAATTTTTTTAATATCAGAACGTTTAGGCATAATTTATGATACAAAGCCCGTTAAGGACCAAGTGAAAATAGGAAACGTGACGACGACGCTTAAGCGTCTAGTCACCGTTTATCTTTTTCACACAGTCCTTAGGGCGTGTTCACTTCCGTGAACCTGTATCTTCTCCTTTCTATTTGACAACTCTCTGGTTGTCATTAAATAAGGTAGTAGACTGGGGCGAACAAGAGTCACAACCCACTATAGTCACTAGACAGTTGCAATTAACGACGTGCTTTTTCAGCTTGGAAAGCATCAATCAATTCCAAGAACTCATCAAAGAGATAGCTAGCATCGTGTGGACCAGGTGCTGCATCTGGGTGGAATTGCACTGAGAATGCAGGGAAGTCACGGTGACGAACACCTTCAACTGACTTATCGTTAATTTCTTCGTGTGTTACCATGAGGCAATCTGGAAGTGACTCACGGTCAATGGCATAACCATGGTTTTGGCTAGTGAAATCAACACGACCAGTCGCAATTTCACGAACCGCATGGTTAAATCCACGGTGACCGAACTTCATCTTGTAGGCCTTGGCACCATTAGCCAAACTAAACAACTGGTGACCCATACAAATACCAAAGATTGGAATTTTACCTTGGATGCCACGAATCATATCAAGTGCATACGGTACATCTTCAGGGTTACCTGGACCATTTGACAACATCACACCATCTGGATTAAGGTGGAGAATTTCTTCAGCAGTGATATCATGTGGCACAACAGTCACGTTACAATCACGTTTTGAAAACTCACGCAAGATAGAGTGCTTGAGACCAAAGTCAACCAAAACGATATTTTTACCAACACCTGGTGCTGGGTAGGCTGTCTTAGTTGATACCTGCTCAATATTATTCGTTGGCAAAACAGTCGCACGCAATTGATCTTGCAAGTGCTCGATACTGTCACCAGGGCTAGCCAAAGTGGCTTTCATGGTACCGTGTTGACGGATAATCTTAGTCAAGGCACGTGTATCAATACCAGAGATACCAGGGATGTTTTTCGCCTTCAAAAACTCATCCAAGGTCATTTGGTTACGCCAGTTGCTGGCACGACGGCTGGCCTCTGACACAACGACACCCTTAGTCGTTGGCTTAATTGACTCATAGTCGTCACGGTTAACACCGTAGTTACCAACAAGTGGATAAGTAAAAGTCAAAATTTGACCATTGTAAGACTGGTCTGTGATAGATTCTTGATAACCTGTCATACCAGTATTAAAGACGATTTCACCCGTCACATCCACATCAGCACCGAAGGCCTGACCTTCAAAAATAGTGCCGTCTTCCAAAATAAGTAAACGTTTTGCCATTATAGTAAATTGTTCCTTTCACTAAGATACAAAGGGCGTTAAACATCTGAATGAAAAGCAAATCCAACAGAGAAGCTCCAGCCTCTAGGAAGATATGTCTCTTTTCAAAGATTTAGCCCATGTTCTTTTTCGTCTGATTCTCTCAGGAATCGGTTAACGTTGTTTACGCTTTGCCATTTAAAATAGCTTCAATAATTGCCATACGGACAAAGACCCCGTTTTGCATCTGAGCAACGATACGAGCCTTAGGCGCCTCAACCAGACTATCAGCAATCTCCACATCACGATTAACCGGAGCAGGGTGCATGATAATCGCCTGATCAGCTAACTTGGCATAACGTTCTTCAGTCAAACCATAGAGAGCATGGTAGTCTTCTTTTGAAAATCCTTTGTCATCCCCATGACGCTCGTGCTGAACACGAAGCAACATGAGAACATCCAAGTCCTCAATGACGTCGTCAATGGCCACATGCTGACCATAAACATCAAACTCATTCGAGTACCACTCTGCTGGACCAGCAAAATAAAGCTGAGCTCCCAAACGCTTGAGAATCTGCATATTTGACTTAGCGACACGCGAATGCGTAATGTCACCTGCAATACAAATCTTAAGATTTTCAAAGGTTCCAAACTCTTCGTAAATGGTCATCAAGTCAAGCAAACACTGACTTGGGTGTTGCCCTGAACCATCACCACCATTGACAATAGAGGTCTGAATAGTTCTACTATCAATCAACTGCTTATAGTAATCGACTTCCGAGTGACGGACCACACAGATGTCAACGCCCAAAGCAGACATGGTTAAGATCGTATCATAGAGGGTCTCACCCTTGTTCACCGAGCTAGTTCCAGCATCGAACTCAATCACATCCAGACCAAGTTTTTTCTCAGCCACCTCGAAGGACTTGTGTGTTCGTGTTGAATTTTCAAAAAAGAGATTGGCAGCGAAATACTGTCGATCCAGCTGGAAATCAGCTCTGCCATTTTTAAAATCTCCACCTCGACGAATCAGGCCCAAGACCTCTTCATTCGTGAGGGTTTCCATTGTCACCAAATGTTTCAGTGACACTTTTCCATCTGCAATCGCCATAGTTTTTCCTTTTAAATTGATTGACTAATCTTTGCTACCTTTTTTAGGATCTGGCAAGATTTGATAGAGCAAGATACCAAGAATGGTTGAACTTGCCACACCCGTGATTTGAAGACCACCAAGGTCAATCATCAAACCACCGATACCAGATACCAAGATAACACTAGCAATCAAGAGATTCTTTTTATTATCAAAATCAATCTTATGTTCAACTAAAATTTTCAAACCGCTAGCAGCGATAACCCCAAAGAGGGCAATAGACAAACCGCCCAATACAGGAGTTGGAATAGAATGCAAGAGTGCTGATAGCTTACCAATAAAGCTCATCAAGACCGCAATCACTGCTGCGCCCGCAATAACGTAAACTGAGTAGACCTTACTGAGGGCCATAACCCCAATATTTTCACCATAAGAAGTTACAGGAGGAGCTCCAAAGAATCCAGCGATAATCTGTGCCAAACCATCACCAGTAAGGGTGCGGTCAAGTCCTGGATCTTTGAAGTAATCACGCTCAGTCAAACTGTTTAGAACCATGACGTGACCAAAGTGTTCAGTCATCGTCACAAAGGCAATCGGAGCCATGGTCAAAATCGCACTTGGGTAGAGCTTAAAGCTATAATCCACAAATGGAATGTCAAAGTTTGGAACTTGAATCCAATGTGCCGCCGCTACCTCTGAGAAATTGATAAAACTATGTCCTGTCAGCAAACCAAGAACCGCTGAGAAAATATAGCCCACAATTAAACCAAGTAAAATTGGGATAACACCAATAATCTTCTTGCCATACATGTTAAAGAGGATAACCGCAAAGAGGGTGACCATCGAAATCAATAGAGCATAGATACTATAGCTTTTATTTAAAGTTGTCGCATCATTGACTGCATTGGCTGCAAGGTTCAAACCAATCACCATGATAATGGGACCAACCACGATTGGTGGAAGGACCTTATCAATCCAGTCTTTACCCGCATACTTAACAATCAGAGCCACAAGCAAGTAAACCAAACCACCTGCCATGGCACCTTGAGCCACCGCTGCAATCCCATCCGTCTTCATAAGTGTCTGCATAGCCGCAATATAGGCAAAGCTAGAACCCATGTAAGCTGGAATTTTGTACTTGGTCACCGTCAAGTGAGCCAAAGTTCCCAAACCAGATGAGAAAAGAGCAATAGCGGGATCAATCCCAACCAAAATCGGCACAAGCACCGTCGCACCAAACATGGCAAACAAGTGCTGGAATGACAAACCAACCAATAAACCAGGTTTTGGCATATCATTCACATCATATTTTACGTTATTCACGATATCAAAGGACTCCTTAAATTAAGATACAAAGGGCGTATAAAGAGCAAAGTAAAATTAGGAAATCTGACGCCGAAGCTTTAGCTTCTAGGAAGATTTATCTATTTTACACAGCTCTTAGCCCGTGTTCAATTAATAAGATACAAAGGGACGCTTTGGCTTAGCCAAACATTTCTGCAGAAAAATAGGAAGTCGACAACGCACTCCCAAGAGTGCTAGGAGACTTATCTTTTTTCCTAAGAAATGAGTCCCGTGTTCAATTAACAAGATACAAAGGGTGTTTCACCCTATCTGTCAACCAACTTAGCTTGGATCGATAATGTTGACGCTATCTTTGCCATCAACTTCTGCAACCAAAACTTCGATTTCTTCTGACTCACTAGTTGGGATATTTTTACCAACATAGTCCGCACGGATTGGCAATTCACGGTGACCACGGTCAACCAAGACAGCCAAACCAACACGCGCCGGACGCCCATGGCTAACGATATTATCAATAGCTGCACGAATCGTACGACCTGTGTAAAGCACATCATCCACAAGGATAACATCTGTACCATCAATTTCAATAGGGAAAACAGATGTGTCTTGCTCAGCCTTAACATCATCACGGAAAGCTTTAGTGTCAAGCTCAATCAATGGCACATCAAGGTTTTCCAACTGTTTCAAGCGCTCTTGGATGCGCTGGGCAATATAGACACCACGTGTCTTAATACCAGCCAAGACAATCTTATCGAGATTTTTGTTACGCTCAATAATCTCATAAGTGATACGTGTAATGGCACGTTTCATGGTTACGTCATCGACGATCTCTTTTTTCTTCATAAAAAGAACCTTTCTAAATACAAAAAAATCCCCTCGAAAACAAGGAGATACACAAAAATATAAGCACAGTTCACCCGTACACTTCTCATGGCTCCTTGCCTGCCTCTCTGGACAGTGATTAAAGGACTTATTTAATTAGGTAAATTATAGCAAATTTCAGACTCTTTTACAAGAAAAAAACGGACGCCCCTCCCAAGAAAGACTATCCGTTTAATAACTGTTACGCTTCTCTCAACTTCTCCAAGGTTTCCTTGAAAATAGCAGGTTCTTCCGCTGTAAATTCGACCAATTCTCCAGTCGTAGGATGTGTGAAACCAAGGGTCTTAGCATGTAGAAATTGTCCGTGGCCCTTGAGGGTCTTGCGTGGCCCATAAAGAGGGTCTCCTGCCACCGGATGACCTATATAAGCCATGTGCACACGAATCTGGTGCGTGCGACCTGTTTCCAGCTGCAACTCTACCAAGGTATAGTTGCCAAAACGTTCAAGAACAGTAAATCGTGTTACTGCAGGTTTCCCTTTCGCTGTAACTGCCTGCTTCTTGCGGTCCTTGTCCGAACGCCCAATCGGAGCCTCAATCACACCTCGATCGTTAGGCAAATTGCCATGCACAATAGCCACATACTTACGAAGGGACTTCTTATCCTTAAGCTCCGCCGCCAAAGCATTGTGGGCCTTATCATTCTTAGCAATCATAAGGAGACCAGACGTGTCCTTGTCGATACGGTGGACAATCCCTGGACGAACCACACCATTGATAGACGAAAGGTCCTTGACATGATACATCAGGGCATTGACCAAGGTACCAGATGTGTGACCAGCTGATGGATGGACAACCATGCCTTGAGGTTTGTTGACCACTGCCACATCCGCATCTTCATAGATAATATCCAAAGGAATATCTTCGGCCTTGTATTCCAAAACCTCTTCTTCTGGCAATTCATAGGTGATAACATCACCCTCTTTAACCGCATACTTGGCCTTTGCCGACTTACCATTAACCAAGACCGTTCCAGCCTTAATCGCTTCATTGGCCTGACTACGTGACAATTCTGTCAAATCTGCCAAAGCCTTGTCCAGACGGTTTCCCGTCTCTTTAATGATGACTTCCATTTTCCTCTTTCCATAAGATTAAAATCAAGAGCAGTACGCCCACCGTTAGATAGGAGTCTGCCACGTTAAATATTGCAAAATCAATAAAATCAAGCTGAACCATATCAACCACGTAACCCAAGTGCACACGGTCAATAAAGTTGCCAATACCACCTGAGATGATTAGAACCAAAGATAGCACCAGCCAAAGACTCTTCTGGTAATTCTTAACCAGATAAACCAGAGCCGCACCAATCACTAGAACCGTCAAAATCACAAAGAAATATTTCTGATCCTGTAAAATCGAAAAGGCAGCACCACGGTTCTGTAGATAGGTCAAGCTGAAAAGTCCAGGAATAGCCTTGATAACTTGGTTAAGGGCAATATTTGCCACAACCCAATGCTTAACCCACTGATCCAAACCAATCAGAGCCAGAATAGCCAAAGGAATCGCAACCTTACGCATAAGTCCTCCTATGGTTTGTATGTATCAAAGTAGTCAAACATAACATTGACAAACTTGAGAGCACAAGATGACAAGTTAATCCCCTTACGACGGACATAAACCATCTTGTTATCCAAATTATCCTCAAGCGGAATAACCGTAATCCCGTTCACACTTTGTGCATCCAAGAAACCAGATCCCGTCGCATAGGCATCCGTACGTTCCAAGATACCGTTCAAAGTCGCACGGTCTGTCACGTTAAACATCAGAGACGAATCTGAGGTATCCACAAAGTTTTCAGAGTAGTAAAGGTACTCGTCCTTCTCCTGAGTGAAACGTACCGTAGGCAAGGCCGCCAAGTCCTCCATGACCAGACTTTCTTTTTTAGCCAGAGGATGGCCCTTACGGAGATAAATGTGCGTTTTAAACGGAATCAAATCAATGGCCTCAAGCCCAAGTTTGTCCATATTTTGATGGATTCCCTTGCTATTTTGACGATTCAAATAGATAATCCCAATCTCACTGTGCCCCTTGGCTACCTCATCCAAAATCTGAATAGTCGTAGACTCAAAGATACGGAAATCCTTGTAATCAGGATAGCGCTCTGAAAAAGTCGTGATCAAAGGTGGCAAAAAGTCATAGTGCTGGCTGGCAATCGAAAACTGGTTGCCCTTTTCAGAAGCATTGAGATAGCGATTTTCAAAACTATCAAAACTGCGTACCACCTCAAGCGCACGCTCATAAAAGGTCATCCCCTGACTGGTCAAGACAGCCCCCGTCGTTGTACGGGTGAAAATTTGGAAATTCAGCTCCTGCTCCAAATCCTTGATAGCCACCGAAAGGCTAGGCTGACTCACAAAGAGCTTGCTGGCTGCCTCACGGAAGGTTCCGCTGTTGGCAATGGCTACGACATAACGTAGTTGTTGTATGTTCATGTGTGACACTTCTTTCTTGAAAAATCAATCAATATCATTATACCAGATTTTATCCTCTTTTTGTTGATACTAAAAAGCCCAGGCACCCCTGAGCTTGAATCGCTAACAAAGTAGTCTTATTCGTCTGATTTGTCTGTCAAGAAGTACTCGTTTTCACGTTTGTCATAGTCAAAGGTCAAACGAACAGCATCTACCTTACCACTTTCTGGATTATAATCACGGTAGCTAAGACTGACTGACTGAGTGAGATCGCCTTGTTCAGTTTGTGTCATTTCATGATAAGTGAAGCTAGCCTCTGGGTGTTTTTCAACCACCTCAGAAAGTCGTGTCCCCTTGAGCAAATCAGCTTGTGTACCTACAGACAACTTTTCATAGTCATCTTTTGTCCAGTTGCTATGATAGTCATCGACTTCTTTGACCTTATCATAGTCGAAGGTTGCTGAGGCAGATTTCAAAACATAGACACCGTCTTTTATCTCGAAAGTCAAACGAACATAGTTGTTTCCATCTGTATTTTCTTTTCTATAGGTAAGGTCTAGTAAATCTGGTTTATCTTCCTCGTAAGCATCACTATACTCGGCATCAGTCGCCTTACCGTGAGCATCCAAGACCTCATCCAATGTTAAAGCACCAACCTTCAACTCCTTAAACTGATCCTCAGTCCAGTCAAACTTATAATTCTCATCGATGTACAGATAAGCTCTATCGTGACCGTCACTTTGGAACTGCTCAGCATGGTTCATGACAAATTTCACTGCTTGATAGCCTGCTCCAGCAAGCGAAGTCATGAAGAAGATGATTGACATGACTAGGGCAATAATAGATAGTGCCTTGCGTGTTGACTTCAGACTCAAAACCAAAGTCACAATAGCCAAAATGATAAGGAAGAAAGCAAGGAAAGTAAAGACAAAACCGAAAGGAAGCGTCCAAGACAAAATGACGAATAGAATCCCCAAAACTAGGATAATAATCGGCAAAGCAATATTAACAAAAGCATTGTTCTTGGTTACTTTTGGTTTGTAATAAGGGTTTTCCAAAGGTATCTGACTTGTCTTTGGAGTTTCTTTTTCTTGCTCTTTCTCCATATTCAACTCAGGCATTGGCTTAGGAGCTTCCTCCTCTAATGCCACCTGAGCTTCATCTGGTTGCGTATCTGCTACTGAGTCAGCTGTCACCTCTTCAGTAGCTTCAGAACTATCCACCTGCTGAGCCTCAACCTGCTCAGACACTGGGGCACTTTGTTCCTCCGAAGCAATGACAAAGCCCTCTTTCTTAGCTTCCATAAACTCCTCAGGACTTGGTTTACGTCCATTGACGTCCTCAAAGTGACGCACCCATTCTTCTCTAGTTGCCATAGCTGACTCCTTTATCTCTTTTTCTTTATTTTATCATACTTTAATCTCGTCTTATGAAAATAAGGTCGGATATAAGAGAAAATTTTTTGAGACTGCCTGATGTGCTTAAGGAACAAAGCATCTCATGAAAATAGACGAAAGTCGAAACAAACTGCACCCTAAAGTCCTAAAGTTTGATTTTCTCTGTCACAATTTTGGG
>OGGW01002284.1_pt1 | contig 12355 bp, 8 predicted proteins | sample 1571291 | NCBI WGS metagenome assembly OGGW01 (sample SAMEA2582028, study PRJEB24529) | metagenome | biome: Human gut stool | place: China | collected 2011 | reverse complement strand
AATACAACGAAGCCAAAGAAGAATACGGCGCCGACACTTACCAGTGGGTCATCAACGGCATCCACAACAAAATCGCCTCCGTGCTTGACTCTCGCGAGTACAAAACCCTGATCCGCTCATCCCTCACTCCGCTCTTCACACTTAAAGACAAGTGGATCAGTGATGAGACCAAGGCATATTTCAATGCTCACGGAGGCTATGAGAACGCCCACAAAGCCAACTGGACCGTCTGGGATCCGCAGCCGAACAAAAAAAGCATCACGACATCAGCGTCCGGCCAGACCGGGAAAGTGATTGAGGAGGTCGGGGCTGGTGCTACGGTTGACATCGAGGGAGTCCTGTATGTCCTGCACAACTCCAACAACGGCGGCGCATCCCACGCATTCATCTCGGAAGTGGCGAAGACGGCCGTTGCCGGCAAGAACATCGTGATCCCGGACTATGTCACATACAACGGTAAAAAATATCCGGTGACGGAAATGCGTGGCAATATTTTCTCCGGCACCGCCATCAAGTCCGTGAAACTTCCGTCCACGTTGACGGAGATTTCCAATTCGGCATTCCGCGAGACTCCTATAACTGAAATAGTAATCCCGGCCTCGGTCAAGATAGTTCAGGGTTCGGCTTTCTACGGCTGCAAGAACCTCACGAAAGTAGTCTTCGAAAACGACGTCATGGATGAAGTCCACGGCTGTTTCCAGAAGTGCATAAATCTGAAAAACGTCAAGTTCCCACGCCGCGTCGGACTGATGAGTTACGATATGTTCGAGGGCTGCGTCAATCTCACAGAAGTGATGCTTCCGGAGAATCTGAGCGAAATTTATTCATCCATGTTCAGTGGCTGCAAGAACCTCAAGAATGTGGATATCCCGGCGAGCGTGACCAAGGTCGGCAACAGCGCATTCTCGGACAGCGGCATCACCTCGCTCGACCTCTCCAATGTCAAGGAATTCGAAGGGTTCTGCTTCTCCGGATGCAAAGCGCTCAAGACTGTCAAGCTGAACTCCAGCCTGAAGGAGAATTTCCTTATGGAGACCTATCAAGAATTCACGGAATGTCCGTTACTGGAAGTCAAGTACATAAACAACGAATATGTCTTCCCGGAAGGGTTCATCTTCGTAGACGGCAGCAAGTAGAGTCATGAAAAAGATATTATTTCTACTTTCAGTGGCGGCACTGCTGCTGCCTTTGGATAGTTCGGCCCAGAGCAAGCCGAAGATCAAGTCAGTGGATTTCACTATACAGGTTCCGACCCCGGGGATGTCGCTTTTCGATGCACGCGAGATGCAGTTCACATCTGCGAAGACCGAGTTCGGAGACCTTGCCGCCACGGGCGGCATCCAAGTCCAGGAGATTGACTGGATCGGGGATTTCCGCGAGGACGATGAAGGGGACATGTTCTTCAAGGACGGGTTCATATACAAGGCCCGGATCAAGTTCATGGTAGATCCTTCGGGCAAGTACGACACCGATTACATATTCAAGGACAACGACTACTACATCGACGGCAGCCGCATCAGCGCCACAGTCAACGGAGTGCAGGCCAAGGTCGAGCGCAGCGCTCCTTACTTCATCGACATTGAGGTATCCATGCCTGTTGGAGCCGGTGGAAAAGGCTCGATGCGTGATCTGGCACAGAGCAGCCCAACGGACTATGAGCTCAACAAGGACTCATACCGCGCATCGCAGAAAGCGTATTCAATCGCCGAGGCCGATGCTGCTTGCCCGGATGTGAGCCCGCTTGACGTGATAACCATCAATAATACGTATCACGCGGCGTTCCGTGCCATGCGCGAGTTCGGAGATGAGTTCATCGGGCATAAGAATATGCTTGTCACCAAGGTAATCGTAGATACCGATGACGAGCGCATATATGGAGATGTGGCATCGGACGTCAACAATACCATACAAGGCCCATTCAACATCAGGGAAGTCTGGCTCAGCGACAAAGTCGATGCGGTAAAGTTCATACGCGCCATATTCGCAGTAATGCAGGGTTATACACCGGAACACAGCGATATCTACTGCCCCGAGTTCAGTTACCTCTTCCATACCCAGCGTGCCACGCTCTTTATCCCGGAGACTGCTGTAGCCGATGTAAGGGCGATGTTCAGCCGTCCGACCTGGAGTTTCCGCACACTGTTCTCGCTGAAAACCTACTCCGGCGACGTGCACTCCGCACAGGGAGCCGGTGCGACGGCAGCCAAACCGTTCTGCACAAGCCACGTATTCACCGACAAGGTAGCTGCGGCAGACAAGGTTTTCAGGTACGGCACCTGTAGCAATTGGCCGGAATATTATTATTCCTGCAAAATCTGCGGAAAGTGCGAACACAATGACAAACACGTGTTCAGTATGAACAGGCCAACGTGGGAGGTCCGGGCTCATCAGTATGATCAGCCTGTTGCTGATGACCAGGCTTATGTCGGAGTCAACTCCGCCGGGCAGCATGTATGGTGGTACAGTTGCATCTGGTGCGGACACTCCGAAGGCTATGACCAGAGGCACATAACCAAAGCAGAATGGCAGGCAAGCGGCACAGAGGGAACATACGAGAGCTATAGGGACGCCATGGCCGACATGACAAAACAGTTCGAGGAGAGTGCCCTTCTGAAGACCACGGCACAGCCGGGGATGTTCATTCTCAAAAAAAAGTCGGACTCAAAGATGAGTCCTGCCTTCCAGAGTAGTGTGAACTTCGCCCTCAATGACAACCTCTTGGATGAAAGTGTCCTTGGCAATGATTATACACTTCCCCTGAATCACCGCCAGCTCAACTCGCTGGCCGAGCATCTCGTGAAAGAACTTACCGGCAGCGAGGCCACGGCGTCCTCCATTGGCCTGGACAAGGCTCTTGGCGGAAAAGCCCCGGCAGACGACTCCCCTGTCTCCCGCCAAGAGATGGCCGCCGTGATGTACCGTGCCCTTAGGTATATAGAAGAGTGCGGAGTATACTCATATACGGAGTTCGTTTCTGGGTTGGATAAATACTCCGATCACATCCGCATTGCCCCTTGGGCCAAGGAAGCCATGGCATTTATGGAGGCTCTCGGGCTTATGAACGCTTCTTCCGGCGGTACCCTCTTTCCAGAGAAGACCTGCTCCATCGAAGAAGCCATAGACCTGACCGAGAAGTGCACGCACGCCCACCAGCTCGGCTGGTATCAGGCAAGGTCGTGGGGCGAAGGTGACGGCAGATCCTATTTTGGCAATGTCTGTTATATACCTCACCAAGAAATGAGTACCAACCATACCTATGCCCCGGGTGAGAGGGTTTGGGTTACTGGACCGCGTTTGGGCGGGTCATCGAAATCCCTTCCGATTTTGGAGCCGTACACCGGCCAGATTCTGTATGTGGATGCCGAGTGGTTCCGTCCTGTGCGGAAGTTCGTCTATACATCGAAGCGCACAATCACAGGACCTATCATCTTCCAGGATTATTTTGATGGTGTTTCCATCAAGACTTTCTAAAACGAAGAAAGCGGCTAAAAAGGCAATAGACAGATGAATATCCGACGCCAAGGCGTACACGCGCAAATTCCTGACAGGATCTGCAAACTGCCGGGCAGATAAACGTAAAGCGGATAAAAATGCGCTGCTACTCTCGTAAAAGTAAACACAAAGAGGGGAGAGAAGATAGAATATTGTACTTTTGATAGGTGGTTCTCCTCGACTGTTCGAGGAGAACCATTTTTTTGAGTTTCCTCTCCCGCTGGTCGTACAGCGTTTCGGGATACGGTCGTACAGGACGGTAAGCCTCGTTTTTGCTGGTTCCGTCTAGCCGGGCTCGGTGATGACGCTGCCGGAGAGTTCCGATTCTGCGACCGTTGCGATGAGTACTTCCGTTTTTTCACTGCCTCTGCGGGTAGCTTCTTTCACCGCTCCGGGTAGATCTTTTGCCAGCCGCTTGCCCATGGCAGCCCTCTTCCACTGTTCCCTATGAGTTTCCATTATCGCCACGAGTATTGTATCTTTTTCGGCAAGAAAGCGACGCAGAGTGTCTATTTCGCCGCCAGGTATGATTGTAGAGTACCGTTGTCCGAGTACGCCGAGCATACTGTCCGTTCTCATGCGATGCGTATGGTATTTGTCCCTTTCCGCATCACTCCATCCTGCCGCAGCCTCGCCTTGCAGGGCAAGCCCGGTGACGTGGCGATGGGTGGTGTATATGTCCTCGTACATCCTCCACAGCCGTGCCACGCCGCCTTCAACTTCCCGCATATGCCGCCGCTCATATATCAAAATGGCGATCATACTGCCTATGACCGCCACTAAGATGATATATCCGAAAATGATTTTATGCTGCAATGGCATTCGTTTCTTTTCCATACGTATCACTTCTTATCCTTTAAAAAAGCAAATTCTCACCACGGCAGACCTTGCAAGCTCGACCTGCAACAAAACTCAACAATATCTTTCTATTCTTCTTATCCCAACAGAAAGAAGAGCATACAACACTTCCTCCTTTCTTTATCCGAATACTGTCCTAACAGCTTTTGGAAACAGTCGTCAGTACACCGGTTCCTCAGAAAGCAAGGACGGGACGCACACCGACGCTGCTGCCGTCCTTACGGTCCCAGTAACAGCCCACGCGACCATTGGATTGCACGTACCAGTACCGTGCGAAGAATTCCGAGTACTCCGAAGACGACCAAAACCACTTACCGCTTCTAAAATTATCCTTGCTGTCTGTGGCAATTTTCTCCATCCATGCGTTTAAAGCAGCGGGAACATCGCCTTGACCTGACCAACCGAAATCATCGTCTTGCGATGAGGCTTGTTCATCCGGCTTTGCCAAAGCCGTACAACCGCCCAAATTTTGCAGGATGTCCCACCACTGACCCGAGGCAGGAAGATACCAGCCGGTAGTAGTCGTGGGAACCGGGCAGGTCGTGTTGTAGCCGTCGGCGGCCTTGAAGGCGGGATAACGGTCGAAGTTTCCGCGATTGGCGCGGATATGCTCGCAATTGCCGTAACCACTGATGTCGCTGTAGTTCCGGGCTTTCGTCTCGCATTTCGCCAGATCCTCGTCTGTACCAAATAGTCCCCACGATTGGAATGTCGTAGCATTCTTCACAGCCATGACAAGACCGTGGACATTGCCGCCCAACTTATCTTTTTCTGCCTGACCGATGCGGCTCGGGTCGGTTTGGAAAACTATGCCTACCACATTGGCTGTCTGGACGTCGTATGCTTCGGCATAGTTCGGCATCAGGTTGCCATCGGCGAGGAAGAAATCACCGACCTGCAAAATGTAGTTCCTTATGGTTTCCACTGCGCCGTCCACCTTGTATCTCTTGTATTCCCCTTTGATAGGGTGTGGTGCGGACGTGTTGATGGTAAACTCCCTGTCCCCATCGTCATAACTTCCCCAGATAGCAGGCATGGACGGGGGCACCAAGTAGCGGTATGTACCATCGGCCATGCGCAGCGGCTCGGCAGCACTTGTGAACGTGGCGGCAGAAGGCACGGTGTAGTCGGGAATCCGGGCATCGGTAAACTTGTAAACGGTCTTCGGCATCTCGATAACGACCAAGGGTAATTCGTGAGCCATGACGAAATCAAGCCGAAGTTTACCATTTTCCAATGTGGGTGTGCAAGAAGCTGTCATCAGGTCGGAAGCGGTGTAATCCGCATACGAACTTTGGTCGACCTTCACCGGCCAGCGATTAACAAGCGGATAGAAGAAAGGTAATTGGGGTTTCGTAATTGCGTACTCTAACAAATTACGTATGACCGTGCCGTTCAAGTCCGCTTTATAGGGGTAGTAGAGGTAGTATTCCTCATCCGACAGTCCTCCGGCAAGTGTCGTACCGGCCTCGGGCTTCCAAACGAGGCTTCCCGTGGCGGCATCCCTCTCTGCGGTCAGTTTCACGTTGGAATAAATCATCTTCTTATCCGAGTATAAGCCGCGGACCATGAAGAGTCCGCAGGCATCGCCCTCGGTGAACTCGGTGGTGTAGCCGTTCTCCACGGCACGGGTGATTTTACCGTCCACAGCCGATGTATTGTATCCCCCGTCGGTAACGGAGATGGTGAGTTGCCGCGCCTTGTCTTGTGCGGCAGGGAACTCTTCTTGCGTGCAGGAGGCGGCAAGCAGCAGGAGCAATGCGGCTTGCAAGAGGTGGTATATGTTTTGTATCTTCATATTTTTAATGGATTAAACAGATTAGAAAGCGAGGACGGGACGAACATAGAGCTGGAAATTAACATTACCCCATCGGCAGCTTATCCATCCATCATCAGAATTTGCTACCCAATACCGCATTGTGTTGCCCTTGAACTTCGAAGACGACCAACACTGATGGTAATAGGAGAATTTGTCCCAACCGTCGATACCCCACATCCATTTATTCAAAGCGTCGGGAACATTTCCTTGGTTCGACCAGAAGAATTCATTGATCTCTGACGAGGTTTGCTGATATCCATCCGCCAAAGCCGGACAACCGCCCAGATTCTGCAGTATGTCCCACCACTGGCCAGAGGAAGGAAGATACCAACCGGTCGTGGTCGTGGGGACAGGGCAAGTCGTGTTGTAACCATCAACAGCCTGTAATGCGGGATACTTGTCGAAGTTGCCCTCTAAACTACGGATAGATTCACAATTGCCGTATCCGCTGATGTCCGAATAATTATCGGATTTGGATACGCAGTCATTCAGAAAATCCAAGTACCTCGATTCGTTGCTCCATATGACTCTCTCTGCTGCGTTTGCGTTTTTAACGGCCATAACCAGCCCATGCACTTTGTCTTCACCGCCCAACTTCTCCTTTTCCTTTTTACCGATACGGCTCTTGTCCGTCTGAAAAACAATGCCGACGACTGTCTTGCCACGTAAAGGGCCGGGTTTATAATAGTCTATATGCATACTGCCGTCAGCATAGATTTTGCGCAATCCGCCGTCGCTCCACGTACCGTCGGAGTAGAAGTAGTCACCGATTTTAAGTTCATCCGCCGTGAATCTTTGCTTTACCCTTTTGGAGGTGACGTTCTCCTCGCCATTTGCAACCCACGTGCCACTGGTCACCGACTGCACATCAATGCCGTTGGCTTTCACGGTGATGGTGTAGGCATACCGCTTGCCACCGAAAAAGTCAAATTTGCCGGCAGCTTCTGTTTCGGGAGTGTAGGTAAAGTCATTGCTGCCTATGCTGATTCGGATGAGCGGCTTGCCCGTCATATCCTGCGGCGGCACTAACGCCTCGTATTTCTTCGTTGCGGCATCGTAATAGGGCTTTATCTCGCCGTCCGATTGGTCACCCGGTGATACCAAGCCGGCGGTTGAGTGCGTTAGCGGGTCTCCGAAAATGGTGACGGTCGCACCCTCCAACTCCTCTTCCGTAATGCCTTCGCCAGCTTTGAGAATTACTTCGATTTTCGCCATGCGGTGGATGAAACGGAGATTTATGGCTTGGTCATAACGCCCTATGGCACTGGCGTACAGGACATCGAAAGCGGCGTACCCGCCACTTTGGTCGGAAATATCCGTTTCCGATTCTATGTCCGGGGTCCATGCACTGACGCGGGCTTCATCGGTGTTCTTCCAATAGAAGGCATTATCGGCATCCTTCGGGCTTGCATTGCCCGATGCGTCCATCACGTATGTTTTGTTACCAAACACGCCTTCCAGTGACACTCTAATCTCCTCGCCGCCCGTCCACGCATCCTTACCTCCGGCGCGGGTCTGCGGCTGCGCCACCTCCGCCGTCAGTTGCAGCGGGTACTTGCCGTCGGGCAGGGGCGCGGTGCTTTCATCCTCACTGCTACAGGAAGCGAGCACCCCACAGATGAGCATCATAACCGGCAACCAGCCGCCGATGCGCGGCCACGGCCTTCTCGCTATGTTCCTTATTATTTTCATATTGTCTTTATTTATTTCGTTTTGTGCCACTGCCCGTTGCGACGCGGGCTGCCGCACCATTTATTATATATGGCGTGCCTCCGTCTTACGCCTGATGCACGGCAGTGGCTTTCAGACACACTACATTTTTGCATCACCCGCATGGCTACCACCGTCGTTCCAGTTTTCGATGGTGCTTCCGCTAAGGGTCAGCCCCGTCTTCTTCACCGTGATGGTGTAGGTATAAGAATAACCGGCCTCCAACGCGGGTTTGATCATGTCCTTGTTGGAGTAGCTCTGGTATTCCCCGTCATCGGGAGATATCTCAAGCACCAAAGCGTTGGCGAGTGTCTGCGGGAGCAGGATCATGGTGAAAGTCATCACGCCCGTGGCGGCGTCAAAGGTTGCCACGCACTTGTCCGTGGCCGTCTTCGGGGCACCGGTGCACTGGCGTAACATCCAGTCGCTCACAACGCTGCCCGCGGTCGCGGCGGTACCGGTCTTCACATCGAACGTTCCCTCGTGAACCAGGCCGCCCAGCTTGTAGTCGGCGAATTCCAGCACGGCAGTGTCGTCGAAACCGTCGGTGTTCGACACCTGCACCTTGAGGATAAGACGGGCCATCTTGTGCTTGAAGGAGCAGTCGCTGCCGCCCGCGGCGGTGTTGTCCGTGAAGCTGACGGTCGGGCTGTCTTTATCGGCCTTGGCTCCCGTGGCATGGATGTAGTCCACCTTCTCCTGTTCCGTGGTCGTGGGCTGGTTGCTTGTATTTACCGTAATCTTCCCGTCTGTACCAGGCAGGGTGGAGGCGTTTGCGCCCGATGCGTAAGGCGCGTAGGCGGCAAAAGTAAACTCGAGGAAAGCGTCCTCGAAGAAGATGCCGCCACCCGCCGTCATCGGGGTGAAGTCCGCGTTGGTGCCGGTACTCGTGGTTGCGTATCCCACGTTCTTGTACTTGCCGCCCATGGTCGTGGTCGTGCCAGGGGCATCCACCACCATCACGCCGATTCGGTCGGCGTTCCACCCGTTGTCCACAGCACGGGTCTTCGGCCCGCTCACGCCTGCCGTGATTCGTGCTTCCACCGGATTGTTCTGTACCTCGTTCTCTTGTGTACACGCAGCCAATAGCGTTGCCGCTGCTGCAATAATGAAAAACCTCATGTTCATTGTCATAATCTTGTTTTTTTTATTAAAAATTTATCGAAGAACCGATTTGGAAGATTTGGCATCAACTTATTGTTATTCGCTTTAATTAGGATTACAATTATAGAAAAAACTTTTATTGTGCCATAGATTGGATACTTGCGATTACAATATCCTCCTACGTAAGCTGACAACTTGCGCAAAGTAGAGGTAATCGCACTTTCCTCTGTTTCTATCCATGCAACATCTACGTCGGAAATCTTAAACATCGGACTAGCTATCACTTCCTCGGTTTGTGAATCTTTGAATTGCAGGGTAATTCCCACCATGGCTTTATAGTATGTGTTAACACCATTCTTGGTAGTAGTTATTGATTCCGTTTTAGTCGTGGTGGAAATGTTATTTATTGTTGCATCCACATAATAGTCAAAAGTGGCATTCGTTTGTTCACCAATATTCCCCATGTCGGTAGCGATTGTGCGAAAGCCGGAAGTCAATCCTCTCACAATAGCTGCCCTAACAGCATCCTTGTATTGTGGTTGTTGTGTAGTATTCTGCCCAGTAATCAAGACGTTCGCAATAGAGCCTAATGCGCTTCCAACCGTTTCCTTTCCCTCTTTCGGAGTATAGGTGAAGTTGCGCACGCCTAATGCGATGATACGATTGCGGTCTCCAGCCCAAGATACTCCGATTGATAGAAGAAGGACTAATGTGATGATGCTGCTTCTCATGTATTATTGCTTTAGATATTCGATGGTGAAATAACTATCTTGCGCATTCTTTTTCTTATCTAAAACATAAGAATAATAAGTATTAGAACTCTCTTTTTTGATATATTCTTCTACTTTGTCTTTTCCTACAGATAAATATGAATTAGTACTACCAGATGTAGCAGAATCAACAGTCTTTTTGTTTTGATCAAAGATAGCGACTGTGATTAATAGCGAATGACTACTAAATTGATAAGACTTCTTCTCTAATTCCACATTTGCTTTTAACGTACGTTTGATGGAAATCAATCCTTTGGCAGGCAAACTACTAAAATTGATTTGTTTTTTCCATTTTGTAGCAGTGATAGCTTCTGTCTTAGTCGCTCCATTCTCATCTGTGTACTCCGCAATCATGTCGCATATAGACAGTTCATCCTCCGTTGCTGCATACAAAAAAACAATAGCCCCTGTTGTTGGAACTTTAGTTTCCTCTACAGGGATATTTTTGTCATCATCATCACTGCTGCAACTGACTAAACCGGCAAATAACATAACTATCAAACCGAGCATCGAGGCTCTAAAAGTCATTTTCTTGTAATTCATAATTTGGAATTTTAAACGTTAATATTTAATGTATGTGTCTGCAAGAATAAATAACGCCAAATAAACAAGCAAGCGATTGTTTCGTTTAACAAACATAAGATAGATTTACTGAATTACTCAGAATACACTCTTTCGCTTTTTCAGCTGCCATTCCCGATTATTAATTTCCCTCCCAAATCTTCATAATCTTACCCAGATATTACCAAAAAAAGAAGTAAAGCATCCTTAATTTTAGATATAAGTTGTACTTTTGATAATCATAACAACATAGTATAATGAAAAGGCATTTGCATAGAAAAATGAGAATATGGTTATGTTCGCTTGTTTGCGGATTGTGGGCGATGCCTTTGCTCGCCAACCGGTCAGCCTTGCCCGATAGCCTGATAACAGAAGATAAAGTGTACGAGTTTACTTTTTCGGACACACCTTTGGCTGAACGCATCATGATGGAACTACGGAAGAAGGGAAAGCAAGCTACTCATGAACTCGATATAACGGAAGGTGACTTGTATTATAACACCGGCCGCTTCATCATAGCTGCCAGCTTCTATAAAAACGCCCTTGCTGCAAAGGCGGTGAAGCGAGATGAGCAGATGACAATGAAGCTGCTTCATCGTTTGATTTCATGCTATGATGGCTTATATGATGAAAAGCGAAAAGCAGAGACGGTAAAGCTTTTAATGCAAAATGCCCAAGAAGCTGGAGACAGTGGTATGGAGTCGATTGCCCTATTTTATTTAGGCAAGAGCCTTCATGAACAAGGCACGAAAGAACGTGGTTATGTCTATATGTTGCAAGCCACAGAGATGATGGAGAAATCGCATTACGACAGGAAATATGACAATTTGCGTGCAAACTGCAACGATTTGCTTATCTGCTACGAGCGTGATAAAAGATACGGGGAAGCCCTTCAAGTACTTGATAAACTTGAGAAATACTTGTATGCCAAAACTCCAGGCGAGGCTGAAATGGAAGGACTCTATGAGCAAGAAAAATGCAAATGGCTTGCCCATCGTGCTGTCGTATGTTCCAAATTAGGGAAAGAAAAAGAAGCGAATGAGGCATATTCTGAATTTCAGAAGATGGGGCGTATCAATCGCCGGTACGCCTACTTGGTTGTGCCTTATCTCTTTGACTTGCATCGTTATGATGAAATCGTGGATATGTGCAAGCAACGTGAAACAGAGATGATGCATAAGAAAGATACTATCAACCTCTACATGTCTTCCACCTTAAAATTCTACGGCATGGCATATCAGGGATTGGAACAATATGACAAGGCGGCAAGCTATTTTGAGCGACTAAGCGTATTGCGGGACAGCCTGCGTGTAAGGGAGTTGCGCAGTTCCTCACAAGAGTTGTCCATCATCTACGATGTCAAAGACAAGGAGGCTCAAATCACTCACCAACGTTGGGAGCTTGTGATAGCCATCTGCATCTTGATTGCTTTAGCTATCATTGGTTGCGTGCTGGGATATAACAACCGCATCATCAGAAAGAAGAACATTTCTTTGGTTGCCAACGTGAAAGAGGCGATGAGATATAAGGAAGAGCTTGAGAAGTTAAACCGTAGTACTCTGTCCGAAAATATTGCATGGAATGACGATGAGGATCCAGACTTACTGCTGTTCGAGCAAATCAAAGTAAAAATCATTGATCAGAAATTCTTCCTCGACAACACTTTCTCCCGCAAGGCGCTCATGGGCGAATTCAATATTCCTGCTAACAAGTTCGCCGGCTTGTTCCGTCAGTTCACAGGTAAAAGTTTCAGCGAATATATCAACGATTTGCGCATCGAATATGTAGCGGAACTTTTGCTTTCGGGTAAATACGCCAGTGTAGAAGAACTATTGAAAGAATGCACTTTCATCTCCTCCACCTCGCTGTACCGTCTCTTTACAAAGAAATACGGCATGACTCCACAAAAGTTCTTGCGGAATGCACGGTTATGTTAAGCAGAAGAAAAAAGTAAGTAAAACAACGGTTGCTGTTTTTTGCTGAAAAATTAAAAGTTAAACAATAGAACCGGCAAAAGCTGGTTCGAAAACACTAAAGAGGT
>OGGW01002283.1_pt1 | contig 12367 bp, 10 predicted proteins | sample 1571291 | NCBI WGS metagenome assembly OGGW01 (sample SAMEA2582028, study PRJEB24529) | metagenome | biome: Human gut stool | place: China | collected 2011 | reverse complement strand
CTGGCGCCGGGGAGAATGTGACTACCCTGATAGAAGCGTTGCCTGATACCCGCCTAAGCCATGCCACCGACGATCGCTGCGGGTGAGGGAACAGACGTTGCCCCCGGGTGAATCACCGGGGGAATTTCCCCACCCGCGTTCACCGGCTTCATCATCTTATTGCTGTGCCTGGGCAGCGGAGTGCACGCCAAGGTGATGAGGACGGATGGTATCTAATGTCATCATGGCTGATTTGCAGAAAATGCATTTCGCACCAAAAGGGTTTTTTTCAGTGACGTCAAACTGGGACGTTCTGTACTGGGAGCCATGGCAGCATGGGCATCTAAAATGGATATGTTCGATCATAATGTAAACCTTGTATGGGTGATGTTCTGTTGAAAAGACAATGGTCGTTTCAGGAAAATTAACGCGGCTGATTTTAGTTGGTGGTAAGCCGGGTTTTGTGTCAGATGGCGGACTTTTTAAGGAGCCGACAAGGATCTGACAGGGCCTGTTTACAGAAAAAGCAAACTACTAACGGGACTGCTCAAAGGAAGGTGGTATCAGGGATAACGCCTGGAGATGAGAACACGTACTCAGATAATAACTTTTTGTCTGGTAAATCGACTCAACGATTAACGCACGTGCCGTGAATAATAGCAAACGTTATTTTAGCCTTCCGGATGCCTGCTGCGCCAGGGGAGGCTTCATCAGCGCCGTCACCCAGTCGATAAATACCTGTACCCGGGCAGAGAGCTGCCGATTACTGGGATAGAGCAGGGAGAGCGGCAGCGGCGCAGGACGAAAATCGGCCAGCACTTCCGTTAACGCGCCCGACGCCAGATCGGCCTCAAGGCGGGGCAAGGGCGCCTGATACAGGCCAAAGCCAAGCCTTGCCGCTTCGGCGCCGACGTCGGCATCGGAAGTCAGCAGCCGACAGGGCAAACTGACCTCGCTCTGACGGCCATCCTGGGTAAAGCTCAGCGGCAAGGTACGTTGCGTGCGCGATGAAACAAACCCGATCATCACGTGGCCCGTCAGTCCTTCAATCGTATGCGGGGTGCCGTACCGGGCGAGATAGGTCGGGCTGGCGCAGGTGATCTCCTGCAACCCGGCGAGCGGCCGGCAGATCATCTCGCTGTCGGGGAGATGGCCGCCGCGAATGACGCAGTCGACTCCCTCGCGAACCAGATCGACGTCACGCTCGCTTTCGCCGATCTGCAGCGTAATGTCCGGGTAGCGGGCGAGAAACTGCGGCAGCGCGGGCAGAAGCAGGGTCCGTGCCAGGTTGCCCGCCACGTCTACCCGAATGGTGCCGGAGATGCTCCCCCCGGCGCTGCGGTTGGCCTCCTCAAGGGCCGCCAGAATGGACACGCAGCGCTGATAATACAGCGAGCCTTCTGCCGTCGGCCGTACGTGCCGGGTGGTACGATGTAGCAGCCGCGCCCCGAGACTGACCTCCAACGCTTTAATAGCCGCGGTCGATACTGGCCGGGAAACCCCCAGATCCGCGGCGGCGGCACTGAATGAGCCCCGTTCGACGATGCGCACAAACAAGGTCAGAGTATCCAGTTTATCCATGACATTGTTCCAGCTGGCAAAACTATCCTGTCGCCCAACGCGGTCTTATCGTCGGCATTCAGGGGCTTATAATCGCTCATGTTTTCAGCAGAGAGAAAAGGAGAAAACATGAACAATAGCGCAAAAATCGCCCTGGTGACAGGTGGCAGCCGCGGCCTGGGACGCGCGACCGTCGAAGCGCTGGCACAGCGCGGCGTAAATGTAGTACTGACCTACAAAACGCGTCTTGCCGAGGCGAACGAGGTGGTTACACGGGTTGAAGCACTGGGCGCCCGGGCGATCGCGTTGCCTTTCAGCGCCGGCGAAATCGACACCTTTGACGCATTTGTTAGCGCTTTTCAGGGCGCGCTGACGGAGCTGGGCGCCGATAAATTTGATTATCTGGTCAATAATGCCGGCAACGCCAGCGGCATGGGATTTCTTAACGCCACGGAAGCGGAATTCGATGCGCTGTATCGCATCCACGTGAAGAGCGTTTTCTTCCTCAGCCAAAAACTATTGCCGCTGCTGGCCGATGGCGGGCGAATCGTGAATGTTTCGTCCGGCCTCACCCGCATCGTGATGGCGAACCGGGCGCCCTATGCGATCATGAAATCCGCGGTGGAAACCCTGACTCGCTATATGGCGTTTGAGCTGGGCAGTCGCGGGATCACGGTGAACTGCGTGGCGCCCGGCGCCATCGCCACCGATTTCAGCGGCGGGGTGGTGCGGGATAACCCGCAGGTCGCTCAGGCGGTAGCGAACATGACGGCGCTGGGCCGACCTGGCCTGCCAGAGGATATCGGGCCGATGATCGCCTCGCTGTTATCCGATGATCATCGCTGGGTGAATGCCCAGCGCATTGAGGTTTCCGGGGGAATGCGCATCTGAGCGAAGAAAACCGGGGCTGTTTTCATCCGTAGTCAATCGATATGTCAGTGGATGCCGATATAGCGCGACACTGTGGAGAGATAAGGAAATAATGATCTGCCGCGTTGCTCGTTAAATATTAGTGATTGACCTTATTGCCTGAATGCGCAAGATTATTGTTGAATAAACAGTCAATATGCTAAATATATTTAATGCACGTATGAAAGGATTTAAGATATGGATTTTGAAAATGAATTGACCAGTAAGATCCTTGATCCCATTCACGGCACTATTCGTTTGACGACACTCGAGATTGCCTTTATCAATCACCCCCTGTTCCAGCGCTTACGCAACATTAAACAGAACTCTTTTTTATATAAGGTGTTTCCCTCTGCGGTGCACAGCCGCTTCGAACACTCTCTCGGGGTGCTGCATTTATCAAGTGAAATACTCAATAATTTACGCCTGAATGCGATACGGTATCAAAAGAAATATGATGATGGCCATGTGTTTGGTCATATCGATCAGATACCAAAACACAACATTCAGGAGTTGAGACTCGCTGCCCTGATGCATGACATCGGGCACGGGCCGGTATCCCACCAGTTTGAGAGTTTTATGCCTGGTAAGCACGAATTCTCCGATGTTCTTCCCACAGCCTACCATTCAATCATTGATGTATTAAGCGAGCCAGAACAGAAAGTTGAACATGAACAGCTTTCGCTGTTGTTCAGCCTGATGATTTATCATGATCTGAGAAAACAAGGTAAGGTCGATGACGAAATAAATATCGAAAATGTGTTAAAAATTATCGAAAAAAGATACGGTGACCAACAGATCATTGAGGAAATTAATGGAAAGGCAACAGATATCCTGCCGTTAATGACCTCGATCATCTCTTCCTGTCCGATCGATGCCGACCGGATGGATTACTTGCTCAGAGATGGCTATTTCTCCGGCGTCAAGTGTGGCATCTACGATTACAATCGCTTGTTTATGTCAATTGTCCCGGTCGAGGAACAGGGAAAATTGTACCTTGCTTACAAAGAGAGTGGGATTGATTCGATCGCTGAGTTTATTGGGGCGCGCTCCAGCCTTTTCTCGCAGGTGTATTACCATAAAACAAACCGCGCCTTTGCGACGATGTTGAGCACATTATGTGAGATTATGCAAAGCAAGGATCCACAAAATGTCATTATCGCTGACGTTACCGACCGTATCGTTGACCATAGCGATGAAAGCTTCATCGACGCGCTGAAGGATTTTTATCTGGCGTGCAGTGATGATTATTTTTTGAATGACAAGGTTGGTGAATGGATAGATATCAGCGATACCGAGGCGGTTAATAAAAAAATACTTGATGACATTATTAACCGACACCCATGGTCGAAGGTCTATGAGGCCAAACACTCTGTGTATAAAGCTAACATCGCTGACAAGGAAAATAAGGCGTGGAAGAGTCAACTCACCGGGTTATTGACTTCTGTATTACAGCCTCATTTCAAACCACATGAATTTGCCGTTGATATTGTCTCCGACTGCGCCTTTAAAGACCTGGATAAAACCGAAGTTAAGCTTTTGGTGAAAGATCTTAAGAACCGCTACGAAATAAAACCGTTAATTGAATGTGGTGATAAGTTAAATCAGTATCAAATCATCAAATATTGCATTCGGGTATTTGTTGACCGCGATATCAAAGAACGCGTAACTCCTGAAATAATCTATAAAATCAATGAAATAGTGGTCAAGCAGATCGCGTTGCTGAATTGATGATGCCCGTCAGGGCAGCGATAAATCTTTCAGGGGCTGGTTTTTTAACCGGCCCCTGAAGATAAGCGGTAAATCGTGGCGCATCCCCGGCATCGGCATAACATACAACAGCGCGTTTACCCGAGACTAAACACCGCGCTGAGGCATAGATTCCCGCAGGGGAGCGGGTGGCTCAACAAAAACACCGGCTCAGTATGGTTATTCCGCCAGCAGGGCGGCGAATTTCGCCAGCCACTGTGGATGAGCAGGCCAGGCGGGGGCGGTAACCAGGTTACCGTCCACATGCGCCTGGTCGATACCAATATCCGCATAGTGCCCGCCGCTCAAACGCACTTCCGGGGCGCAGGCGGGATAGGCGCTGCAGGTCCGTCCCTGCAGAATACCGGCGGCGGCCAGCAGCTGCGGGCCGTGGCAGACGGCGGCGATAGGTTTACGCGCGGCGTCGAATGCCTGTACCAGTTTAATAACCTCCTCGTTCAGGCGCAGATACTCCGGCGCCCGGCCGCCGGGGATCACTAGCGCATCGTAGTTCTCGGCCTTTACTGCGGCGAAGTCAGCGTTCAGCGTGAAGCGATGGCCCGGCTTTTCGCTATAAGTCTGGGCGCCGTCAAAGTCATGGATTGCGGTCATGACATAGTCGCCAGCGGCTTTATCCGGGCAGACGGCATCGACCTGGTGGCCAATCATCTGCAGCGCCTGAAAAGGAACCATCGTTTCGTAATCTTCGGCATAATCGCCGACCAGCATTAGGATTTTCTTGCTCATCTTTGTGTCTCGTTGTGGGCGAAAGGTGTCTTAGATATAGCCTGGCGACTTGCAGAATGCGAACCGTTCAGGATGCCGACGACGGTGTCATGTGCGTCTTGTAACCGGGCTCATGTTTTTTTGCTAACGACAACTTTGTTCGACATCGCGCTGTGGCTCGTTATCCGCAAAAAATCGGTTTGTGGGGAGTAAGGGGAGCAGAAGAATATTGTTACCGTTTAGATTTCGCGCTAGCACTATTAAGCGTCCGCAGCGAAGGGGCAATCGGATGGAAGCCAGATATTTTCCCTCTGAGTAATTGATTGCGTTGTTACGCTAAATTTGCATAATGAGCGAATTATATTGCCCCGGTCGTCTCTATGGTTTCCTTTATTCATCCGCTTAATGTTTTAGCCCGCCTTATAGTATCCATTGCAAACATTCCTTTGGTGCATTATTTATTGAATTTATCATTGACTGTTGTTACACATTTTAAATATTGATATTCATGGTGCTTTTATTTTCGTGGTGAAATTCCAGCTGCTCGGAGACGCGCCAGATACGGGCGGCATCGTTGCTGTAAAAATAGGAGGCGAGGCCGTAGATGGTGTTATTCGCCTGCTCGATGACCTGCTGCTCATCGTCAAATTTCACCAGCGCCGCCACCGGGCCGAAAATCTCTTCCTGCAGCAGCAGTGACCCCGGCTGTACGTCGCCGATCACCGTAGGGGTGAAGAAATTACCGCCCAGCGGATGCGCTTTACCGCCGGTTAACAGCGTGGCGCCGCGGCTCAGGGCGTCGTCGAGCAGGGACTGCACTTTGCGCCCGGCGTCGGCGTTGATCAGCGGGCCAATCTGTACATCGGACTCGCTGCCATCGCCCACTTTCAGGGCGGCGACGCGAGCGACGAACTTATCGCAGAATTGGTCGTAGACGGCGCGATGAATATAGAAGCGGTTGACGCAGACGCAGGTTTGCCCGGCGTTGCGGAACTTGGCGATCAGCGCGCCCTCGACCGCTTTATCGATATCGGCGTCGTCAAAGACGATAAACGGCGCGTTACCGCCGAGCTCTAAGGAGAGCTTTTTGATGGATTCCGCGCACTGGCGCATCAGCACGCGGCCAACTTCGGTCGAACCGGTAAAGGAGAGCTTACGCACCCGCTCATCGCCGGTGAACACCGCGCCAATCTCTCGCGACTGGCCGGTAACGACGTTAATGACGCCCTGCGGGATCCCGGCCTGATTCGCCAGCTCCGCCATCGCCAGCGCGGTAAACGGCGTTTCGTTAGCCGGCTTAATCACCATCGTACAACCCGCGGCCAGCGCCGGGCCGGCCTTCCGGGTGATCATCGCCGCCGGGAAGTTCCACGGGGTGATCGCCGCGCAGACGCCTACCCCCTGGCGGATCACCATCAGGCGTTTATCGGCGCCGGGGGAGGGGATTATCTCGCCGTTGGCGCGTTTCCCTTGTTCGGCAAACCACTCGATAAACGAGGCGGCATAGGCGATTTCGCCTTCCGCTTCCGCCAGCGGCTTGCCCTGCTCGGCGGTCATGATCTGCGCCAGCGCGGTCTTGTTTTCGAGGATCAGGCGGTGCCAGTTTTTCAATAGCGCGGCGCGCTGGGCGGCGGTGAACGCGCGCCAGCCCGGCAGCGCGGCCGCGGCGGCATCCACTGCCTGTTGCGCTTCCGCACGCCCCATATTGGGGATCTGGCCGAGCGTCGCGCCGGTGGAAGGATTGCTGACGGCAAGCGTCGTGCCGTCGGCGGCGTCGCGCCAGCTTCCGGCAATCAGCGCCTGCTGGCGAAACAGATCTGAGTGAAACACAGACATAGCAAGCTCCTTCAACGATTACGGCTGGAACACCTGGGCGACCAGATTGTGGAAATGCGCGATCCCGTGCTCGGAGATACCGCTGCCGCTGTTATCCGCCATAATGCGCCCCTGGCCGCGATAGCCGCGGGACTTCAGCCCCTTCTGCACGCTTTCCACCAGGCGTAAATCTTCCGGGCGGAACACGTCGCGATACCACTCAATCAGCGCTTTCTGATCGTCAGTCAGCTCTTCGTTGGTGAAATAGATGTCGTAATTCTGCAGAGTGGTCTCTTCATCCACCGGGAATTCATAGATAACGGTCATCATGCCCTTGATCGGCGTGACGTTGAACATGGTGCACGGCCACAGCCAGAAACCGTGAAAGGCGGCGTCGGTACCCTCTTCGAATTTAAACGACTGCTCGGACGGTTTGGCGAAGCCATACTGCAGCGTCCATTTGCCGTGCATGGTGTGCCAGTAGCGGTCAACCTGGACGGAATCCGAGAAGCCCGGGTGCGCCGGACCGCAGTGGTAACATTCCAGATAGTTATCGACGATATTTTTCCAGTTCGCCGGGGTGAGGGTGGTAAAGCGCGCCGCCAGTTTCAGATCATGCACGTCCGGACAGGCTTCCAGCACTTTGTCCTGCAGCCCCGGTAGCTGCGTTTCCACACTCTCCGCTTCCGGATTCATATTGATAAACACAAAGCCGGCATACTCTTCCAGGCGAACCGGCACCAGCGTTGCCTTTTCGCTATCGAAATTCGCCACGTTTTCGCAGTTGCGGGCGTGGGCGAGATTGCCGTCCAGCTTGAAGGCCCAGGCGTGATAGGGGCAGGTAATCACGTTTTTGGCTTTGCCCTCGCCGCTCAGTAGCTGGTGGCCGCGGTGTGGGCAGACGTTATAGAAGGCGCGCAGAATGTTGTCGCGGCCGCGGACTATAACGATATTTTCGCCGATGATCTCCCGGGTAATGTAATCGTTCGGCCGGGCGACCTCGCTGCCGTGGGCGACGCAAATCCAGCTATTGGCGAAGATGCGCTCTTTCTCGTGCTCAAACGCCTGGCTGTCGGTATAAAAACGGGCCGGAATGGTCCAGGCATCCTGCGGATTAGCGCAAAAGTTAATCGGCAGGGTGAAGTCAGGGCTCAAATTGCTCATGTAGGGTCTCCTTGTGATTATTGTCAGTAAGAGGTTTTACAGCGACTGGCCGTCGCCTTTGAGTACCGCGCCAACCGGCAGCGTCTCGGCTTTAATAATGGGCTCGGGGGTATGGGTTTCTATCTGATGGACCGGAACGTGGGCGTAGTCCTGTTTTAACCAGCGCACGAAGCCGCCGGTTTTAATCAGTAAAATGGCCAGGAACGGTAGGGCGGTCAGCACCACGGTAGTTTTCATGGTCTCAAGCGAAGCGCCGGTAAACAGAATCGACAGCGGGATGAGGGTGATCACCACGCACCAGAACAGGCGCATGCCGCGATCCGGATCCTCGCCTTCGCGCAGGTTGCGGGTACTGGTCGCCGCCATGGTGTAGGCCACCGCATCCATGTGCGAGGCGAGGAAAACAATCATCACGAACAGATAGGCGGCGAGGAACAGCTTACCTGCCGGCAGCGACATCAGGACCTGCTGGACGGCGGTTTCGCCGCCGAGAGTCTGCATCACCTGTGGTACGTTAATCACGCCGTTAACGAACTGGTGCATGGCGTAGCTTTCCATCACCCCGAAGAAAAACCAGCAGCCGGCGGTGCTACCGAGGAGCAGTCCCCAGATCACCTCTTTGATTTTGCGCCCGCGGGAGACGCGGGTGACGAACATCGCCACGCCTGGGGTGTAGGAGATCCACCACAGCCAGTAGAAAACGGTCCAGTTGCGGGTAAAGGCGCCGTCGCCGAGCGGGTCGGTAAACAGGCTCATCTGCAGGAAGTTTTGGGTCGTCAGGCCGACGGCGTTAATGATGTTATTGGTGATGAATTCGGTCGGGCCAACCAGTAATACCACCAACGGCAGCAGAAACGCCCCCCAGCCGACCATTTTGCTCAGGCGCTGCAGGCCGTTGTTGATGCCAATCCACGAACTCATGCAGAAAATACCGCCGGAGAGCAGGATCACAAATGCCTGCACGGTGAAGTTATCCGGCAGTCCGGTCAGCGCTGACAGGCCGCGGGTGAAGGTGGCGGCGGTGACTACCAGCGAAATGGTTAACGCGCCGACGGTAGCGATCAGGAACATCAGATCGACCAGACGGCCCCAGAAACCTTGCGGATTAACGCCGGTGATCGCCGAAACGATCCCGGAGAGGCTGAGGCCTTTATTTTTCCGCACGTGGAAGTGATAGGCCATGATCAGCGAGGCGAGGGTATAGGTTGCCCAGGCGCTAACCCCCCAGTGGAAGAAAGAGTAAGGGATGCTGTATTCCAGCGCTTTCGGCGATTGCGGGGCAATGTTCAGGCCCGGGGTCTGGTAGTAATAAGCCCATTCGGCAACGCCCCAGTACAGCGTGGAGGAGCCGAGACCGGCGCAGATAAACATAAACAGCCATGATAGGGTACTGTATTCGACTTTACCTTCGCCGAGACGGATATTGCCGTATTTGCTGGTGGCCAGATACAACACCAGTCCCAGCGCCAGTAGCACCAGTACCTGTACCGTGGAACCCAGCAGGCGGGTCACGCCGTTAAAAATCGAATCAGCCGCCTGCGCGGTTTGCTGGGGGAAGAGACTTAATGTAGCGGCGATGAAAACAATGGCCGCCAGGCTGATGGCAATCAGCGGCACATCTTTTTTCTTTACGTTGCTCAACATGGGATCTCCTGGGCACAGTTGCCCGCGTATGGCATTAGCCTGTCGTTGTTATCATGCTGTAGGGTCAGGGTTCGTAGCAAGATGCTATTAACAATTTGATTATTTCTTCGTTACATGAATTAAATAATTGGCCGTTTCGTGAAGCAATAAAACACGAAACGGAAATAATAAAAGGTGAATTGGCGCAGGTTCTGTCCTTTCAGGAATTAATAAAGTTCACTGCTGTGATGCGGTTCACTTGTCAATCGTGGGGGATTCTGCATAGCGAAAAGAGAGGGAGTTGGCGGACCAGGCGCGCGGGTTTTCCCGGGTAGCGGCTGCGCCTTACCCGGGCTACTTGCTGTGCCGTTTTTTTTGCCGGGTGGCGGCTGTGCCTTACCCGGCCTACACACTACATTATCGCGCGATTGTAGCCCCGGTAAGCGCAGCGCCACCGGGGAGCGGCGGGGTAATTACGCCAAAATGGCCTTGCAGATAGCCTCGCCAACCTGCTGCGTTGAGGCACTGCCTTTCATGTCCGGAGTTTTCGGTCCGCAGGCGATCGTCTGCTCAATCGCCGCCAGAATGCCATCGTGAGCGGCGTGGTAGCGCTCATCGCCGTTGCCGAGGAAATCGAGCATCATCGCCCCGGCCCAAACGGTGGCGATCGGGTTGGCGATATTTTTACCGTAAATATCCGGCGCCGACCCGTGAACCGGTTCGAACAGCGACGGGAAATTGCGCTCCGGATTGAGATTGGCCGATGGCGCAATACCGATAGTGCCGGTACAGGCCGGGCCGAGATCGGAGAGAATATCGCCGAACAGGTTAGAACCCACTACCACGTCGAAACGCTCCGGCTGCAGCACGAAGCGGGCACACAGGATATCGATATGCTGCTTGTCCCAGCGAATATCCGGATAGTTTTTGGCCATCTCTTCCACCCGCTCATCCCAGTAGGGCATGCTGATGGCCAGGCCATTGGATTTGGTTGCGGAGGTCAGCGTTTTGCGTGGGCGGCTTTGCGCCAGCTCAAAGGCGTAGCGCAGGATCCGGTCAACGCCGCGGCGGGTGAAGACCGACTCCTGAATTACCACTTCATGCTCGGTGCCTTCATTGGCGCGGCCGCCGAGGGCGGAATATTCGCCTTCGGTATTTTCGCGCACCACGTAAAAATCGATATCGCCGGCCTTTTTACCCGCCAGCGGGCAGGGGACGCCGGGGAACAGGCGCACCGGGCGCAGGTTGACGTATTGGTCAAACTCGCGGCGGAACTTCAGCAGCGACCCCCACAGCGAAATGTGGTCGGGAACGGTATCCGGCCAGCCGACGGCGCCGAAGTAGATAGCATCGAAGCCCTGCAGCTGCTCGCGCCAGTCGTCCGGCATCATCTTGCCATGATGGGCGTAATATTCGCAGCTTGCCCACTCCATCTGCTCGAAGCTCAGCGACAGATCCCAACGCTGCGCGGCGGCTTGCAGCACGCGAATCCCTTCAGGCAGAACTTCTTTGCCAATTCCGTCACCCGGGATGGCGGCAATACGACAGGTTTTTTTCATTCCGGTTCTCACTTTTCAACGATGATGTTTGACCACCTGCCTATCCTATAATTGACTGGTTCATAATTAATCACGCTAACTGGTGAAACATAAAACACAGATCATGAATAATCTGCCGCTGCTAAATGATTTACGCGTCTTTATGCTGGTCGCTCGCCGGGCCGGGTTCGCCGCCGCCGCCGAGGAGCTTGGCGTATCGCCGGCGTTCGTCAGCAAGCGGGTTTCGCTGCTGGAGCAAACCCTGAATGTGATGTTGCTGCACCGGACCACCCGCCGGGTCACCATTACCGAAGAGGGGGAGCGGATCTATGAATGGGCGCAGCGCATTTTGCAGGATGTCGATGAGATGATGGATGAGCTTTCCGACGTGCGCCAGGTGCCGCAGGGAACGCTGCGTATTATCAGTAGCTTCGGCTTTGGCCGTCGGGTTGTCGCCCCGGCGCTGTCGGCGCTGGCTCTCCAGTACCCGCAGCTGGAGCTGCGTTTCGATGTCCAGGACCGGCTGGTGGATTTAGTCAATGAAGGGGTGGATCTCGATATTCGCGTCGGCGACGATATCGCACCGAATCTGATTGCCCGCCAGCTGGCGGCCAATCACCGCGTACTCTGCGCCTCGCCGCAGTTCCTTGCCCGCCATGCGCCGCCGAAACAGCTGAGCGATCTGGCCGCGTTACCCTGCCTGGTGATTAAAGAGCGCGATCATCCGTTCGGCGTCTGGCAATTGCATAGCAAAGAGGGCCAGCACGCCATCAAGGTAACCGGGCCGCTCTCCTCCAACCATGGTGAAATTGTGCATCAGTGGTGTCTGGACGGGCAGGGGATTGCGCTCCGTTCGTGGTGGGACGTCCGGGAGAATATCGCCAGCGGACATCTGGTGCAGGTGCTGCCGGACTACTGGCAGCCGGCCAACGTCTGGGCGGTTTACGTCTCCCGGCTGGCGACGTCGGCCAAAATCCGCACCACCGTGGAGTTTCTGCGCCACTACTTTCAGCTGCACTATCCGCAGCATGAGCCGACGGCCAGCGCCGTCGGCAGAGGCGATTAAACCCCAAGGCGGTCGCGCAGGCTGTAGTAGGCGGCGCCCATGGCGGTAAAAGGAATGCGCAGGCTGCGGCCGCCCGGGAACGGGTAGTGCGGCAGTTTGGCGAAGGCGTCGAAACGCTCGGCGTCGCCGCGCAGCAGCTCTGAAATCAAGCGTCCGGCAAGGTGGGTACAGGTCACGCCGTGGCCGCTGTAGCCCTGCATGTAGTAAATATTGTTATCGAGCCGCCCGAACTGCGGCA
>OGGW01002278.1_pt1 | contig 12382 bp, 4 predicted proteins | sample 1571291 | NCBI WGS metagenome assembly OGGW01 (sample SAMEA2582028, study PRJEB24529) | metagenome | biome: Human gut stool | place: China | collected 2011 | reverse complement strand
CTCAGAATAGCCACTATCTTATCTCTTTTTTTACTTAAAGCCTTGATAGACTTGGCAAATGGTAGAAAAAGAGAACCGAAGTTCTCCTTTTCAATCTATTAGTTTAACACTCTAGGTGGGTAAGCAATACCAGTCTTATCAAAGTAAACGTAGATTCCTGGTTGGATTTCTAGCCATGTGCGGATGGCTTTCTTACCACTATCACCATAGTAATAGCTAATTCGACCATTGCCAGCACTTACTGTTTGACCTTTTACTTGTTTACCATCCTTAGCGAAGAAATAAGTATCGTCACCAATTTTAACTTCACCAGTCACTGACTTACCATTAGCACCGATATAGTACCAATTGTTGTCTCCTGTTGTGAAGAACTCATTAGTCAAGCGCTCACCTGTTGCAGCATCGTACTTGCTATAAGTACCATCTGCATTCTTAACAACACCACCCTTAACTTGGCTTCCGTCTGCATTAAAGTAGAGGTGTTGTCCATTGATAACTTGGGCACCAGTAACAGTCTTACCGTTAGCGCCTGCATAGTACCAAACATTGCCATCAGTTGTGAAGAATTCGTTAGTCACTAGCTCTCCAGAACCTTCTTTGTACTTGCTGTAAGTACCATCTGCATTCTTAACAACGCCACCTTTAACTTGGCTTCCATCTTCATTGAAGTAAAGTTTTTGACCATTGATGACTTGTGCACCTGTAGCAGCAACACCGTTTGCATCAAAGTAGTACCACTTACCATTGATATTTCTCCAAGTATCCTTGATAGCATTACCAGTGTGTGCGTCAAAGTAATAAGTTTTACCTTTAAAGGTTACTAACTTATCTTTAGCTTGGAAACCGTCTTCTCCAAAGTATTGTGTGAAGCCATCAATAACCGTAACACCTTTGGCCATGACACCTTCATTAGTGAAGTAACGGAATTTCACAACCTTAGATTCTTTACCGTCTTTATCAGTTTCAGAAACATCAAATTTAGTGTAACCACCCTTGTACATTTGACCTTTAGAGTTATAAAGGGAGGTATTACCATTAGCATCAATGTAGAAGGCATTACTCAACATGATACCATTTGGTAAGAAACGATAAACGTCTTTACCATTTGGTGAGTATTCACTGTTAGTAACCATGTGACCACGAGCATCAAAGTAGTAAGTGTTACCATTGAAGGTTACAAAGGCAGATTTAGCTTGAGTACCACTTGTACCGAAGTAAGTGATTCCTTTACCATCACTTGAGAATCCAGTAATAACCTTTTCTTTACCTGTCAATTGAAGAGGAATGAAGTTACCTTCTTTAGTGACAGTGAAATACTTACCAGTTGCTTCATCGCTAAGTACATAGCCAACACCACGTTCAAGAACGTTTGTTCCGTTGAAGTATTCAGCCTTCCATTGTTTCAATTTAACAGAATCATCAATTGGTTTACCAGTTGAAATCATGTTTACCTTGAACATTTCAGGGTATTTAGCTTTAAGCTCAGCCAAGAATTCACCACCGTATTTAGCTTGGTAATCTTTACCTGATGACTTAGTATTAGCTACATAAAGCGAGTGATCAATGATAGCATCCGCAATCTTACGTCCAGCACCATCAGTACGAGTCGCTGTTACGACTTCCTTACCTGGCAATTGGTAAATTTGGTCTGGAACCCAGTCAGCGATTGCTTGGATACCAGCTTTGTGAAGTGCCTTAAGAGCATCACGAAGGTCTTCTTTAGAACCGTATTTATTGTTCTTACTCATGGCAAGATCGTAACGGTCTGCAAAGGCATAACCATTTTGGATAACTGAGTCAAGGAAGGTACCATCGTCAGCAGATACAAATTGAGGTGCCATTTCAAATGATGTTACGCCCCATGACTTGAACAAATCAACATTTTCAGCAATCTTACGGTTAGTATAAACTGAAGGATCTGAACCATCTGGAATAGTTTGGAAGTTAGAGAATCCTTCGTAGATCAATTGTGAATCATAAGCTTCAGTCGCTTTAAGAGTCAACTCTCCTTCTTTTTTAGCTTCTGTTGAAGGCGCTACTCGGATATCTTGATCATCTGAAGCTCCAACTGGAACCCAAACTGCTACGAAACCAGACATATCAAATGTTTCATAACCCTTAATGTCATTAGCACCGAAAGTCAAGACACCGTTGCTGTCTGTTTCTTTCACGTAACCTGCTGCGATTGCATCTGCATCAGATGTAAAGTTCTTGATACCATCAGCTGTACCAACAATCAAAGCACGGTATTTTTGGTTGGCATGGATTTTACCCATTTCAACATTAAGTTTAGCTGATTGATCCAAAGTCAATTTTGGATTGTTAGCTACAAGTGTTACCTGACCAGATGTACGGCTGTATTTAGAACCTTCTGTATCATCAGCTGTCATGATGTCTTTACCATAACGTACTGAAGCATAGACTTCATTTGTACGGTAGAGTTCAACATCTGAATTGTCCATCTTACCATCAGTTGGCAACCAGTATGAACGTTGAGCTTGTCCACCAGATACATACTTGATACGATTCTTCATCAAGTTAACAATGGTATCGTAATATGGAGACTTAGTTTCCATGTAATTACCATTATCTGTATAAAGGTCTCCATAGTAGACACGAGTGATTGTTTCCATGTTTTGCAACATAACAGCGTATGCTGCTGGGATGTTGTTCAAGGTATATTTTTTGTCGCTGCTGAGCATGTCTTTGTTATAAATCTCAAAGGCTTTCTTCATTTCAGCATCAGTGATTGTGAAACCATCTGATTTTGGATTGATTTCTTTCTTGATGATTTCAGCAATAATATCTTGAACGTTGTTATCATGGGCACGGATAAAGACGTAGTTTCCTGACGCATCTCCGTATTTCTCGTTGTATTTACCGATTGTAGACTGTTTAACTGTTCCGTCTTCGTTATAGGCCTTGCTTCCATCTTTGTTAATCCAATCAGTCTTTTCATCACGTTGTGTCGTGTTGAAAGTATTGTTATACAAAGGACTTACAGCTGGTGTACGTTCTTTGATTGGTTTAGCCAATGAGAAGAGGAGAGCCAAACGTTGTTTGTTTTCCATAGCAAGCGCAGCGCCATCTGTCTTGTCATTGTAGTGGTTGTCATTAAGACTCCATGCTTCAAGGACTGAGATGTGAGCAAGAGCGTTTGCTTCAGATTTGTTAACACCATAGTACTCACGGAAGTAGTTTGTGTAGAGTTGAAGCATGTCTGCATCGACATTATCTACCGCGTCGACACGGATACCATCGAAGTTAGCATCCTTGTCACCCATAACGATTGAACCCCAGTTCATAAGGTAGTGAATTTGGTTCAATTGTTCCGCTTGAACAACTGGGTTTGATAAATCTACGTCATTAGCAAGCAAGAAGTCGAAACCACCCATGTGGTTTGGATCTGATTGCTCATCAAGAATTGATTTATCAATTGTACCAGTCTGGTTAGTTGCTGTACGGTTCAAACGACGATAGTCAGAATTCGCCCATGGTGTACGTGAATCATTTACATAGAGAAGGGCACCACCTTGAAGGTGATCTTCGCCGCCACCTTTAGAGTAGTTTTCAGTTTCTTTGTTCCATTGTGGTTGTGTCTTAACAAAGGCAGAGATAGTTTCACGCAACCATTGTGTTGATTTTTCAGCCTGAATCTTTTGTTCAATCTTAACTTGGATATCCTTAGCAGCAACATTCAAAGTTTCTTGCTTATCTGTGCTAGTGTATTTAGCATCCAAGTTAAATACTTTAGACATGTAGTTCAAGTAGTTAACTTGTGTATCTACATTTGGCCACCAAGCCATCAAAAGTGGACGGAAATCTTCTGCAGTTGATGCTTGCCAAGTTACACCATCTTTGATGATAGAAGCTGGACGGTACCAGCTATCTGCAGTCAAATAACCATCAATCAATTCAAAGCTAGCTTCAGATGAATCGTAGGCACGGTTATTTATTGAGAAACCATCAACAATATTTGTTGTTCCTGGTGTGAAAGAGTATGTTGATGAGCTTGTAAGGGCACCATCTTTACCAAAGTAAAGCAATTGACCATTTACAGTAATGGCAAAGTTTTCTTTGTGTGAACCATCTTCATTAACATAGTAATATTTACCATCAATGTTTTTGATGTTATTCAAAGAGAGAGCTGCCTCAACCTCTGAATCTTTTAAAGCAGCTTCTGGCGCTTTAACTTCAGTGTTTACAACTTCAGCCTTAACTGTAGCTGGTTGTTCTTCTGCTTTTTCAGTTGTAACAGCTGGTGCATCTGTTGTCACAACTGCTTCTTTATTTGGAACAGCTGCCACTGCTACATCAGCAGTTGTTGCTGTTGTAGCTGCTTCAGCTGTTGCTTGTGTGTTCGTTGTAGTTGCTGTTTCGACGGCATTTGTTTCTTTAGCAGGCGTTAAAACATCTGCTTCTTTTGTATTTGTACGTTTATCGACTTCTTTGGTTGCTTCTGTAGAAGTAACTAAATCGGCTGTTGTATCTAAATTTGGTTGAGTTACTATCTTATCTTGAGTTTCATCCGCTGAAACTGAAGATGTTGTTGCAGACAATCCTCCTACGACAGTAGCAAGTGCTGCAGAGGCAACTGCAATTGTGACCCATTGCTTCTTAACTTTATGAAGCTTATAGTGTACCTTATTTTCCATTATAATTTTCCCCGTGATTTTATTTGTCAAAATCAGACTGAAATCTATCCGATTTCAAACAATTACATTATATCATTATTTTCTAACTATTTCTCGAATTAATTGTTTTTTTATAAATTATATGTAACATAACAGCAACATTAGAAAAGTTTTGTAACACACCTATTTCATAGGCTTTCAATTCTCATTTTCATATCATTTGATAACTAAAACTATTTTTTCATAAAAGCCGCCAAAGTCCTTGATACAATAGCTTTTACAATGATTCTGACTCAAAATTGATATTTGTCAGATTTTTTTCTTTAAGGAGCAAAAAAAGGCAAAATTTCTTTAAACGATTCTCGTTTTCAAGAAATTTCACCTATAAATTCATGTCAAATCATATCGTTTTTCACTTAATCTCTCAGATTAAGATTAGATTGATTGATTATTTATCAAAATCAGCATAACCATTTTCATCGAAGAAGACAGTCTTACCGTCTTGGAAAGTAATCCATGTGTTTGTCACACGTTCTCCAAGAACTGATTCGTAGTATTCCACTCCTTTTGGTGTGCTGATTGGGCTACCTTTAACTTGACGTCCCAAATGATCAAAGTAATACTCTTTACCATCGATATTTTGGCGTCCTGTTACAGCCTTACCATCTTTGAAGTAGTACCAAACATTGTTACCAGTTGTCAAGAAACGGTTATTGAGACGCTCACCTGAATCTTTGTCATAGTAAGAAAGTGAAAGATCAGCATTCTTAACAAAGTCACCTTTAACTTGGCTACCATCTTCTTTGAAGTAATAGTTTTTACCGCCAATGCTATAGGCACCTGTCACGATTTCACCATTATCTTTGGCATAGTACCATGTCTTACCACCATCAAGAGTGAAGAAATCAGATTTGACTTGGCTTCCATCAGCATTGAAGTAATAGTTAAGGTGGTCAATTGTTTGACGACCTGTGGCGAGGTTACCATCCTTATCAGCATGGTACCACTTGCCGTTTACTTCGAAGAACTTGTCTTTAACCTTGTAACCATTATCTACAGTGTAGTAGCTAATCTTGCCATTTTCAGTAACAAATTCACCTTTAACTTGGGCACCATTTGCACGGAAGTAGTATTCGTGACCATCCAAAGTAAGGGCACCTGTCACATTTTTACCAGCTGCATCACGGTAGAACCATGTTGAGCCATCTGTTGTGTAGAATTCACCCTTCTTAGCTTGTGCATAGCCTTGATCATTGAATTCATACCAGATACCATCGATTTCAGCCCAACGATTTGTGTAGGCATTACCTGAATTTTTATCGAAGAAGTAGAGTTTTCCGTCTGGAGTCACATACTTAGTACCTTTAGCTTGGAAGCCATTTTCATCAAAGTATTGCAATCCTCCACCAGCATGAGTCAAGCCAACAGCCATTTCTCCAGTTGGTGAGAAATAACGGAATTTAGCTTCTGTTTCTGAAGTACCTTCTTTCGGTACATCGAATACAAAGTAACCATCTTTGTATTGCTCACCAAAGCTACCAAAGTAATAATATTTACCATCCTGTTGATAAATAGAATCACGAAGCTGTACACCATTTGGCAAGAAGAAATAAGTCTTACCATCGATATCTTGACGACCAGTTAACATATAACCTTCTTTATCGAAGTAATAGTAATTTCCAGCATATTTAATGAAAGCATTCTTAGCTTGGAAACCACTATTATCAAAGTAGGCCATACCCTTACCATCATAGTAGAAACCTGTCTTACCACCTTGATCTGTCAAAGGTTTTGGCAAGAAGATGCCATTCTCAGTAACTTGATAGTAGCGACCAGTAGCATCGTTACTGAGAACATAACGATTACCACGACCAAGGATATTAGTACCATTCATGTACTTAGCAGACCATTGCTTGATTTTAACAGATGGATCAATCTTCTTACCAGTTGATATCATCACATCTTCAAACAACTGTGGATATTTCTTTTGGAGCTCATCAAGGAACTCACCACCATATTGAGCTTGGAAGTCCTTACCTGATGATTTAGAATTTGCAACATATAAAGTGTTATTGATATAAGCATTGGCCTTTGGAGTACCATAACTATTAGCACGTGTTGCTGTTACAACTTCTTGTCCTGGCAATTGGTAAAGTTGATCTGGAACCCAGTCAGCAATTGCTTGAATACCTTGCTTGTGAAGCGCCTTAAGGGCATCACGAAGATCTTCTTTAGAACCGTATTTGTTATTCTTGCTCATGGCAAGGTCATATCGGTCAGTAAAGGCATAACCATTTTGGATAACAGAATCAAGGAAGGTACGGTCATCAGCCGATACAAATTGAGGAGCCATCTCGAATGATGTGATTCCCCATGACTTGAAGAGTTCTGCATTTTCTGCAATCAATTTATTAGTATATTGGCTATCTTTTTCAACAAAATCTTGGAAGTTTGAGAAACCTTCATAGATAACTTGTGAGTCCAATGCTTCAGTAGCAGAAAATGTCTTGTCAAGTTTCTTATCTGAACCTTTAACACGGATATCTTGGTTATCAGGCGCACCTACTGGTACCCAAACACCAAGATAACCTCTCATATCAACAGTTCGATACCCCTTGATTTCATCTCCACTGAAAGTCAAGTTCCCTTCAGCATCAGTGTATTTAATTTTTCCAGCTGCTGCTGCATCATTTTCGTAAGTGACAATTCCCTTATCAGTACCAAGAAGTAATGGACGGTAGGCTTGGTTAGCATGAAGTTTACCCATGTTAACTTTCAAAGTACCATCACCCAATGAGAAATCCTGATTATTGGCAATAAGGGTCAACATACCAGAATGTTTACTTGTTTCTGCTACACCCGTAGTTTGGTCAGCAGTCATAATATCTTTACCGTAACGAACAGATGACAAGATTTCTTTTCCATTGAACGTGTCGACTTTCATCGATTGTCCACCTGAAACATATTTCATACGGTTCTTCAAGAGTGTTGTGATAGCATCATAGTAAGGAGACTTGGTAGCCATATATTGGCCGTTATCCGTATAAAGATCTCCATAATAAACACGAGTTACCTGCTCCATATTTTGAAGAATCAAAGCATAGGCAGCTGGAATATTGTTAATAGTATAACGTTTTTCTGCCTTCTTCATATCTTCATTATAGATTTCAAAGGCACGTTTCAATTCAGCATCAGTCATGGTATAACCATCTGATTTTGGATTGATTTCTTTTTGAACAATATCACGAATGATATCTTGAACAAGGTTATCATGAGCACGCGCAAAGATATAGTTAGCTTGTGTATCTCCATACTTACTATTATTTGTACGGTCTGTCAAACTGCTAGTAATCAAATCTTTCAATGAAGATCCAGATCCATAAAGTGCACCCATAATTGCATAACGAAGGTTATTATCCATGGCAAGGGCTGCACCATCATGTTTTTGATTATAAGCATTATCATTTAAATCCCAAGCTTCAAGGATAGAAATGTGAGCAAGTGCATTTGCTTCAGATTTATCCACACCAAAGGCTGCACGGAAGTAGTTTGTATAAACTTGGAGAAGGTCTGCATCGACATTATCAACTGCATCAACACGGATACCATCAAAGTTAGCATCCTTATCACCCATAACAATTGATCCCCAGTTCACAAGATAGTGAATTTGGTTCAACTGCTCAGCTTGCACAACTGGGTTTGAGTTATCAACGTCATTGGCAAGTAGGAATTCATAACCACCCAAGTATCTTCCTGTACCATTTAGAGAACCATCTTGGTTACTTGGTGTACGGTTAAGCAAACGGTAATCAGAATTTGCCCAAGGTGTCTTGTCATTATTGACATAAAGAAGAGCTCCCCCTTGAAGGTGGTCAGCAAGGGTATAGTTTTCAGTTGTAGTATTCCACTGGTCTTGTTCTTTTACAAAAGACTCAATTGCTTGACGAAGCCATTCAGTTGATTTTTTAGCTGAAATTTCTTGTTCAATCTTAATTTGAATTGTCTTAGCAGCTGCATTCAATTCAGATTGACTTTGGCTGGTTGAATAAGTTGCGTTAAGGTTAAAGTGTTTAGAGAAAGTATTGAGGTAGGCAACTTGTGTATCTACATCAGGCCACCATGCCATCAAAAGTGGACGAAAGTCTTTCTCAGTTGATACACGCCATTTTTCACCATTTTCCAAAATAGTGACTGGACGGTACCAGCTATTAGGTGTCAAATAACCATCTACCAACTCAAAGCTTTCTTTCTTAGAATCGTAAGCACGGTTATGTGAAGAGAAAGCATCAACTAGATTAGTTGTACCTGGTGTGAACGAGTGTGTTGATGTGCTTGTCAAAGCACCATCTTTACCGAAGTAAAGCAACTGGCCATTAACTGAAACAGCAAAGTTTGTTTTGTATGAACCATCTTCTTTGACATAATAGTATTTACCATCAACTTGTTTGATGTTGTTCAAAGAGAGCGCTGCTGTTTCTTCTTTTTCAGTAACACCAGATTTTGGTTTTTCAGCTACTGTAAGCGTTGTATCTGTCGCTGCTGCAGCTGGTGTTTCTGTTGTCGCACCATTTGCTACTGCTGCACGATCAGTTGTTGCTGGTGTTGCAGTATTAGTAGTTGTATCTGCTGCAGTGGTTGCTGCCGCAGGAGTTTCGACTGTTGCAGTATCAGCAGCCTTGTCAGTTGTTGTTGCTGTCGCATCTGTCGTAGCAGTTGCTGCAGGAGCGGCTACTTCATGCGTTTCGACGACAACATCGCTTTCAGCTGTCGTAGAGGCAACTGGTTGAGTTGTTTCATCAGCTGAAACCTTTTGATTGGCAACTGTAGCGCCACCTACGATAGAGGCAAGTGCTGCCGAAGTGACGGCAATCGTCACCCACTGCTTCTTAACTTTGTGAAGCTTATAATGTACCTTTTTTCCCATTTTAGGTCCTCATTTCATTTTCCTAGTTTGAATAAAATCTACATAATTCAAACAATTTCATTATAGCATATTTTTTTCAGTCAACTAGAGTCTTTATCAAATCATTTCAATTTTTAATCATATTGTAAATTGATTAACATTTTAACAAATATTAAAGACTACCGAATGTAGAAAACGGTAGTCTTTTTCTATTTTTAGGAAAGTTTTTAGAGGTAATTTAATAAGCTATCTCTATTCAATCAGTAGCAATTTAAAAGTCAGCTATTAAGCAAAAACCACATTATGTTGGACCCTGTAGCTGACTAAAAAGAGCAAGGTTTCTGTAACCAATTTTGCCAGAACCAGGCCTAAACCAATGGCAACTAGACTACTAAGTAAGAAATAGTTACAGGCCAGGAGGACCAAGACCAACATAAAGTAGCGAACACTCGATCTAAAGAGGGAGCTTGTCGGATTAAAGACCACATTAGCGTTCAGTAGACACTGGCTGGAAGCCGAAATCACACGAGCTAGCACGACCGAAAGGAGCAGATTCTTCGTCAAGGCAAAGAGCACAAATAAGGCTGTTGCATCAATGACTGAGGCCAAGACGGCCGTGCCAGAGAACTTTAAAAAAGGGCTGTAAATACGGATGGAATCACGAATGGGCCGAAAGTGCGAACTTTTATTTTCCTCCAGATAAACGGTCTCAATAGGGACTTCAGAGATTTGATGGCCTGACTTTTTGGCTTCAAGCAACATATTAAACTCGTACTCAAAACGATTGCCATCCAGATTAAGAAGCCATGGAATCAGGTCGGTTGACATGCCTCGAAGCCCTGTCTGAGTATCTGTGACTTTCTGGCCAGTTACTAGACGGAAAAGTCCAGCAGTCACCTTATTCCCAAAGCGGCTACGTGCTGGCACCTTACCAACAAAGGCACGCGCACCCAAAACAAGATGACTGGGATTTTCCTCGATTGCCTTGGCCACACGGACAATATCCTTAATCAGATGCTGACCGTCACTGTCAACTGTGACAATAGGTTGAGCCGAAAGGTGCTGACTGACTACTTCTTCTTGAATGTGAGCAAAGGCAGTTTTGAGAGCAGCTCCTTTTCCTTTATTGATAGGATGGGTAAGGACAGTCGCTCCAATAAAAGCCGTTTCGTCGTAATAGTCGTTATAGCCTGGGCCACTCCCATCATTAACAACAATAATACGGGATTTAGGGAGTTTTATGGTAATATCTTGAACCACCTGAATCAGGCGTTTGTCTGGTTCATAAGCTGGAATAATAATATACATAGGCACTTCCTTTCTGTTTCATCCTATGACTCTTTAGTGACCTCCGCCAAAGCCACCTGGTTGCCCACCCCCTTGGGGACCACCGTCACCTTGAGGGCCACCGCCGCCAGGCATTGAGTTTTCAATCTTAGTTTGTTTTTCACCATTGATAGTAATGTCACCACCGGTATAGGTCGCTGAACCGTCGAAGTCAAAGCCAGACTGACCAGTCAAATTAATCGTTCCACCCGATACAATAATATCGCCGTTAGAATCGATTGGGTCGGTATCGCCCTGGCCAACCTCAACATTTAGGGTTCCACCGGTCATCTTGAAGAAAATCTCACTTTGACTGGCATTACTATTAGCGGCATTAACACCATCGTCCGTTGCATAGACATCGATATTTCCACCATTGATGGTCACAGATTTACCTTCGATACCTTCGGTTGATTTTTCAACCTTGTAAGTACCACTATCAATAATCAGGTCACCAGAGGCATGAATACCGTCATCCCCGGCCTTCATGGTCATGGTATTGTCAGACAGATACATGGTACCTACTGAGGTGTCGTCATCATTATCAACCTTAACAGCATCTTCTTCAGCCTCAATAGTCATAGTTGTTCCTGTGATATTGAGTTCATCATTGACATTGAAGGCATCACCGACTGAGGAAATCTTATAGGTACCGCCAGTCATATGAAGGCTGTCATTGGCTTTAATACCGTTGTTTTTCTTGGCATCAATATTTAGGGTACCTGAACCGTTTATGGTCAAATCTCCTTTAGAGAAAATCACAGCATCCGCATCTTCATCACTATTAGAACTTGAATCAGAAAGTGTGTTTGTAGTGCCATCTTTAAGTGTCAGATAGACATGACCAGCTTTTGTGGCATTGATTGCTGCATTTGTATTTGTCATGGTAGCACCATCCAAAACAATATGGACATCGTCTGAATCACCAGCGTCTACCTTGATTTGCACACCGTCGGATTTTCCTGAAATGACGTAGGTCCCAGCTTTGGAGATGGTTACAGTTGAACCTGATAGGGCTGCACCATCACCCGAAACATCCGCAGATGAGCCTGATAACTTAATCTTAGTAGCTGAGCTTTCATTATAAGAGGTATCAGAATCTTTAGAAGTAAAATAGTTGCTGTTGTTGTTCTTATTTGTTTTCTTACTGGTCGTTGCTGTTACAGCACTTGTTTTTGATGTCGTGCTTGACGTCGTCCCAGTTGACTGACTGCTTGATTGGCTACAAGCTGTCATGACTGTTAGGGCAGTCGCACAAGTTAATAAAGTCGTCCATTTTTTTAGTTTTTTTGATTTCATATTATTTCCTCTCGTGTTCGTTTGGATGATTACAGTTTACGGGACTTACCTAAAACATTTCTAAAGGTTAACTAAAATTTATCTTAAGTTAAGTTTGGTGAAAGTTTGGCTTAGGACTTCTTTCAGAAAAGTCCCATAGACTAATAGGCGAGCAAGTAAGTGCTATAAAATAGTACATTTTCGCTCAACTTTTCTACTATAAAAAAGAATTAAAACAATA
>OGGW01002263.1_pt1 | contig 12446 bp, 4 predicted proteins | sample 1571291 | NCBI WGS metagenome assembly OGGW01 (sample SAMEA2582028, study PRJEB24529) | metagenome | biome: Human gut stool | place: China | collected 2011 | reverse complement strand
CATCCTCCAAAATCATAGTGACGGCAACGAAGAATGTCACCCTCAGTTTTGATTACTTGGGGAGTGCGTTTTCAAACAGTTATTACTGCTTTACTGTGAAGAAGGGAACCCAGCCCATTCTTTCCTCCTACAACAGCACCACATGGAAGAAATGCGCGGTAGACATGGCAGCAGGCGACACTGTGACGCTTAAATTTGAACATCCCTATTCGTATGGAAGCCATTATTCTGTGAAGCTCAAAAACTTCACCGTCTCCCCGCTGTACACGCTGACCATAGCGCCGGACCAGACGGACGCGACGGTCACTCTGAAAGATAAGGAAGGCAAAACCGTCTCCGGCAGCAATGGCGTATTCGCCGTAAAAGCCGCGGCGGACTACACCTACACCGTCACCAAAAAGGGCTATGAGCCCGCCACCGGCAAGGTGACCATGAGCGCCGAAAATCAAACGGTCAATGTTACCCTTGTCAAACTGCCGGTTATTACTCTTACCGCGACTCCCGCGGATGCCACGGTAAAACTGACGAAAAACGGCAGTACGGTATCTCATGACACCAAGAACGGCGGTGAGTACAAGTATATCGCCGCCAAGAATACCGCCTACACCTACACCGTCAGCAAGTTTGGCTATGAGACGGCCACCGGCACGATCAATGTTGCGACCGCCGATGTGAACAAGACCGTCAAGCTGACCGAGTTGGCAAAGCAGACGGTGACCTTCAACATCACCAAGCCGGAGGGCGTGACCGCCGCGCCCACCGTCACCGTGAAGCACAACGGTACCAAGGTGTACGAGGGCAGCGGCACGAACTGCACCCTCCCCGCCGGGAACTATACCTACACGGCCAAGTTGGATGGCTGCGATGACCTTTCCGGCAGCTTCACCGTTGCCGCTGCCGCCGTCACCGTGAACTTGCCCTTTGCAAAGAAACTGACCTTTGATGATATCTTCCAAGACATCGACGGTATCACCGCCACCAATGGCACCAGCGGGTTTAAGCCCGTCAAGGACGCTGCCGGAAACTATTTGGAGAGCAATGGAAAGTATTACGGCACGACCTCCTTGACCCTGACGGCGACAGAGTCCCGCTTGGTGTCCTTCCGGTATCTTGCAAAGGGATATGAAGACAATTGGGATGAGGATAACTCCGCCTTCTTTACCGTGAAAAAAGGTACAAGCACTTTGCTGACAGCCTATGAGGAGAACGGTTGGAAAACCTTTAGCACGGTGTTGAATAAGGATGAAAAACTCACCTTGTCTTTCAGAGAAAGTGGCAGCAACTACTATGTCCGGCTCAAGAATTTTGCCGCCGCCGCAGCCCATACCCTCACCCTTAAAACTCCCGACGGTGCAACGGTGGTGCTGAAGGACCGTAGCGGCGCGGAGATCACCGGCAAAAACGGCGCATACACCGTTGCCGCCGGTACCTATGCCTACACCGTCAGCAAGTTCGGCTACGAGACCAAGACGGGGAACATCACCGTGAGCGCCGATGTGACCGAGACCGTCACGCTGACCGAACTTGCCACCCGTACCCTGACCTTTGCCGTAACTCCGGCGGACTCCACGGTGACCGTAACCCACCCCGTGGGCGGCACCATCAAGCCCGGGGCCGACGGCGGCTACAAACTCTACCTCGGCGAGACGTATGCTTATACCGTCGCCAAGGCGGACTATATCACGGTCAGCGGCAGCTTTACCGCTGCCAAAAACGACACCATCACGGTAACACTGACCTATGCCGGTGAGGGATGGGACGGCACGACCAAGACCGAGCCCAAAACAGAAAACGGCGTCTATCAGATCGGCACCGCCGCGGAACTGGCATGGTTTGCCGATGCCGTCCAAAACGGGCAGACCGCCATCAGCGGCAAGCTCACCGCCAACATCAACCTCAACGGCAAGACCTGGACGGCCATCGGCACCAGCAGCAATAAGTTCGCCGGCACCCTGGACGGCGATGAAGCGCATCACTACACCGTCAGTGGCCTGAAGGGCTCCAAGGGACTGTTTGATTATGTGGACAGCACGGGCAAGGTGAAAAACCTCAGTGTGGATGCCGTGCTTACTGCCAATGGTGTTGTGGGCGGCATCGTGGATTTCAACGACGGTACCGTGGAAAACTGCCTGTTCAGTGGTTCTGTTACCAATAGCTCTAGCTGGGGGGTTACCGGAGGCATCGTGGGTAAGAACGAGGGGAAGAACAGCGTTGTACGGAACTGCGTGAACACCGGCAGTATCAAGAATACAACGGGCTCTTACAGTTCGACGTTGAGTGTCGGCGGTATCGTGGGTTATACCTATGGTAAGGTGGAGAACTGCTATTCCACCGGTGAGGTCTATGCGGATCCTACAAAGGCCACCAACAAAGCGATTGGCGGCATTGCGGGCGCTGTGAATGGTTCTTCTAATTCAGAGAAGCGGGGTTCTCTTATCAACTGCTATGTTATCGGTACTGTTACCGGCCCGGAAAGCGGTATTGGCGCGGTGGTAGGTACGGTTGACAGCGGGACGAGTATCACCAATTGTGTCTATCTGGATACCGTGGCTCATGTACCTGCTATGGGCAATGTGACGGCTGGTATGACTGCCCATACCGCGGACTATATGCGCTCCGTGGAGTTCGCCGTGGACATGGGCATGAATCAGGATGACGGTACCCTCAACGGCGGCTTCCCCGTTCTGCCCTGGCAGGGCGGCACTGCCCTCTCTGCCGACGACCTCAAGGCCGCTGCCGCCGCCGCCAACGCCTTGCAGCTTCGCGGCATGAGCGCCGCCGACGCCGCCAAGAAAGCCAAGGCCGACTGGTACGCCGAGAATGTGCTGGGACTCTATGACCTTGAGAACTATAGCGATAAGGCCGACCTCTGCAAGGAATACGGCATCGAAGAGCCCGGCGAAGCGGTCACGGACCTGCACGACTACTTCCTGACCGCCCTGCAAAAGCACTTCTATAAGGAACTGGGGCTCGATGCCGAGAATGCAGACCTTCTGAAGGCCGATGCCACCGGCGTCTATCAGCTCCGCTGCCTTACCCCGGTGAGCGGCGACCCGGAGGAGGAAGAGGAGGCCGCGGAGACCCATACCGGCTTCCTGACCCTGCCCGCGAGCGTCACCGCTTCCGTGGAGGGCGAGGAAAAGACTGTTTCCCTCACATGGACGGCGGATAACGCTCTGGTGAACACCGCCACCGGCGCGCTCACCGCGCCTGCGAAGGATAAGGTCACGGTGACCCTCACCGCCACTCTCCAAAGCGGCGCGGCCACGAAGGTCAAGACCTTCAAGTTGTGCCTTTGGTCCGAGAATGCGGAAAAGGTGCAGACCCTGGAGGACATTGCCGCCGAGTTTACGCGCAAAAATATTGCCGTGCAGCCCCTGCAAGGCGTGGGGCTCTATGATGAAACCAACATCACCCAAGCCTTCCGCCGCCTGCTGAGAGAACAGGGCTACGCGGATGTGGCGGACAAGGCCGACGAGATCACCTATGTCAACGGCAGCGCCAAGGCCAACGGCTTTGACGGTACCAAGGTAAAGTACATTGCCGACGACGGCACCATCAAATACTTCACCGGCGACGGCACCGCCCGCCAGACCGTGCAGTACACGGGATTGAAGTTCCGCATCACCTATGCCGGGGTCACCAAGGAGATCACCCTACGAGGCACCGTGGGACGCAGCGCCGATGCTGTGCAGAAGCTGGTGGAGAGCGCCGCCGGGTCCCTGAACTGGGAACTCATCCGCGGCGAGAATACCAACGGGGCCACCCAAAGCGAGGTGGCGGGCTGGACGCTCTACACCGTGAACGACCGCATCACCTCCAACCTCACGCTTCCCTCCGGCATTGCGGGGCGCTATGATGTGAAGGTGCAGTGGGGCACCCGGAACACCGAGTGGCTCTACATCACCAACGGTACCAACGGTACCGGCGTGGGCACCGTCAACCGCCCCCTGCAGCCCGTCGACGGCACGCCGCTGCCCGAGAAGGCCGGCAAGTTCCGGCTGATCGCCCGCGTGACCTATGACGGCTTCGATGACTACACGCTGGCGCACATCACCGGCGACAACGGCGTGGAGGTCTATGCCGATGTGCTCTTTGACGCCACCGTTGCGCCCTTCGACAGCAGCGTGACCAGCGAGATGCAAACCGCTCTGGCGGAGAAGTATCAGGGGCTCCTGCGTGACTTTGTGGATAAGACAAAGCCCGTGAATTTGGATGCCGTCAGCGACGATATGCAGATGCCCAGACCCGCTCTTCTGGAGCAAACGGGCATCATGAGCGACAGCTATAACCAGAAGGTCACGATGGTGAGCCTCACCCCCGATGTGCTGGACTTCAACGGCTATCACGCCATGGTCTACCGCCCGCTGCCCGGTGAGAAGCCGGTGGAGGCGAAGTATGTGGTGACCATCACCACCCGCAGTTCCGGCCTTCTGCTGGCGCGGCAGGAGTTCAGCTTCACCATTCAGCCTTTTGCCCAGCAGGAGTTGGATGACGCTGCCACCTTTATGACCGAGGCGCTGACCGGGGATGTCTACTGGGACGGTATCAAGAACGAGAATACGGATAAGACCAAGGTCACCTCCGACCTGTACCCCTTCGCGGAGATCTGCAAAAACGAGGACGGCACGCTGAAATACGTCCGCGGCACGGTGAATATGACCTTCGACGGCATCGAGGCCGACGATATCCCCGGCTGGCTCGATACGGAGAAGAACCGCTGCTTCCGATCCTCCCGACCCTCCGTCATCGAGAATGAGCTCCTGCGTGTGCACCAGCCGGAGTACAATACGACAGTTACGCTGGACAGTGTCCTGACCTACACCAAGTACGCCCAGTATTGGGAAAAGTTCGGCATCAACGGCACCGAGGAGAGCAAGGAACGCTACAAGGACTTTGCCCAATTCTACAAGCAGCCCATCCACATCGACCTGACGGTGATCGGCGAGAAGAACGCCGCTGACCCCAACGAAAATCAGACCCTCACCGTGAAGGTCAAGGTGGACGGCTACAACAAGAACGGCCATACCTTCACGGGAATCTCCGACTTTACCTTCACCGGCAAGGCCAACGAGGATCCTACCGCTTGGGACGCTGTGAAGGCGTGCCTTGACAGTGCCAAGTACACCTATACCGGCAGCGGCGCCTACATCAAGAGCATCACCGATGCGGCGGGCAACACCCTCAAGGAGAAGGGCGATGGCAAGTCCTCCGGATGGATGTTCGGCCTCACCTTACAGGGCGGCACCGAGACCTTGCCTAAGACCACACTGGACAACACCTATCTCAAGGACGGCGACACCCTGCGCCTGTTCTTTACCGACACCTATATTCCGCTGGACCCGACGGATCCCGTGGTGCCCGGTGCGGAAGTACCCGGCTTCGATGAGGCATATGCCGGCGCCAAGGCGTATATCCAAAGCGCGGTGAGCGCCCCGGTCGTCAGCTATCTCTTCGGCGAGTGGGCGGTGCTGGGCCTGGCCCGCGCCAAGGTGCCTCTGTCCGAGGCATATATCGCGGCCTATTATGAGAAGGTCGTGGCCTATGTGCAGAAGAATATGGGCGCGGATGGCGTTCTTGTCGATCCCGAGAGCCGTAACCCCACCGTCACCGACAACGAGCGTATCATTCTGGCCCTTACCGCCATCGGCAAGGACCCCGCCAACGTGGGCGGCGAAAACCTGCTGAAGGCGCTGCAGAACAAGGATATCATGAAGGTCACCGATACCAGTAACACAGATATCAACGGCCTCGTCATGGGTCTGCTGGCGCTCAACAGCCGCAATTACACCTCCGACACCTCCTGGCTGGTGCAGGCTGTTCTTGCACAGCAGAACGAAGACGGCAGCTGGAGCGCCAGCGCCGACACAAAACCCGTCGGCGACGTGGACATGACCGCCATGGCGCTGCAGGCGCTGGCACCCTACCATAAGGACAGCGGCAATGAAACCGTGAACACCGCCGTGGAGAAAGCCCTCAACTGGCTCTCCGGCAAGTATCGAAGCGGCTACGACTCCTCCGAGAGCTGCGCGCAGGTGGTCATCGCCCTTTCCGCCCTGAATTTGGATGCCAACACGGACGCGCGCTTTACCAAGACCGTGGAGGGGAAGACCCTGAGCGTGCTGGGGAACCTCCTGCAGTACCGCGTGGCGGAGAACGGCGGCTTTAAGCATCAGTTCGCAGACAAGGCCGTCAACGAGATGGCCACGGAGCAGGCGCTTTGCGCCATGGCCGCCTATGCGCGCTTTACCGAGAAGGCCAACGCCCTCTACGATATGACCGACGCCGCCTGCGCCCATCGCTTCGGCGAGTGGCAAGTGACCGTGGCCGCCACCTGCACCAAGGACGGCGTCAGCCGCCGGATCTGCTCCATTTGCGGCGCCGTGGAGGAAAAGTCTGTTCCCGCGACGGGCCACAACTTCGGCGCATGGACGGTGACCAAGGCGGCCACCTGCACCGAAAGCGGTATCAGCACCCGTAAGTGCAGCGTTTGCGGCACGGAGGAGACGATGATCGTCCCGTCTCTGGGGCACAGTATGACTGCCACGGCGGGCAAGGCTGCTACCTGCACCGAGGCAGGCAACAGTGCCTACTGGTCCTGCTCCCGCTGCGGCAAGTTCTTCAGCGATGCGGCGGGCAAGACCGAGATCGCCAAGGACAGCTGGGTCATCGCGGCGCTGGGGCATGACAAGGCCACCCGCGCTGACGTGGCGGCTACCTGCTACGCCTCCGGCCGTACGGCGGAGACCTACTGCAAGCGCTGCGGACTGGTTCTCACTGCCGGCACGGTCATTCAGGCTACCGGAAAGCACACCTATGAGAACGGCGTCTGCTCCACCTGCGGCGTAAAGAATCCCTTGGCGGACGTCAAGGGCGACACCATCAAGGTGGACAGCAAAGACAACAAGACCGCCGCGGGCGGCGGCTTGGTCATCAAGGCCGACAGCACCATCACCGACGAAGTGCTGGCGGATATCAAGGCGGCGGTGAGCGACGGTGCGATCACCGTGACCGTGGAGGACAGGTTCCAGCCCACCAACGAGCAGAAGGCTGCCGACGGCGGCAAGAGCGCCCTGACCGAGGCGGCCAAGAACGCCGCCACCGGCGATGCTAAGCAAGAGCTGACCAAGCTGGCCGAGAAGCTGGACGCCCTGCGCGGCGACAAATCCCGTAAGAACGCGCAGTTGGAGAAGGTCGTGGACGTGACTGTGGCGCTGGTCAAGACAGAAGGGAACGAGATCAAGACCGTGGCGCAGCTTATCGAGCTGCCCCACAGCGTCACCGTGACCATCCCCATCACCGACGAGCTGTACGCGGCCCTTCAGGGCAAGCGCGTCTGCGTGGTGCGCAGCCACACGGATAGCAGCGGCAATGTGACCACTGCCGAGCTGTCCGCTACGCTGGGCGGCACCAAGGGCAATTATGTCCTGACCTTCCAGACGGACAAGGCCTCCGCGTTCGCTATCGTCTCCTATGAGACGGTGTCCTCCGGGTACTACTACGGCGGAAGCGGTACGGCCGACAGCGGCAAGACCGACTCCGCCAACACGGCGGACGACAGTCAGATGGTGCTGTGGCTGGGCAGCGCGGTCCTGGCGGCGGCAGCCGTTGTGGTGCTGACCCGGAAGAAGCGCGTTTCCAAGTAACAACAGAACAGCCGACGCAGGGGCGCGAAAGCGCCTCTGCGTATGGCGCTTTTATGAGGAATGAGAGATATGAAGAAAAACCACCGATTTTGGCTGTTGGCGCTGGCGCTGTCCCTGCTGCTGACCTGCGCCGCCTGCGGAAAAAAGACCGTATCGTACGCCCCCGGCAACATTCCCACGGCAACGCAGGAGCAGACCGCGGACACCAGGAAGGACGACACAGCTGAAACGGGCACCACCAAGGCTGACGGTAAGCAGGACGCGGCAAAGACTGAGGATAAGACCGCGGACGATAAGAAGCCTGACAAGCAGAAGTCGGCTGATGATGCCAAAAAGGCCGAGGAGGACGCCAAAAAGCAGGAGGAAGCCAAGCGCCTGGAGGAGCAGAAGCGGCTGGAAGAAGAGAAGAAACAGCAGGAACAGGAGCAGCCTTCTGCGCCGGACCCGGACCCTGCGCCTGCACCTGACCCTGCGCCGGCGGCGTCCGTATCGCTGTACATCTCCTGTGCCACGGTGCTCAATAATATGGACAAGTGCTCCGACGGCGTGAAGGGCCTTATCCCCGCCGACGGCGTGATCCTGTCCGCCACGGTGACCATCACCGAGGGTGAGTCTGTCATGTCCGTACTGAAGCGGGCCTGCGGTGACGCGGGTATCCCGGTGAGCTCCAGCGGCAACTATGTCAGGGGCATCAACGGCCTGTTCGAAAAAAATGTGGGCAGGAGCTCCGGCTGGATGTACTGCGTGGGGGGAACTTTCCCCAACTATGGCGCGGACAGCTATACGCTCTCCGGCGGCGAGAACATCCAGTGGCTCTACACCTGTAATATGGGTGCAGACGTGGGCAATACCTACATGGGCTGACAAAAGGGCGGCTTTTGCCGCCCTTTTTCCGCACGCAGGATTGACGTATCCCCTGGCGGCAGGGTATAATCAAAAGGTTAAGACAACGATTTTCAGGAGGTGATCCCATGGACGATACGCTGCGCACTTGCCATCCGGCGGTGAGCTTTGCCTATTTCGCCCTGGTCATCGCCTGCGCGATGCTGCTGATGCACCCGGTGTGCCTGGTTCTGTCGACGCTGGGCGGCGGGTGGTATGTTGCCCGTCTGCTGGGCGGCAAGGGCCTGCGCCGCCACCTGCTGTGGCTGCTGCCCATGGCCCTTCTGGCGGCGGCCCTGAACCCGGCCTTTGTCCACCAGGGCGTCACCATTCTGGCCTACCTGCCCTCCGGCAATCCCCTGACGCTGGAGAGCCTGCTCTACGGTCTGGCCGCCGGCGCCATGCTCAGCGCCGTGGCGCTGTGGTTCGTCTGCGTCACCGATGTCATCACCTCGGACAAGGTGGTGTACCTCTTTGGCCGCGTCATCCCGGCGCTGTCCCTGCTGCTGAGCATGATCCTCCGCTTTGTGCCCCGCTTTGTCCGGCGGCTCCGTGCCGTGGCGCAGGCCCAGCGGCATCTGGGCCGTGATACCCAGACCGGCGCCCCGGCCCGGCGCGTCAGAAGCGCCCTTCGTGTGTTCTCCATCGTTGTTACCTGGAGCCTGGAAAGCGGGCTCATTACCGCCGACAGTATGCGCTGCCGGGGCTATGGCCTGCCGGGGAGGACCTCCTTCTCCCTCTACCGCTTTGACCGGCGTGACGGTGCCGTCGCCCTCTGGCTGGCCTTTTGCGGCCTGTATCTGCTGGGCGGCGGTCTGGCCGGCGGCCTGCGCTTTCAGTATTACCCCATGCTGCTCAGCGGCCCCGTCACACCGCTGACGGTCAGCTTTTTCGCCGTTTACGGCCTGCTCTGCTTTACGCCGGTGCTGCTGGACGCCCTGTCCCGGCGCCGCTATCTCGTCCGGAAAGGAGGGACGCCCCGTGCCTGAACTGCTGCGTTTGGAGCATTTTGGCTTCACCTACCCCCAGCAGCCCTGCCCCGCGCTGGCGGATGTGTCCCTCACGGTCCGTCAGGGCGAGTTCTGGGTCCTCTGCGGCGCCTCCGGCTGCGGCAAGACCACGCTTCTCCGCCAGCTGAAGCCCGCCCTGCGCCCCCACGGTGCGGCCGAGGGCCGTATCCTCTTCGACGGTCAGCCGCTGGATGACCTGCCGCCCCATCGGCAGGCCGCCGATATCGGCTTCGTCCTCCAGTCTCCGGAGGAGCAGACCGTCACCGACAAGGTCTGGCACGAGCTGGCCTTCGGACTGGAGAGCCTGGGCTGCGATACGCCCTCCATCCGTCGCCGCGTGGCGGAGATGGCCTCCTTCTTCGGCATCCAGGACTGGTTCCATAGGAAAGTGGATGAGCTCTCCGGCGGCCAGAAGCAGCTGCTGGCCCTGGCCTCGGTCATGGTGCTCCAACCCCGTCTGCTGATACTGGACGAGCCCACCAGCCAGCTGGATCCCATTGCTGCTGCCGACTTTTTGCAGACTGTGGGCCGCCTGAACCGCGAGCTGGGCATCACCGTCCTCCTGACGGAGCACCGTCTCGAGGAGGCGTTGCCCCTGGCCACCCACGCCGCCGTGCTGGACGGCGGCCATCTCCTCTGTGCCGACGCGCCGGAGGCGGTGTGCCGTTCCCTGCGGGGCCGCGGCCACGATATGTTCCTGGCCATGCCCGCCGCCGTCCGTATCTGGGCCGGGGTGGACAGCGACGCGCCCTGCCCCATCACCGTCCGCGAGGGCCGCGATTTCCTGTCCGGCTGGTGCGATGAACACCCCCTGTGCCCGCTGCCGCCGGAGCCGGTGTATCCCGCCGGGGATACCGCCCTTGCCGGCGCGGGTCTCTGGTTCCGCTATGAGCCGGACCAGCCGGACGTGGTCCGCGGTCTGGACCTTCAGGCCCGCCGGGGTGAGCTGCTGGCCCTGCTGGGCGGTAACGGCGCGGGCAAGTCCACCACCCTGGGCCTGCTGTCCGGTGCGCTGACGCCCCAGCGGGGCACCGTGACCCATACGGGCCGCATCGGCGTTCTGCCCCAGGACCCGCAGGCTCTGTTCGTGAAAAACACGGTCCGTCAGGACCTCTACGAGTCCTTTGACGGCACGGACCTCCCCAAAGACCAACGTGACCGCCGGGTAGAACAGGTGACGGCCCTTTGCCGCCTGACCGAGCTGCTGGACCGTCATCCCTATGACCTCTCCGGCGGCGAGCAGCAGCGGGCCGCCCTGGGTAAGGTGCTGCTGCACCAGCCGGATATCCTGCTGCTGGACGAGCCTACCAAGGGCCTGGACGCCGCCTTCAAGCAGTCCTTTGCCGCTATTCTTTCCGCGCTGACCGCCGCCGGCACGACAGTGGTGATGGTCAGCCACGACGTGGCCTTCTGTGCCCGGTATGCCCACCGCTGCGCCCTGTTTTTCGACGGCAGCATCGTCGCGGAGGGCACACCCCGTGACTTCTTCTCCGGCAACAGCTTCTATACCACCTCCGCTAACCGTATGGCCCGGGACTTCTGCCCCTGTGCCGTCACGCCGGAGGACGTGATCGCGGTCATCGGCGGGACCGTCCCGCCCCAGCCGGAGGCCCCCGCCGCCTGGCAGCCTCTGCCTCCGGTGGCGGAGGAGTCCACCGCCTGGAAGCCGAAAAAGCTTCCCTGGTGGCGCAGAGCCATCGCCGCCGTGTGCGGTGCGGGTGCGCTGGCAATCTTCTGGCTGGCGGCCAAACACACTGACCTCACCGCCTTGGTGGGCGGCGGCACACTGTCCCAGGCCGGCTGGCAGGCCCTGGGACTTTACGGCCTGTTCATCGCCCTGCTTTTCGGCTGCATCGCCGCCATCGGTCGGCGCTCCAAGCCCCTGACGCTGCTCCAGACCCCGGTGCAGAAGCGAAAGCTCTCCCAGCGTACCCGTCTGGCGGCGGCACTGATCCTGCTGTGTATCCCCACCACGCTGTATCTGGGCTTTTTCTACCTGGGCAACACTGCCTACTACCCCATCGCTTTCGCCGTGCTGCTGGAATGCATGGCGCCCTTCTTTCTGGTGTTCGAGGGACGGAAGCCACAGGCCCGTGAGCTGGTGCTGGTGGCCTCCCTCTGCGCCCTGGGCGTGGCGGGCCGCGCCGCCTTCTTCATGCTGCCTCAGTTCAAGCCCGTCCTGGCTCTGACCATCATCTCCGGCGTGGCTCTGGGCGGCGAGACCGGCTTCCTGGTGGGCGCCATGACCATGCTGGCCAGCAATGTCCTGTTCTCCCAGGGCCCCTGGACGCCCTTCCAGATGTTTGCCATGGGCATCATCGGCTTCCTGGCGGGCGTATTGTTCCGCCGGGGCTGGCTGCGCCGCAGCCGCGCCGCCCTGTGCGTGTTCGGCGCTATCGCCGCTGTGGTCATCTACGGCGGCATCATGAACCCGGTGTCGGCGCTGCTCTACGCCCGGACGCTGGAGCGGAAGGTCATCGCCGCCTACTATGTCACCGGCTTTCCCATGGACTGCGTCCACGCCGCCGCCACAGTTTTCTTCCTGCTGGTGCTGGCGGAGCCCATGCTGGAGAAGCTGGACCGCATCAAGATCAAATACGGCTTAGTGGAATAAGCAGATGCGCCCACCCCGACGGGGTGGGCGCGTCCGCGCGGTGCAACTTCAGGTTTCCCACCTTTTTTTCCGCCGCAACCCAAGACTGATAGACAATCTGCCCGATCTGCTGTATAATAGATCCAAACACACAGAAGGGAGGACCGCCTATGCCTGCCATCCGCTGCAAGGCCTGCGGCAAGACCTATGATACTGTGCCCCAGGGGCGCACCTGCCCCTATTGTGGCAGTGGGGACACCCACTTGTTGCAGGGCAATGCATGTAGTATGCGACAAATCGAGGCGCGATAGAGAA
>OGGW01002254.1_pt1 | contig 12472 bp, 8 predicted proteins | sample 1571291 | NCBI WGS metagenome assembly OGGW01 (sample SAMEA2582028, study PRJEB24529) | metagenome | biome: Human gut stool | place: China | collected 2011 | reverse complement strand
CATTGCTAACATCATTATTTCAGAGAACATCATGTGTTTTGCAGGAGATGAAAAATACAAATGCCTGTATGGTCTGACTAGTGACGAAAAATTATACAAATATGATTTATCCAAATATTTTGATAAATTATGATTAAATATGTCATTACAACATTCATCTGTATCGTAATTATGTCATGCAATTTCTTTGATAAGAACACACAAAAATATCGAAAAATTGCATTGGAATGGCATAATCGTCAAATTATTTTACCTACCAGACTACCTGATAAAGGTATTTGTTGTGACACACTGTATCCGGTTTTGACGACAAAAAAATATAAAATATTCACTTACATTGATACATTAGGCTGTACGGCTTGCAATTTCGGAGCATTGGCTTGGAAACAGTTAATCCATGAAGCGGATAGTCTGAATTACGATGTCGCTTTTCTATTCTATGCTCATTTAAAGAATTATGAAGAGTTCGAGACCTATCTGGAAATAAACAAGTTCAGTTATCCTATTTTTTATGATTATAAGGGAGAATGTAATAAGCAGAATAAATTACCACAACATGTATTCTATCAGACTTTTTTATTGGACGAAAACAATAAAGTGTTGCTAATCGGCAAACCTACACCCGGTAGTAATTTATGGAATTTGTACAAAAAAATCATTAGTCAGTAACATCATCATAAAAAGTCCTTAAACTATATGTCAACATGTGGTTGCCATTATTCTATCTCTATTGATAACGCAACTATTTCAAAAAAGGGGCATTGTACGCTTAAATCAAGGTTAAAATGAACAAGTCGTGTGTTGATTTACACTTACTTTTTATTCCATTGTAATATCAGAAATATCAGGCCGGGGACAAAAATAATAAGGGCGGTGATCTGAAGGGCGAAGGCCAGGGAAATCGAGTCATTCAACCAACCGATAAAAGGAGCCATCGTGGCGAAAATCAGGCGGATGATGAAATTCCGGATCGACAGGACGGTGGCACGCATCTCCGAGAAGGTCTGGCGATTGATATATCCTTTAAGAATAGGAGTGGCGAATCCGCGTACGATATAAAAGAGGAAGAATAAAAATAAACTGAAATAATTCAGGCAGAAAGAGACGGCCAGATAACCTCCGGCGATGAGTATCAGAATAAGGGTATATGTCCGGTTTTCTCCCAGCTTGCGGTTGAGTTTGTCCGAATATAAGGCAGCTATGCCTACAGTGAGGTTCAATACTGTCCACACGATACCGAAAAGCGCGGTCGGAAGTTCTATTTTCATCAATACCGGTTGTACGAACCAGGCCATAGTCAGGGTTGCCGCTCCGATAATGCCGGAGAACATAATGTCGTAGCAAAGGCTTTTATTCGTAAATAGCGAATATCGAATGATTTTCCAGATATTGGCTAAAGGATTGACAATTTTGGTTTTGACATTGAATTCCTGTAAAGTCAAAGCTGCCGGAATACCGATAAAGGCAATCAAAATCTGACAGTAGAAAGGCAGACGGAGCGAAAATGTGGCTAACAGTCCGCCGAAAATACCCGCGAAGGCTTCCGAAAAATTCCCGATCATCGTTACTTTACCTTCATATTTCAGGTATTCGTTTTCCCGGTCGTAATGAAGCATCGTGTCGTATAAAAGAGCCGAATCGGCGCCGGAAACCAAACTTTGGCCTATTCCCAGCAGGATCTCGGCAATAAAAAATGCATAGAAAGTAGAGGATAGCGAATAACAGATGTAGCCTCCGAAAGCGACGATACAACCCGTAATCAAACAATTTTTCCGTCCCCAGGCATCGGCCAGATAACCCGTCGGGATGTCGAGACTAACCAGAACAATCGAGTAGACACTTTTTAAAAGGAAGATATCCTTTAAGCCCAATCCATTTTCTTCGTAAAATAATACGATAATAGGCATAATCAAGGTAAACCACTTGGATACCTTAATCAAATAAAGGGCTGTAATATTTTGTTTTAGCGAGGCCACCTGCAGACTGGTAAATGCAATGACAAAGATAATAAAGATTCAGGATTAGCAGCTGGAGAAAAAAGTTTTTTAAAGAGAAAACAGGTTTGGTATGAAAATTGCACACATTATAATAAAATGTGCAGTAATCTTTTGGTTTTAAATTTTAATATGTATTTTTGTTTCAGATTACAACTAAATAACAGTTTGAACTATGAAAATTGAAAAGATCAGCGATATTTATGAGGTATTGAAAGGATATACCCGTAAAAAGCGTTTAGTGGTTGCTTTTGCTAATGATAGTCATTCTATAGAAGCTGTTTATATGGCAGTAAAGGCCGGATTGGTGGAAGGAATATTGGTAGGGGATACGGAGACTATCAAAGGAGTGTGTAAAGAAAACGGTTATGATGAATCGTGTTTTAAAATTGTCCATGAACCGAATGATGTCCGGGGAGCTGAAACGGCTGTCGAAATGATCCGAAACGGTGAAGCCGATGTTATCATGAAAGGATTGGTGAGTACCGATAAATATATGCGGGCGATCTTAAATAAGGAACGGGGATTGGTAGCGCCCAATGCAATTCTGTCGCATGTAACGGTGATGGAATGCTCGTCTTATCATAAATTATTGACTGTTAGTGATGTGGCTGTGATTCCTTGTCCTGATTTGAATCAGAAAATTTCTATGATCAAATATGTGACGATTACTGCGAGAGCTTTGGGAGTTGAAAAACCGAAAGTAGCGATGATCGCTCCGACGGAACAGGTCTTGCCTAAAGTGCAATCTACGGTCGATGCTGCCATCTTGTCGAAAATGGGAGAGCGGGGACAGATCCCAGGGTGCATAATCGAGGGGCCGATGGCTTTGGATGTAGCTGTCGATAAAGAAGCTGCCGAAATAAAGAAAATGCAGTCGGTAGTTGCCGGAGATGCGGATTGTTTGATTTTTCCCAATCTGGAATCCGGGAATGTATTTTATAAAACCAATACGAAATTAGGGCATTCTAAACAGGGAGCAGTACTGGTCGGAGCAAAAGTTCCGAGTGTATTGTCTTCGCGTGGAGATAGTGTTGAAACGAAATTGAATTCGATTGCTTTGGCTGCTATTTTGTCGGAATAATTTTTTTTGACACGTTCTCTGGCTTTGCAAGCCACAGGTGCGAGTTCTTCGGGAATTTTAATTATAAACCTCCGGTTTTGATTCATACTTATTGATCGAAGCCGGAGGTTTGTCGATTTATATTGGACTAATCACCCAAAGTCAAATTTTTGACTTTGGGATCACTTCTTTTTATTAAAAATTCAAAAGAATTAGTTGAGTTGTCCGGATTCAGCTTTCTTGATCATGTCGGCATTCGCCGTGATATATATTTCTACTCTCCGGTTCTGTGCCCGTCCTTCGGCAGTGCTGTTATCGGCCACAGGCTGATCGAATGCAAGGCCTTCGGTCGTCAAACGGGAACGGCTGATTCCCTGGCCTACCAGAAAGTTGGCGACGGCATCTGCACGTTCTTTAGAAATGCGTTCGTTTACTGCACGGGTACCGGTATTGTCGGTATGACCGTAGATGGTCACGTCCGTATCCGGAGAATTTTTCAGGGAAGTGGCGAATTTCGTCAAGGCTTCTCTGGAAGCCGGACTAAGTTCGCTCTTATTGGTGGCGAAAAGGATACCATTGTCGAAGGTTACCTTTATGGCTTGGAGGTTATTGACATCCTGTACAGACTCGACTTTAGCTCCTTCGATCGCTTCCAGTTCTTTTTTTTGTTTGTCCATCCGGCGACCGATTAAAGCTCCGGTTCCTGAACCGACGGCAGCGCCTACTGCAGCACCGATGGCAGCTCCTTTACCCTTTCCGGCGAGAGCTCCGATTCCTGCACCTAAGGCAGCACCACTTCCGGCACCGATGGCAGCACCTTTACCTGTATTACTCCAGCTGGCACACCCTGTAAAAACACTGCCTGAGAAGATCAGACTTCCACCAAGCAATAACATAACAAAAAGATTTCTGATTTTCATGTGTTCTCAATTTAGAATCTTGGTTATTATACGTGCGAAATTAGAAACAATCTGTTAAAAATAAAATTGATTTCAGCTTGAATTTTATATTTTTGTCCGAATGAATTGAAACAGACCTATAAGGGGGAGTTTGTGGTAAGATAAAATTATAAGTTGAAACATGGCTGTATATTTTATTAGCGGGATCGATACAGATGCCGGAAAATCGATCGTTACGGGAGTAATAGCCCGGACGTTGTTACAAAAAGGAGTGCATGTGATCACTCAGAAGTTTATTCAGACCGGATGTGTCGGTATTTCGGAAGATATACTGAAACACCGGGAAATTATGGGGATTCCTCCTCAGGAAGTAGATAGAGACGGTACGACCTGTCCTTATGTCATGACTTACCCGTCTTCGCCTCATTTGGCAGCCGAGATCGACCGGGTAGAAATCGATGTAGAGCGGATTCATCGGTCTACAGAAAAATTAGCTGCCGCTTACGATGTCGTATTGCTCGAGGGGGCCGGTGGGTTGTATGTGCCTGTCAGCCGGCAGTATCTGACGATCGATTATATCCAGGAATATAAACATCCGTTGATATTGGTGTCGTCGTCAAAATTGGGCAGTATCAACCACACCCTGATGAGTCTTGAATTGTGTCGTCGGCGCGGTATCGAGGTAGCTTACGTCGTTTATAACGACTTTCCCAACGACAGTGAGTGGATCAAGAATGACTCGATTACCATTATCCGGCAATATCTGGATGAACATTTCCCGGATTGTCGTCTGTTGGAATTACCTGTGGTTGAGGGGGATAAGTGGCCTGAACTGGAATTGAAATAAATCGCATCGCTTCTACAGGGAAGGAATGAGCCGTTCTAGTCGAAAGAGGAACATATGCAAAAAGTAGAATTATTATCTCCGGCCAGGGATCTTGTTGTCGGTAAGGCCGCTATCGATAATGGGGCCGATGCGGTATATATCGGGGCACCTGCTTTCGGGGCCCGTAAAGCTGCAGCCAACAGTCTTGAAGATATCGGGACTTTGGTGAGGTATGCCCATCGTTTTTATTGCCGGGTATTCGTTACCCTGAATACAATATTGTATGATTCGGAGTTGGCCGAAGCGGAAAAAATGATCCGGCAATTGTACGCGATCGGGGTCGATGCTTTGATCATTCAGGATCCGGGCATATTGAATATGGATCTGCCCCCGATTTGTTTGCATGCCAGCACACAGATGCACAATTATGAACTCGAACGAATTAAGTTTTTAGATCAGCTGGGATTTCAACGGATTGTATTGGCCCGGGAGCTTTCGTTGGAGCAAATCCGGGAGATCCGGAAAGAGGTGAAAGCCGAACTGGAAGTGTTTATACACGGGGCTTTGTGTGTCAGTCTGAGCGGACAATGTTATCTCTCTCAATATATGTTCGGCCGCTCGGCTAACCGGGGCGAATGTGCGCAGCCTTGCCGGATGAAATGGACTGTCGAAGATAACAGTGGGAAAAAGTTGATTAGAGATAAATATGTATTGTCTCTCAAAGATTTGAATCTTTCTTCTTATATCGATGATTTAATAGAAGCCGGAGTCGATTCGTTTAAAATAGAAGGGCGCCTGAAGGATGAGAATTATGTGGCGAATGTTACGAATTATTATTCTTCGCTGATCGGGAACCACCCCGGCATTGTGCGGAGTGGTTCCGGACATATCCTGTCGGCATTCGAAGCAGATCCTGAGCGGAGTTTCAGCCGGGGAAGTTCCGATTATTTTATCAGGGGACGGCACAGGGGATTAGTTAATATGGATACGCCGAAATCGATGGGAAAAAAGATAGGGATAGTTAAAGAAATAAAGGGAAATACTATTATTTTGGATGCTATCGGGGAGTTGGCGAACGGAGACGGATTATGCTATTTGGAGCAGGGCGGATTGAAAGGGATAAAGGTCAATGAAGCTGTGGGAAACCGGATTGTTTGTAATGAAACGGTAAAGCTCCGGCCGGGGACCGAATTGTTCCGGAATTACGATCATCGCTTTAATATCCGTTTGGACAAAGTGAAATCCGTACGGAAGATCCGGATAAAAATAAAAGCATGGACAGCGGATCGCTGTTTATGGCTGGAAGTGACCGACGAAGATGGCGTACAAGTGATTTTACGCTCGGAAGAAACTTTTGAAAAGGCACAGAATCCTCAGCAGGCAGAACGCCTCAAACAACAACTCCTGAAATGCGGAGATTCCGATTTTGAGTGTGAGAGTGTAGATTTGAACGGCGAAGAGGTCTTATTTATTCCGGCAGCAGCGGCCAATGCATTACGTCGGAAATTATTGGAAGAATTGATAGAGGCCAGAGAAGCCCGGCGGGAGAAAATGTTACCGGGACATAGGAAGCCCCTGACTTCTGTTCCCGTTGAAGCCGATTGGCACTATAATATTGCTAATCAGGGAGCGAAAAATTTCTATGAAGCTTGTGGGGTACCTGTTGTCGGAGCATGTTTTGAGAAATCGGGATTTCAGTCGGGGGAAAAAGATTTAATGCATACCCGTTATTGCCTGTTGTATGAATTAGGACGTTGCCGAAAAATGCAGAAAAACAAAGATTTGGAATTTCCGCTTTTTCTGGTCAACGACAAACATCGGTTCCGATTGGAATTCGATTGTCAGCGCTGCTTTATGAAAGTAATAAAACATGTATAAAGTTTAAAATGTTGTAAAAAAATGTTACTACCCAACCTACTTTGCTATCGATATTATATTTTTGTTTCCGAATTTATGGAAAATAGAAATAAGCCTAAGGGGCTAAAATAAAAATTTATGTGTGGAATAGTAGGTTATATAGGAACTAAAGAAGCTTATCCTATTCTGATCAAAGGTTTGCATCGTCTTGAATATCGTGGATACGACAGCGCAGGTATTGCCTTGATTTCGGATAATCAAGAATTGAATGTTTATAAGACGAAGGGCAAGGTGGCTGATCTGGAGCGTTTTGCCGAGTCGAAAGATATATCGGGTTGTATCGGTATAGCCCATACTCGTTGGGCTACTCACGGGGAACCTAATGATGTAAATGCACATCCCCATTATTCCCAATCGAAAAATCTGGCCCTGATCCATAACGGTATCATCGAGAACTATACGGTGTTACGGGCCGAATTGGAAAATAAAGGATATATTTTTCGCAGTAATACGGATACCGAAGTCATCGTGTATTTAGTAGAGTATATTATGCGTACCAACCAGGTGGATCTATGTACAGGTGTACAGTTGGCTTTGCATCAGGTGATCGGTGCTTATGCGATTGCATTGATGGACAAAAGCAATCCCAACGAGATCATAGCTGCCCGTAAAAGTAGCCCCTTGGTTGTCGGAATCGGTATGGATGAGTTTTTTTTAGCTTCGGATGCTACGCCTATTGTGGAATATACGGATAAGGTCGTTTACCTCAATGATGAAGAGATTGCGGTGATTCGTAGGGGAGAGCCTTTGAAAGTAGTGGATTTGAATAATGTGGAAATCACTCCTGAGATAAAAAAGCTGGCTATGAACTTAAGCCAGTTGGAAAAAGGAGGTTATCCCCACTTTATGTTGAAAGAGATTTATGAACAACCTCGTACTTTACAGGATTGTATCCGGGGCAGAATCAATGTAGGAGGAAATAGTGTGGTACTTTCCGGCGTAATCGATAATCGGGATAAATTCCTGAATGCCAACCGGATTGTAATTGTTGCCTGTGGTACTTCCTGGCATGCTGCTTTGATCGGCGAACATTTGATCGAAGATTTGTGCCGTATCCCTGTTGAAGTGGAATATGCGTCGGAATTTCGTTACCGGAATCCGGTGATCCATCCGGGAGATATCGTGATCGCCATATCCCAGTCGGGAGAAACGGCCGATACCCTGGCTGCGATAGAGCTGGCGAAATCGAAAGGGGCATTTATCTACGGCATCTGTAATGTAGTCGGTTCTTCGATTGCCCGGGCTACGGATTCGGGTTCTTATATTCATGTCGGACCTGAGATCGGCGTGGCTTCCACCAAGGCTTTTACCGGCCAGGTAACCGTACTTTCGATGTTGGCCTTGACTATTGCTCAGCAGAAAGGGACTATTACCCAAGCTCGTTTCGAAGAAATGGTAAAAGAGTTGCAGGGTATACCTGAAAAGATTTCTATGGTTTTGAAAAATGCCGAGCCGGTAAAGGAATTATCTAAGATATTTACTTATGCCCGTAATTTCATTTATCTGGGACGTGGCTATAACTATCCGGCCGCTTTGGAAGGAGCATTGAAATTGAAAGAGATTTCTTATATCCATGCCGAGGGATATCCTGCTGCCGAAATGAAACATGGACCTATAGCACTTATCGATGCAGAAATGCCGGTAGTAGCTATTGCAACTACCGATAGTATATACGAAAAGACCATTAGTAATATACAGGAAATCAAAGCCCGGAAAGGAAAAGTAATCGCTATTGTCAGTGAAGGCGACCAGTTGGTACACGATATTGCCGATTATTGCATCGAAGTACCTCATGTGTTGGAACCTTTTGCTCCTTTAGTAGCTTCCATCCCTTTGCAATTGCTGGCTTATTACATTGCCGTTAATAAAGGACGCAACGTGGATCAACCCAGAAACCTGGCGAAATCAGTTACGGTTGAATAAAACGGATAGCGGCTTTTAGCCGGTAGATAAAACGGTGCCGACAGTTAAAACAGGAGTAACGGTTTAAAACTGGATTGCATCGTTTTATTCGTTGTTGCTGTTTTATCTGTCCGGCTCCCTTTTTACCGGTAAGGCTATTCTACGATTACAGAAGTCTGTTTTTTGCCATCCATATAGACCGTTACGGGTTTGGCAAACCGGACGTGGCGGACGAATTCTTTTTCTTCGATCAATTGCTGATTTCGAATAATGTCGTAATTGATGAAGGAGCTGTCCGATTCGTAAGGTACGGCAAAGTATCCGACATTCATGGAAGTCACATTGTGAAAGAAATGGGACCCCAGCGAAGCGTCCAGGGGGAAATCCCTTAATCCTTGTTCGACGATAATCCTGGCTTTAGAAATATCCGACCACAATACAGGAATGCCGGTCAATTTGTCCCGTGTTCCCCAACGTCCCGGTCCGATCAGGATATAGGGGGTGTCGGTGGCTTTTAATTTTTCATTGAAAAATTTCACTTCTTCGGCCATCTGTTCGGTGCGCAAGCGGTCGAAATGTCGGGGATCGACATAAATCAGATCCTGAATGTCGGTGATTTTCCCGTTGCCCATTCCTTTGTCGGCCCGTAAGATCGCTTTACTCATATTGATATTTTCTTTGTCGATATCCATATGATATTCATTTTTGATCAGGGGTTTGATCTGCAGGACATAAAATTTCCATTCTTTGTTTTCCCGATTGACTGCAAATTCCATTTCGACGGGAGCTCCCATCGCCTGGGAGAAAATATCCAGCAGTATATCCAGGGTCGAAGCCAGAGGAATATAGTCGTATTGCAGTATGTCCGGAAAGTTGACAATCCGGGGGCCACGTACACTGAAATCGAAACCTATGCGGTCGTTCATAAAATCGTAGACCGAAGCACAATGCTGTAAATTACCGTCTTCTTCTATCGCTTTCAAGTCATAAGATCGGATAGCGGCATCTTCACCGTCTTTCACCAGATTGTAGTCCGGATGGATCATGTCTATGGCATAAAAATATTTTTGCGAATCCCGGGCCATATCCTGGATAGAGGCCAGTTGCAATTTGGGATAACGGGGACAAAAACGATAGGTCTTTTCTCCCCCCACCACATATGCTCCAAGGCCCAGTGCTATGACTGCAAATCCATCTTCCGGTTTAATGTAAGAAAAAGGATAGAAGTTATAGGATTGGGCGACTCCACTGATGTTGGGATAATATTTTCCGTTGTATTCGTTTCCTACTACCTCCTGGAGGATTACCGCCATTTTTTCTTCTTCGATCATACAGTCGATCGCGTGAAAGTAAGCTCTCGGACTATGGGTGAATATCGATGAATACACCAGTTTTACGGCAGTTTCGAGATCGTTGATCCGGCGTTCGATATCGGGGTGGTTATTGGGAATCAAATACGTAGAATAAACACCTGCAAAAGGCTGACTGAGCGAATCTTCGAACAAACCGGACGAGCGTACGGCCAAGGGTTTACGCATCACTTCCAGGTAGGAGCGGAGCTTGTCCCTGAGTTTTTGAGATAAGGGAGCCGCTATGAAGGCCGCTTTCACTTCTTCGTAACTTTCATCACTATAAATAATCCGACTCAACCCATTGTTATCTATGAAGTTATCAAATTCATCCACACCGATGATCGCCGTTTTCGGAATTTCTATCTTTAGTTTCGGGATCAGCTTCTTAAAATCGACGTTTTCGATAAAATTGGACAGGAAAGCCATTCCCCGGCCTTTACCTCCGAAGGAACCTTTACCTAAACGGGTGATGTAACGGTTCGAATCGACTAATTTGGGGTTGTAATTGATGATCCGCCCTTTGATTTTTTTCAGTTCTGCCGCTTCGAATACCCGTAGGATGAATTGCCGCATTTCGGCCGGAGTAGGGAAATCTTCAAACCGGTATCTTTTCAGATGTTTCGCTAAAGTAATTTCCCGGTGGGCCATTAACCAGGTGGAAATACCGTTGCGAATGGAGTGGTATATCAAAGATTCATCCGGGATGCTCAGCAGTTTTTGTTTAAATTCTTCTATCGAAGTGGCTCTGTCGATCGGTTCTCCGTTTTTGTTCCGGAAAATAAAATCTCCGAATCCCAGATATCCTTTGATAAAATCCTGGATATCATGAGCCAGAGTCGGGGAATTTTTATTAATAAAAGCAGCATGCAACTCTTCTGCTTTTACTGTATTTTCTATCTCCTGGCTTTGAAGCATACAGGGAATATACGCTCCGGTTCGCTTGACATAGCGGATCAATTCGATTCCGGCTTCTTCATCTTCCTCTCCATTCCGTTTATAGCGCACATCCGATATGACTCCGATCAGATTTTCCCGGTAATGATCGATAACGTATACTGCCTCTTCATAGTTGGTTGCTAATATTACTTTCGGTCTTACCCTTATTTTCATCACAATACTCATATCGTTGTCCTGAGGTTCTGAGAAAATGAGTTCCTGAGTTTGTGTCATGACCTCAGTATAAAGTAAAGGCAAATAACGGGAATAATACCGGATCGAGTTTTCGACCAATAGGATTACCCGGATATCTCCCAAATGGGTGTCCCGGTCGAGGTTCATTTTATCCTCGATGTATTTGGCCATGACCAGGAATATCTTGGTGGAACCGTTCCAGACGAACAACCTTTCGATAGATTCGTACAACCGATCTTCTATAGTATGAAAATAGGCCAGGTCCGAATTGTTGTTTACCAGCATCAGCTGACAGATATTCGGATACAAATCTTTCAGATGACGGCTGATGACCAAAGGAGTTTGTTTGTCCAGACCGGCCATCAGGATGATCAGGTCGATATGCCTTTCGGACAAAATCTTCAGGGCTTCTGCTTCGCTGGCGACAGAAGTAAAACGGGGGGCGGTATACAGGTTGACCTGTAAATATTCCCCCACGATTTTATCGGTGAATTGCCCTTCCCGTTCGATGGTATAAGCATCATAATAATTGGCGATCAAAAGAATTTCTTTGATTTTGAAGGGCATTAATTCCTGGAAAATGTCCCGGTCGCTCTTTTTACGTTTGTAGATTTTGTGTAGTTCGATTGACATAAACAGATCATTCAATGGTAATAGACTAGCTATCCTGTTGTACAGAATGATGTAAAATTACAAAAGTTTGGCGACTTGACAATGGTTAAATATACATATTGATCATTGCTTCGTATAGTTCTTGTTTACCGCTGGTTTGTTTGGGTTCTCCGTGAGCGATCGCATATTCCCGCAGATCTTCCAGCGAAAGTTTACCTTCTTCGAATGGCCGGCGAGAGTGGCATGGTTGACTTCGATATTTACTTTAAAATCTTTATCGAGGCCGTGTGCTTTAAGAAAACCGATTACCGTTTCTGTATCTGCGTCGTATTGGTGTTTCATCGGTTCCATCGGTTTGGGTTCGATCAGGAATGTTCCCTTAAAACCTTGGCTACGGGCATAATCCCGCGCTTTGGCCAATAGGAGGGCGAGGTGGTTCTTTTCACGCTTCTGATCGGTATTCAGTAGGGACATATAACCTTCACGGCCTCCCCAGAAAACATAGTTTTCACCTCCGAGGGCGATAGTGGCATCCAATGCGTTTTTTATTTGGACAGCAGCCCGTGCCACGACATCGAAATCGGGATTGGTAGCTGCTCCGTTCATATAACGGGCATGTCCGAAGACATTCGCTGTTCCCCACAATAGTTTGCTCCCTGTTTCAGCCTGTTTCTTGCGGGCATAGGCAACTATTTCTTCGTAGGCTTCGATAGAAGCGAGCAGTTTCCCCTGGTAGTCGGAAATGATCCGGGAAGAGAGTTTTATGAAAGGAAAAT
>OGGW01002251.1_pt1 | contig 12500 bp, 10 predicted proteins | sample 1571291 | NCBI WGS metagenome assembly OGGW01 (sample SAMEA2582028, study PRJEB24529) | metagenome | biome: Human gut stool | place: China | collected 2011 | reverse complement strand
GCGCCAAACGGGCGCAGCCTTTTTTCGAAGGAGAGGTTATGCAGCAGTATCAGTTTCCGCAAGGGTTCCTGTGGGGGGCGGCGGCGTCCGGCCCGCAAACGGAAGGGGTCACCAATAAGCGCCATCGTTCCATTTGGGACAGTTGGTTTGCCGAACAGCCGGAGCGATTTTATCAGCAGGTAGGGCCGCAGACCGTGTGTGATACTTATCATCAGTATCCGCAGGACGTGGCGCTGATGAAACAGACCGGCTTCAACTCATTTCGTACCTCGATACAGTGGTCACGACTGATCGCTGATTTGGAAACCGGCGCGCCGGACCCGGACGCGGTGCGTTTTTATCACGCCTATCTGGATGAGATGATCGCCAACGGCATTGAGCCGATGATCAATCTCTACCACTTTGATATGCCGGAAGCGCTGCAGAAACAGTACGGCGGCTTTGAATCGGCGCACGTAGCCGAGCTGTTTGCCCGCTTTGCCCGCACCGCCTTTAGCCTGTTTGGCCATAAGGTTAAATACTGGATAACCTTCAACGAGCCGATTGTGCCGGTTGAGGGAGGCTACCTGTACGACTTCCACTATCCATGTAAGAAAGATGGCCGGCTGGCGGCGCAGGTGGCGTTTAACATTATGCTGGCGCACGCCAAAGCGGTAACGGCTTATCGTGAACTGGCGCTGGCGGGCGAGATCGGCGTGGTGCTCAACCTGCCCCCGAGCTATACCCTCACCGACAGCGACGCGGATAAAAAAGCCGCCGGGTATGCCGACCTGTTTTTTAACCGCAGCTTCCTTGACCCGCTGGTAAAACATGAATTCCCCAAAGCGCTGTGCGAGATCCTTGCCGCCCACGACTGCCTGCCGACGACCAGCAAAGACGACGCGGCGTTGATCCTCAGCGCGGATATCGATTTTCTTGGGGTAAACTATTACGTGCCGCGGCGGGTAAAAGCGCGTGAGAGCGAATATGACCTCGATTATTTCACCCCGGAATACTATTTCGAAAACGCGGTGAACCCGCAGGGCCGCTTTAATCCTTATCGTGATAACAACGAGATCCTGCCGCAGGCGATCTATGACATTGCCGCCAATATTCGCGATAACTACGGCAATATTAAGTGGTATCTCGCGGAAATCGGCATCGCGATGGATCGACAATCAGAGGGCGAGCCCGGGGCGGACGGGGTGATAGACGATACTTTCCGCATCCAGCTGATGGAGGAGCATCTGGTGCAGCTGCACCGGGCGATAGCCGACGGCGCGAACTGCTTTGGCGTGCACCAGTGGACGTTTATCGACAATTGGTCGTGGATCAATGCCTTCAAACGGCGTTACGGCTTCTGGCGACTGGATCTGGAGACCGGCGAGCGACAGATAAAACGCAATGCGCTGTGGTTTGCCGAACTGGCGACCAGCAACGGTTTTACCAGCGATAAATAGCGCGCTGCGCCAGCGCTCCCTCTCACCGGCGCGGAAAGGGGGAGCGCGCGAGGTTACACCAGTTCGTCTTTATTAATACCCAGCCGCTTCATGCGTGACAGGAGCGTGGTGCGCTTGAGCCCCAGCCGCTGGGCGGCGCCTTTCGGCCCGGCCACCACGCCGTTGCTCTCCTTCAGCACCCGGACGATCAGCTGATATTCATCCTCACCTTCCTCAGGCAGGACCGCCGGCGTCCGCGGGGCTTCCACGATATCCCGCTCCGGCAGGGAGAGCTGCAGTACGTTGCCGCGGGTGAGCAATACCGCCCGTTCGATAACGTTTTCCAGCTCGCGCACGTTGCCCGGCCACTCCATACGCGTCAGAGTGCGCAGGGTTTCCGCCGGAATGCTGTCGATATTGCGCCCCATGCGGCGGGCGATTTTAAAGGTAAACGCCTTCACCAGCAGCGGGATATCGTCGGGACGTTCGCGCAGCGGCGGCAGGTGGATCGGGAACACGTTGAGCCGGTAGTAGAGATCGCTGCGGAATTCCCTGTCGATAACCATCTGCTTGAGATCGCGGTTGGTGGCGGCGATCAATCGAACGTCGGTCTGAATCAGCTTGTTGCTCCCCAGACGTTCGAACTCCTGCTCCTGGAGGACGCGCAGCAGTTTGGGCTGCAGTTCCAGCGGCATATCGCCCACTTCATCGAGGAACAGGGAGCTTTTGTCCGCCAGTTCGAAGCGGCCGATACGCTGGGCGCTGGCCCCGGTGAACGCGCCGCGTTCGTGGCCGAACAGATCGCTCTCCAGCAGCCCGGCGGGCATCGCCGCGCAGTTCATCTTCACCATCCGCCGACCGTTGCGTCCGCTGAGGTTGTGGATAGCGCGGGCGATAAGCTCTTTGCCGGTGCCGGTTTCGCCGAGGATCAGCACGGTGCTGTCGCTGTGCGCCACCATCTCGACCTGCTTGAGCACATTGTTCATCGCCTCGCTGCGGCCGATAATCTCCCCGAATTCGCTCTCGACATTATTGAGCTGCTCGGTGAGCGCGAGGTTCTCATCCACCAGCCGCTCTTTCAGGCGCTGAATTTCGCGGTAGGCGAGGGCGTTATCGATAGCGATCGACACCCGCTCGGCGATCTGCCGCAGCAGCTTGAGATTGGTGGTGGTGAAAACCTGTTCGTCGCACTGCGCCAGCTTAAGCACCCCGAGCAGGGTATTGCCGGACATCAGCGGCAGCAGGCACAGGGTCTGGATCTTATTGCCCCACATCTCGAAGAGCATTTTCTCATACGGCGCGAGAGTGTCATGTTCGTGCAGATTAAGCAGCAGCATCTCTTTGCTTTTGAACACGCGCTCGGTGAGGGTGCCGGCTTCATCCACCTCGCTCTGGTCGTGAACCGGGTGGCTGGCGTCAAGATAATGCGTGGAATAGATGTTGAACTTCCCCTTGCGGTCGCTGCGCAGCACCACGCTGATGGCGTCGATCCGGAAGTAGCGATGGATCTCTTTCGCCACCTCGCTGACCAGCTCGTCGATATCCAGTCGCGAGAGCACCGCGTTGGTGATCGCCACCAGGATGCGAAAGTTGTCGCGCTCGTGGCACAGCAGATCGTAATCGACGTTATTGCTGACCCGGTTCTGAATCTGTTCGGTGACGACGGCGACGATCTGCGCGAAGGTATGCAGCCGCTGGAACTCTTTCTCGCTCCACGGCCGGTTGTCACGGCGGAGGAATTCGCAGCCGCCGAAGATCCGCCCGTCCGCCGCCAGCGGCAGCAGCGAATAGTATCCGAACGGACGATACAGTCCGCTGCGGATAAGCTGCGGCCAGGTGTCGGCAAAGGTTTCATGATCGCAATGCAGGGCATCCGGCCGGGAAAGTAAGCGACGCACCGGACCGTGGGCCAGGACGGTTTCATCCTCGTAGCTTACCGGATGGCCGGCCTCATCGCAGGCGTACCTGGCCGCGCGGTGATTACCCGCGTTCCACAGGATGATGGCCGCCTCATCGGCCAGCGCGGACTGTTGCACCAGACGGGTCAGGGTTTCGCTTAGCGCGGCCAGGTCGGGCTGCTGTAATAAAAGCCGGGTGATATCGAACAGCCCCTGCTGGCCGAGATCGCTCATCGGTGTATACGACATTGCTTACGTCCAAAACGCGCCGACAACGCGGCGCATAAGAAAATGATGGTACAAATAATAGTATGTTAATAAAGCGGTTATTGCCGCTTTAACCCATCCATGGGCGCCCGCTGGTTTGGGCAAAATAATTACGCTGGCTTTTTCCCGGCTCGCGCTGCGCTTAGCCGGGCTACATGTGCGCGCAGTTTTGTAGCCCGGATAAGGCGCCAGCCGCTATCCGGGACCCGACGCCGTCGTTAACAAATTCTCGGCAGCGGTTCGGTGTGGGGAAGATCGAGCGTCCGCTTCACGCCGTACAGCCCAACGGAACGTACGCCCGGGCGGGCGACCACTTCGCCGATTATCGCCGCATCGCGTCCTAACGCGTGAGACCGCAAATGCGCCAGCACGTTTTCCGCCTCGTCGCGGGCGACGGCGAGCACCAGCTTGCCTTCATTGGCGAAGTTCAGGGCGTCCAGACCAAGCAGCTCGCAGACGCCGCGCACCGTGTCGTTGACCGGCAGCGTTGCCTCCTGCAGTTCGATGCCGCAGCCGCTGGCGGCGGCGAACTCATGGGCGACCGCGTTAACCCCGCCGCGGGTGGCGTCGCGCAGGGCTTTCACTCCGCTCAGCGGGCGCAGGGTCTGGATAAGCGGCGTCAGCACCGCGCAGTCGCTGGACAGCGCGCCGTCCAGCCCCATCTGCTCGCGCAGGTTAAGGATGGTGGCGCCATGATCCCCCAGCGTGCCGCTGACCAGCAGCACATCACCGGCGCTAATCTGCTGCGTCCCCCAGCGAATGTCCGCCGGGATGGCGCCGATGCCGGCGGTGTTAATAAACAGCTTATCCGCCGCGCCGCGCGGCACCACTTTAGTGTCGCCGGTGACGATGGCGATCCCTGCCGCCCGGGCGGTGTCGGCCATGCTGGCGACCACCGCTTCCAGGGTGGCCATCTCCAGCCCCTCTTCGAGAATAAAGCCGCAGGAAAGATAGCGCGGGATGGCGCCGCTGACCGCCACATCGTTGGCGGTACCGCAGACGGCAAGCTTGCCGATATTGCCGCCGGGAAAGAACAGCGGGTCAATCACGTAGCTGTCGGTGGAGAAGGCGAGGCGGTCCCCCTGGGCGGCGAGCGCCGCCAGATCGAGGCGCGCCTGATCCTCCTGCTCCGCCAGCCAGGGGTTGGCGAAGGCCTGCATAAACAGGTCGCCGATCAGCTGCTGCATTGCCTGTCCCCCGCTACCGTGGGCTAACTGGACGCTTTTCATACTTCATTTTCCTGACTGCGATATTGATACCAGGCGGCGCAGGCCCCTTCAGAGGAGACCATTAGCGCGCCAAAGGCGCTTTGCGGATTGCAGGTGCTGGCGAAGAGCGGGCACTGGTGCGGTTTACAGCGGCCGGTCAGCACCTCGCCGCAGCGGGCGCGCGGGTCGTCGCACACGCGCTGCGGCGCCGGGCGAAAATGCGCCTCGGCATCGAAGCGCTGATAGGCTGGCGTAAGCTGCACGCCGGAGTCGCTGATGACCCCCAGGCCGCGCCATTCGCTGTCGCCATCCAGGCGGAAGACGTCGGCCATCGCCGCCTGCGCCAGCGGGTTGCCCTCATCCGGCACCACGCGACGGTACTGATTTTCCACATCGCTGCGCTGCGCTATTGTCTGCTCAACCAGCATCACCGCGCCTTGCAGTAGATCAAGCGGTTCGAAACCGGCGACCACTAAAGGACGGTGATAGTCGCTGGCGATAAAGCCGTAGGCCTCGGTGCCGATCACCATACTGACGTGGCCCGGGGCGAGAAAGGCGTCGATTCCGTTCTCCGGCTGGTCCAGCAGGCTGCGCAGGGTCGGCAGCAGGGTGATGTGCTGGCAGAAAAAGTAGAAGTTATCGACGTTGCGCTCTCGCGCCTGACGCAGGGTCAGGGCGGTAGCGGGCATGGTGGTTTCGAAACCGAGACCAAAAAAGACCACCTCGCGCTGCGGATTTTGCTTCGCCAGCCGCAGAGCGTCCATCGGCGAGTAAACGATGCGGACATCGGCGCCGCGGGCTTTCGCCTGCAGAAGCGAGCCGTTTTTACCCGGCACGCGCATGGCGTCGCCGAAGGTGCAGAAGATCACTCCCGGGCGGCTGGCAATCTCAATGCAGGCGTCGATGCGCCCCATCGGCAGGACGCACACCGGGCAGCCGGGACCATGAATAAATTCGATGTTCTCCGGCAACAGTTGGTCGAGCCCGAATTTAAAAATGGCATGGGTATGGCCGCCGCAGACCTCCATGATGCGCAGCGGTCGCGCGGCGGTGTGCGGCAGCAGACGAGCACGCTGCTGAAGATGGGCCACCAGCTGCATCACCTGTTCGGGGGCGCGGTATTCATCTACGTAACGCATTATCGCTCCTCGCCGTACAGCAGCGCGCCGACGTCCGGCTCCACGTCAAACATATTTTGCAGCGCCTCGAGGGTGTCGCGGGCTTCGGCTTCATTAATGACGCCCATGGCGAAGCCGACGTGCACCAGCACCCACTGGCCGAGCCGCGGCTGGCCCTGCTCATCAACGGCGCCGACCAGCGTCAGGTCGACGTCGCGCTGAATACCGCAAACTTCCACCTTCGCCAGCACGCCGTCGATGGCGCAAATTTGTCCCGGAATGCCTATGCACATCGCTGCGTCTCCAGCCAGGTGAGCCATTGCTCCATGCCTTCGCCGCTGGTGGCGGAGACAAGAATAATTTCAATATGCGGATTGACCTCGCGGGCGCAGGCCAGGCACCGCTCAACGTCGAAATTGAGATACGGCAGCAGGTCGACTTTGTTGAGCAGCATCAGGCTGGCGGCGGCGAACATATGCGGATACTTCAGCGGTTTGTCTTCGCCTTCGGTGACCGACAGCACCGCCACCTTATGGCGCTCGCCGAGATCAAAGCTGGCCGGGCAGACCAGGTTGCCGACGTTTTCGATAAACAGAATGCCGCGGTTAGCCAGCGGCAGGCGCGGGGCGGCGTCGGCGATCATCTGGGCGTCGAGATGGCAGCCTTTCCCGGTATTGACCTGAATCGCCGGGGTGCCGGTGGCGCGAATGCGGGCGGCGTCATTGACCGTTTGCTGATCGCCTTCAATCACCGCGCAGTCGGCGCGTCCTTTCAGCCGGGTGAGGGTTTCGGTGAGCAGGGTGGTTTTGCCGGAGCCGGGGCTGGAAACCAGATTCAGCACCAGCTGCTGTTTTGCTGCGAAGCGTGCGCGGTTGCGTGCCGCCAGGCGGTTGTTTTTATCCAGCACGTCGATCTCCACTTCCAGCATCCGCCGCTGGCTCTGCCCCGGGGCGTGGGTACCCGCTTCGCCGTGGCCGTAATGCAGGTCGCCCTCTGGCGTGCGGGTGGGGGCGAAGTGGTCGGTTTTGACACCGGTGATGGTCATCGTCTGGCGTGGGGCGGGCGCGAAGGGGGCGCTGCGGAACGCGGAATGCGGGTTTCGTTCGTCTCCTTCAATATAGAGGTTGCCTTCGCCACAGCCGCATGTTGTACACATAATTTACTCCAATTCTAAACGCTGAATCTGTAAGCCATCATCCGCCACGATCTGCAGCTGGTCGTTATTGCAGTGCGGGCAGCGGCGAACGTGCTGCGAGACAAGATGGACGTACTGCTGACAGCGATCGCACCAGCATTCAGCCTGTTGTTCGGTGATATGCAATTCACACCCCTCCGCCAGCGTGCCGCGGCAGACCAGCTCAAAGCAGAAGGTCAGGGCGCTGGCTTCCACGCAGGAAAATGCGCCGACCTTAAGCCACACGCCGGTAACCCGCCGCGCGCCGGCCTGCTGCGCCTGTTGTTCAATAATTTCCAGCGCCCGCTGGCTGAGGGTGATTTCGTGCATAGTCGCCTCCGTATCGCGATGCGCCTTCTATGCAATAACGATGCCAGAATGAAATCGTCGTGGCAGTCAATGTCGATGTCGACGCCCCGGGGCTGTCATCGACATGTCGCATCGGCAGAGGTCGATAAAAAAACATAGTTAAATCAATTAAATAAAACCTGGCATGAAAAATGCTTAGAGGGTGCATCTCATGCTACGGAGAAACCGATATGACTATTTGGGAAATAAGTGAAAAGGCGGATTACATCGCCGACCGTCACCGGCAGCAGCAGGAGCAGTGGCACATCTACTGTAACTCGCTGGTTCAGGGGATCACCTTGTCGAAGGCCCGCCTGCATCACGCGATGAGCTGCGCGCCGGACAAAGAGCTGTGCTTCGTGCTGTTCGGCCATTTTCAGGTGTTCGTCGCCCTCGCGGAAGGCTTCAACAGCCACACCATCGAGTACTACGTCGAAAACAAAAACGGCGGTGATAAGTATCTGATTGCTCAGGCCACCCTCGCAATGGATGGCACGGTGGACGGCCGCATCAGCAACCGCTCCCGCGACCAGGTGCTGGAGCACTATCTGGCGATTATCGCCACCGTCTATGACCGTCTGTATGACGCCATGGAACAAGACCAACCGGTGGATTTAAGCCATCTGGCGCTGACCCACTGATCGTAAGGTGTCGACACGTGTCGAAAATGACACCTGCGCAACCTGATTTCGTCAAAAATGACTTTCACCCGAGGATGACCCGGTGAACCGTTTTGTAATTGCTGACTCCACTGTCTGTATCGGCTGCCGCACCTGCGAAGCCGCCTGCTCTGAGACGCATCGCCAGCACGGCCTGCAGGCTATGCCGCGGCTGCAGGTGATGCGTAATGAAAAAGAATCGGCACCGCAGATGTGCCACCACTGTGAAGATGCTCCCTGCGCCACCGTCTGCCCGGTTAACGCCATCCAGCGCGTCGATGGCGCGGTCCAGCTCAACGAGAGCCTGTGCGTAAGCTGCAAACTGTGCGGCATTGCCTGCCCGTTCGGCGCCATTGAATTTTCCGGCAGCCGCCCGCTGGATATCCCGGCGAATGCCAATACCCGCCTGGCGCCCCCCGCGCCGCCGGCGCCGGCGCGCGTCAGCTCGCTGCTCGACTGGGTACCGGGCGTGCGCGCTATTGCCGTGAAATGCGACCTCTGCCACTTCGATGACCAGGGCCCGGCCTGCGTGCGGACCTGTCCGACCAACGCGCTGATGCTGGTGGATAGCCGTGATATCGCCCAGGCCAGCAAGCGTAAACGCCAGCTGACCTTTAATACCGACCTTGGCGACTTGTCGCTGTTCCAGGCGCAACAGGGGGAGAGGGAATGAGTGTAATTGGATTAGTGAATCAGGCGGTGGCGTGGTATGCCGCCAGCGCCGTACTGGCCTTTCTGTTTGCCATGCGCAAACCGCTCAGCGGCGCCATTGCCGGGATCGGCGGCGCGGTGGCCAGCGCCATGCTGGTGGTCGCCGGCGGCGCCGCGCTGCTGATGCCGGAGCGGATCCACGGCGGCATGCTGCAGTTTCTCCACCTGACGATACGGGTGGGGGGCGTCAACGCGCTGTGGCTGCTGGCCATCGGCCTGTCGGCGCTGCCGGTGTCATTGTTCAATATTAGCTGGCATCGCCACCCGCAGGTGAAGGCCAACGGCCCGCTGGTCAACCTGCTGCTGGCCGCCGCGACCTGCGCGGTGGTGGTGACCAATATCGGTTCACTGGTGGTGATGGCGGAGATCATGGCGCTCTGCGCGGCGTTTCTCACCGGCTGCGCCGCCTCCGGTAAGCTGTGGTTTGCCCTGGGGCGTCTCGGTACTCTGCTGATGGCCTGGACCTGCTGGCTGGTGTGGTCAACCTACGGCACCCTCGAGCTGGCGCAGATCAACCTTCAGGCGGTGGATATGATGCAGAACCCGCTGCTCTGGCTGCCGGGTCTGGTGGGGTTCGCCCTGCTGGCCGGGGCGATCCCGCTGCACGGCTGGGCGCCGCAGGCTCACGCCGGGGCCAGCGCGCCGGCCGCCGCGCTGTTTTCCACGGTGGTAATGAAGGTTGGTCTGTACGGCATGCTGACCGTTTCGCTGGCCGGCGGCGTGCCGCCGCTGTGGTGGGGCGTGATGCTGCTGGCGCTGGGGATGATCACCGCCTTTATAGGCGGACTGTATGCGCTGATGGAGCATAACATTCAGCGCCTGCTGGCCTATCACACCCTGGAGAATATCGGCATTATCCTGCTGGGGCTGGGCGCCTTCGTCACCGGCCTGGCGACCCTCAGCAGCACGCTGATGTTGCTGGGCTTTATCGGCGGCATGTATCACCTGATTAACCACAGCCTGTTCAAAACCACGCTGTTCCTCGGTGCCGGAGCGGTGTGGTTCCGCACCGGTCATCGCGATATCGAGAAGCTGGGCGGCATCGGTAAAAAAATGCCGCTGATCTCCCTCGCCATGCTGGTGGGGCTGATGGCAATGGCGGCCCTGCCGCCGCTGAACGGCTTCGCCGGCGAATGGGTTATCTATCAATCCTTCTTCAAAATGAGCACTGGCGACCTGTTTATTGGCCGTCTGCTGGGGCCGCTACTGGCCGTTGGCCTGGCGATCACTGGCGCACTGGCGGTGATGTGTATGGCGAAAGTCTACGGCGTGACCTTCCTCGGCGCGCCGCGGACGAAAGAGGCGGAAAACGCTACCTGCGCCCCCTGGCTGATGACCCTGAGCGTGGTGCTGGCGGCGGTGTTCTGCCTCGTTGGCGGCATCGCCGCGCCGTGGCTGCTGCCGCTGGTGAGCGGCGCCTTCCCGGTGCAGGCTCAGGTATCGAGCGTGGTGTCGCAGCCGATGATCGCGCTGCTGCTTATTGCCTGCCCGCTGCTGCCGTTCCTGCTGATGATCTTCTTTAAAGGCGATCGCCTGGCGGCGCGCTCGCGCGGCGCGGCGTGGGTCTGCGGTTACGACCACGAGCAGTCGATGGTGGTAACGGCCCACGGCTTTGCCATGCCGGTGAAAGAGGCCTTTGCGCCGTTGCTGAAGCTGCGTCACTGGCTGAACCCGGTGCGTCTGGTGCCGGGCTGGCAATCGGCCTCGGTGCCGGCGCTGCTGCGCGGGATCGCGCTGGTTGAGCTGGCGGTGCTGGTGGTGATTGTCATTTCGCGAGGAGCCTGAGAATGAGTCTGTTAATTGCATTGCTACAGGCGCTGGTGCTGTTTGCCGTCGCGCCGCTGTTGTCCGGGATCGTTCGCGTCGCCCGCGCGCGGCTGCATAACCGCCGTGGACCGGGGGTACTGCAGGAGTATCGCGATATCCTGAAACTGCTGGGCCGCCAGAGCGTCGGTCCTGACGCCTCGGGCTGGGTGTTTCGCCTGACGCCGTACGTCATGGTGGGCGTGATGCTGACCATCGCCACCGCGCTGCCGGTGGTGACGGTAGACTCCCCGCTGCCGGTGCTGGGGGATCTCATCACCCTGATCTACCTGTTCGCCATCGCCCGTTTCTTCTTTGCCATTTCCGGTCTGGACACCGGCAGCCCGTTTACCGCGCTGGGCAGCAGTCGCGAAGCGATGCTCGGCGTGCTGGTGGAGCCGATCCTGCTGTTGGGCCTGTGGGTGGCGGCGCAGGTCGCCGGCTCGACCCATATCAGCGCCATCACCGATACCCTTTACCACTGGCCGGCGGCGCGCAGCATTCCACTGATTCTGGCGTTATGCGCCTGCGCCTTCGCCACCTTTATCGAGATGGGCAAACTGCCGTTCGATCTGGCGGAAGCGGAGCAGGAGCTGCAGGAAGGGCCGCTGTCGGAATACAGCGGTAGCGGCTTTGGCATCCTGAAGTGGGGCATCAGCCTCAAACAGCTGGTGGTGCTGCAGATGTTTGTCGGGGTCTTCTTCCCGTGGGGCCAGATGACCAGCTTCAGCGTCGGCGGCCTGCTGCTGGCGCTGGTGGTCGCCATCGTTAAGCTGGTGGTTGGGGTGCTAATTATCGCGCTGTTTGAAAACAGCATGGCGCGTCTGCGTTTTTGTGCCACCTCCCGCGTCACCTGGGCCGGGTTTGGTTTCGCCTTTTTAGCTTTCGTCTCCTTGCTGGTGGCGTGATTAAGAGAGTTTGAGCATGTCTGAAGAAAAAATCGGTCAACACTACCTTGCGGCGCTGCACCAAGCCTTTCCCGGCGTGGTACTGGACGAAGCCTGGCAGACTAAAGACCAGTTAACCATCACCGTGAAGGTCAACTACCTGCCGGAAGTGGTGGAGTTTCTCTACTACCAGCAGGGCGGCTGGCTGTCGGTGCTGTTCGGCAACGATGAACGTAAGCTCAACGGCCACTACGCGGTCTATTACGTGCTGTCGATGGAGCAGGGCACCAAATGCTGGATCACCGTGCGCGTGGAAGTGGACGCCAACAAACCGGAATACCCGTCGGTGACGCCGCGCGTCCCGGCGGCGGTATGGGGCGAGCGCGAAGTGCGTGATATGTACGGCCTGGTGCCGGTCGGCCTGCCGGACGAACGCCGGCTGGTGCTGCCGGACGACTGGCCGGACGAACTCTATCCGCTGCGCAAAGACAGCATGGATTATCGCCAGCGTCCGGCGCCGACCACCGACGCCGAAACCTACGAGTTTATTAACGAGCTCGGCAGCAAGAAAAACAACGTGGTGCCGATTGGCCCGCTGCACGTCACCTCTGATGAACCTGGCCACTTCCGCCTGTTCGTTGACGGCGAGAACATTATCGACGCCGACTACCGCCTGTTCTACGTCCATCGCGGGATGGAAAAGCTGGCGGAAACCCGCATGGGTTATAACGAAGTGACCTTCCTGTCGGACCGGGTGTGCGGCATCTGCGGCTTCGCCCACAGCACCGCTTACACCACCTCGGTGGAGAACGCGATGGGCATCGTGGTGCCGGAGCGGGCGCAGATGATCCGCGCCATTCTGCTGGAGGTGGAACGCCTGCACTCGCACCTGCTGAACCTCGGTCTGGCCTGCCACTTTACCGGCTTTGACTCCGGCTTTATGCAGTTCTTCCGCGTGCGCGAAACCTCGATGAAGATGGCAGAGATCCTTACCGGTGCGCGTAAAACC
>OGGW01002241.1_pt1 | contig 12526 bp, 6 predicted proteins | sample 1571291 | NCBI WGS metagenome assembly OGGW01 (sample SAMEA2582028, study PRJEB24529) | metagenome | biome: Human gut stool | place: China | collected 2011 | reverse complement strand
GTACGGCGGAATTCGGGCCACGCTTCGGGTCCCGTCGGGGAGTTTGCGATCCATTTCTGGGTAATGATGCGCTCCAGATTCTTCTCCGTGCCGTCCGCGTCGTTCCACTTGATCTTAACGTCCGTCTGACGGTCGTAGTTGTACTTCGCGCCGCGCGGATCGTTCAGATGTCCGGAGGGAACGAGCGTTTCATCGGCCAGATAGGTGTCGATGTCCTCGCCCGCCACGCCGTTCTGCTCCATCGACAGACGCACGCCGGCTTCGTAATAGGACTGCGCCGTGCCGCCTACGGTCCACCCTTTGAGCGCCATCTCGGCGCGCAGGAAATTGGTCTCGGCGGCCACGAAAATCGGCAGCGACGAGCCGGACTGCACGTTGGGCAGCGAATAACCGCTTACGGCCGATTTCTCGAATCCGGCCGTACCGGCGCGCATGCCGATATAGCGGGTGTTGTCGAAGGTCGATTTCTGGAAATAGGCTTCGCAGCGGGGATCGTCGTACCCGGTCATGTAATCGACGATCGAGGCGTTGACCCGCAGGTCGCCCCACGACGCCGAAGCCAGCTGATAGGGATTTCCCTGCACGCCGGGACTCATCATGGCGTTCTGGGCGTTGGTCTCGATCAGGCCGGCGGCATGGCCGCAGGCGCTCTCGGCGGCCTCGCGGTCGTTCGAGCGGATCGCCGCACGCAGGCAGAGCGAGTTGGCCAGACGCGCCCAAGCCGTATAGTCGCCTGCGAAAATCGGATCGTTGTTAGCCAGCGGTTTCGACGCCGGATACTCCTGCGCATAGGCGTAGAGCGTGGTCGCCGCGCCCGCGAGGTCCTCGATGATATGCTTGTAGACATCCTCCGCCGAGTCGTACTCGACATAGAACGAGCCGTCGGCTACCTTGCTGTAGGGGATCGGGCCGTAGCAGTCGGCGACGCGCATCATCACTGCGGCGCGCACCAGACGGGCCATCGCGTAGTAGTGGCCCGACTTGCTGGTCGATTTTTCGATGTCGAAGAAGTTGGCGTAAATATCCTCGAACATCGTATTGTACGGCGTGGCGTTCCATGCGTCGGACGCATTGAACGTATCGAAGTTCTGACCGCCCCAGCGGTTCGACAGCGTGAAATATCCGCCCAGCGAGCCGACCATCTGATCGACCATCTGCGAGTCGTTCTGCTGCACGTACATCATGGCGTCGAGCATGGTGGGAATCAGCACGGCGGGGTCTCCCTTGTAAAGGGCATAGGGATCGGTGTTGTACTCGTCGAAATTGCCCGTACAACCCGCAAAACCGCATACCGTCAATAAGAGGCAGGTAAGTTTAATGATATTTTTCATAGCTTTGGTTCGGTTAGAATTGCAGTTTCACGTTAAAGCCGAAATTGCGCGTGCTCGGCTGCATGAAGTAGTCCACGCCCTGATAGTAGGCGTTGTCCGTCGCCGCCGAGATTTCGGGGTCGAACGGCGCCTTGCAGTAGATCATCCAGAGGTTCTTGGCGACGAATCCGACCGTCAGTCTGGCTTTGTTGCGGAACCACCGCGCCGGCAGCGTATACTGCAGGCTCAGCTCCTGCAGGCGTACGTTGGTGGCGCTGTAGAGGTAATAGGCTCCGTAACCGCCCTCGGCCGTCGAAATCGCCGAATAGTACTTCTGGGGATCGACGGTGCCGTAGTTGATCGGAATGCCGCCGCGGTCGCGCGCGTCGGCCGTGGCCTGCGACGCGCCGTAGTAGTCCAGCACGCCCTGCGTGGCCGAGTAGGTCAGGCCGCCGATTCGGGCCGTGAGGACCGCGCCGAGTTCGATGCCCTTGTAGCCGAAGCTGTTGCTCCAGCCCATCGTGTAGCGGGGCGAGAGCTGGCCCACCTTGCGGAAGTCGGTTTCGGCGATCGAGAGGTTGCCCGTCGAAGGATCGATCTCGATGTTGCCGTTCAGGTCGCGCTTAAGCTCGTGATTGACGTAAATATCGCTCATCGAACCGCCCGGACGCAGGATGACCTGCGGCGCCACGTTGCTCGCGCCCAGCCAGTCCTTCTGAAACTCGTTGTCGGTGATGGTCTCGCCCGTCACGGGGTTCACTTCGCCGGCCGCCAGCCGCTTGATCTCGTTGCGGTTGAGCGTAAAGGTGTACGAACTGCTCCATGTGAAGTCGTTCCACTTGTTGTTGTAGCCCAGCGCCAGTTCGACGCCTTGGTTCTGCACGTCGCCGGCCTGCACGACCACTTGGTTGTAACCCGACGAAGAGGGCAGCGGCGCATAGATCGTCTGGTGGTAGGTGTTCGAACGGTAGTAGGTCACGTCGAGGTTGATGTGGTTGAGGAAACGGGCGTTCAGGCCGATCTCCCACGACTTGGTGTCCTCAGGCTTGAGGTTGTAGGCCGGATAGGTCGAAGGCTTGCTCCAGTTGTGGGTCTGGTTGTTGAACGAGTAGGCCGGATTGGAGAGGTAGCGGGCGAAAGCCGACGCCACCTTCGAATACGACCCGCGCACCTTGAGGAAGGTGAACCATTCGGGCATATTCACCATGTTGGAAACCACGGCCGACAGACCCACCGAAGGATAGAAGAACGACGAGTTTTTGGAATAGGCCAGCTGCGAAGCCCAGTCGTTGCGGCCCGTCACCGTCAGGTAGAGCATCGAGCGCCACCCCACCTCGACCGAAGCGAAGATCGCCTGCGTCTGGTCGTGCCACCCCTCCTGCAGGGGTTTGAACTTCTCCTGATAGTTGAGGTTGTTCATGGCGAAATGGTTGGTCAGCAGCAGGTCGCCCGCCACGCCGGCCTGCTCGTAGCGCTGGTCGTTGATCGAAGCGCCGATGTTGGCGTTGAGCGTCCAGTCGTCACCGAAGGTCTTGTCGATGTTGAGCATCACGTCGCCGTAGAAACTGCGGTCGTGCTGCGTCTGGTCCTCATAACCGCCGTTCGTTCCGCAGAAGGTGGTCAGCGTCGAGGCGTAGAGCTTCTGCTTGATGCGGTATTCCGAATTATCGACCCGCACGCGGCCCGAAACGTTCATCCAGTCGGTAATGTTCCACCGCAGCGAGGCGTTGAGCATGTAGCGGCGCTTGCTCGTCTCGCGGTTCATGCGGTTCTGAATCCAATAGGGGTTCTGCAGCGAATGCGCGCCCTCGCCGTAAGGCCAATACTGCACCATATAGCCGCGCACGGGGTCCCAGCGCTCGAAAAGGCGGATTTCGTCGAAGTCGTCGCTGCGCGGGAAGAGGTAGAGCGCGGGCAGCGGGTTGTAATACTTGCCCTGCGTCACCATGTTTTCGTCGTGCTGGATGATAAAGCTGGCGCCCAAGTCCAATACGAGCTTGTCCTTGGCGAACGAGGTGGTATTGCGGGCCGTGAAGTTGTAGCGGTCGTACGTATTTTCGGGAATGATGCCCGCCGTATTGGTCGTCGAAGCCGAGATATAGGTCTGGTTCTTCTCGTTGCCCGTCGATACCGACACCGAGTTGATGATGTTGGTTCCCGTGTTGAAGAACTTCTTGGCGTCGAACGGGCTGGCATACTGGTCACCCCAGTTCATCAGCCCCGAACTGGTTCCGTAGCTGTTCTGCATGTCGGGCAGCCGGTAGACCTTCGAAAAGGTCGTGCTGTTGCTGACGGTCACCACCGTACGGTCCTTGACGCCGCGCTTGGTGTTGATGACCACCACGCCGTTGGCGGCGTCGCTGCCGTAAAGGGCCGCAGCCGAAGGGCCGGTCAGCATGTTGATCGACTCGATGTCTTCGGGGTTGATATCCGCGGCGCTCTCCGAACCGGCCTGTTTGGCATAGGTGCCGCCGTCGCCGCCGAAGCTGTGGTTATACATCGGAATACCGTCGATCACATAGAGGACGTTGTTGCCCTTCTCGATCGACTTCTCGCCGCGCATCACCACGCGCGCGCTGGCGCCGGGGCCGCTCGCACCGCTGTTGATCTGCACGCCGGCCACCTTGCCGACCAGCGAATTCATGAAGTTGGCGTCCTTGACGGTCGTCAGCTCCTCGGACTTGACCTGCTGCACGTTGTAGCTCAGGGCCTTCTCCTGACGTTTGATGCCGAGGGCCGTCACTACGACGTTCTCCACCGCCACGGCCGAATCGCGGAGCGTAATCCGGAAATCGGTGCGGCTGCCGACGGTCACATCGACCGGCTCGTAGCCCAAGTAGGTAACGGTCAGGACCGCATTTTCCGCGGGGGGGGGAACTTGCAGCGAGAAGGAGCCGTCGGTATTGGTCGAAGCTCCGACGGTCGTACCTTTGACGATCACCGAAGCTCCGATCACCGGCGCGCCGTCGGCGTCGGTCACCACGCCCTTCACGGTCACGGGCCTGCGGTCGGCCTTCGAAAGCAGAATGTATTTGCCGTCGAAACGGTAGACCACGTCTGTTCCGCGCACCATCTGCGCGAGCGCTTCCGAAAGCGGGCGCGCCTCCACATCGACGCTCACGACGCTGTTGATGTCCACGTCCTTGTTCGACAGGAACAAATAATTGGTTTGGTTCTCGATTTCATTCATCACACGCTCCATGCTGACGCCCGACAGACGGATCGTCACCGCGGTATTCTGAGCGTATGACCGTGTGGCATAGAACGATGCGCACACGACAAAAAAGAGTGTAAACAGGCATTTAATTTGCTGAATACGTTTTTTGTTCATACTTTTGTAATTGGTTAGTTGTTAGTAGGCTGGGTAGCTGATTAACGGCCGACTGCGGCTTGCGGATGTTGCGACCATCTGCAAGCTTTTTTTATTCACCCCGGACGACCGGCGAGGGTCATTGTTCGGCTCTTCTCATAGGCAGTTTTTCGTTTTTTTCAGGTTTATGACTGGTTATCGTATGACGATCGTTCCGTTGTCTTCGCTGCGTGTATAGGTGAAATCCGAGGCCATCTGCAGCAGACGCAGCGCCGAATCGACGCCGTCCGAAATACGGATCTTGCCGTGGTTGTAATCGACCTCCGGCATCCGGGCGCGGTCGATCCGTATCTTCACACCGAAGCTCTTTTCGAATTTGTGCATCAGCTCCCCGAACGAAAGGCCCTTGATGCTGATCATGCCTTCGGTCCAGAGGTAGTCGTCCATGCTGCCGATCGCATTCAGGTTCAGCCGCCGCCCCGCCAGCCGCACCTCCTCGTTGGGCTTGAGGACGAACTGTTCGCCGGGCGTCAGGCGGTTGGTCACCTTCACGCTTCCGCGCAGCAGGGCCGCCGAGAACAATCCCTCGCGCTCCTCAGCCGTCACGTCGAATTTGGTTCCCAGCACCTCGACGTCGCAGGCGAACGTCTCGACCACGAACGGATGCGCGGGATCGTGCTCGACATCGAACATCGCCTCGCCCGCAACCTTCACGCGCCGCTCGCCCCCGGCGAACACCAGCGGATACTCCAGCCGGGTTCCCGCATTGAGCCAGACCTTGGTGCCGTCCTGCAACTCCATGCTCAGGTACTGTCCCGCAGGCACTTCGAGCGCCGTCGTCCGCCGCGCCCACTCTCCGATCCGGTCGTCGGCAAGCATCCGCGCGAGACCGACGCCGACGACCGCCACGGCGGCCAGCTCCGCAGCATAACGCACGATGCGGCGCAGCGGAATGCGACCCAGCGAAATGCGGCGCGCCGCCTTCCTCGCAGGCGCAGGCGACAGCACGTCGGGACCGTAAATGACCGAAGCGGCCATCACTTTGTCCAGCTCGTCCAATTCGCGCATATGCGCGGGATCGGCGTCGAGCCAGTAGAGCACCTGCTTCATCTCGTCATCGGTCGCCGTATTTTCCAAATATTTATAGATAAGTTCCGGATTCATCTCTCTCTTCGTCTGTTTCTATAAAAACGAATAAGTGCGCCCGATTCCCAATCAGACGCACTTGGATTTGCTAAAAAAATATTTTTAATAATTCACGCTCTCGAATTCAGGATCGCAAAATATTATCCGACAGCAACATAAGCAGCACGGGCAAATAATCCTTCAACGCCACGCGCAGTTGCTTCACGGCCTTTTCCAGTTCGAATTCGACGCGCCGCACGGTGATGCCGTACTTTTCGGCGATCTCCTTGTAGCTCAGCTCCTCGAAGCGGCGGGCGACGAACACTTCGCGCGTCAGTTCGGGCAGGCGGTCGAGCGACTGCCGCACGATCGCGGCCACCTCCGCCGAGAAAATCTCCTCAGGATTGAACGCCTGCAGCGACCGTATGTCGGTCGCCAGCACCCGCCGCCTAAGCTCGTACACCTCCTGCTCGATCTTGGCATGCAGGCTTTGGGCGCGCAGCCAGTCGAGGCATTTGTTGCGGACGATAATCAGGATATAGGCCTGCAGGTTGGCATCGGCGGGAATCCGGCCGCGGTTCTCCCAGAAGGACATGAAGCTGTCCGAGACGAGATCCTCGGCCACCGCCGCGCTCCGCACGTAGCGGCACGCGATCGCTTCGAACCGTGCGCGCCACGTAGCGAACAGGCGGCCGAATTCGGCCGTCGTCATCGCAACGGACTCGCGTCCCTGTATCCGCACGGCGGTCTTCTCCACGTCCACTCCCGGTTTTATTCTACGATGATTTCATCCACGAACATATGCGCTTTTTGTCCGGCCGCGCCGTGCCATGCCGGAATCGGATCGACCGTACGGGCCACCACGCGCAGGTAGCGGGCCGAGGTTTCGGGGAAGAGCACCTTGAACGGCTTGACGCCGTCGGGGCTGCCGGCCGTCTCCTGCGGCACGGACATCAGCGCCGCCTCGGTGAACTCCCTGCCGTCGTCCGAGAGGTAGACCCCCACCGACGAAGGCGGGAAAACCCACTCGCCCTTCTCGACCAGCGATTCGACGGTCACCGCCGAATAGGGCTTCGCCCCCTGCATGTCGATCGTAACGTCCAGCGGCTCGTTCAGGAACCCGATCCACGCGCCGTTCGAATAGACGGGACCTCCGCGGTAGCCGTCCACCAGCAGCGAGGCGCCGCCGTAGGTATATTTGAGCGTCGGCGCGGCGTTCAGCGCGATGCGCCGTCCGGTCGCCTTGTTGAAATCGAATTTCCGCGTATAGACCGGCGTCTGCATGCCTTCGCGCAGGGCCGCGGCCTTGAACGTGCAGCTTTCGCCGATGGTCACCGGCGCCTTGTAAAGCGGACTCGAAGCCGTGGGATCGGAGCCGTCGAGCGTGTAACGGATCGGCGCGCCGCCCTGCGTGGTGAGGGTCATCACGACGCCCCCCTTCTCCGGATCGACCGCATACGACGCCGTCACCCCGAAGATATGCTTGGCGAACTCATACCCCAGTTGCGAATAGATCTTGTCCATCCTGAAACTGCCGATGAAGCGGTTCCAGTCCTTCGTTTCGGACAGACACCACTGCACCTCGCTCAGAGCGGCCAGACGCGGCAGAAGCATGTATTCGAGATGTTCGTCGCTCAAGACGTATTCGGTCCAGAGGTTGGCCTGCACGCCGAGAATATGTTTCTGCTGTTCGGGCGTCAGCTCCGGGAACGCCGGATCGTACGAATAGACCTGCTCCATCGGTATGTAACCGCCGATTCCGAACGGCTCGGCGTCGGTGTCGAGCGACTGGTAGTAGTCGAAATAGAAGTGCGAATTCGGCGTCATGATGACGTCGTGCCCCAGCTTGGCCGCGGCGATTCCGCCCTCGCTGCCGCGCCACGACATGACGACGGCGTCGGAGGGCGCCCTACCTTCCAGAATCTCGTCCCAGCCGATGATGCGGCGGCCGTGCTGCGCGAGGAATTTGCCGATGCGGTCGGTCACGTAGCTCTGCAGGTAATGCTCGGCAGTATGCTCTCCGTCGTCCTTCAGGCCGAGCTGGCGGATCTTCGCCTGACAGCGCGGACACTTCTCCCAGCGCACCTTCGGGCACTCGTCGCCGCAGATATGGATATACTCCGAGGGGAACAGCTCCATCACCTCGGTCAATACGCCTTCGAGGAATTCGAAAGTCTTCTCCCGTCCGGGGCAAAGCACGTCGTCGGCCACGCCCCAGCGGCCCCACACCTCGTACGGACCGCCCGTGCAGCCCAGTTCGGGATAGGCGGTCAGCGCCGCCAGCATATGGCCCGGCAGGTCGATTTCGGGAATCACCGTGACACCCCGGTCGGCGGCATATTTCACCACGTCGCGGATCTCGTCCTGCGTATAGAAACCGCCGTAGGGCGTACCGTCATAGGTTCCCCACTCCTTGCGGACCACGGTGGCCTTGCGGATGCTGCCCACGGCGGTCAGCTCCGGATAGCGCTTGATCTCGATGCGCCAGCCCTGATCGTCGGTCAGATGCCAGTGCAGCGTATTGAGCTTGTGTATGGCCATCACGTCGATATACCGCTTCACTTCGTCCACCGAGAAGAAGTGGCGCGCCACGTCGAGGTGCATGCCGCGGTATGCGAACCGCGGCGCGTCGGCGATCTTCACGCAGGGCACCTCCCACGCCGCATCGGGCGCAGGCTCCGTGCCGTAAACCGCCGCGGGCAGCAGTTGTTCGAGACTTTGCAGGGCATAGAGGAAGCCGGGAAACTGCGACGCCCGCACTTCGATTCCCTCCCCGTCCACGTTCAGTTCATAGCCTTCGGCCGGGAGCGATTCGTCCGTGACGAAACGGATGCCCGACGCGGGCACCTCGTCGGCGACCGTGACGGGATTCGTCCCGCCGGTAACCGTCGCCAGCCGTGCGGCGAATCCGACCACGGCGCGCTGCGTCCGCTCGTCGGTGCGACTGTCACACGTAACGGGCCGATCGGTCACCCGATAGGTTCCCCGACCGGTTTCGAGATGATTGGGATAGGGCACGATCGCGATCTGCGGATCGTGCGAACCGCAGGAACAAAGAACTATTCCGGCAGCCAAAGTCAAAAGTAGTTTTTTCATAATTTATTTTGGGTAGCTTAAGGCAAAAATAGAGAAAAATTCCAAATATCGCCTGCCGGGCCGAAAAAATTACCGCTCCGGGGGTCCGTTCCGGAGCCGTTGCCCCATTTTTCCGTGCGCTTTTTCCGGCCGAAAATGGGATTATCGGGCATTTTTTATAACTTTGCGACGCTTAACGCTTGCAAAACTATGAAAACCGACTTTCTGGTTATCGGTTCCGGCGCGGCGGGCCTTTCGTTCGCGCTCAAAGCCGCCGTCCATAGATACATCATTAATAAACCGCGAAGGCGGCCATACCGTACACTGCATTCTACACCAAGAAGATCTAACGGGAAACGAAATCAAACAGATATTGTTTCTTTGCAGAAACAAAAGTCCCGAGTCGAAGCGAAATAGATTTGAGAATTAATTATTGAGTTAATTTTGTAAAGAATTATGGGGTGAACGTAACAGCTCGCAAGGATATTGGTTCTGCCGATAGCATTTGTCTCCATATCTGGCTTTATGTTGCTGGGGATCTGTTAGGGTGATAGACATCAGGTCTTAGAAACAGCTTCAGTCGAGAGTACCTTATTATTAACTAAACCCGTTGTGCATTTAGTATAAACGTATAAAAAACCTGCTGGATAAATTCCGTTTATTTGTCTGGTTTTCAATAATATAAATATCATAAACAACATTAGCGCAAGTTACAAAAAAATTTTGACAACATTACAGAATATAGAGCCAAGATCGAATTTTCGTAATCAGCATCGTCTGTCCCGTATGAGCAATATGGCGGTTCTCGCGCTCTCTCTGACTGCGGAATATATGGGCATAGACTCGGAATGCCAATTGTTCCGCATGTTGCCCGATTGTTTGCGAACCCGAATTGAACGTAGCGTCTACAACCGCCGTCGCAGAGCCTTGTTCCCCCATTTGTCCGCCCTTCGCAAACGTATGGACGAAAGCATCTCCACGGCTCCAGACTATCTGATTGTAGACAGTATGCCGCTGGAGGTATACAAGGTCAGCCGTAGTTCTCGCTCGACGGTCTGCAGGCAGGAATATTATTCTGCACCCGACAAGGGATTCTGTGCTTCGCAACAGGCTTACCATTATGGCTATAAGCTGCATGTCGTCTGCTCGTTGGATGGGGTGATCCGCAGTTTCGACCTCTCGAAAGCTTCGGTACATGATATTCATTATCTAAAAGATGTCAAGGAACTTTATCAGGACTGCGTCCTGTTGGGCGACAGAGGCTATTTGAGTACCGACTACCAGTTGGATTTGTTCGAGAGCCGATAAATTGTATTAGAAGTGCCCATGCGACGAAATCAGAACGATTACAAGCCACAACATCCTGTATTCCGACGCTGTCGAAAAAGGATCGAAACACTTCTTCTTCTATAGAACACATGCATTGCCAATTTCTATATGTGTCCCTGTAATTCGTTCTAATTCACGCTTGTACCTCATAATCCGCTTTTCGAGTAATACTTTCTCGTCTATACCTACTTTTTCCGGATTATAAGGCGTCTGGTTTGCCACCATGGCGTGGCTATGACTGCGGCTTTACCTCCGACCCGTGAACGTATCCTGCGGTAGAAGTTTCCCAGTTGGTTCTTTGCGTTGGCGAGAGAAGAAGCGACACTACGAAAAATCAATCCGACCTTGTTTCTACGATGTGGTACATGACTTGATATCCTTTTTCCTCCTGATATCTTGGTGTTCGGTGCGATATTGCACCAACTGCAGAACTGTTTGGTAGATAGGGACTTCCGAGTAAAGTAGTGTCCTAGCTCACTCATCAGTTCAAGTGCGGTCAGATGGCTTATGCCGGGTATCTCAAAGACATTCACTCCCCACATGTCATATGCCTTTCTTTCCACATCGAAGCCCACAGTTCGTTTTCGTTTTCGTTTGTGGTAGTTACGACGTTTTTTTGTCGGACTGTATGACGGCCGCCCAGTTTCTGCAACCTCCGTACGATAGTTTTCCATGAGTTTTTCCAGTTTCGTATCACATCGGTCAGGTTGGGCGCAGAAATGTTTGAAAGTGTCATAGTTTTGTCTGAGGACAAACATGAGGTCTTCCTCCCAGTTGCCCTCAAGAGCCTTGGTTATTTCCTCTTTCGGCGTCTTGCACTGGATGTCAGCCAATTCCGCAAGTTTCTTGGGGTCACGTTCACCAGCAAGAATGGCCTCGATGATACGTATGCCGGATTTTCCCGTAATGTCGAACAGGACAAGCGTAAGTTTTATATTCATCTGCTGCATGGCTTTCTGCATATGCAGGACTATGCTTGAGGCTTCACGGGAGAGAGTATCACGATGGCGGGTGAGTGTCCTCATCCGTTTGGCGTCGTTGTGCGGCTGAAAACTTGCCTTGAGCAACCCGTACTGATGCAGCAACATCAGCCATTCGGCATCCGACTCGTCGGTTTTCCTCTCTGTTATGTTTTTTACGTCCCTTGCGTTGGTCAATACAACATCCAGTCCGTCATCTTGCAGACGGCAGAACAATGGTATCCAGTAAACACCGGTGGATTCCATTGCGACTGTTTTTATACCACATTCTCTGAGCCATTCCGATATGGCGTGCAGGTCAGATGTGTATGCACCGAAGGCTCGGTTGTTATCTTTGGTACGATCCGTCGGTACACAAACTTGCATGATGCCGTCCGCTATATCTATCCCTGCCGCATCGGGATTGACAATCCGAAGTTCTGCTCCTTTGGCGGTCTTGACTTTTTTTGCTTTCTTTGCCATGATGATATTGTTACTGATGTTGATGAATGAAAAGGCATAAGCCATGTTCTGTTGAAAAGCATTCTTCTATACGGCCTCTGACGACCAATCTTCGATTCGCAGGACAAGGAGCCATACTCTTTTGTGGGATTGAAAACCCAAGAAACAATCGGCTTACTTCTTATGCCTACGGCAAAGGTAACTAAAAACGTTTCTGCCGCCGTAGGCGGTGGAAACGTTCCGTGTTCCATTCTGATTTCAATCAAGACAAAGGCTTGGCTTTACTTTTTTGGCAAGCCAAATTGAATCTTTGGAATCTGAACTTGCAGACTTGGTTTCATCTGAGTTTGACAGGCAGGTTAAACTGCTCACATCCATCAAAAGGATTGGCATCACTCTGGCTACAGCCTTGATTGTCGCCACCGGAGGATTCTCCTATTTCAGCAATGCAAAACAGGTTTCCCGTTTTATCGGAATATGCCCGACCTACCAGCAATTCGGAACATCCGTACACATCAAAGGTGGGATTAACCGTAACGGGGATGCGAGTCTGCGTTCACTGCTTTATGTCGCTTCATGGTCGGCACTACGTGGAAATACAACCTGTAAAGAGTGCTACGCACGATTGAAAGCCAACGGAAAGCCTTCTAAGGTTGCTCTTATTGCCGTTGCGAACAAGTTCGTCAAGCAGGCTTTTGCCGTAATCAAAACAGATGCGCCTTATGTGGATGGATTTGTATCTGTCCGTCAAACAAAATAGCTTATGGTGGAATTTTTGTCCTCATTTTATTTGCATATTATATAGTTCGTTATTGGTATCAAATCAGAAGTGTCAACTATAAACAGGTCTTCATTATAAGAAAAATCAATTTTTTCAATATCTTCTTCGATTTCAATTAATACGCATAATTTGGCTTTATAGGCAGACTTAGGGGGAATTGATGAATTATTACTAT
>OGGW01002238.1_pt1 | contig 12535 bp, 8 predicted proteins | sample 1571291 | NCBI WGS metagenome assembly OGGW01 (sample SAMEA2582028, study PRJEB24529) | metagenome | biome: Human gut stool | place: China | collected 2011 | reverse complement strand
TGGAATCAAAAGAGAACGGATACCCAATCGCAAAAGTTGAAGCAAAGATCGCATTAGGTTACACCTTAGACGAGATTAAAAACGCAATTACAGGAAAAACATACGCAAGTTTTGAGCCAATGCTTGACTACTGCGTTGTAAAGATCCCAAGACTGCCATTCGATAAATTTATTACGGCAAAGAGAACCCTTACCACCCAGATGAAGGCAACCGGAGAGGTTATGAGTATCTGCAATAACTTCGAAGGCGCTCTGATGAAGGCAATCCGTTCCTTAGAGCAGCATGTAGACAGTCTGATGTCTTATGATTTTACAGGACTTAACGATGCAGAATTAAGAGAACAGTTAAATGTGGTAGACGACAGAAGGATCTGGGTGATCGCAGAGGCACTGCGCCGTCACTTCAGTTATGATGAGATCCATGCCATCACCAAGATTGATAAATGGTTTATTGACAAGCTCGCCATCATTGTTGAGATGGAAGAGACTTTAAAGACACAGCCATTGACGGTTGAATTATTAAAAGAAGCAAAACGTATCGAGTTCCCGGACAATGTGATTGCAAAACTGACTGGTAAAACAGAAGCAGAAATTCACGACATGCGTTATGAGAACGGAATCGTTGCAGCATATAAGATGGTAGATACCTGTGCAGCAGAGTTCGAAGCAGCTACTCCATATTACTATTCCGTATTTGGAAGTGAGAATGAGGCAGAGGAAACCAATCCACAGAAGAAAGTATTAGTATTAGGTTCCGGCCCGATCCGTATCGGACAGGGTATCGAGTTCGATTACTGTTCTGTTCACAGCACATGGGCATTTGCAAAAGAAGGATGGGAGACAGTCATTGTCAACAACAATCCGGAAACTGTATCTACAGACTTTGATATCGCAGATAAACTTTACTTTGAACCGTTAACTACGGAAGATGTGGAGGCAATCGTTAAGATCGAGAAACCGGACGGAGCAGTTGTACAGTTCGGTGGACAGACAGCCATCAAGTTGACCGAGAGCCTGATGAAAATGGGTGTAAAAATCCTCGGAACAAAGGCAGAAGACGTTGACGCCGCAGAGGACCGTGAGTTATTTGACGAGATTCTGGAGAAAACACAGATCCCGAGAGCAGCAGGTGGAACCGTATTTACTGCCGAGGAAGCAAAAGAAGTTGCAAACCGTCTTGGCTATCCTGTATTAGTCCGTCCTTCCTACGTTTTAGGCGGACAGGGCATGAAGATCGCATTCAATGATGAAGAGATCGAAGAATTCATCGGAATCATCAACCGTATTGCACAGGATCACCCAATCCTCGTAGATAAATATTTACAGGGAAAAGAGATCGAAGTCGATGCCGTATGCGATGGAACCGATATTTTAATCCCTGGTATTATGGAGCATATTGAGCGTACCGGTATCCATTCCGGAGACAGTATTTCCGTATATCCGGCTCCAACGATCAGTGAACCGGTCAAAGAGATGATCGTGGAATACACAAAACGTCTTGCACAGGCATTACATGTTATTGGTCTGATCAACATCCAGTTCATCGTTATGGACGAGCAGGTTTACGTGATCGAGGTTAACCCACGTTCTTCCAGAACTGTGCCATATATCAGCAAAGTAACAGGTATTCCGATTGTTGACCTGGCAACAAAAGTAATCATCGGCGAGACCATCCGCGGTATGGGCTATGAACCGGGACTTGCTCCGACTGCAGATTACATTGCAATTAAAATGCCGGTATTCTCATTTGAGAAACTCCGTGGTGCTGAGATTTCTTTAGGACCTGAGATGAAATCCACCGGTGAGTGTCTTGGTATCGCCAAGACTTTCAACGAAGCTTTATACAAAGCATTCTTGGGAGCTGGTATTAAACTTCCAAAATACAAACAGATGATCATGACAGTAAAAGATGCAGACAAGCCGGAAGCTGTTGGTGTTGCCAAGAGATTTGAAGCATTAGGCTACAAGATCTATGCGACAAGAAGTACTGCAAAGTATCTGCAGGAGCACGGCGTAAATGCACTCCGCATCAATAAGATCTCACAGGAATCACCGAACGTTATGGACTTAATTCTTGGTCATAAGATCGATCTTGTCATCGATACACCTACACAGGGTAACGGTGATAAGAACCGTGACGGATTCCTGATCCGCCGTAATGCGATCGAGACAGGTGTGTACTGTATCACAGCAATGGATACGGCAAATGCACTGGCACAAAGCCTTGAGACTGCAACCAATGATCTCACTCCGATCGATATCGCAACTGTGAAGAATTTGTAAATTTGGTTATTGATGGGGCGCTTTCCGGCGCCCCGTTCTGCATTAACGGAAATGGAGGAAACGCAGCATGAAAAAATATGATGATGATCTTGAGTTTGGATCATTGAATGAAGATTCGCGGGATTCCCGTTTTATAGTACCCATCATTATTGTGGCAGTCCTTCTGGTGATCGTAATTGCCGCATTGATCCTCATTGGAAAAAATGGTAAAAATAAAGACACAAGTGCCGATCCTGTGGCGACTGAGCAGAGTGGGACAACAGAGGAAGAAACACAGAACACCGAAGTGATGGGAGCAATTGAGGCAGCCGAGAGTACAGAGGAGACAGATGCAGATGATCCGCAGGGCAGCAGCATGGGCAATGAGACAGGTGCGAGCGTGGATGTGACGGCGCTGTTATCCGCCGGCAGCGTGGCAGAGTCCGGCGAGACAACGTTTGGTATAGATGTGGCCAGATATCAGGGAACCATCGACTGGAGTCAGGTGGCGGCTTCCGGGGTACAGTTTGCCATGATACGTGTCGGATATCGCACGCAGAAGACTGGCGAGATCGTTGCGGATACCAATGCAAAATACAACATGCAGGAAGCGCAGGCAAATGGGATAAAAATAGGGGCATACTTCTTTTCGACAGCCGTCACAACGGATGAAGCGGTGCAGGAGGCAGACTGGGTGGCAGATTATATTTCCCAGTATCAGATCACCTATCCGGTTGCATTTAACTGTGAAGGATTTGAAAATGCAGACAGCAGACAGTATGCTATGACACAGTCGGAGAGAACTGACATGGCGATCGCATTTTTAAATGAAATCTATAACCGAGGCTATACGCCAATGTTTTATGCGGCAAAAAATGAGATGCTTAGCGATGCAAAATGGGATACTTCAAGAATTGAAAAAACTTATAAAATCTGGGTGTCTCAATATCCATCTGTACCGTATCCACAGACCGCACAGTCCGATTACACTGGAACACATGCAATGTGGCAGTACACCAATCAGGGAACAGTGGCAGGGATCAGTAAGCCGGTCGATGTCGATATTGCCTATTTCGGTTATGCAGGAACCGCAGATGCGAAAAGTGATGTGACACCGGAAACAGTCGGTGCAGATGCGGAGGCGTTGATGAATTTCTCTGATGTAAATGAGACGGTTACAGCAAAACAGTCCACAAATCTCAGAAACATTCCAAGTCAGGGTTCTGATGCAACAGTTGTGGCAACCTTGCAGAATGGTGAGACAGCGACAAGAACCGGCGTGAGCAGCAGTGGATGGTCGCGGGTAAGCTACAATGGACAGACTTTGTATGCAGTGTCCAGCTATCTGACGACAGATCTTGGGTATACAGCACCAGCAGCCAATACGGCTGCAGAGACAACAACAACGGACGGCTCAGGCTCAGGAGATGGATTGAAAACAAAATTTACTGCATGCAATGATGTGGTGACAGCGAAGATCGAAGTGAATTTAAGAACACTTCCGAGTGTCACAAACCCGGATGCAGCAGTTGTTGCGGTTTTAAAAAATGGCGAGACCGTGACGAGAACCGGAATCAATACAGACTATGGATGGTCAAGAGTTGACTATAATGGACAGACATTATATTGTGTATCGAGTTATTTGACAAGTGCACAGTAAAAAAGAAGCTGATGCATTCAGACGGAAAAGATGAAACGTCTGAAGGTATCAGCTTTCTTTCTATTATGCAGATTAAATTAATTTTTTTCGCTTTGCCGGACGCTGTTTCTTTACAGGAGGTGTCACCTCATTTCTGGCAGCAATGGATACGGCTGAAACTGGTGACGCAGGCGGGACAGGTTTGTCCATAACTGGCTGTTTTGTGGGAAGAACGGCAGATGCTGCATTCCTGCGCTGGTTTATTTTTTCTTTTTGCGCACGGAAGCGGTCAGCGGTCGCCTTAATATATGGATCTGCAACAAACTGCTTAAGCGTATCGCTGTCGATGGCGATACGGTTGTCCATTGTCTTCATAATATCTACAATCTGTAACTGATCCGAGGTTTCCGGATTGCTCAGATCATAAATCTGGTTATCCTTGAAATTCAGGATCATAGGATGCAGAAAATCAGCCGGATTGTCAGCAAGCACCAGACCTTTTTCTCCGTTTGCAAAATCGAGACATGCACCTGTAGGAAGAATCTGGATGCTGTCCGCCAGAGCGGCAATCACAGAACGGTTATATTCTGAGATGTGGCTGTAAAAAAATGTCATGGCAGCCAGCTCTGACATTGGTGCATGGTTAATGTTCATGGCAGTCAGGCGGTCAAATTTGTCCGCAGCCTTCAATATATCGATCAGAAGCTGAACCGGTGGTTTTGGAAGTCTTGGGCTGATCGTTGCATGATCTTCAAATATAATGTTTTGGATGATCTCAAGACTTGTGTCATTTAAGCCGAGTTCTGCAAAATGCGGACGGATGATCTCATACCCATGTTCTGATTTTAACTGGATGAGATCCCGGTCGGAAGCAGAGAGATCTTCATTCTTATCTAAAATACTCTTTGGAACGGAGAGATAACCAAAATCATATAATAAGGAAGCTGCGATCAGCGACTGGGAGTCTTCCGGCTCAATATGCATCTCATTTGCGATCATCGCAGAGAGGATCGCAACACTGATCGAATGCTTGTATACAAAATCAGCAGAACTTCTGAGGTTCTGTGTGAAATTAAGTTTGTGGTCTAATGCACCATAATGTGTGTATATATTCTGTGCGAGTTCCGTGATTGCCGGAATATTTTTCTGTGCGAGAAGCTTATCCATGCAGTCTTTCAATTTGAACATATAGATAGTCTGGAACTGCTCAAATTCAAGGTCTTCTTTGGAAAGAGGAGGAACAGGCTCCGCCGGTTCCAGAATAAATATGCCGATCAGACCGAAATTATCAATACTGTTTATACTCTGAAGTGTTAATTTTGTGTTGCGCTCATATAATAAAACCCCCATTTTATTGTAAATGGGTTTTGCCAGCCGCATTCCCGGCTTTAAATCCTGTGATCTTACAAACTGCATATACCCCCATACCTTTCCTGATGCAAATATGATAAAATAAAAACAAGCTGATACATACCAAATATAGCATATTGAAAGGTTAAATACAATCTGCTATCATGGTTCTTGAAAGAAATTTTTTAAGAGCAGATACAGGAATATTTCAACAGAATGAGGTACCTATGAAAAAAATCCCCTTAAAAAGAATATTTGCAGCGGCAGCATTAGTGTGCTGTCTTACCGTGACAACAGCTTATGCAGATGTCACGCAGGAAGATATTGACAATGCAAAAAATCAGATCAACAATCTGAAAAACCAGCAGAAAGATGCACAGGATGCGGTCGATGATATCAATGGGAAAAAAGGCGAGCTAGAGAGTGACCTGAACAATTTGAATGGACAGATGACCAACATTGTTTCGTCCATGAATGCCCTTGAGTCACAGATCAATGATAAGAAAAAAGAACTGTCAGATCTCGAGGATGAGATCGAGCAGACGCAGGATGATCTGGAAGCTGCAAAGCAGCAGTCAGCCAGCCAGTATGAGGATATGAAGATACGTATCCGTTATATGTATGAGAATGGAAATACACCGATGCTTGAGATGCTGTTATCGGCATCGTCCTTTTCTGATTTTCTGAACCGGACGGAGTATATTTCGGAGATCAATTCGTATGACAGACAGAAATTAGAGGAGTTTATCCAGGTGCAGGAACAGATTGCGGCAGAAGAAGCTTCTCTTGAAGAACAGCAGAAAGATCTCGAGAGTGAGCAGCAGGAACTGCTTGCCATGCAGGATGACATGAAGGTGAAACAGAATTCTGTAAACAGCCTTATCAGTTCAACTCAGGCGAATATCAGCCAGACCAACTCTGAATTGAGCAGCGCGCAGGGAAAAGTCAATGATATCAACAGTCAGATCGCACGGATGGAAGAACTGGAAAAACAGTTAGAGATCCAGAAAGCAAAAGAAGACGCTGCGAGAATGGCAGAGATCAAGCGTCAGGAGGCTGAAAACAACGGCGAATTTTCTTATGTCCCAAGTGACAGTGATCTTTACCTGTTAGGAGCGATCATCCAGTGTGAGGCAGACGGTGAACCATATGAGGGAAAGCTTGCAGTCGGAAGTGTTGTCATGAACCGTGTGCGAAGCTCTTATTTCCCGAATACCGTATCCGGTGTGATTTATCACAGCGGACAGTTTTTTCCGGTAGCCAGTGGACGATATGCGCTCCGCCTCGAGCAGGGAGTCAATAATACCTGTATGCAGGCGGCACAGGAGGTGCTTAACGGGAACATCACAAACAGCTGTCTCTATTTCAGAACTGTGATCGACGGATTGGAAGGAACGATCATCGGACATCACATATTCTACTAATACGGCTGTCAATGCGCAAATTACATAAAAATCATTTTTGAAACCAAATGGAAAAAGAGACGTTTTTGTGAGAAATATACAAAAAACGTCTCTTTTTTGTGGAATTGAGTAGATGTGCATGATAATTTTTTAACGAAAAACCGTATGTGAAATGGTTAAAAACCAAATTTAAATACTGAAAAAAGTGTGAAAAAAAAAGAAAGCTATTGCATTTGAAAATAAAATATGATAGCATGAGAAAGTACTGAAAAGCCAATAAAAAAGCCGAATACATAAAAACGTAGAAAATCAGGAACAAGAAAATTTAAATTTAAAAGAAAAGATTTTAAATTTATTTTTTTTACTAAAAGATTGTTAAAAAAATAACAACGTTTTTCGGCAGATTTATTATGAAGGAAACAAAATGTACTGCATATTATGAGCGGTGTTTTGTATCACAAAACCGAAGGGAGAATTCAAAATGGCAAGAAAAGTAGTTTTAGCAGGCGCATGCCGTACAGCAATTGGTAAAATGGGTGGAGCATTAAGCAATACTCCAGCAGCAGACTTAGGTGCAATCGTTATCAAAGAAGCATTAAGAAGAGCAGGTGTTAAACCAGAGATGGTTGACGAAGTTAAGATGGGTTGTGTAATCCAGGCAGCTCAGGGACAGAACGTTGCACGTCAGGCTTCTATCAAAGCAGGACTCCCAATCGAAGTTCCAGCAATCACGATCAACGTTGTATGTGGTTCTGGTTTGAAATGTGTCAATGATGCAGCTACCATGATCATGGCAGGAGAAGCTGATATCGTTGTTGCAGGTGGTATGGAAAATATGTCAATGGCACCATATGCTATGACAAAAGCTCGTTTCGGATATCGTATGAACAATGCAACGATCATCGATACAATGGTTAACGATGCATTGACAGATGCATTCAATCATTATCATATGATGATCACAGCAGAGAACGTATGTGATAAATATGGAATCACAAGAGAAGAATTAGACGAGTTCTCAGCAAACAGCCAGCAGAAATGTGAAAAAGCGATCGCTGAGGGCAAATTTGCAGATGAGATCGTTCCGGTTCCGGTTAAAGTGAAAAAAGAGATCGTAGATTTCGTGACAGATGAAGGACCTCGTGCAGGTACAACAGCAGAGTCTTTAGCAAAATTAAAATGCTGCTCTGGTAAAGAGGGTGGACTTGTTACAGCAGGTAATGCTTCCGGTATTAACGATGGTGCAGCAGCAATCGTTGTAATGAGCGAAGAGAAAGCAAAAGAACTTGGTGTTACACCAATGGCTACATGGGTAGCTGGAGCACTTGGCGGTGTTGAGCCAGAGATCATGGGTGTTGGACCTGTTGCTTCTACTAAGAAAGTATTAGCTAAGACAGGACTTACAATCGATGATATGGATCTGATCGAAGCAAACGAAGCTTTTGCAGCTCAGTCTATCGCAGTTGCAAGAGATTTACATTTCGATATGTCCAAAGTTAACGTTAACGGTGGTGCGATCGCACTTGGACATCCAGTAGGAGCTTCCGGATGCCGTATCCTTGTAACATTATTACATGAGATGCAGAAGAGAGATTCCCACAGAGGTCTTGCTACATTATGTATCGGTGGCGGAATGGGATGCTCTACAATCGTTGAGAGATAATTAATTCAGATAAAACTGTCCGGAAAGCGGGTGACTGCTTTTCCGGGCGTTTCCATTACATATTAAAAATTCAGAATAAATTCAGGAGGTACTAACATGAAAGTTGGTGTTATTGGTGCAGGAACCATGGGACAGGGTATTGCAAAAGCATTTGCCCAGGTAGAAGGATATGAGGTAGCTCTCTGCGATATCAAGCAGGAATGGGCTGACGGTGGAAAAGCCAAAATCCAGAAAGGCTATGCAAGACTTGTAGAAAAAGGAAAAATGACACAGGAAGCTGTTGATGCTATCCTTGCTAAAATCACTCCGGGATTAAAAGAAAACCTTTGCGCAGACTGCGATCTGATCGTAGAAGCAGCATTCGAAGATATGGGAGTAAAGAAAACTACATTCCAGGAATTAGATAAGATCGCAAAACCAGAGTGTATCTTTGCTTCAAATACATCCAGCCTTTCCATCACAGAGATCGGAAATGGTCTTACACGTCCAATGGTTGGTATGCATTTCTTCAACCCTGCAGACCGTATGAAATTAATCGAAGTTATCGCTGGTGTAAATACACCGGATGAGACTGTTGAAGCTATTAAGAAAATCTCTGTTGAGATCGGAAAAACACCTGTACAGGTAAATGAAGCAGCAGGATTCGTTGTAAACCGTATTTTAATCCCAATGATCAACGAAGCAGCATTCATCAAAATGGAAGGTGTATCTGATATCGCAGGTATCGATGCAGCTATGAAACTTGGTGCAAACCATCCAATGGGACCATTAGAGTTAGGAGATTTCATCGGTCTTGATATCTGCCTTGCTATTATGGATGTTCTTTACAAAGAGACTGGCGACAGCAAATACCGTGCATGCCCATTGATCCGCAAAATGGTTCGTGGTGGTAACCTTGGTGCTAAGAGCGGAAAAGGATTCTATGTATACAATGCTGACCGCACAAAAACACCAGTTGACGCTCAGTAATTAACAGATATTAAGGTTTAGGAGGATTTGAAATCATGGATTTCACTTTAGACAAGAAACATGAAATGGCGCGTTCTCTGTTCAGAGAATTCGCTGAAAACGAAGTAAAACCTCTTGCACAGGAAACTGATGAGACAGAACAGTTCCCGGCAGAGACAGTTAAGAAAATGGCAAAATATGGATTCATGGGAATCCCGGTACCAAAGGAGTACGGCGGACAGGGATGTGATCCATTAACATATGTTATGTGTGTAGAAGAGTTATCAAAAGTTTGCGCTACAACAGGTGTTGTTGTTTCCGCACATACTTCTCTCTGCATCGATCCAATTATGACTTACGGTACAGAAGAACAGAAACAGAAATATGTCAGACCACTTGCTACAGGCGAGAAACTTGGTGCTTTCGCATTGACAGAACCGGGTGCTGGTACAGATGCCCAGGGCGCTCAGACAAAAGCTGTTTTAGACGGTGACGAATGGGTATTAAACGGATCAAAATGCTTCATTACCAATGGTAAAGTTGCAGATGTTTATATTGTAATCGCTATAACAAGAATTACAGAGGATAAGAGAGGAAGAAAGAAAAAGAACTTCTCCGCATTTATCGTAGAGAAAGGTGCTCCAGGATTCTCTTTCGGAACAAAAGAGAAGAAGATGGGTATCCGTGGATCTTCTACCTATGAATTAATTTTTGAAGACTGCAGAATTCCAAAGGATGCATTACTTGGACCTGAAGGAAAAGGATTCCCAATCGCTATGCATACATTAGATGGTGGACGTATTGGTATCGCTTCCCAGGCACTTGGTATCGCAGAAGGTGCATTAGATCGCGCAATCGCTTATACAAAAGAAAGAAAACAGTTTGGCCGTTCTATCGCACAGCAGCAGAATACACAGTTCAAGTTAGCTGATATGGCAACAAGAATTGAAGCCGCTCAGATGTTAGTTTATAAAGCAGCAATGGCAAAAGCAAACCAGAAAGTTTACTCTGTAGAAGCTGCAAAAGCAAAATTATTCGCAGCAGAGACAGCAATGGCTGTTACAACAGAAGTTGTTCAGTTATTCGGTGGATATGGATACATCAGAGAGTACGATGTAGAGCGTATGATGCGTGATGCTAAGATCACAGAGATCTATGAGGGAACAAGCGAAGTACAGCGCATGGTTATCTCAGGTGCATTGCTTAAATAGACGTGATCTAGCGGATTGAAAATGGATGGAAGAAATATAGAATCACGCTTGCGAGAATGAAATATTTCTGACAGACATTTGAGAGCGCAACGCGCACGAGAAACACGAAGTGTTTCGAGTAATCCGCGATTAATGAAAATATAATAACATAAGGAGTGGAAAATACATGAATATCGTAGTATGTATTAAACAGGTTCCTGATACAAAGGGTGGAGTAAAATTCAATCCAGATGGAACACTTGATAGAGCAGCAATGCTTGCTATCATGAACCCAGATGACAAAGCAGGTCTTGAAGCAGCATTAAGAATCAAAGATGAGACAGGAGCAAAAGTTACAGTTCTTACCATGGGACTTCCAAAGGCTGATGCAGTTCTTCGTGAAGCAATGGCAATGGGAGCAGATGATGCAATCCTTGTAACAGACAGAGTATTAGGTGGAGCAGATACATGGGCAACATCTACTACAATCGCTGGTGCTCTTCGTAACTTAGATTACGATCTTATCATCACAGGACGTCAGGCTATCGATGGAGATACCGCACAGGTAGGACCACAGATCGCTGAGCATCTTGGTTTACCAGTTATCTCTTACGCAGCAGACATCAAAGTTGATGGAGATTCTGTTATCGTTAAGAGACAGTATGAAGACAGATATCACGAATTAAAAGCAAAAATGCCTTGCTTAGTGACAGCACTTTCTGAATTAAATCAGCCACGTTACATGACACCAGGTGGAATCTTTGATGCATGTGACAAAGAAGTGACTGTTTGGGGAAGAGCAGACTTAAAGGATGTTGATGATTCCGACCTTGGATTAAAAGGATCACCAACAAAGATTGCAAAAGCATCTGATAAAGTAGCAAAAGGAGCTGGTGAGAAAGTAAATCTTGATCCAGCAGAATCCGTAGCATACTTGATCGGTAAATTCAAAGAGAAACACATTATCTAAAAAAATAAGGAAAAGTGGTGAATAAGATGTCATTAGAAGAATATAAGGGAGTATTTGTCTTTGCACAGCAGGTAGATAACGTATTAGACGGTGTTGCATTTGAATTGCTTGGCAAAGGTAAAGATTTAGCAAAAGACTTAAATACAGAAGTTACAGCAGTATTGATCGGCTCTGGCGTCAAAGGATTAGCAGATCAGTTAGCAGAGTATGGTGCAGACCGTGTTATCGTTGTAGACGATCCTGAATTAAAAGAATACAGAACAGAGCCATATGCACATGCACTGGCATCTGTAATCAATGAGTACAAACCAGAGATCATGTTAGTTGGTGCAACAGCTATCGGACGTGATCTTGGTCCTACTGTATCAGCAAGAGTTAAAACAGGTCTTACAGCAGACTGTACTTCTCTTGAAATCGGAGATTTCCCATTGGTTGCTGCTCCAGGAAAAGAATCTGAGCAGAAACACAATCAGTTGTTAATGACTCGTCCAGCATTTGGTGGTAACACAATCGCTACAATTGCTTGCCCGGATAACCGCCCTCAGATGGCAACCGTTCGTCCAGGTGTTATGCAGAAGATTGCTCCAATCGCTGGTGCAAAAGCAAACGTTGTTGAATTCAATCCAGGATTCACACCTAACAACAGATATGTTGAAATCCTCAATGTTGTAAAAGCTGTAAAATCTACAGCAAACATCATGGAAGCTAAGATTTTAGTATCTGGTGGACGTGGAGTAGGTTCTAAAGAGAACTTCAAACTGTTAGAGGACTTAGCAGAAGTTCTTGGCGGTACTGTAAGCTGCTCTCGTGCCGTTGTAGAGAATGGCTGGTTACCAGTAGATCTTCAGGTTGGACAGACAGGTAAAACAGTTCGTCCACAGATTTACTTCGCAATCGGTATTTCCGGAGCAATCCAGCACGTAGCAGGTATGGAAGATTCTGATCTTATCATTGCAATCAACAAAGATGAAGATGCACCAATCTTCGATGTAGCTGATTATGGTCTTGTTGGAGACTTAAATAAGATCGTTCCGGCATTGACAGCAGCTTTAAAGACTGAACTTGGTAAATAAACCGTAGTTTAACGGACGTAGTGCCGCAGATTCTGTGG
>OGGW01002236.1_pt1 | contig 12537 bp, 5 predicted proteins | sample 1571291 | NCBI WGS metagenome assembly OGGW01 (sample SAMEA2582028, study PRJEB24529) | metagenome | biome: Human gut stool | place: China | collected 2011 | reverse complement strand
AGGTTGTGGTTTGGTGATGAAAGAGGATATAACGCAACATCCTTGAACTGGAAACGAACACCGCCAAGTTGTGGTTTGGTGATGAAAGAGGATATAACGCAACACACCACAGATATTTAATAGAAGCGCCCAGTTGTGGTTTGGTGATGAAAGAGGATATAACGCAACCAGAGGCAAGATTTGTACAAGAGGTATAGAGTTGTGGTTTGGTGATGAAAGAGGATATAACGCAACCTGCTTGGTGGAATGGTTTCAGTGATTTCAGTTGTGGTTTGGTGATGAAAGAGGATATAACGCAACCCCTGCGACCCTGTCGCAGATGGCTACTGAGTTGTGGTTTGGTGATGAAAGAGGATATAACGCAACAAAACGTTTTACGAAGCGTGCCCACTATCAGTTGTGGTTTGGTGATGAAAGAGGATATAACGCAACGATATGGTTTCAAGGCAGCAAATCAGAAAGGTTGTGGTTTGGTGATGAAAGAGGATATAACGCAACAATCTCCCTTTATCGAAGAATTGGGCATCAGTTGTGGTTTGGTGATGAAAGAGGATATAACGCAACAGCAGCCATCGCTCATTCTTGATCTACCTTGTTGTGGTTTGGTGATGAAAGAGGATATAACGCAACATTGCACCCACATTCATGCCAGCATTCTTGGTTGTGGTTTGGTGATGAAAGAGGATATAACGCAACAGATAATACAAAAGGGAATTTCACTCAATGTTGTGGTTTGGTGATGAAAGAGGATATAACGCAACGTGTAAATTCGCAGCATAAAAAGACGGGCGTTGTGGTTTGGTGATGAAAGAGGATATAACGCAACTGTCTCAGTTATTCAACAACACAACGAACGTTGTGGTTTGGTGATGAAAGAGGATATAACGCAACGGACGAGCCAACAGTCTGATAAGTAGCACGTTGTGGTTTGGTGATGAAAGAGGATATAACGCAACTTCTTGCAACGCTTTCAGCCAAGTCTGCATGTTGTGGTTTGGTGATGAAAGAGGATATAACGCAACTGCAATTTTATCAATGTCGCGCTGGATGGGTTGTGGTTTGGTGATGAAAGAGGATATAACGCAACCAGTACAGCAGCAGTGCAGCACTCCAGACGTTGTGGTTTGGTGATGAAAGAGGATATAACGCAACTAGAACTAACTGAGGACTGACCAGCAACAGTTGTGGTTTGGTGATGAAAGAGGATATAACGCAACTAGTGCGAACAGAACCAACACCAGTTAATGGTTGTGGTTTGGTGATGAAAGAGGATATAACGCAACGGTGGCTTTCTACCGAGCTAACGCAGGTTGGTTGTGGTTTGGTGATGAAAGAGGATATAACGCAACACGCAACCACAACCGTAGCAGCCTTCAGCAGTTGTGGTTTGGTGATGAAAGAGGATATAACGCAACGCCAGGTGGTACTGTTGAACTTGGCAAGAAGTTGTGGTTTGGTGATGAAAGAGGATATAACGCAACTGACGAAGTTTTCCTGGACTCCAAGGGCGCGTTGTGGTTTGGTGATGAAAGAGGATATAACGCAACTTCAGGAGGAGTTTTTGGGATTAGCTGGGGGTTGTGGTTTGGTGATGAAAGAGGATATAACGCAACAGAAAGCAAGAGAGAAACAAGCGAAACACGTTGTGGTTTGGTGATGAAAGAGGATATAACGCAACCGTTTCAAGAATGAAGCACCAAACGGCGTGTTGTGGTTTGGTGATGAAAGAGGATATAACGCAACACGTCATCTTGTCGCAACCTCATTCACATAGTTGTGGTTTGGTGATGAAAGAGGATATAACGCAACGTGTTTATGACAATATTCACGTTTACACAGTTGTGGTTTGGTGATGAAAGAGGATATAACGCAACCCTCATAGCTTACTCCTGAGATTACAACAAGTTGTGGTTTGGTGATGAAAGAGGATATAACGCAACCCTACCTCATCAAGACCCGCTGCGCGGAGGTTGTGGTTTGGTGATGAAAGAGGATATAACGCAACGAGCAGGAACGCGCCGCCATGCTTGCGCAGTTGTGGTTTGGTGATGAAAGAGGATATAACGCAACGTAAAGACTGAGCCTATGAAGCTGAAGCAGTTGTGGTTTGGTGATGAAAGAGGATATAACGCAACACGCTCTACAAGATAGGCGCTTTCATCAGGTTGTGGTTTGGTGATGAAAGAGGATATAACGCAACTGGAGCAAAAAGATCAAACCAAGCCTTATAGTTGTGGTTTGGTGATGAAAGAGGATATAACGCAACGGAAAAAAAGGGCGTACACTGATACAGCGGTTGTGGTTTGGTGATGAAAGAGGATATAACGCAACAGCATTGCGTTGATTTTCGTACTCTAATTGGTTGTGGTTTGGTGATGAAAGAGAATGTTCCATGTTGTCAGCAAACTGCCCAGAAAAAGTATCCTTGGATACTTGGCAATGTATCCTTGGATAAACGGGCAAGTATCCAAGGATACTTTGCCAAGTAAGTTAGATTGCGTCTTTTCCTATTTTACCAGACACTTTTTATCTTCATAAACGGAAAGGGTAGTCAATGTTGTGAAAGACATGCTAAATCCGTTGACGGTTTAATCCCGTTTACATATCAGGTGAGCCATAATACAGGATTATATGAATGGAGTGGAAAGAGGATGTTCCTCCTTTTGCTCGTCTCACGTAAATCGTTTGGGCAAAAGGAGAGAAAAAGGAGTAGTACTTCATTGGCAAAGTAAGTAGTACTGCATGCGCGATAGAAGTAGTACTTCATCGGCAAAGTAAGTAGTACTGCTCGAATTCTACCAAAATTCTCCCCAAAAATAAGAATCCCTGTGGAAGGGCTGTTCCACAGGGATTCTTATTTGTTTTGGTTGCTTACTTGTGGGTACCCACTATGGTGGTGGGAGGAAGTTGCGAGTTGCGGCGGTCGGTCTCAGTGACCACACGGGCAGCCAACTGCATGAAGGCATGGCCGGTGGGAGTAGTTGGGTCGAGGGCAGCAGGCGTTCCTTCGTCGCCACTCTGGCAGATATCCTGCACCACAGGAATCTGCCCCAGGAGAGGCACATTCATCTCCTCGGCCAGATGCTTCACACCTTCCTGCCCGAAGAGGAAGTAACGCTCGTCGGGATGCTGGGCTGGAGTGAACCACGACATGTTCTCCACCAGTCCGAGAATAGGCACATTCACCTTGTCGTTCTGGTACATGTTGATGCCCTTGCGTGCATCGGCCAGCGCCACTTGCTGGGGTGTGCTCACGATGACAGCACCTGTGATGGGCAATGTCTGCACCAGGGTGAGGTGGATGTCAGAGGTTCCGGGAGGAGTATCGAGGACAAAATAGTCGATGTCGCCCCAGTTGGCATCACCTATGAGCTGCTTGAGGGCATTGCATGCCATGCCTCCGCGCCAGAGCGTTGCCTGGTCGGGATTGACGAAGAAGCCGATGCTGAGCACCTTCACTCCGTACTTCTCCACGGGCATGATGAGGTCGCGGCCGTTGATGCGCTCGCTATAGGGACGGGCATCCTCTATCTGGAACATCTTGGGCACTGAAGGACCGAAGATGTCGCAATCGAGCAGAGCCACCTTCATGCCCATCTTGGACAGTGCCACAGCCAGATTGGCTGCCACTGTGCTCTTGCCCACTCCGCCCTTGCCACTGCTTACGGCTATGATGTTCTTCACGCCAGGAAGCAGATCGGGGAGGTCTGGACGGGGAGCCTGCAAGGCTTTGGTCTTCACCTCAACCTCCACATCCTTGCTCACATAAGCGTGTATGGCAGCCTCGCAAGCCTTCACCATGCTCTTCATAAAGGGGTCGGTGGGCTTGTCGAAAATGAGTGTGAAGCTGACGTGCATGCCTGCGATGCGCAAGTCGTCCTCCAGCATCTTCATTTCCACCACATTCTTTCCCGTTCCGGGATAACGCACGGTGGAGAGTGCGTCGGTTATCAGTTTAGGATAAAGTTCCATCTGTTTATAATTTAGAATTGGGAATTTTGAACTGCGAGCGGTCTTCCGTGCTTCATGAGCTGGCCTGTGCCTCCTCATCAATTCAAAATCCCCATTCGGGTTCTTACTCTTTGTTCAATCCTCCATCACGCTGGCCACTAACGGCTCACCTCCAGACTCGAGCGCTTCTGCCGGCTGTAGGAGCGGTACTCATCGAGCGGAATCTCCACGTCAGGCTCTGTCAGCTGTCCCTCGAGCGGCAAGTGGAAGCACAAATACTTGATGTCGATGCCTCTGCCACGCCACATGCTCTCGTAGTAGGTCTGTATTGACTGTGCCACTGCTATCATCCCCTGGGCGGGTTCGGAATAGAGATTCCTCGTTTCGGCAATAGGTTGGATGCCATTGGCCGAAAGCATCTCGCGCGTGTATGTATATAGAAAGTTGCTGTCGGTCTTGACATGCACCAGTCCGTCCTGCTGCATGAATGCGCGATAGCGCTGCAGAAAGGCGGTGCCCGTAAGGCGCTTGGTCACCTTCTTCATCTGCGGGTCAGAGAAGGTGAGCCATACCTCGCTCACCTCGCCAGGGGCAAAGAAGCGGTCGATGAACTCGATGTTGGTGCGCAGGAAGCCCACATTCTGCATGCCTGCAGCCACTGCCTCCTGGGCTCCCGTCCACATGCGTGCTCCCTTGATATCCACTCCGATATAGTTCTTGTCGGGGAACATCCGTCCCAGCCCCACCGTGTATTCGCCTCGTCCGCAGCCCAACTCGAGCACGATGGGCTTGTCGTTGTGGAAGAAGTCGGTGTTCCACTTCCCCTTCAGGTCAAACCCGTCGGCCTGGAGAACCGCAAATGGGCACTCCACCACCAGCGGATTGGCTGCCATGTCGGCAAACTTAGCCAGCTTTCCCTTGCCCATGCTTACTTGTTGATAGTGTATGAGGCGGTGCCGATGTTCTGCCCGTCGGCAAAGATGTCAACACGGTAGGTGCCGGTGCTGAGTGTCTCGTTCACGTCCCAATATACGGTTACGCTCTGCTCCTCTCCTGTGTATTCGATGTCCTTGCGTATGCTGTACTCCAGCTGGCGGTTCTCATACTGGAAGGTGCCACCCGAGGTGAGCACGCTGCCCATGGGTGTGGAGATGCGCAGATAGATGCTTCGCAGTCCGGTGCTGGTGGTCACGTTGCGTGAGATGTTGAAGCTGATGGCAAACTTCTTCACGTCCTTCACCTTTCTGGCTTCACGTCCCTTCTTGTTGCGTGCCTCGATGCGGATGCCCGTAGCATCCAGCTGGCTGGCTATCTCCACCTTCTCAGAGAGCGACTCATTCTGGCTGCTGAGGTTGGAGATATGCTGCTGGGCCTGCTGGTTCTTGTCCTTCAGGCTGTTGTTCTCCTGCGTCAGCTCCTGATTCATGCTGTTGAGCGAGTCAATCTCCAGCACGTAGCTGCGCAACACCTTACGCAGTGTGGCCAGCTCCTTCTTCAGTCGCATGATCTCGGCAGCATTGCTGCTCTTCACCCTCCTGAGCTCTTCGAGGAGTTCCTCGGTGCGCTGCTGCTCCTGCTCCAGTTGTGCCACCAGTGAGTCGTTGTTGATTTTCATCTTCATCTCATTGTACTGCATGGCAAACTGCTCATACTCGTTCTCCATCTCGCGCTTGTCCATCTCGGCCAGCTCAAGCATCTGTTTGTTCTTCTCATTCTGCTTGTGCATGCGGAAGCCGAGAAATACGATTACCGCTACAAGTACAGCTGCCACAGCTACCGACAGCATGATGGTTTGTTTCTTGCTCATATCCTTGGTGTATTTTATTCTATATTATGAAAAACGCAAATTACCGTGCAAAGTTAAGCATAAAGTCTGGAATGCCAGCCAAGATTGCCGGTTCATTTGCTCGATTTAACTTCTCTTGTTTCAGAAACCAGCCACTCGAGACGCAGAAAAGAGCAATAGCGGCAAGGGGAACTGCCTCTCCCAGCCCCAAGAAGTTGCCCCCCGAAATGCCACAAAATATTTTTCCAACTGAGAAAAATTATTTCCCCAACTGAAGAAATCTATTCCCTGCCCTACAAAGGCCGAAGACGGAAGAATTCGAAGCTAATTGGAGAAAAAGGAGCAAGAAGGTGGCGCTTGCCCGGCAAAAAGCATTTCGCACTTGGGAGAAATGTCGTATATTTGCAGCCAGAAGAAACCCTAAATAAAAAAATGGTAACGCGCGGGCGTGCGGAGCCTCCCTAACTGCCCCCGACAGGGGACTTTACCATCCACAAAATGAAGAAAACCTTAACATCGGTACTGCTTCTGGCCATCACCATGACGGCAGGAGCACAGAAGCTCACACGGATGAACGCAACCACCGTGCAGGCTACACTCGACAACGGGCAGTCGCTCTACGTCGATTTCTACGGTCCTCACATCTTCCGTCTGTTCCAAGACCCACAAGGAGGAATCATCCGCGACCCCAAAGCCAACCCGCCAGCACAGATACTGGTAGATAATCCCCGCCGCCAGGTGGAAGGCCTCAAGGTGGAGGGTAACACCATCAGCGTGGGCGACTTGCAGGTTACCCTGGGCAAGCAGGGCGAAATATGCGTGAAGCGCAACGGACAGGAAGTGGTGAAGCAGACTGCTGCCACCGACTTCGGACGCAGCAATGTGACACTCACATTCGAGCAGAGTGCGAACGACTGGTTCTATGGAGGCGGCGTGCAGAACGGACGCTTCAGCCACAAGGGACAGTCCATCGACATCCGCAACACCAACAACTGGGTGGACGGAGGCGTTGCCAGCCCCACCCCATTCTACTGGAGCACACGCGGCTACGGCATCATGTGGCACACGTTTGCACCCGGCACCTACGACTTCGGCAAGTCGGAAGCCGGAGAAACCCGACTGAGCCATGAGACGAAGTATCTGGACCTCTTCGTGATGGTGGATAACGGCGCTGTGGCCTTGCTCAACGACTTCTACCAGCTGACCGGTAACCCCGTGCTTCTGCCCAAGTTCGGTTTCTACGAAGGCCATCTGAACGCCTACAACCGCGACTACTGGAAGGAGGCCGAAGCAGGCAAGAACGGATTCATGACCTATGAGGACGGCAAGCAATACAACGAGAGCCAGAAGGACAACGGCGGCATCAAGGAGAGCCTCAACGGCGAGAAGAACAACTACCAGTTCAGTGCCCGCGCAGCCATTGACCGCTATCTGGACAACGACTTCCCCCTGGGATGGTTCCTGCCCAACGATGGCTATGGAGCCGGATACGGACAGACAGAGACTCTGAAGGGCAATATACAGAACCTGAAAGAGTTTGGCGACTACGCCCGCAAGCGCGGTGTGGAGATAGGACTGTGGACTCAGAGCGACCTGCATCCCAAGGAGGGAGTGGAGGCTCTGCTGCAGAGAGACATCGTGGGAGAGGTACGCGATGCCGGCGTGAGAGTGCTGAAGACTGACGTAGCATGGGTGGGAGCCGGCTACAGTTTCGGCCTCAACGGCGTGGCTGACGTGGCTCAGGTGATGCCTTACTACGGTGCCCAGGCACGTCCCTTCATCATCAGTCTGGACGGTTGGGCCGGCACACAGCGCTACGCCACCATCTGGACCGGCGACCAGACCGGCGGCCAATGGGAGTACATACGTTTCCACATCCCCACCTATATCGGCAGCGGACTGTCGGGCCAGCCCAATATCACCAGCGATATGGACGGCATCTTCGGCGGAAAGAACGTGCCTGTCAACGTGCGCGATTTCCAGTGGAAGGCATTCACACCCATGCAGCTCAACATGGACGGCTGGGGCAGCAACCCCAAGTACCCGCAAGCGCTGGGCGAACCGGCTGCAAGCATCAACCGCTACTACCTGAAGCTCAAGAGCCGGCTGCTGCCTTATGCCTACAGCATAGCCCGCGAGTCTGTGGATGGCAAGCCCATGATGCGTGCCATGATGCTGGAAGAGGAGAACGACTACACACGCAGCAAGCGTGCCGACTACCAGTTCCTGCTCGGTCCCAGCATTCTGGTGGCACCTATATATAAGGAAACGCGCGCGAAGGAAAACGGCGACGATGTGCGCGACGGCATCTATCTGCCCCAGGGTCAGTGGATGGACTACTTCACAGGAGAGGTTTATCAAGGCGGACGCATCATCAACGACTTCCCCGCACCCCTGTGGAAACTGCCCGTGCTGGTACGCCTGGGGGCCATCATACCCACACACAAGCCCACCAACACACCTGCTGAGATAGACTACTCGCTGCGCTGCTACGACATCTATCCCACACTGGGCGAGCACTCGTTTACCGAATACGACGACGACGGACGCACGGATGCCTACCTCAACGGGCAGGCTACCCACACCACCGTAAAACAGCAGTCCGACAAGAAAGGTACGCTGAGCATAACCATCGAGAAGACCACCGGCCACTACGAAGGTTTCACACCCGAGAAGAGCACACAGCTGCGCATCTACTGCCAGCAGGAACCCAAGAAGGTGACTGTGAAGGTGGGCAACCGCAAGCAGCAGCTGACCCGCGTGGAGGACTACGCCACATGGAAGCAGACTGCCAACTCATATTACTACGGAACCGGCGAGGATGCCTACCGCAAGGTGCCTGCGCTGATGGTCAACATCGCCAAGACCGATGTGACACAGAATGCTGTGACCCTGCTCACACAGGCTACCATCGACACCACCAACCATCTGCTCCAGACCAAAGGCCAGCTTCAGAAGCCCGTTTGCCGCATAGCCGACGAGGACCTGCAGGCCTACACGCTCACTCCCTCATGGGATGCCGTGCAGGGGGCAGACTACTACGAGCTGCAGTTTGAAGGCCAGCTCTACTCCACCATACAGCAGACCCGCTACACGATAGACGGCCTGCAGCCCAAGGGTGACTACGAGATAAAGGTGAGAGCGGTGAATGCCGAGGGCGCTTCAGAGTGGACCGACATCTATGCCACCACCACCGAAGATCCCCTCAAGTATGCCATCCGCGGCATGAGAGGCAGCACCACCTGCCCCAACCAGCCCGGCCAGAAGGTGGATCACCTGTTCGACTTCGACGAGGGTAGCGTATGGCACACCGCATGGAGCCAGCAGGCTGTTCCCTTCGACCTCACCATCGACACCCGCAGCATGAGCCATCTGGAGAGCCTGCGCTACATTCCACGTACCGATGCAGGCAACGGCACTCTGCTTCAGGGTACCGTGAGTCTGAGCCAGGACGGTGAGAACTGGACCGAAGCAGGTGCATTCAACTGGGAGCGCAACGGCGAGGAGAAGAACTTCGACCTGCTCAAGCATGCCGACAAGGCTTGGCGCTACGTTCGCCTGCACGTATCTTCAGCCACCGGCAACTACGGCAGCGGCGTACAGATATACGTATTCCGCCAGCCCAACACACCATGGTACATCCCCGGCGACATCAACCAGGACGGCAAGATAGACGAGAATGACCTGACCAGCTATATGAACTATACCGGCCTGCGCCAGGGCGATGGCGACTTTGCCGGATATATCAGCAAGGGCGACCTTAACAACAATGGTCTCATCGATGCCTACGATATCAGCGCTGTGGCAACTGAGCTCGAAGGCGGCATCTGGGGCGAGCAGAAGGGCGAACTGAAGGGTTCGGTGACTGTAGAAGCCGACAAGAAGCAGTATGCTGCCGGCGAGACAGTGACGCTGACAGTCAAGGGCAAAGGCCTGCAGAACGTGAACGCTCTGAGCATGTGCCTGCCTTATGACGCCACCGAGATGGAGTACCAGGGTGTGGAAGCACTGGCCGTAAAGGAGATGTACAACATGACCTACGACCGCCTGCACACCAACGGACAGAAGGCACTCTACCCCACATTCGTCAACCTGGGTATGCAGAACCTCATCGAAGGCGATGTGGAACTCATGCGCATCACCTTCAAGGCACGTCGAAGCATGAAGTGGAGCGGCCAGATAACCGATGGAATGCTGGTAAGCAGGCATAACAAGGCGCTAACCTTCTGATATTACACCGCTTCAGAAGCACAGAGATACGTTTTGGAAAACTTTTTCTTTAAGTGAAGTTAAAGTAATGCTGAATATCAACACATTATATTAAGAAACAGAAAACTTTACGCTGCGCGAGCAAGAAAAATATCCCAAAATAGGCAATTTAATCCGCAGAATCGTTGCGTATATGCAACCGATTACATAACTTTGCGAGGTCATTCCACAAGAGAAAATGGCCTCGCAATTTCTTTTCAGCATACTGCCAGAAGAACTCCAGCACACTGCCAGAGAGATACAAGCACATTGCCATGGGAATTACAGCACACCGACACCCAAAATGCCGATACAATGGCAGTGGGATGCCAGCATACTGCCCGAGGGGAAACAGCGAGCCAGCGAACAGAAGTAAAACGTTTACCATAAAATACCGACAATGATACAGACCGTTAAGAAGAGAGATGGACGCATCGTTGGATTCAACGAACAGAAGATAGCTGCTGCTATCCGCAAGGCTATGCTCGCCACCGAAGAGGGTGAGGACGAGGCTCTGATAGGCCAGATAGCCGACAGGATATCCGTGAAGGGAAAGCCTCAGATGACCGTGGAGGCTATCCAAGACATGGTGGAGAACGAACTGATGAAGAGTTCGCGAAAGGATGTGGCGAAAGCCTATATCAAGTACCGCAACGCACGCAGCATAGCGCGCAAGGCAAAGACCACCGACATCTTCCTGGAGATAATCAACATCAAGAACCACGCAGGGACGCGTGAGAACGCCAACATGAACGCCGACACGCCTGCAGGAATGATGATGAAGTTCGCCAGCGAGACCACAAAACCCTTTGTGGACGACTATCTGCTGAGCGAAGATGCACGTGACGCTGTAAAGAACAACTATCTGCACATCCACGACAAGGACTACTACCCCACCAAGTCACTCACCTGCATACAGCACCCGCTTGACCGTATCCTGAAGTACGGATTCCAGGCCGGACACGGAGAGAGTCGTCCTGCCAAGCGCATAGAGACGGCCAGCATACTGGGATGTATCAGCATGGAGACCGTGCAGAACGAGATGCACGGCGGTCAGGCCATCCCTGCATTCGACTTCTATCTGGCTCCCTTCGTGCGCGCATCATATATAGAAGAGGTGAAGGTGCTGGAAGACCTCAACGCCGAAGACTATAGCGAACTCTACAATGCGCCCATCGACGACTACCTCAACATACCTCTGGCGGGATTTGAGGGACGTGAGCGCATCAAGCAGCACGCCATCAACAAGACCGTAGGCCGGGTGCACCAGGCTATGGAGGCATTCATCCACAACATGAACACCATACACAGCCGCGGAGGAAACCAGGTGGTGTTCAGCAGCATCAACTATGGAACGGACACCAGTGCCGAGGGACGATGCGTCATCAGAGAGATTCTCAAGAGCACCTACGAGGGTGTGGGCAACGGCGAAACAGCCATCTTCCCCATACAGATATGGAAGAAGAAGCGCGGCATCAGCTATCTGCCCACCGACAGGAACTATGACCTGTACCAGTATGCGTGCAAGGTGACGGCACGACGTTTCTTCCCCAACTTCATCAACCTGGATACGCCCTTCAACCAAAACGAGAACTGGAAGGCCGACGACCCGGAGCGATTCAAGTGGGAGTGCGCTACGATGGGCTGCCGCACACGTGTGTTCGAGAACCGCTTCGGCCCGAAGACGAGCATCGGACGCGGCAACCTGAGCTTCAGTACCATCAACATCGTCAAACTGGCCATCGAGTGCATGGGCATAGAGAACGAAGAGGAGCGCATCGACGCCTTCTTTGCCAAGCTCGACAACATGCTGCAGATCACCGCACAGCAGCTTCACGACCGCTTCGAATTCCAGAAGACAGCCTTCGCCAAGCAGTTCCCCCTGCTCATGAAGGGTCTCTGGCTGGGCAGCGAGAACCTGAAGCCCAACGACACCATCGCCTCTGTCATCAACCAGGGAACACTTGGCATCGGCTTCATCGGACTGGCAGAATGTCTGGTGGCACTGGTTGGCAAGCACCACGGAGAGAGCGAGAAAGCCCAGGAACTGGGTCTGAAGATTGTCAGCTACATGCGTGACAGAGCCAACGAATACAGCGAGCAGTACCAGCACAACTACAGCATACTGGGCACACCAGCCGAGGGACTCTCGGGCCGCTTCACCAAGAACGACCGCAAGAAGTTCGGTTCGCTGCCCGGCATAACCGACCGCGAGTACTATACCAACAGCAACCACGTGCCCGTATATTACCACTGCACAGCCCTGCACAAGGCACAGGTAGAGGCTCCCTACCACGATCTCACACGCGGCGCACACATCTTCTACGTGGAGATAGACGGCGATGCAACCCACAACCCCGAGGCTGTAATGCGCATCGTAGATATGATGGACAAGTACAACATCGGCTACGGAAGTGTGAACCATACCCGCAACCGCTGCATGGACTGCGGCTACGAGAATGCCGACAAGCATCTGGAAGTGTGCCCGAAGTGCGGCAGCACCAACATAGACAGACTGCAGCGCATCACCGGCTACCTGGTAAGCACCACCG
>OGGW01002234.1_pt1 | contig 12543 bp, 8 predicted proteins | sample 1571291 | NCBI WGS metagenome assembly OGGW01 (sample SAMEA2582028, study PRJEB24529) | metagenome | biome: Human gut stool | place: China | collected 2011 | reverse complement strand
AGGGTTGCTCGCCCAAGCACATCGCTGTGCTCATCCTCGGACTGGCTGTGCTTATCCTGAGCAGTTTCCTGCCGCAGCTCATCTGACGGACAGTCTGTACAGCAGGATGCGAATGGCATACTGAACACACCTCTCTCGTCACCCTGCAGGATGGCGGGAGAGGTATTATATATAATGTATAGCAATCGGGTGGCGGAGTGGTGACGGCTGTCGCATGGACCAATGGCTGGATGTCCGTTGTGGGCTTCGGAACAACGAGAGGTGCCCAGGGCATGCCTCGGGAATCTGTCGGACGGTATGGCATAGCCCATAGAGACAAGTGGGACACAACTTCGGAACCCCTCTAACAAAAGAATGAAAATGAAAAGTGTATTGGAAGGCCGCCCCGCTCTGGCGGCAGTGATAGACCAAGTGGCCGAGGTGGCCGGGTACCTGTGGCAGAAAGGCTGGGCCGAGAGAAACGGCGGCAACATCACCGTCAACGTGACCGACCTGGTCGATGACGAGATAAAGGCGTTGCCTGCGATAGCGCCCGCCCGCCCCATCGGCAAGATTCTGCCCAATCTGAAGGGCACTTATTTCTATGCCAAAGGCACCGGCAAGCGCATGCGTGACCTGGCCCGCCGTCCCATGGAGAACGGTGCCATCATACGCGTGTGCGATGACTGCGCCTCTTACGAGATAATAGCCGACAATGCGGTGCTGCCTACCAGCGAACTCCCGTCGCACCTCTCCCTGCAGGACTATCTGATAGGTACCGGCAGCTGCTACAAGGCCACGCTTCACACACATCCCATCGAGCTGGTGGCCATGTCGCACATCCAGCGCTTCCTGCGCCCAGGCGAGATGACCCGTGTGCTCTGGTCCATGATTCCCGAGACACTGGCCTTTGCTCCCCTCGGCATTGGCGTGGTTCCCTATGCCATGCCCGGCAGCCTGGAATTGGCGGATGCCACGCTGGAGCAGATTAAGACACACGACGTTGTACTGTGGGAGAAGCACGGTACCACATCGGTCGGCATCGACATCATGGACGCTTTCGACCAGACGGATGTGCTCTGCAAGTCGGCCCATATCTATATGTGTGCCCGCAGCATGGGCTCTGAGCCCGACGGCATGACCGAGGAGGCCGTCAAGGCCGTGCAGGAGACATTCCATCTGCCCAAGTCTCGTCCCTGCTAAACGCCTTGCTCCAAAGGGGTGGGGCAGAAGCATGGATGAAGCCGCCCAAGGCAGTTCTCTGGGAATCGGAAAGGATACCCTTAGGAAAGCCGGCGCGGTCGTGAATAAATCGGAACGGAAAACCCTTCTGCCTCGCATAGGCTTAAGCAGGCTGGGCAGACAGGACAAAAGTGTAAGGCAAACAATGCTGTGCGGTGTATCCCATCGCGCAGCATTTTTGTTTTCGGTCTTCTGGAAAAGAGAGCTTGGCGGCGTGCCCCCGGCCGTGCATGAAAGTGCACCGAAAAACGCAACGCACTGCAACGGCCTGTGCAGCGCACTGCAATGCCCAATGGAGCGCGCTGCGATGCCCGATGCACCGCACTGCGTCATTTAAGTGAAAAGTGTCCCTTCGGGAAGTGAAAAGTGAAGAGTGAATAGTGAAGAGTGGTCCCTGTGGGAAGTGAAAAGTGTCCCTGTGGGAAGTGAAGAGTGAAAAATGGATAGTGAAAAGTGCCCCCTTCGGGAAGTGAAAGGTGAAGAGTGAAAAGTGAAAAGTGCTGCGCGATGGCAAGGGGTGCAATGCCCACATCGCGCCAGTCTAATTCTTTATTCAAAATTCAGCATTCTTAATTCCCACGTTCAGCATTCATAATTCCCACAAAGTCTAATTCTTAATTCAAAATTCAGCATTCATAATTATCTCGTTCAGCATTCATAATTCCCTCATTCTGCAATCTTAATCGCCTCGAAGCAAGTTTTTCTCCGTTTTCTTGCTGTGAGAATGAAAAAGTTAGTACCTTTGCACCGCATTTGCGAGGCTGTTCCGAAGAGTGGTGCAGCCCGTCAAACAAGTTTCATCATAAAGACAAGTTAAGTCATGTATTTGGATTCAGCCAAAAAGACAGAGATTTTCACCCAGTATGGTCAGGGCAGTAAGGACACCGGCAGTGCAGAGAGCCAGATCGCACTCTTCACATTCCGTATCGCTCACTTGACCGAGCACATGAAGCAGAACCGCAAAGACCACAGCACAGAACGCGCCTTGACAGGTCTGGTTGGTAAGCGTCGTAGCCTCCTCAACTACCTTAAGAGCCGCGACATCAACCGCTATCGTGCTATCGTGAAGGCTCTGGGTCTGCGTAAGTAATCACGCAGCTCTGCTCACAGATGAAAGCCAAAAGCTGCATTCCTCCGCAGGAGGTTGCAGCTTTTTTTAGTTTGGCAGACTCCGCGCAGCAAGCTCTGCGGCGTGGAGTATGCAGTTAGAAAAGCGAAAACAATCAGATTCGATATGAACAAGTTGAGGCAATTCCTTCCCGACCTGCTGGCTGTGGTGTTCTTCGTGGCCATCAGCGTCTTCTATTTCATTACACCCATCCGTGACGGACTCGTGCTTTCGGGACACGACCACAGCGCCTCGGTAGGCAGCAACGTGGAGATGAACCATTACCGCGAGACTCATCATGGTGAGCGCACACGCTGGACCAACACCCTCTTCAGCGGAATGCCCACCTATCAGATGAGCCCCAGCTATGACAGCACAGACACCCTCTCGTGGCTCGAGAAGGTGTATCAGCTGGGACTCCCCGACGTTGCGTCCTACGTGTTTATGATGCTCCTGGGCTTCTACATCCTGCTGCGCGCCTTCAACTTCCGCGTGTGGATGGCCGCCCTGGGCGCTGTGCTCTGGGCCTTCAGCAGTTACTATTTCATCATCATTGCAGCCGGACACATCTGGAAGCTGCTTACCCTGAGCTTCGTGCCACCCACCATAGCCGGTATGGTACTGTGCTATCGGGGCCGCTATCTGCCTGGCATCGTGGTGACAGCCCTGTTCACGGCCCTGCAGATACTGAGCAACCATGTGCAGATGACCTATTACTTCCTCTTTGTCATGGGGCTGATGGTGCTCGCCTACCTTATTGATGCGGTGCGCAAGCACACGCTGGGGCAGTGGGCGAAGGCTACTGCGTGCTTTGCCGTGGCAGGCTTGCTGGGCATAGCCGTCAACCTGAGCAACCTCTACCACACCTGGCAGTACAGCAAGGAAAGCATGCGCGGCAAGAGTGAGCTCACGCAGAAGACCAAGAACCAGGCCGATCAGACGAGAAGCGGACTGGAGCGCAGCTATATCACCATGTGGAGTTACGGACTGGGTGAAACGTGGACCCTGCTCGTGCCCAACACCAAGGGCGGTGCCAGTGTGCCCCTTGCCCAGAGCGAGACAGCCATGAAGCATGCCAACCGCACCTACGTGCCCGTCTATCAGGCATTCACTCAGTACTGGGGCGAACAGCCCGGCACCAGTGGTCCTGTGTACGTTGGCGCGTTTGTGCTGATGCTCTTCGTCCTGGGCCTCTTCGTCGTGAGGGGACCCATGAAGTGGTGTCTGCTGGCCGCCACGGTGCTCAGCATCCTGCTCTCCTGGGGCAAGAACTTCATGGGCTTCACCGACTTCTTCCTCGACTACGTGCCCATGTATGACAAGTTCCGCACCGTTGCCAGCATACTGGTCATAGCCGAGTTCACCATTCCCCTGCTGGCCATGCTCGCCCTCAAGAAGCTTGTGGATGACCCTGCCTGCCTGGAGGGGAAGAGCACGCACCTGCATATGCCCCGCAAGCATTACCTCACCCTGAGCTTCTGCATCACGGGAGGTGTGGCCCTGCTCTTCTGGGCGATGCCCGATGCATTCTTCGGCGATTACCTCTCCAGTGCCGACCACACCTACATGAAACAGTTTGTCGAGGCCGGGTATATCCCCCAACAGCTGGCTGGCGACATACTGAACAATATGAGTGACATGCGTCGTGCCATGTTCAGGGCAGACGCCCTCAGGAGTTTCATCGTGGTGGGTGTGGGTCTGCTCGTGCTTGTGGCCTACCGCTGGAAGCGCATCAAGGAGGTGCCCATGGTGGCATGCCTGATTATCCTGTGTCTGGCCGACATGTGGGGAGTGAACAAGCGCTACCTCAACGATGCCATGTTCAGCACTCCCACAGCCACTCAGCAGACTCTGCAACCCACGCGCGCCGACCAGTTCATCCTGCAGCAGGACAGTGGTGCATACGACCGCGTGCTCAACCTCACCGTGAGCACCTTCAATGACAACACCACCTCATATCATCACAAGAGCGTGGGCGGCTATCATCCCGCCAAGCTCCGCCGCTACCAGGAACTCATCGAGGAGCACATCCAGAAGGAGATGGGGCGCATCGGCGGTGCTATCTACGCCACGGGCCAGGACCTCACGCAGTGTGATGGAGACAGCCTGTTCCCCGTGCTCAACATGCTCAACACACGCTGGGTGATAGTGGGCGACGGCAAGAGCGCACCGATGGCAGTGGCCAATCCCTGGGCTGCAGGCAATGCATGGTTCGCCTCCGAGGTGAAGTATGTGGCGGATGCCGATGCCGAGCTGGCCGCTCTGCACCATATCAACCCCAAGCTGACAGCCGTGGCCGACGAGCGTTTCCGCGATGTGCTGGGCGAATCCTCCGGCCGTGACAGCCTGTCGCAGGTGGTGCTCCAGAGCTATGATGCCAACCGCCTCGTATATGAGTGCACGTCGCAGCAGGGTGGTGTGGTGGTCTTCAGTGACATCTACTATCCCGGATGGACCTGCACCGTAGATGGTGAGGACACCCCTGTGGGACGTGTCGATTACGTGCTCCGTGCCATCCGCGTGCCCGCAGGCAAGCATAAGATAGAGATGCGCTTCGACCCCCAGAGCGTGCACACGACCGAGGCCATCGCCTATGCCGCTTTGGCCCTGCTCACCCTCCTGACCCTCGGCTACGTGGTGATGGGTGCGGTGAAGGCCCGTAAGAAATAAGACCGGGAGCCCTGCCCGGCATCGGGCATCCTTCCCGCTCATAACATGCACTGCGGTGCAATGGCGGATGCACTGCGGTGCGTCGGCTGTTGCACCGCACTGCGTTGGCACATGCAGCGCACTGCGTTTTATGCCCCTCCAAGCCGCCTTGGTGCGCGGTAGGGCATATAAGGCCAAAATTCAGAGTGCTGATGGATGAAAATTGCGGTTTTTTTTGTAAGTTTGCAATTTGGTAAAATAGTATATAAAACAGAGTAACGGATTTATATGAGAAGAATTCTTTTCCTGCTGATTGCCGTTCTGTGTTTCTGCGTGCCAGGCTTGGCGCAGATGCAGACACCGGTGACGTTCAGCGTGACAAACGAAGAGACTCCCGATGGCAAGCTCCTTGTGCGCTTCAGCGGACAGGTGAATGCCGGCTGGCATGTGTATGGCACCGACATACCAGAGGGTGGCCCCACCCCCGCCACGCTCACCGTGGAGAAGATAAAGGGACTGAAGGCCGACGGCGCATTGCGTGCCACCGGCAAGGTGAAGCGCGCCGAGGATGCTATGTTTGGCATGACGGTGTCATATATGGAAGGCACAGCCTCCTTTGAGCAGACCTTCACCATCACCGATGCACAGTATTCGGTGGAGGGATATCTTACCTATGGCGCGTGCAGCGAATCGAACTGCATGCCACCCTCCACGGTGGAGTTCTCCTTTGCAGGCAAGGCTTCGTCCAAGGGCGTGACGGCAAGCACCGATGCCCTGGAGGCCAAGGCAGGAGAGCCTGATACCGCTGCTGCCGATACCACGGCGCAGCAGGTGGCCGCCGGGAGCGCGGCGGTGGGAGCTGCCGACCTGTGGGCGCCCGTCACCGAGGAACTGCATCAGACCGAGCCGATGGGGCCGCTGGCCGACAAGAGCCTGATAGCCATCTTCCTGCTGGGCATGCTGGGCGGACTGGTAGCCCTGCTCACCCCCTGTGTGTGGCCCATCATCCCCATGACCGTGAGCTTCTTCCTGAAGCGCAGCAAGGACAACCGCCGCCAGGGCATACGCGATGCCATGACCTACGGAGTGAGCATCGTGGTCATCTATGTGCTCCTGGGGCTGCTGGTCACCGTGTTCTTCGGGGCAAGCCAACTGAATGCGCTGAGCACCAATGCGGTGTTCAACATCTTCTTCTTCCTTCTGCTCGTCTTCTTCGGCGCCAGTTTCCTGGGCGGTTTTGAGATATCCTTGCCCAGTCGCTGGACTAATGCCGTGGACAAGAAGTCCGAAGCCACGAGCGGTCTGCTGAGCATCTTCCTCATGGCCTTCACGCTGAGCCTCGTGAGCTTCTCGTGCACGGGTCCCATCATAGGCTTCCTCCTGGTGGAGGTGAGCACGAGCGGCGAACTGCTGGGCCCCACTGTGGGCATGTTCGGATTTGCCCTCGCTCTGGCTCTTCCCTTCACGCTGTTTGCCCTCTTCCCCACTTGGCTCAAGAGCGTACCCAAGAGCGGCAACTGGATGAACTGCATCAAGGTGTGCCTGGGCTTCGTGGAACTGGCCTTCGCACTGAAGTTCCTCTCGGTGGCTGACCTGGCTTACGGCTGGCACATACTGGACCGTGAGGTGTTCCTTTGCCTTTGGATAGTGCTCTTTGCGCTGATGGGAGCCTATCTCATCGGGTGGATACGCTTCCCGCATGACGAAGACGAGTACGACGAAATGGGCGAGGTGGTGGCCAATCCCCGCACGGGAGTGACACGCTTCCTGCTCGGACTCCTGAGCCTGGCCTTTGCACTCTATATGGTACCCGGCCTGTGGGGCGCGCCCTGCAAGGCTGTGAGCGCCTTTGCTCCCCCCATGCAGACACAGGACTTCCGCATCGGAGGCACCGAGGAAGTGCATGCACAGTTCACCGACTACGAGGAGGGAATGGCCTATGCGCGCCAGCATGGCAAACCCGTGCTGGTGGACTTTACCGGCTATGGCTGTGTGAACTGCCGCAAGATGGAGGCCGCCGTGTGGACTGACCCGCAGGTGGCTGCCACCATAAGGGACCGCTATGTGCTCATCTCGCTCTATGTGGATGAGAAGACAGCCCTCGACAGCACCATCACAGTGAGTGAGAACGGTGCACAGACCAAGTTGCGCACCGTGGGCGACAAGTGGAGCTACCTGCAAAGGGTGAAGTTCGGGGCCAATGCCCAGCCCTTCTATGTGCTGCTCGATGGCAATGGCAAGCCTCTGGGACCCTCCTACGCCTTCGACGAGAGCGTGGATGCCTATATGGCCTTCCTGCGTCAGGGACTCGACACATACGCCAAGAGAAGTGCGCAATGAGCGCCTGAAAAGCGGCCGCAAGGCGGGGCGCAGAGTGGTCGATAATGAAAAATGATTGTTCTGAACGCCCCTTGTTTGCACTTTTTAACTCAATGATGGTTAAAAGGATGACTCTATGTGAATGGAAAGTGCGAACTTAGCGGAACCAAAGGGTGCATTGGAAGTAAGAATATAACAATAAGAAAGATATATAATGGAGAAGATTCAAGAACTGACAGAGAAGCTCTACCGCGAAGGCGTGGAGCGTGGTCAGGCTGAGGCAGCCAGGATCAAGGCTGAAGCCGAAGCCGAAGCACAGAAAATCCTGGACAATGCCCGTGAGCAGGCACAGACCATCGAGGCACAGGCCAAGAAGAAGGCCGCCGAGCTGGATGCCAACACCAAGGGCGAGCTGAAGCTCTACACCAGCCAGGCTCTCAACGCTCTCAGGAGCGAGATAACCAATGTGCTTACCAACAATACCGTGGAGGTGGCTGTCAAGGGACTGGTGGCCGACCCCGAGTTCCTGCCTAAGTTTGCCGTGGAACTGGCAAGCAAGTGGGCCGGCGATGGCCCGGTGGTGCTCAGCACAGCCGAGGCAGACAACCTCAGGAAGTACTTCGCCGCCAAGGCAAAGGACCTGCTTGACAAGGGAGTGACCATTGAGCAGGTGAGCGGAAAGGACACCATGCTCACCATCGCACCCGCTGATGGTAGCTACAAGGTGAACTTCGGACGCGAGGAATTCGAGGACTATTTCAAGAGTTTCCTGCGTCCGCAGCTCGTGGAGATGCTCTTCTGAGAAAAGGGCAACGAGACGCTCCCGCCGGTGAAGGCTTTCAGCAGAGCCGGCAGGGAGGTGTGGACATTTAGCAAAAGTAACAAGCAAACACATGGGCAATTATTATTGTTTGGTGGCGGGACTGCCCGACATCGACTTGGCAGACACCCAGCCGGGCTTCTCGTTCGAGGAGCTCAGGGAGTGGTGCGACGCTGAACTGTCGGCACATGACCGCAAACTCATCTCCTACTTCTATCTGAGGCTTGACTGCAAGAACCTTGTGAAGTTGCTCAAAGACCCCGAGGCAAAGGTGGATCTGTACGGTAACTATACCCTGGAGCAGTATCAGGACCTCATCACAAGTGCGCGGGAGATGAACTTCAACGTGCATCGCTTCCCGTCCTTTATGAGTGTCTTTGCCCGAGAATACAACTACAACAAGGGCAAGAAGGGCTTTTTCCCCGAGGATGAAATGGCTTATCGGTTCCTCAACTACGCCATCACCACCTGTCCCAACCGTATGATGCGTGACTGGTACCAGCTCAACCTGGATGTGACAAACATCCTCACAGCCATGCTCGCACGCAAGAACGGATGGAACGTGGCCGACTATATCAAGGGCGACGGCGAGGTGCAGACCATGATCAAGGAGAATAAGACACGCGACTTTGACCTCACACACGAGTTCGACTACGTGAAGCAGTTGATGAAGATAGTGGATGAGGAAGACCCCGTAAGGAAGGAGAAGATGATAGACGCCTTCAAGTGGCTGTGGCTCGACGAGCGCACGTTCTTCAATCCATTCTCCATCGATGCCGTGTTCGCCTACCATTGCAAGCTGGAGATGCAGTATCGGTGGGCGCGTCTGGACGTAGAGACAGGCAAGGAGACCTTCAGGCAAATCATCGAGAACCTGCGTTCGCAGGCTCGCGTACCCGAGGAATTCATTCAAAAGTAAATAATAAACAATACATACAATGACTAAAGGAACTGTAAGTGGTGTAGTCTCCAACATGGTCACCATCCGCGTGGACGGACCCGTGATGCAGGGAGAGATATGCTACCTAGAGACAGGAGGCGACCGACTGATGGCGGAGGTCATCAAGGTCACAGGGCAGGATGCCTTCGTGCAGGTGTTTGAGAGCACCCGTGGCTTGAAGGTGGGTGCCGTGGCGGAGTTCACCGGACACATGCTGGAAATCCAGTTGGGCCCCGGTATGCTCAGCAAGAACTACGACGGACTGCAGAATGACCTGGACAAGATGGAGGGCGTCTTCCTCAAGCGCGGCCAATATACCGAGCCGCTGGACGCCGACCGCGAGTGGGAGTTCGTGCCCATCGCCAAGCCAGGTGACCGCGTGCAGGAAAGCGACTGGCTGGGTCAGGTGGAGGAGAATCACCAGTTGCTCAAGATTATGGTGCCCTTCCAGATGAAGGGTTTCGCCACCGTCAAGAGCGTGGCAGCCGCAGGCAAGTACAAGATACACGATGTGGTGGCTGTGCTGGAGGACGAGAAGGGCAACGAGATAAAGGTGGATATGGTGCAGCACTGGCCCGTGAAGTTCGCCATGACCAACTATGCCGAGAAGCCCCGACCATTCAAACTCCTCGAGACAGGCGTGCGCACCATCGACACGTTCAACCCTATCGTAGAGGGAGGAACGGGCTTCATTCCCGGCCCCTTCGGTACGGGCAAGACCGTGCTGCAGCATGCTATATCCAAGCAGGCGGAGGCCGACATCGTGATCATTGCGGCGTGTGGCGAGCGTGCCAACGAAGTGGTGGAGATCTTCTCGGAGTTTACAGAACTGGTTGCGCAGAATACCGGGCGCAAGCTAATGGAGAGAACAATCATCATAGCCAACACCAGTAACATGCCTGTGGCAGCGCGTGAGGCTTCGGTATATACAGCCATGACCATGGCAGAGTTCTATCGCTCGATGGGCTTGCGTGTGCTCCTCATGGCCGACTCCACCTCTCGTTGGGCTCAGGCGCTGCGTGAGATGAGTAACCGTATGGAGGAGTTGCCTGGTCCGGACGCATTCCCCATGGACCTGGGTGCGCTGATTTCCAACTTCTACGGCCGTGCAGGATATGTCCGTCTGCGCAACGGCGAGGTAGGCTCTGTGACGTTCCTGGGTACGGTGTCGCCTGCCGGAGGTAACCTGAAGGAGCCCGTGACCGAGAACACCAAGAAGGTGGCCCGCTGCTTCTACGGTCTGGAGCAGGATCGTGCCGACAAGAAGCGCTATCCCGCCGTGAATCCCATCGACTCCTACTCCAAATATCTGGAGTACCCGGAGTTCTCCGACTATATCACCAAGCACATCAACGGCGAGTGGATACCCAAGGTGATGAAGCTCAAGACGCGCATGCAGAGAGGCAAGGAGATAGCTGAACAGATCAATATCTTGGGTGACGACGGCGTTCCAGTGGAGTACCACGTGACTTTCTGGAAGAGCGAAGTCATCGACTACGTCATTCTGCAGCAGGACGCATTCGACGATGTGGATGCCATGACACCGCTGGCACGACAGGAGGAGTTGCTCGACCTGGTGACGGAGATATGTGACAAGGACGACTTCACCTTTGATACTTTCCTTGAGGTGACCGATTTCTTCAAGAAGTTGATTAACCTCTGCAAGCAGATGAACTACTCGCAGTACCAGAGCGAGCAGTATGCTGACTACAAGAAACAGGTGCAGGCAATGATTAACAAATAAACAAGAATGATGGACCGAGGGCGTGCGAGGAGGCCTGGAGCGCTATGTGCCACCCCGGCCAGACAGCTGTACCGCCCTGTGCAGCGTTCTCGGTGCATTATTCCAAACGTATGAATTATGGCAACAGCATTTCAAAAAGTATATACGCAAATAAGCCAGATAACCAAGGCCACCTGCATGCTCAAGGCCAAGGGCGTCGGTTATGATGAGCTTGCACGCATCAACGGCAAGCTGGCTCAGGTGGTGAGAATCTCGGGCGATGACGTCACCTTGCAGGTATTTGAGGGCACTGGTGGTATTCCCACCAATGCAGAAGTGACATTCCTGGGCAAAGCACCGACCCTGAAAGTGAGCGAGCAGCTGGCAGGACGCTTCTTCAATGCCTATGGTGAGCCCATTGACGGTGGTCCAGCCATCGAGGGCAAGGAGGTGGAGATAGGCGGTCCGAGTGTGAACCCAGTGCGTCGCAAGCAGCCCAGCGAGCTTATCGCCACGGGTATCGCAGGCATTGACTTGAACAATACGTTGGTTTCGGGACAGAAGATACCCTTCTTTGCCGACCCTGACCAGCCTTTCAATGAGGTGATGGCTATGGTTGCCATGCGCGCCAAGGCCGACAAGATCATCCTGGGCGGTATGGGAATGACCAACGACGACTACTATTTCTTCCGCAACACATTCTCTAATGCGGGAGCACTTGACCGCATCATATCCTTCATCAACACCACCGAGGACCCTGCCGTGGAGCGCTTGCTCGTGCCCGACATGGCCCTTGCAGCTGCCGAGTATTTCGCTGTGGAGAAGCATGAGACCGTGCTGGTGCTGCTGACGGATATGACTTCGTATGCCGACTCACTCCCTATCGTGAGCAACCGCCTGGACCAGATTCCCTCTAAGGACTCTATGCCCGGATCCCTCTACTCCGACCTGGCCAAGATATATGAGAAGGCTGTGCAGTTCCCCGAGAGCGTAGGTGGCGGTTCTATCACCATCATCGCCGTGACCACGCTGAGCGGTGGCGATATCACCCATGCCGTGCCCGACAATACCGGATACATCACCGAGGGCCAGCTCTACCTGCGTAGGGACAGCGATGTGGGCAAGGTCATCATCGATCCCTTCCGCTCGCTCTCACGTCTGAAGCAGCTTGTGGCGGGTGCCGACCACTCTCAGGTGATGAATGCAGCCATCCGGCTCTACGCTGACGCTGCCAATGCAAAGACCAAGCTGGAGAACGGCTTCGACCTGACCGACTATGACAACCGCTGTCTGGACTTCGCCAAGGACTATGCCACACAGCTGCTTGCCATTGATGTGAACCTCAACACAGAGGATATGCTTGATGTTACATGGGGTCTCTTCCGCAAGTACTTCAAGCTGGAGGAGGTCAACATCAAGAAAGAGTTCACCGACATATACTGGAACTAAGGTACTCGCACGCCTCTCTTCGACATCCCGCAAAGGCGTGGGACAAAGGCCGGAGGAGGCCGCGTGAGGCTTTCCAGAACAGTGTGATGGTAAACAAGACTGTAGAACAATAATAATGTCCCCTGCATCTGTCCTCCCCTGTGGCGGGGACGGAAGGGGAATTTACCATTATGGCAATAAAGTTTCAATATAACAAGACTTCACTCCAACAGCTGGAGAAGAACCTGAAGATGCGCCAGCGCACCTTGCCCATAATAAAGAGCAAGGAGCCGGCCCTGCGGTTGGAAGTGAAGAAATGCAAGGAAGAGGCGACC
>OGGW01002215.1_pt1 | contig 12614 bp, 8 predicted proteins | sample 1571291 | NCBI WGS metagenome assembly OGGW01 (sample SAMEA2582028, study PRJEB24529) | metagenome | biome: Human gut stool | place: China | collected 2011 | reverse complement strand
CGCCATCTTCACGCCGGTAAACAGCAGGAAGGCGCCAAAGACGTACAGCAGCCAGTCGAACTGCGAAATCAGCCAGCTGCCGGCGAAGATCATAATGGTACGCAGAACGATCGCGCCCAGTACGCCATACACCAACACCCGGCGCTGCAGAGCAGGCGGTACGGCGAAATAGCTGAACAGCATCAACCAGACGAAGACGTTATCGACCGCCAGCGCTTTTTCAATCAGATAACCGGTGAGGAAGGCTAAGGCCTGCGGATCGGCGACGGCCCGGCCCTGGGTTTGCACCAGATACCACCAGAAAGCGGCGTTGAACAGCAGAGAAAGCGTGACCCAGAGGATTGACCAGCCAGCGGCCTGCTTCATGGTCATGCTATGCGAACCGCGTCGTCCCTGAAGCAGCAGGTCGATTGCCAACATGATCGCGACAACGACAGCGAATCCACCCCATAGCAACGGCGTGCCGACAGTATTCATTTGATATTCCTTACATAAAAACAAAACGGCTGACGTCGGAAGACGGCAGCCGCTGCGCTTTTATGCATAGACCTCGCCTTCCGGCAAGGTCTCACTTACAACAACCAAAGTACATCGCGATGGGCTTTGGTTATTGCCCGGCGACCGGATGCGGTATTGCACGCATCGTAATGACGATCAACCGGCAAGGAAGTTACTCCCCTTTGCACGTAACAAAATATGTCACAGGGCGGTTTTCGTCAATGGCGGCCGGTCGGGCCTTTACACTCTTTTACGCCAGCGGCTGCGTATCGGCCGGGAAGATCACCCCGGTATGGCGACGAATTTCGCTGGACAGTTTGGCGGTGATCCGGCTCACCGCCAGGCCCGGGTGATCCACATCCTGTGTCTCCACCAGCCGCGCAAAGGTCTCCGCCTCATACAGCATGGTATTAATGTGCTGGGGCTGCGTCAGGTCCTGGGCTTTACCGCCGCGCGGCACAAACGCCAGCTTCTGACATTCGGAGATTTTTTCGATCACTAACGCGCCGTCTTCGCCCTGAATTTCACTGGGGATCGCGGAATCGCTAACTTTGGAGTGATGCAGCGTCACGTCGAAGTCGCCATAGCTCAGCACCACGGTGCCCTGGGCGTCTACGCCGCTGTCCAGCAGGCTGGCGGTGGCAAGAACGGCCTGCGGCTCGCCCCACAGCGCCACAGCGGACGCCAGGCAATAGAAGCCGATATCCATAATCGAACCGTTAGAGAACGCCGGGTTAAAGGTGTTGGGGTTTTCGCCGTCAAGGTAGCGCTGATAGCGCGAGGAGTACTGACAGTAGTTGATAAAGGCTTTGCGTAGTTTGCCCACTTTAGCGAGCGTTTCTTTCAGTAGGAGAAAGTTAGGCAGACTGGCGGTTTTAAAGGCTTCAAACAGCACCACGTTATTTTCTTTCGCCAGCGCTATCGCCGCCTCGACTTCCTGCAGGTTCGACGCCAGCGGCTTTTCGCAAATGACGTGCTTCTTATGGCTCAGGAACAGCCGGGTCTGCGGAAAGTGCAGCGAGTTCGGGCTGGCAATATAGACCGCGTCAACGTCAGGGCTCTGTGCCAGTTCATCGAGCGAGGTAAACAGATGCTCGACCGGATAGTCTTTGGCGAAGGCTTGCGCCTGTTCGAGGCTGCGGGAGTAGATGGCGGTAAGTTTATATTTGCCGGTTTCATGGGCGGCATCGACAAACTGCTTGGTGATCCAGTTTGTGCCAACAACTGCGAAACGTATCATAAACGTTGACGAACTCCGTTAAAGGGAACCTGCCGCCACTCTATCATGCCGTCATGACAAAACCAGTGCGTCACTACGCAGAACGATTTAACGAAAGGTGCGTCAGCCACAGGCGGGTGTCGAACTCCAGCTGGTGGTACTGCGGCTCCATATGGCAGCACAGCTGATAGAAAGCCTTGTTGTGATCCTTCTCTTTCAGATGCGCCAGTTCATGAACCACGATCATCCGCAGAAAGGCTTCCGGCGCGTCGCGAAATACCGTCGCCACGCGAATTTCCGCTTTAGCTTTCAGCTTACCGCCCTGCACGCGGGAAATGGCGGTATGCAGGCCGAGCGCATTGTTCAGCACGTGGATCTTACTGTCATACATCACTTTGTTGATCGGCGCCGCGCCGCGCAGAAAGCGGTTTTTCAAGTCCTGGGTGTACTGATACAGCGCTTTATCGCTGTTAACGTCGTGCCCTTGCGGATAGCGCTTTTGCAGCACCTCGCCGAGGCGGCCTTGCTCGATTAACGTGGTCACCTGCGCCAGCAGCGATTCAGGATAGCCCTGTAAATAAATGAGTTTTGTCATCGTCTTATCATTATGTCTGTCAGGAGGGCAGTTCAGCCACGGTCATGGTAAAGACCAGCGGCGCGGTACCCTCATTGCGGTAACCGTGCTCTATTTCGGTGCGGGCCACCGCCGATTCCCCGGCCGCCACCGTGCGGCAGGTCTCGCCAAGCGTCAGCGTCAGCGCGCCGGCTTCCACGTGCAGCAGCTCGAAGGTTGTTGCCGGGTGGCCGGGCGAGGTAAAGGCTTCGCCGGGCTGCATCTCCCAGCGCCACAGCTCAATCATATTCGGCCCGGCGGTGCCGGCGAGGAGCCTGGCGCTGCCCCCCAGCGGGCCTTGCCAGAGGGTGGGGATCTGCTCGGCGGGAATAATATGCAACGCGGGTTCGCTTGCCACATTGACAATATCCGCTACCGATACGCCCAGCGCGGCGGCGAGTTTGCAGAGAATCGCAATGCTGGGATTGGCGGCCTCTTTTTCCATCTCGACCAGCATACCTTTGCTGATGCTGGCCCGGCGCGACAGCTCGTCCAGCGACATTTTTTTCGCTTTACGGTAGGCCTTCAGCCGCGTGGCGACGGCGCGACTTACCTGGTCGACATCAGATCCTGAATCGGTCGTTATATTGACTTTTACGTTCATTGGTCACTATGATGAAACAAATTGGTCATTACAGGATTATCGAATGCGTAGCGTAACGCCGTCAATCGAATCTGCGGTCAGCCGCCTGGCGCCGGGCTTTCGGGCATTAAGTATTGTGGTGGAGAGCGCGCCGGTGGCCGATCCCGCCGTCGCGGAGCAGGCGCTGGCCGAGGCCTGCCTGGCGGTGCAGCAGGATGATGTGCCCTGGGCGCAAGCGCACCTGGCGGCATGGGATGAAGCGTTCAGCGCCTTCGGCGCGAAGGCGAAACGTACCCCCTGTTCGGCGCAGGCGCTGCGCAAGCGGGTGCTGAAAGAGGGGAGCCTGCCGGCCATCGATCCGGTGGTGGATATCTACAACGCGATCAGCATTCGCTATGCCGTCCCGGTCGGTGGGGAAAATCTGGCCGCCTACCGTGGCGAACCGCGGCTGGCCATTGCCCGCGGCGATGAGCCATTCGATACGCTAAAATCGGCAGAGCTGGTAGTGGAATATCCGGAGCCGGGCGAAGTAATCTGGCGGGATGATATAGGCGTAACCTGCCGACGCTGGAACTGGCGACAGGGCGTGCGCACCCGGCTGGACAGCGGCGCGCAGACGATGTGGTTTATTCTCGAAAGCCTGCCGGCGATGCCGTTGTCGGCCCTGCATGAGGCGGGAGAGCGGCTGGTAGGTTATCTGCAGCAGCTGATGCCCGGCGCTCGCGCGTCGATAACGCTGCTGCGAGCCGATGACGAGGGCGATCTACGCTGAGCGGCGATGATCAGCGATCTCTCTTCAACTGGACAGGATTTGCGTATAAACTCGCGGGTTTTACTATTCCGGAGGCGGAGAGGCGATGAGCCAGGCAGAGTTAAACGGTGAGTTATTCACATTAGAGCGGTTCCCACCTAACGCTGAAGAAGAAGCGCTTCAGGCATGGGAAGCGGCGGATGAATATCTGGTGCAACAGGTGAATGACGTCGACGGCCTGACGCTCATCTTCAACGACGGCTTCGGCGCGCTCGCCTGCGCGCTGGCGGAGCGCAACCCGGTCAGTATCAACGACTCCTTTATTTCCGAGCTGGCGACCCGCCACAACCTGCGGATGAACGGTATCGATGAAGAGAGCGTGCGCTTTCAGGATAGCCTGAGCCCGCTACCGGCCGCGCCGGCGCTGGTGCTGATTAAGGTGCCAAAACAGCTGGCGCTGCTGGAACAGCAGCTGCGCGCCCTGCGCGAAGTAGTTACGCCGGAAACCCGCATCATCGCCGCGGCGAAAGCCCGTGATGTGCACAACTCGACGCTGGCGCTGTTTGAAAAAATCCTCGGCACCACCACCACCTCGCTGGCCTGGAAAAAAGCGCGTCTGATCCACTGCGTTTTCACCGCTCCTGAGCTTGCCGATGCGCCGCAAACCTACAGCTGGGAGCTGGACGGCACGCCGTGGACCATCCATAACCACGCCAACGTTTTTGCCCGCAGCGGGCTGGATATCGGCGCGCGTTTCTTCCTGCAGCATTTACCGTCTGATCTAGAAGGCGAGATCGCCGATCTCGGCTGCGGCAATGGGGTGATTGGCCTGCAGGCGCTGGCGCAAAATCCAAACGCCAGCGTGATGTTCCCCGATGAGTCGCAAACGGCGGTTGCTTCCAGCCGGTTGAACGTCGAGCGCAATCTGCCGGACGATATCGCACGCTGTGAATTCATGGTCAACAACTCGCTCTCCGGCGTTGAGCCCGACCGCTTTACGGCGATTCTGTGTAATCCGCCGTTCCATCAGCAGCACGCCATTACCGACCATATCGCCTGGCAGATGTTTAACGATGCCCGCCGCAGCCTGAAATACGGCGGCGAGCTGTACGTCGTCGGCAACCGCCACCTCGATTACTTCCGTAAGCTGAAGCGCGCGTTTGGTAATTGCACGACGATTGCGACGAACAATAAGTTTGTCATTTTGAAAGCAACCAAGGTGCGTAAGCAGCGCTGATTCTTGTCGCGGTTTCCCCCGGCTCGCGGCTGTCGCCTTAGCCGGGCTAGCGTGCGGGATTATCGTGGTAGCCCGGGGAAGGCGCATCGCGCCGCCCCCGGGACAGGGCTAAATCGCCAGCGCCAGTTTAGTGCCCTGGGCAATCGCCCGACGCGCATCCAGCTCCGCCGCTACGTCGCAACCGCCGATGAGATGCACCGTTTTCCCCGCCGCGCGCAGCGGATCCGCCAGCTCGCGGCGCGGCTCCTGACCGGCGCAGATCACCACCTGATCGACCGCCAGCAACTGGCGCTCGCCGCCGATAGTGACATGTAACCCTTCATCATCGATCTTTTCATAGCTGACCGCCGGGATCATTTTCACCCCGCGCGCCAGCAGCGTCGCGCGGTGGATCCAGCCGGTGGTTTTGCCGAGCCCTTCGCCCGGTTTGCGGGCTTTGGGCTGCAGCATCACAATCTGTCGCGGGCTTTTACTCAGTTGCGGGCCTTCAGCACTCAGCCCTCCCGCCGTTTGCAGGCTGGTATCGATACCCCATTCGCGGCAGAACTCGCCGATATTCTGGCTGGTGGCCACGCCCGACTGGCTTAAAAACATCGCGGTGTCGAAGCCGATGCCGCCGCAGCCGATAATCGCCACCTTCGCGCCAACCGGTGCTTTATCGCGCAAGACATCAAGATAGCTCAGCACTTTTGGATGATCGATCCCGTCGATCGCCGGCAGGCGCGGGGCGATACCGGTGGCGAGGATCGTCTCATCGAACGCCAGCAGATCGTCTGTCGTGACGCGGGTGTTCAGGCGTAGATCGACACCATGAAGATCGAGCATGGTGCGGTAGTAACGCAACGTCTCGTGAAACTCCTCTTTGCCGGGGATCTGTTTGGCGATATTAAACTGACCGCCGATCTCCGGGAGCGCATCAAACAACGTGACGTGATGACCGCGGGCGGCAGCGTTTACGGCGAAGGCCAGACCGGCAGGCCCGGCGCCGACCCCCGCCAGCCGTTTAGGCGCGTTGGCCGGCAGGACCGGCATCAGGGTTTCATGACACGCGCGCGGGTTGACCAGACAGGAGGTGACTTTGCCGACGAAGATCCGATCGAGACACGCCTGATTGCAGCCGATGCAGGTGTTGATCTGATCGGCGCGATCGTCCTGCGCTTTTGATATAAATTCGGCGTCGGCAAGGAACGGGCGGGCCATCGATACCATATCGGCATCGCCGCGGGCGAGAATATCCTCCGCGACCTGCGGATCGTTAATGCGGTTGGTGGTGATCAACGGGATCGACACCGCGCCCTTCAGCTTGCGAGTGACCCAGCTGAAAGCTCCGCGCGGTACCGGCGTGGCGATGGTCGGAATGCGCGCTTCGTGCCAGCCAATCCCGGTGTTGATGATGGTCGCTCCCGCCGCTTCAATCGCTTTGGCCAGTTCGGTGACTTCCGCCAGCGTGCTGCCGTCGTTGACCAGATCGAGCATCGACAGACGGTAAATGATAATGAAATCGTGGCCGGCGCGCTGGCGCACCGCCTTAACCACCTCTACGGCGAAACGCATGCGCCTGGCATAATCGCCGCCCCATTGGTCGTCGCGCTGGTTGGTGCGCGCGGCGAGAAATTCGTTAATCAGATAGCCCTCAGAGCCCATCACCTCGACGCCGTCATAGCCCGCTTCGCGCGCCAGCTGGGCGCAGTGGGCAAAATCATCGATCAGCGTCATGATCTCATCGTGGCTCAGTTCATGGGGGGTAAAACGGTTGATCGGCGCCTGTAGCGCCGAGGGGGCCACCAGCGCGGGCTGGTAGCTGTAACGGCCGGTGTGCAGGATCTGCAGAGCGATTTTGCCGCCTTCCTGATGTACCGCGTCGGTAATATGGCGATGATGCGCCAGATGGCTGGCGTCGTTGAGTACCGCGCCGCCGGCCATGGTGACGCCAGAGGGCGCCGGAGCGATGCCGCCGGTGACGATCAGCGCCACGCCGTGACGGGCGCGCTCGGCGTAAAAGGCCGCCAGCCGCTGCGCGCCGTCCGGCAGCTCTTCCAGCCCGGTGTGCATTGAGCCCATCAACACGCGGTTTTTGAGCGTTGTGAAGCCCAGCTCAAGCGGGGCGAAAAGCGACGGATAGCGGCTCATAGTGGCTTCCAATGTAAAATTATTGTTATGTGGTCGGATGAGTTACTAATTTAGCCATCGTGGAGAAAAAGGGAAAAGGGGAGTGCGGTGATTGTGATGGGATTCAAAGAACGGCGAAGCGTTGCCCCACACCCCGGCCCCCTCCCAAAAGGAGAGGGGGGAAAGGCGGAGCGGCACCGGTAGTTAGGGTGAGGGGGAAGACGCAACGCGCTGGCGGCGTTCCAGACCCGGCGCCTGCCACATCGACGTTGTCAGCCCGCTATCGACAAGGCCAAGCTGATCGGCGTACACCGTCTGCCACTTGCTCATCATCTCCTGATACAGCTCGCGATGCTGCGGATTTGGGGTGAACTCGCGGTGCCAGCTCACTAACCGTTCTCCGGTGCTGGCCATATCGCCATACAATCCGGCGCCGGTTCCGGCGGCGATGGCGCAGCCCAGAGCGGTGGCTTCGCGGACGACCGGCACCCGCACCGGCAGGCCGGTGACGTCGCTGAGGATCTGGCTCCACAGCGCGCCTTTAGAGCCGCCGCCGGCAAACACCAGGCTCTCGAATGTTACCCCGGAGAACTGCGAAATCTGGGCCAGGTTGCAGGCGGAGACAATCGCCGCGTTCTCCTCCAGCGCGCGGAACAGGGTCGCTTTGTTGCACTTCTCCGGATCGATGGAGAGGTTAATAAACGACGGCGCGGCGTGGTACCACTGCTTAAAGTGCATGGCGTCGGAAAAAATAGGCATCACGCCGTGGGAACCGGCGGGCACGCGGCTGGCCATCTCCTCCAGCAGCGAATAGGCATCGACGCCGAGACGTTCGGCAATCAGTTTTTCTTCAGCGCAGAAGGCGTCGCGAAACCAGCGCATGGTCAGGCCGGTAAAGAAGCTGATCGATTCCGCCTGCGCCATGCCGGGAATGACATGAGGATTAACGCGAATATTCATCTGCGGATCGGTACGCACCTGCGGCAGGTTGACCACCTGCTGCCAGAAAGTGCCGCCGAGTACCGCGGTTTGCCCGGCGCGCACCACCCCAAGGCCCAGGCAGCCGAGCTGGACGTCGCCGCCGCCCATCACCACCGGCGTCCCGGCGCGCAGGCCGCTCTGCTGCGCCGCCGCTTCGGTGACGGCGCCCAGCAGGGTACCGGTCTCTTTGACCGGCGACAGCATATCGGCGCGCAGCCCGGCCATATCCAGCAGCGCCGGACGCCAGTCGCGGCTGAACAGATCGAGCATGCCGGTGGTGCCGGCGTTTGACGGGTCGACCGCCAGCTCGCCGGAAAGCTTCGCCGCCAGCCAGTCGCTGATCATGGTGATGGTTGCCGCTTTGCGGTAGATATCGGGGCGGTGGTGCGCCAGCCACAGCAGGCGCGGCATGGCGCTGAGCGCCAGGGTTTGCCCCGAGACCTCGTATACCTCGGATTCGAAGCGATAGTCGTGGATCTCCTTAAGCTCCGCCACTTCGCGGCTGGCGCGGGCATCGACGTTGGCGCAGGCCCAGATGGCCTCGCCGTTGCGGTCATAGAGAACGATGCCTTCGCGCATCGAACAGCAGGCGACGGACTGAATATCGGCGGCAGAGAGCCGGGCGGCGTCGAGCGCCTGGCGAATGCACTGGCAGGCCAGCTGCCAGTTGGTGGTAAGGTCGAACTCCATCGAGCCGGGGACGTTATCAACGCTCAGGTGTTTCCATTCGGCCTGGCCTACCGCCAGCTGGCGGCCATTAAGATCGAAAATAACCGCCCGAATGCTGCCGGTCCCGGCATCTAACGCTAACAGGTAACTCATGACATGCGCCTCGCTGTTGTCGCGCGGCGCCAGGCCGTCAGGAGGCCAGGGTAAGCACCGCGCGTGCTGTTGTCTCTTCCGTTACCAGGCCATTAATGCGCTTGCCAATCAGAGCGGCATAAATCGCCTGCGCTTTTTCTTCTCCCCCGGCGACGCCAACGATGGTCGGCAGCTGCGCCAGCTCATCAAGGGTCACGCCGAGCAGTTCCCGATGGATCTCCAGTCCTTCTACCGGCCTGCCGTCGGCCTGCAGGAAATAACCTAAAATGTCGCCGACCGCGCCTTTGCGGGCGTACATCAGCTGTTCGCCCTCGCTGATATAGCCGGAGCGTAAAATGGTGGCGTCGCGCCGCTGATCGATGGCGCCGATGCCAACCACCGCCGCGTCCGCCGCCGTCGCCGCGAGGATCACGTCGCGCACGCTCGACTCGCGGCGCAGGATCTCGGCGACCTCCGCCGAAGAGACCCGCAGCGGCGCCGGGATAATGCTGACGCTGCAGGCGGCATCAAGCTGGCCGATGCCGGTCATATACGGGCCGACGCCGCCGGAGAGAGTCACCAGCCGCACCTGCTGCGAGCCGATAAAGCCGCTGAGATGCTGCAGGCAGCTCATGGTGGCTTCGCCGAAGCCGACCGCCAGCAGCTGTCCCGGCTGCAGAATGCCCATCAGCGACTGCGCCGCGCCGATACCCAGCCGAGTATTCATCGGCGGGGTGTTGAGCGCCGGCAGCACGCGGGCAATCTTGAGGCCAAAACGCTGCTGGAGTTCACTTTCCAGCGCCAGACAGCCCTCATAGCGCGAGTTGATCTGCACGCGGATCACCCCGGACTGGCGGCCTTTCTCCAGCAGGCGGGAAATCTTCAGCCGCGGCAGCCCCAAACGCTCGCCGATGTCATTTTGCGTCAGGCCGTCGTGGTAGTAGCACCACGCCACCCGCGCCACCAGCTCTTCCTCGGCTAACGCCAGCCCGGCGTAGCGGTTCTCTTCCGTAATGCGTTTTTCGCTCATAAATTGAACTCTTATAAAAATTTAGATCATATGTTCGCTATTGCGCGGCCGGAAAGTGTGAGCCGACTGGCAAAACGGATCTTTCATCGCTGGCCCATTTTTTCCTGAGGATCTAAAGCGCCAAACTGTGATCTTCGCACGGTTGTAAATATAGTTCACCGTCTACGCTTTTGAACATTATTAAATTTAAAAATCATTTGTTCAAACGAGGCGCGACGATGAAGCCACTGCTTGAAGCTCGCCAGATCCGCAAACAGTTCTCCGGCGTTGCCGTGCTGAAGGGCATCGACTTTACGCTATGCGCGGGCCAGGTGCATGCCCTGATGGGAGGCAATGGCGCGGGTAAATCGACGCTGATGAAGATCATCGCCGGCGTCGAAACCCCGGATAGCGGTGAACTGACGATCGGCGACCGCGCGGTTGCGCGCCTCAGCCCGGCGCTGGCCCACCAGCTGGGCATTTATCTGGTGCCGCAGGAGCCGATGCTGTTTCCCAACCTCAGCGTGCGCGAGAACATTCTCTTTCGTTTGCCGAAGCGGGCGGATACCGCCGCGCGACTGCAGGAAAAACTGCAGCAGTTGAACTGCCAGATCAACCTCGATGCCAGCGCCAGCACGCTCGAGGTAGCCGATCAACAGATGGTCGAGATCCTGCGCGGCCTGATGCGCGAAGCGCGGATCCTGATCCTTGATGAACCCACCGCCTCTTTAACCCCGGGGGAAACGGAGAGGTTGTTTAGCCAGATCCGCGCGTTACAGGCGCTGGACGTGGGGATCGTGTTTATCTCGCACAAACTGCCCGAAATCCGCCAGCTTGCCAGCCATATTTCGGTGATGCGCGACGGGGCGGTAGTGCTGAGCGGCGAGACCGCAACTTACCGCGATGAGCAACTGATTAGCGCTATGACGCCGGCCAGCCGCGACCATACGCTGAGCGACACGCAAAAGCTGTGGCTGGCGCTGCCGGGCAACCGCCGCACCCAGGCGCAGGATTTTCCCGTGCTGCGGGTGGAGGATCTTACCGGAGAAGGCTTTATCGATCTCAATCTGGAGATCCGCGCCGGGGAGATCGTCGGCCTCGCCGGGCTGGTGGGATCCGGGCGCACCGAATTTGCCGAAACCTTATACGGCCTGCGTCCACCACGCGCCGGGCGGATCTGGCTGGAGAATCGCGAGATTAGCAATGACAGCACCCGCGCCCGGCTGGCCAGCGGGCTGGTCTATCTGCCGGAAGACCGCCAGGTCTCGGGGCTGTTTCTTGATGCGCCGGTGCGCTGGAACACGGTGATGTTCAATCAGCCGTCGTGGTGGCAGCAGGGGAAACGGGAGGCGGCGGTGGTTGAGCGCTATCACCGGGCGCTGGGGATCAAGCTGGCCGATGGCGATCAGCCGGTGCGCACTCTCTCTGGCGGTAACCAGCAGAAGGTGCTGATTGCCCGCGGGCTGGCCAACGACCCCGATGTTTTCATCATGGACGAGCCGACCCGCGGTATCGACGTCGGTGCAAAGTATGAAATTTACTGCATCATCGCCGAGATGGCCAAACAGGGCAAGAGCATCATCATGATCTCCTCCGAAATGAGCGAGCTGATCGGTATGTCTGACCGCATCATGGTCATGTGCGATGGCCGCTGCACCGGCTTTATCGACGGTGATAAGGCGAACCAGGAGAACATCATGACGCTGGCTACCCAGTTTGAATAAGGAGGAATCCGAAAATGGAGAAAAAATTCAACTTTAAAAAATTCCTGTCCAATAACGCGATCATTATTCTGATCATTTTGCTGGCCCTCTTCGTCGGCTGCACGACCCAGAACTTCTTTACCGAGACAAACGGCAAAAACCTGCTGCTGAACGTCGCCCCGCGTTTCATCATCGCCTGCGGCGTTTCGGGATGCCTGATTACCAAGGGCACTGACCTGTCCGCCGGCCGCCAGGTCGGTCTGGCCGCCTGCTTCTCCGCCATGCTGCTGCAGAGCGTTGACTACTCTGCCCGCATGCTGCCCTGGCTGCCCGATATTCCGTGGCCCGTGGCCCTGCTGATCGTCATGGCGATCATGGCCTGCTTTGGTGCCATCAACGGCTGCATTATCGCGTTCCTGAAGGTTCCTCCTTTCATCGCTACGCTGGGCATGCAGACCATCGTTTACGGCCTGTGTTCCGTCATCACCAACAACCAGCCCATGGGCGGTTACAAGCAGAGCTACCTGACCGTTGCCAGCGGCACGCTGGGCCCCATCCCGTTCCTGGCCATCTTTGCGCTGATCGTCGGCATCTTCTTCTGGTTCCTGTACAATAAGACCCGTCACGGCAAGTACATGTACGCCATCGGCGGCAACGAGAACGCCGCTCAGGTTGCCGGTGTCAACGTCACCGCGTCCCTGATCCGCATCTACATCCTGGCCTCCTGCATGTATGCTCTCGGCGGCTTCCTCGTCGGCGCAAAGGCCGGCGGCGCTTCCACCAACACCGGCAACGGCTATGAGCTGGAAGCTATCGCAGCCTGCACCATCGGCGGCGTTTCCACCAACGGCGGCGTCGGCAAGGTCTCCGGCGTTCTGGTCGGTGTTCTGGTCTTTGAAGTCCTGAAGATTTGCCTGCAGTTCCTCGGCGTCGACCCCGCCTACACCTACATTGCACAGGGCCTTGTCATCGTCATCGCCGTTGCCCTTGACCTGCGCAAGTATCTGGCCAAGAAGTAATATGGACGAGGAAAAGTCTTTGCCCCAAGCCCCTGAAAAGCCCGAAGAAAAAGAAGATGCGCGCCCTGACCGCAGCCAGCTGAATGCCTTT